>Ga0111539_10012964_pt1 | contig 10431 bp, 9 predicted proteins | sample RhiMethybrSRZTD1_FD_79667 | JGI IMG/M metagenome (GOLD analysis project Ga0111539, IMG submission 79667) | Populus rhizosphere microbial communities from Tennessee, USA - Rhizosphere MetaG P. TD hybrid SRZTD1 (version 2) (version 2) | ecosystem: Host-associated > Plants > Roots > Rhizosphere >... | reverse complement strand
CGGAGGCGAACGCGTAGAAGAGACCGTCGCCCGCGTCGTCGATCTCATAACCCGCATACGCAGCGAAAGCCTCCCGGACGGTGCGCCGATGGCCGGCCAGCACCTCGCGGTAAGCGTCCGCGCCGAGCTCGTCGAGCAGCGTTGTCGAGCCCTCGACGTCGGTGAACACGAACGTCACGGTCCCCGACGGTTGCACCGCCACAGCCACAGGCACATGATCCGCCGCGGGGTACGCCCGCACAAGCAGTCAGGAGACGGCGTGCTGGAGCGCCTCGGCCGGCGAGAGCAGTGCCCCGCGTGCCCGGCCGAGCTCGAACCGCTTGGGATCCTCAGGCTTGATGCGCGAGCGGTAGTCGTCGCGCTCGTCCTCCCATTGTCCGACCGGCCCGCGGCCCTCTTCTCGCTCGACCGAGCCCCAGAGGAGGCCCGAGCGCTCTGGATCGCCTTGTTCAGCCTTCACGGCTGAGAGAAGCGCGAGCAGGTAAACGGTCAGCTGGCGATTGCCGATCTCCAGCGAGAGCGCGAGGCCGTCGCGCCCCCATCGTTCTGCTTCGCCGAGGCGCTCGAGGTTGAGACACATCTCGCACGCGACGTAGAGGTAGTGGACCTGCCACCACGTGAAGCTGACCTCGCCCGCGAGGCTCGCGCACTCCAGAGCCAACTCCAGCGCCTCTTCATAACGACGCTCCCGTGCCGCAATGTCGGCGAACACCCCCACGGCCATCGCCTCGGCTGACCGAGAGCCATGGCGTCGACTTATAGCGAGGCTTTCGTCGGACAGCGCCTTAGCCTCGTCGTACTCGCCATTGTGCGCGGCATTCATCGCCAGGCGGTGGAGCACGTGCGCCACCGCGGGCTCGTCGCCGAGGCTGCGAAACGCCTCGAGAGCCTGCTCATGAAGCGCGGTTCCGCGTTCGAACTCCCCCAACATGAAGACAACACCACCGAGAGCGCGGAGGGCTTGGGCGTTGACCTCGGGCGGGAGCTCTCCGGCGGCGTCGATCAGTTCCTCGTACCTGCGAACGCCTTCGTGGGGCTGCTGCGCGACCCAAAGAGACTCGAGCGCGAGCGCTATCTCCAGCGCCAAAGCGACGTCACCACTCTCGGCAGCCCAGTCGATCGCGGCGCGCAAATTGTCGAGCTCGGGGGTCGCAATCTCGAAGCGCTGGCCGAGATCGAGCGTCTCGGAGCTCAGGTGCGCGGATTCAGCCACGCGCATGAAGTACTCGGCATGCCTTCGCCCGAGCGCCGCCTCCTCTCCCGAGTCCTGGAGCCGCTCGAGCGCGAACTCCCGAATCGTCTCGAGCATCCAGAAACGCTGACCCTCCCGCACCCGGACGAGGCTCTTGTCGACGAGCGACTGCAGCCGGTCGACATCTGCATCACAGATCCCCTCTGCCGCCTCGAGCGTGCAGCCGCCGCGGAAGACCGCCAGCCGGGCGAGCAGAAGTTGCTCGTCCGCCTCGAGCAGGTCGTACGACCACTCGATCGTCGCCCGTAGCGTCTGCTGCCGCACCCCGGCGTCTCGGCCGCCCTTGAGCAGGTCGAGGCGGCTACCGAGCCGGCTGAGCAGCTGCTCGGTCGAGAGGATCGCTGTGCGCGCCGCGGCCAGCTCCAGCGCCAGGGGCAGGTCGTCGAGCCTCGCGCAGAGCTCGTCGAGCTCATCGGTGTCCTCGAAGTCGGGACGCACCGCCCTTGCGCGGGACGTGAAGAGAGCCTTGGCCTCCGGTCGCGCGAGCACAGGCACCGGGTAGACGTGCTCGCCCTGGAGCTGGAGCCGCTCGCGGCTCGTCACCACGAGGTCGAGGTTGGGACAGCTCGCCAGCAACGGCGAGAGTCGGGGCGCCGCCTCGATCAGGTGCTCGAAGTTGTCGAGCAGCAGGAGCAGCCTTCGCTCGCCGATCGCCTCGTCGAGCGATCCCGAGACGCCCAGTGCGCCGGCGGCGGATTCGAAGACGCCCTCCGGATCGCCCACGGGCGCCAGCGGCACCCACCAGATGCCACCCGGATAGCCGTCCGCGGCGGCGCCCGCCGCCTGCAGGGCGAGGCGGGTCTTGCCGCTGCCTCCGGCTCCGGTCAGCGTCAGCAGGCGGCGGTCGGGGTCAGCGAGCAATTCGCCGACGGTCGCGAGCTCGTCTTCGCGGCCGAGGAAGGGCGTCGCCGGGACGGGCAGGTTCGTCTGGTAGAGCGTCTTCAGCGGTGGATAGTCGTCGTCGCCGAGCTGATAGATCCGCTCCGGGGCGGAGAGGTCTTTCAGGCGGTGCTCGCCGAGATCGCGCAAGCCGTCGCCGGCCAGGTCATGAGTCGGCTGGCTGACGAGCACCTGGCCGCCGTGGCCCGCGGCCGCGATCCGCGCCGCACGGTGGACGTCGATGCCGACGTAGCCCTCCTCGGTGACGAGCGGCTCGCCGGTGTGGAGGCCTATTCGGACCTTGATCGGCCCGTCGAGCGCGTGCTGGGCCTGAGCCGCCGCGGCAAGCGCGTCGGAAGCACGCGAGAAGGCAACGAAGAAGGCGTCTCCCTGAGTGTCGACCTCGACGCCGCCGTGGCCGGCGAAGGCCTCGCGCAGGACGCGGCGGTGCTCCGCCAGAGCGTCGGCGTAAGCGTCCCCGAGCTCGTTCAACAGCCGCGTCGAGCCCTCGATGTCGGTGAAGAGGAAGGTGACGGTGCCGGTCGGGAGCTCGCGGTTCACGCAAAAAAGAATGTCGCGAAAGAAGGACTCTGGCTAGTTGCCGCGGCGGCGGCGGCGCAGATACTGCGACGTTTCACCAAGGGCGATCACGCTGACGAAGATCAGGCCGACGATCAGCATCGCGATGATGACCTTCTTGCCCTCCTCAGCGGCATCGGCAAGCACGAGCGCGTGCAGCATCGAGACGCGACCCTAACGAAGTCGACGGGCGTGCGTGGCGAGCGCGCGCTCGAGGGCTGCGCCGCCGGCGTGAGTTTCGGCCAGGGCGGTCAATGGCCCCACGTCTCCTTCGTCACGGAGTGCGGCACGCGCGGCCTCTAGCTCTCCGGCTCCCAGAAGCGCCGCGCTCGCTGCCCAAGCGACGTCGTCGCCGGGCGCCGAGTCGGCGCGCAGCTGCGCGCACAGCGAGATCAGTTCCGCGAGGTCGGCGACCGCCTCGACGGTTCCGACGTCGGCGATCCGGACGAGCCCATGCGCGTAGAGGTAGTCGCCGAGGAGCAGCGCGGTGTCGTCGTCGGCGGGCTCGAACAGGCGCGGGCGGCCGTAATGGACGAGGTAGCCCTCGTAGATCGTTTCCAGGCCAAGCGCGTGGCGATCGTCGCCAAGGGGCGAGAAGACGGGCTCCGGTTCGCCGTCCGCTCGCAGCGCCTCCCGCCAGAGCGGGCTCTCCTCGGCGGCCTCGACTGCGATGGTCTCCCACACGTCAGTCGTCGAAGTCGGCAACCGCCTGCACCGTCCTCTCGATCTGCTCGTCGCAGTGGGCAAGCGACACGAACAAGGCCTCGAACTGGGACGGCGGGAAGTAGATCCCGCGCTCCAGCAGATGGCGGAAGAGCGCGCCGTAGCGTTCCGTGTTCGCGCGGGCCGCGTCCCCGAACGACCGTACCGGGTACGCGGCCATGAACAGGGTGGCCATGGCTCCGACGCGCTGCACGCGGCCGAACGGTGCCAGGCCGGCTTCCAGCTCCGCGCCGCGGCGCTCGAGCTCCTCGTACACCGCCGGGTCGCGCAGGCGCCGTAGGACGGACAAGGCCGCCGCGGTCGCGAGTGGGTTTCCGCTCAGCGTCCCCGCCTGGTAGACCTGGCCGCTCGGAGCGAGCTTCTCCATCACGTCGCCGCGGCCGCCGAACGCGGCGAGCGGCAGGCCGCCACCGACGATCTTGCCGAGCAGTGTCAGGTCGGGCGTGACGCCGAAGCGCTCCTGCGCGCCGCCGCGCGCGACGCGGAAGCCCGTGATCACCTCGTCGAAGACGAGCAGCGCGCCGCTCGCATAGGAGAGCTCGCGCAGCGCCTCGAGAAAGCCGGGCTCCGGCGGGACGACGCCCATGTTCCCCGCGACGGGCTCGACGACGATCGCGGCGAGCCCTTCGCCCCAGCGCTCGACGGCCGCCGCTGTCGCATCGACGTCGTTGTAGGGGACGACGATCGTGTCGGCCGCCGCGCCGCTCGTCACGCCCGGCGTCGCAGGGATGCCCAGCGTCGCCAGCCCCGAGCCGGACTCGGCCAGCAGGGCATCGGCGTGGCCGTGGTAGCCACCGGCGAACTTGAGGATCCGGTCTCGGCGCGTCGCCGCGCGCGCGAGCCGCACAGCGCTCATCGCCGCCTCGGTCCCGGAAGAGACGAGCCGGACCATCTCGAGCGAAGGCACCGCATCGACCAGCTCCTCGGCCAGCTCGACCTCGCGTTCGGTCGCTGCCCCGAAGGTGGTGCCCTCGCGTGCCGCCGCGTTGACGGCGTCGACCGTCTCCGGATCGGCGTGGCCGAAGATCAGCGGCCCCCAGGACATGACCCAGTCGACGTAGCGTCGGCCGGCCTCGTCCTCGATCCAGGCACCCTCGCCGCGGCGGACGAAGAGCGGTTCGTCGAGACCGACCGCGCGCATGGCGCGAACGGGCGAGTTGACACCGCCGGGGATCACGTCGCGAGCCCGGCTCCCCAGGCCCGCGGTCACAGCCATTCGGCGAGCTCTTTCGTCCAGTAGCTGACGATGAAGTCCGCCCCCGCGCGCTTGATCGCGGTCAGCGACTCCAGCGCGGCCTGGCGCTCGTCCAGCCAGCCGTCGCGCGCGGCCGCCTTCAGCATCGCGTACTCGCCGGAGACGTTGTAGGCCCCGACCGGTAGCTCGAACCGCTCGCGCGCCGCGCGTACCACGTCGAGGTACGGCAGAGCCGGCTTCACGAGCAGCGCGTCGGCGCCCTCACGCACGTCGAGCTCGCACTCGCGGAGCGCCTCGCGAACGTTCGCGGGGTCGAGCTGGTACCCGCGCCGGTCGCCGAACGACGGCGCCGACTCGGCCGCCTCGCGGAAGGGCCCGTAGAAGGCCGATGCGTACTTGGCCGCGTAGGAGACGATCGGGATCTGCTCGAAGCCTCCGTCGTCGAGCGCGGCACGGATCGCGCCGACGCGACCGTCCATCATGTCGCTCGGGCAAACGGTGTCGGCGCCCGCCTCGGCGTGGCTGACCGCAGTGCGGGCGAGAAGCTCGAGCGAGGCGTCGTTGTCGATCTCGTCGCCGCGGACGACGCCGCAGTGCCCGTGTGACGTGTATTCGCAGAGGCAGACGTCGGTCGCGAGGACGAGGTCCGGGAAGCGCAAGCGCAGCTCGCGAAGCGCGCGCTGGACGATCCCGTCCTCGTCATAGGCGCCCGAGGCCTCCTCGTCCTTCTCCTCGGGAATGCCGAAGAGCAGCACCGCCGACACGCCGAGAGCCGCGAGCGTCTCGACCTCCTCGACGAGCGCATCGACGGAGCGCTGCGCGATCCCCGGCAGGCCCTCGAGCGGATGCGCGACGCCTTCGCCCGGGCAGACGAAGAGCGGCATCACGAAGTCGGCCAGGTCGAGCCGCGTCTCGCGGACGAGCGAGCGCAGGCGTCCGGTGCGCCGCAGGCGGCGCAGACGGGTCGCCGGAAAGCTCGGCGTGCTCATGGCGTAGGTAGCTGGTGCGGAACCCAGGCTGGCCCTTCGCTGCGAGTTCTGCGGCGAAACCGGACGCGTAGCGTGCTCACGTCAACAATCTACGCGCTTCGAACCGGGCCAACACCCCGAAGACGGCACCGAGACCGACGAGCCAGAGCGCTTCGCGCCACAGCGTCCGCCACGGGCTCGCGTCGTACAGCGCAGCGCTGAAGAAACGCACCCCGTGGACGAACGGAAGGGCGTCGCTGACCCAGCCGGCAACCGGCACGATCTCCTGGGGGACGAGGCCGAGAAAGACGATCGGAAGCACAACCAGCAGCGCGACGAGGGACGCCGTCCGCGCCTCGCGCGCGATCGCCCCGAGGAGCGCCCCGAGCGCCCCGAGCGCCCCTCCGGCGAGCAGCAGCCCGAGTGCAAGCAGCGGCACCCGGGCCCAGGGCTCGCCGCCGATCACGTTGCCGATCTGGATGATCGCCCCGAACACGAGCGCGACGCCCAGCCCAAGCGCGAGCGCGACGAGCGCCGCGAGGAGGACCTTCGCCCAGACGAGTTGGCCGAGCGTGACGAGGCCGCGAGCGAGCCGACCGACGACGTTCTCGTCACGCTCCGCCGCGAGTGAGCCGGCGGCGAGGACGAGCGCGAGGAAGCTGATCGTCAACCCGAGCGCGTAGGCCTGCACGTCGGCGGAGAGCGCCCACGTCCGCCCGCGGCTCTTCTCCCGGTCGATCTCGATCGGATGGGCGGTCGCCCGCAGGGCGTTGCCGGTCTGCGCGAGCGCGAGCCGCGCGTCGCCGACGAAGTCCTGCAGCTCGCGCGCCCGCGGCCCCGGCTCTCGCTTGAGCAGCCGCTCGGCGCCGTCCAGACCGAGAACGGTGAAGTTGTTGCCGAGGAACGAACCGTTGCCTCCGTGGAGGATCAGGTCGACGTAGCCGAGATCGGTGCCGATGTAGGCAGTCTGCAGCTGCCGGTTCAATCCGTAGACGAGCGCCTGCACCTGCTCGTCGACTCGCGAGGAGATGATTCCCCGGGCAGTCTGCACCTCGAGCTTCGGGCTCTCAACCATCCCCTTCAGCGTCGCGACGAAGCCCTCCGGAACGGTAAGGACGGCCACGACCTTGCCGGAGCGGAGCTGGCGCTGCGCCTCGTCTGGGCGGAGCCGGACGAGGGTCACGTCCTTGCTCACGCGCTTGATCGTCCTGTCCACGTTGAACCGGTGCCCGCCGATCGTGACGAAGCGCGGCAAGCCGTCCTCGTCGACGAGTGCCACGCGCGGCTTCGCGTTCGCGTAACCGGCCACGAGGCCGACGAGCAGAGCGATCAGGAGCGGGTACGCAAGCAGCAGCCCGAGCAGGAGCGGCGAGCGCCGCAGGATCAGCGCGTCCTTGCGGAGGAGTAACCCGACCCGGCTCATGCCATTGCGTACTCGGCGACCGGCCCTGCGAAGGCGATAGCCCCCTCGTGAAGCGCGACCACGCGGTCGGCGTGACGCTCGACCTCGTCGCCGTGCTGGGTCACGAAGAGCAGCGCGACGCCGGTCTCGCGTTGGGCGTCGAGCCGTTCCCAGAACCGCCGCCGTTGCTCGGGATCGAGTGCCGCCGTGGGCTCGTCGAGCAAGAGCGCACCCGGGTCGCCGAGCAGCGCGATCGCGAGGTTCAGTCGCTGCCGATTCCCAACCGAGAGGTCGCCCGCGAGGGCATCGGCGTCGGGCAGCTCGAACTCGGCCAGCAGCTCCCCAACCTGCTCCGGGCGCGCGCCGCCGTCCAGACGGGCGAAGAGCTCCAGGTTCTCGCGAGGCGAGAGGCGAGCGTACTGGGCAGGGCGCTGCGGCGCCCACCCGATCCGCGCTCCCGCCCGTCGCTCGACCGAGCCCGATGACGGCTCGAGTGCGCCGGCGAGCAGCGCGAGCAGGGTCGACTTGCCGGCGCCGTTCGGACCGACCAATGCGACGGCCTCGCCGTCCGCGAGCTCGAAGTCGGTCGGCGCGAGCGCGGACTGCGACCCGAAGTGCTTGGCCACCGCCCGAGCCGCGAGCAACGGCGGCCGGCCGTTCATCTCCGCGCGGAGCGTCGCTGGATCTCCGTGGGGGCCTCCGGCTCGGGTGGCGTCTCCACCTCGACTGGCACCGGTATCGGCTCCCCGCCCTGCTTGCCCCACGGCTCGAACTGGATGCGGTCGGAGAAGAACTCCCAGACGGCACGCGCCGCAGCGAGGAAAGGCAGTGCTACGAAGACGCCCGGCAGTCCGTAGATCTCTCCGCCGGCGAGCAGCCCGAAGATGACGAGCAAGGGGTGCAGTCGGAGCGCGGAGCCCATGACGTTCGGCACGACGACGTGGCCCTCGACCTGGTGGATGAACAGGAACAGCAGGGCGACCCAGAGGGCGCCGATCGGATGGACGATCAGCTGGTAGACGAGCGGCGGCACTGCTCCCAGCCACGGCCCGAGATAGGGGATCAGCTCGGTGAACGCGACCCACGCGCCGAACACGAACGCGTACTTCTCGAGGCCGGGGCAGAGCCCGATCGTGCCGAGCAGCCACATGCCGAAGCCCGCGCTGACGCCGATGATCAACGAGAGCAGCGCCTGGCCCTTCACGTAGCCCACCAGCGCTTGCTCGATGCTGACGAGCAGCGGCGGCGACCCACGCGAGGGCGGAAAGCGCCGGTCGATCGCGCGGGAGAAGCGATCCATGTCGAGCAGGATGTAGATCGAGACGACGATCAACAGTACGAGGCTGAAAAGGAGCTTCACCGTTCCGATCGCCGCGCCCTCGACGAAGTCGATCACCCTCGACGTGTACTTCTGGACGTCCTTCGTCTTGATGCTGTTCACGAAGTCGTTGAGCTGTTTGCGGATCTTGACCCGCCGCAGTCCGTGGTGGTTCAGCCAGACCTGGAGGCGGTCGACGTCTCGCTCGGCGTGTGTCTGCGGCGGCTGTCCGTGCTCGTTCGTAAAGTAGGTGTCGACCCGATGTGAGGCCGACTTCGTCTGATCGACCACGATCGTCCCGACGGCGATGCTCACCGCGGCGACGAGCGCCGCAAAGCACAGGTAGACGATCGCGACACCGAGTCCGCGAGGGACCCAGAAACGTGTGATGCCACGGACGAGTGGATTCAGCAGCAGGGCGACGAGCGCCGCAACCATGAAGAGGAAGAGGACGTGACGGACCGCACCCGCCACGGCCCAGATCAACAGGAGCAGCAGCGGCAGCGTGACGAGCTGGATCCACCGCGGGATCAACAGCTGCGGGGGCGACTCGGTCGCCATCGCGATGATGATACGGCGCGCATCGTCCGGCTCCGCCCTCCGGCCTGGGACTGGTCGTTGGCGGAGGATGGAGCCCTCGCACTTGAAAGTCACGAACTTTGGGACGAACCCCAGGAACGTCCAAGGCTTTGGGTGTCACAAAGTCAGCCTCAACGCACCACCTTGCGGCTCGCGGAGCAACCCGTTAGCGTCCCGCCGATGCCCAGCCAGGAAGCGCGCACGATTGCCGCGCGGCATCGCCGTGCGCAGCATCGGGCCATCAGGCGGCGCCGGCGCCTCGCCGGGCTCGTAGTCCTCGCGAGCGTCGCGCTCGTGGTGCTGCTCCTGACGGCATTCGGAGCCGGGAAACCGAGCACGGCGCAGCGGCAGACCGGGCCGGCGCCGGCGAACCGGCTGCTTCCCTCGGGACCGCCGAGCCCGCAGGTCGTCGCGCTCGAAGGCGCATTGCGAATCCAGCTTCCGATCGCGCAGTCACGGGTCACGGCGATCGGCTACCACGCGAGCGCGGACGGAGCGGTCGCGCTACAGCCGCTTGGCTCGCAGGCGAACCCTGGCGCGCTCACGCGCGTCGCGAGGAGCGTCTTCGGCGGAGCCGGACGCGGAATCCGCTGGTACCAGATCTCCGGCGGCGAGGGGCCGAGCAGCGCGGCTCTCGACGTCGGCGCGCTACCGGGCGCGGACGTCTACTCGCCGGTCGACGGAACGGTGATCGGGCTCACGCCCTACGTCATCAACGGCAAGCGCTTCGGCTCGGAGGTCGACGTTCAACCGACGGGCGCCCCTTCGTTCGTGGTCGCGATCACGCACGTCAAGCCGGACCCCTCGCTCACCGTCGGCTCGAGCGTCGCCGCCGGCACGTCGAAGCTCGGCATCGTCCTGGACTTCTCGCGCGTGGAAGAGCAAGCGCTCGCGCGCTACACGCAGGACGCCGGCAACCACGTCGAGATCGAGGTTCGCCCGGCCGCCTCCCTCGAGACGCCCTAGCCTGAACATTCTGTTCGTCGCCGACGTCTTCGGCGTCCCGGGACGCCGGGCTGTCGAGGAACGGCTGCCCGCGCTGCGTGAGGAACGGGCGATCGACTTCTGTGTCGTCAACGGGGAGAACGCGGCCGACGGCGCCGGGATCACGCCGCGACTTGCCGAGCGGCTGCTGGACGCCGGGGCCGACGCAATCACGCTCGGGAACCACGTCTGGCGACGGCCGGAGATCGCCCCGTACTTGGCGGAGTCCGATCGCGTGATCCGGCCGGCGAACGTCGCGTCGGGCTCCCCCGGACGCGGGCTCACGGTCCTGCCGACCGCCGACGGAACGCCGGTGGCAGTCGTCAACCTGCTCGGCCAGCTCTTCGTCAACACACCGGTGGGCCCCTTCGAGGTCGTGGACGAGCTCGTCGAGCAAGCCCGGCGGGACGCCCAGGTCGTGCTAGTCGACTTCCATGCCGAGGCGACGAGCGAGAAGGTGGCGTTGACGCGCTGGCTCGACGGGCGCGTGACGGCAGTGATCGGTACGCACACCCACATCCAGACCAACGACGCGCGAGTCCTTCCGGGCGG
>Ga0111539_10012963_pt1 | contig 10433 bp, 6 predicted proteins | sample RhiMethybrSRZTD1_FD_79667 | JGI IMG/M metagenome (GOLD analysis project Ga0111539, IMG submission 79667) | Populus rhizosphere microbial communities from Tennessee, USA - Rhizosphere MetaG P. TD hybrid SRZTD1 (version 2) (version 2) | ecosystem: Host-associated > Plants > Roots > Rhizosphere >... | reverse complement strand
GGTCTCCAGCTCGGTGATGAAGTCGAGCTGGCGGCCGAGCAGGTTCTGGTTCCGGCGGCCGAGGTTGACGAAGCTGTCGGCGATGTTGCGGCGCAGCACGGCCTGCTCGACCGCGAGGTCGAGCGCCGAGTCCTGCACCGTGTTGAGGGCGTCGGCGACGTCGGACACCTCGTCGCGCGTGCGCACCCGCACCGGATCGACCGTCGGCACGGTGACGTCGTCGCCGAGCGGCGTCTCGAGGATGTCGGTGACCGCCGCCGGCAGGCGCTTCTCGGCCATCTGCTTGGCCTGCTGGGTGAGCGAGCGCAGCGGGCGCGTGATCGACCGCGAGACCAGCCAGGTCACGAGACCTGCGACCACCAGGGCCAGCACCCCGAGGAGGAGGTAGCGCAGGCGGTTGGCGGAGGCCCTGTCGTTCAGCTCGCCCGCCCGCGCGTTGATCTCGTCGTTGACCGTGGTGCGGAAGCCGTTGTAGCCCTCGTCGTCCTCGCGGGACAGCGACGCCATCGTCTCGGCCACCTGCACCTGGCCCGTGTCGATGGCCGACTGGGCGAGGTCGGTGAAGCCCGACGCCGCGAACTCCTCGTCGACCTTCCGGGCCGCGGCGGCGTACCGCCCGGTGCCCAGCTCGTTCACCTGGTCGACGCCGTCGCGGATCTGACCGAGCAGGCCGGCGGCCTCGGCGATCTCCTCGGGCGTGTCGAGCTGCTGGCCCTCGGAGACGCCGGCCAGCAGCAGCACCCGCGTCAGGCGGGCGACGTACTCGATCTGGTGGGTGGCCAGGTCGGTGAGCTCGACGCCCCGCCGCAGCGTGGGGTCGTCGATCGACAGCGCCGACTGCCCGTTCGCCGCGAACAGCTGGTCGATGAGGGTCGTGTAGCTGCTGAAGAACGGATCGGACACCGGCTGGGTCTCGAGCCCCCGGGTGCCCGTGTAGGTGTTCACCGTCTCGCGCAGGGCCCCGAGCTGGCCCTCGATGTCGGCGAGCACGGGCTCGAACGTGTCGCGGATGCCCCGGCTCTTGTCCTCGATGTCGTCGCGGAACGTGGCGATGGCGTCGTCGGTGGCCGCGGTGGCCTCGTCGAACGAGGTGACCGGCAGCTGGAGGGTCGCCTCGAAGCCGAGCAGCCAGACGCTGCCGTAGTTCCGCTCGTTCTGCAGCGTCGTGATGATGCCGCCGGGCCCGATCGACGCCGTCGCCAGCTCGGTCTGGGACCTGGTCTCGCGCTGCTCGTCGGCTCCTTGGCGCACCTCGAGCACGCTGACGAGCAGCAGCGCGCAGATCGGCACCGCGAGAGCGGCGGCCAACTTGATGCGGATGGGGATGCGTCTGGGCACGGGCGGTCCTTCGGGGAGATCAGGTGACCGGGTCTGGCCTGAGGTCGTCGGCGTCGGGCCGGGGGTCGTCGGGCTCCGTGTCCGCCGCCAAGCGGGTCACGGCGCCGAGGTCGTCGGGCAGGCTGATCGCCCACCCCAGGGTCTCGGGATCGTCGGTGAGGAGCACCACCGGCCGCCGGCCGGCGGCCTCGGCGAGGTGGTCGAGCAGGTCGAGGCGGTCGCCGTCCCGGGCGATGAACGGGTCGTCGAGCACGGCGGGGACGTCGCCGGAGCCCACCAGCTCGGTGACGGCGCGCCGGCGGTCGGCGTCCTCGACGTCGTCGGTGGGGACGACGGCCAGGTGGTCGTCGAGCTGGGCCTGGGTGTCGTCGATGTCGCGCCGGGCCCGCTCGAGGTCGTCGCTCGCCGCCGCCAGCGCCACCTCGGCGCGTTCGACCTCGGCGGCGAGCGTCTCGCGCAGGCGCGGCAGCTCACCCAGGGGGTCGTCGCCCGCCCGGGGGCGCAGCGCCGGGGGCAGGGCCTCGGAGATGCGGCGCAGGCGCCGGACCGCGTCGGAGAGCGCGGCGGTCGCCCGCTCGACGCCGGCCTCGGCGGTCACGACCGCGGTCTCGGCGGCGCCGAGCGACGAGGTGTACTCCTCCTCGGAGCGCTCGAGCGCCTCGCTGACCGCGGCGATCTGCGCGCGCAGCTGCTCGGCGGCCGCGATGCGCTGGGACCGGCGCTCGTCGTGGGTCGTGCGCTCGGACAGCTCGTCCTCGAAGAGGCGCACGCGGTGCAGCGTCGCGCCGACGTCGGCGTGCGTGCCGCTGACGTGGGCACGGGCCTGGTCGGCCTGCTCGCGGGCCCGGGCGTCCTCGTCGTCGAGGGCGGCGAGGTCGCGGTCGAGGCGCTCGATCTCGCGCCGGCACTCGTCGCGGGACGCCATGTCCTGGTCGAGCTCGACCAGCCAGGACACGGCCGCCTCGCGCACCGCCACCCCGACCGGCTGGATGTCGTAGCGGGCGAGGACGGCGGCGAGGTTGCGGGTGCGGGTGGCCGGCACGACGGGATGGGCGTAGAGCAGCTCGGCCACGTTGGGCCCCGGGTCGCACCCGAGCAGGTCGGCCGCCTCGCGGTAGATGCGGTCGCGCCGCGAGCGCAGCGTCGTCACGATGGCGGGCGGGTCGCCGGCCGCCCGCAGCGACGCCAGGCTGTCCTCGGCCACCCGGCGCGCCCGCAGCGCGTCGAGCAGGTCGGCCTGCGCGTCGCCGTCGGGCCGGGGGGCGGCGAGGATCATGTCGAGGTAGGTGTCGAAGCCGTGGTGGCGCAGCACCGCGTGCTCGACCTCGCGGGCCTCGTGCAGGCGGGCGAGGTCGTCCTCGTGGCCGCCCGACTGGTCGACGTCCTCCTCGGCCTCGAGCACGGCCTCGTGCGCCGCCTCGATCTCGTCGCGGGCCCCGGGGGCGAGCTGCGCCCGGCGCCCGGCCGACTCGAGCTCGGCGATCGTCTGCTCGATCTGGTCGAGGCGGCGGTTGGCCGCCGCCAGCTCGTCGGCCGAGGGCGGGTCGGGCAGCGCCGACTCGATGCGCTCGAGCTCGCCGTCGACCTCGATCCATTCGCGTGCGAGCTCGCGGGCGACGAGGTCGGGCTCGCCGACGCGGGTGTCGTCGTCGAACGCGGCCAGGGCCTCGCGCACCGGCCAGCTGTCGGGCATCGGGGCCTCGACCCGGGCGACGAGCTCGGCGCGCTCGTGCAGGACGTGGTCGCGGGTGCCGGCGCGCGACGCCATCGCCTGCTCGATGCTGCGCAGGTGGTCGTTGGCCTCGGCGTGGTCCTGCTCGGCCTCGCCGAGTGCGGCGCGGGCCGACTCGAGCTCTCGCCGCAGCGTCGTCTCGTCGAGCTCGGAGGTCTCGAGGTCGCGCAGCTGGCGGGCGGCGTCGTCGATCATCTGGGCGGCGGCGTCGCGCTGCTCCTCGACCAGCACCAGGCGACCCCGGGCCGTCTCGACGTCGGCGCGCCGGGCGTCGAGCGCACGGCGGGCCTCCTCCGCGGCGTTGGTCAGCTCGCCCGCGCGCTCGAGCAGGCCGTCGCAGTCCTCGAGGTGGGCGCTCATGCGCCGGGCGCGGGCCGCGGCCTCGTCGCGCCGGTTGGCCGTCACCGCCTGCAGCTCGCGGGCCCGCCGCAGGCGCGCCGCGAGCTCACCTCGGATGCGTTCGTGGTCTTCCACGCGGCGCAGCGCGGCCTCCTGGCTGGCGGCGACGAAGTCCTTGGGGCCGACCGCGATGCTGGGGGTCGTGGGCACCCGCACCCCGGCTCGGGCGAGCAGGCGCGCCAGCCGCTCGGTCAGCGCGGCGCGGTCGTCGGGAGCCGCCGGCAGGACCGTCAGCCGCCCGTGCAGGCCCGCGAGCCCGCTCGTCCTGGTTGTCTGCGTCATGCTCTCGGTGGATGCGCTCACCGGCGGGGTCCTCCCCAGTCAGCTGACCGCATCGTCGCCCGATCCCCCAGGACCGGTCGGTCGCGACAGTTGCGTTACGACGAGTCTCGCGCGTCGAGGCGGGCGCGCGCGCATTCGAAACGCACCGTGGGCGTCTGACCACCACGCACAGCGGGTTCCCGGGAGAGGAGCGCGGGGTGTCAGACACCGTACAACGCCCCGCCTGCTCACGCGTTCGTCTCGCATCCGAAACAATCGGTTCACACGTCATCCGTACGTTCCTCCCCGTGGAAACGTTCGTGATCCGCATGTGGCTGCCCGATCGGCCCGGAGCGCTCGGCCAGGTGGCCGCTCGCATCGGGGCGGTGCGCGGCGACGTCGTCGGCATCGACATCCTCGAGCGCGACGGCGGCCAGGCGGTCGACGAGCTCGTGGTCGAACTGCCCGACGACACCCTCGTCGAGCTGCTCGTGAACGAGGTCCGCCAGGTCGACGGCGTGGCCGTCGAAGAGGTGCGGCCCATCGCGGACGCCATGCACGATCCCCGGCTCGACGCCCTCGAGGCCGCCGCCCAGCTCGTGGGCGCCAACGACATCGACACGCTGCTCTCGTCGGTCGTCGTCCACGCCCGCCGGGTCGTCGGGGCCGCGTGGGTCGCGGTCGTCGACATCGACGGCCGCGGCGACGGCGTCCTCGCCGCGGACGACGACGCCCCCACCGCGGGGTGGCTCGAGGCCTACCTCGCCGGCAGCCGGGCCGCCGAGAGCTCGCAGCGCACGACCGGCGCCGGCTCCGAGGTCGTGTGGGCGCCGCTGCCCGGCTCGGGCCTGGCCCTCGTGCTCGGACGCGACGACATGCCCTACCGGGCCCGGGAGCGGCGCCAGGTCGCCGCCCTCGCCCGGGTGGTCGACACCCGCCTGCGCGAGCTCCACCGCGCGCGCAGCCGAGCCCGTCACCCGAGCGGCTGACGCAGGCGGGCAACAGATCGTCGGACGGCGGGGGTGGGTGTCCCCTCCACACGCTCCCTCGTCCGATGCACCGGCGGCCGGCCCCTCCGGGGGCCGGCCGCATCGGGGCGCGCCGGCTCCCGGTCGCGGGGGACCCGCGGCTCTATTGCCTCGAGAGGACCGCCTGCCTCGAGAGGTCCGCGCGCCTCGAGAGTGCCGCCTCCCGTCGGCCGCTCTCGGCGGCCCGTCAGGTGTCGGGGTCGGTGGCCCAGCCGCGGGAGCGCTCGACCGCGGCCCGCCAGCGGGCGTGCCGGGCGTCGCCCTGCCCGGGATCTTCCTGCGGCTCGCACCGCAGGTCGAGGCGCCACAGGGACGCGACCTCGTCGGTCGACGACCACACCCCCTCGACCAGTCCGGCCAGGTAGGCGGCGCCGAGGGCCGTGGTCTCGTGGTTCACCGGACGCGCCACGGGCACCTGCAGCTGGTCGGCCTGCACCTGCACCAGCAGATCCATCGCGGACGCCCCGCCGTCGACCCGCAGCTCGGCGACCTCGCGGCCGGCGGCGGCGCTCATCGCCTCGACGACGTCCCGCGTCTGGAAGGCCATGGCCTCGACCGCCGCACGCGCCAGGTGGGCGGCGGTCGTGCCGCGGGTGATGCCGACGATCGTGCCCCGCGCGTAGGGGTCCCACCAGGGACTGCCGAGGCCGGTGAACGCCGGCACGAGGACCACGCCCCCCGAGTCGGGGCACGACTCGGCCAGCGGTCCCATCGCCTCGCTGTCGGGGATCAGCCCGAGGCCGTCACGGAGCCACTGCACGGTCGCGCCGGTCACGAAGATGGCGCCCTCGAGCGCGTAGGTGGCGGGGCCGTCGCCCACGCCCGTCCACGCCACCGTGGTGAGCAGGCCCTCGACCGGGTCGGGGCAGGCACCGCCGACGTTCATCAGCACGAAGCTGCCTGTGCCGTAGGTGTTCTTGGTCATCCCCGGGGTGAGGCAGGCCTGGCCGAACAGCGCCGCCTGCTGGTCGCCGAGGATGCCGGTCACCGGCACGCCGGGCAGCGGGGTGCCGGCAGCCGTGGTGCCGAAGCGCCCCGCCGACGGGCGGACCTCGGGGAGGCACGACGCCGGCACGCCGAACAGGTCGACCAGCTCGGGCGACCAGGCCAGCCCGCCGATGTCGAACAGCAGGGTGCGGCTGGCGTTCGAGGCCTCGGTGGCGTGCACGCCCCCGTCGGTGCCCCCGGTGAGCTTCCACAGCAGCCAGGTGTCGACCGTGCCGAACGCCAGGTCGGGTCCGGCCTCCACCCCGCCCTCGGTGAGCAGCCACTCGAGCTTGGTGGCCGAGAAGTAGGGGTCGAGCACGAGCCCGGTCGTGCGCCGGACGAGGTCGAGGTGGCCGGCGTCGGCCAGCGCGTCGCACCGGCGGGCCGTGCGGCGGTCCTGCCACACGAGGGCCCGGTGCCGCGGGCGGCCCGAGCGGCGGTCCCACACGACCGTGGTCTCGCGCTGGTTGGTGATGCCGATGGCCGCCACCGCCTCGCCGTCGAGCCGTGCCACGAGCTCGCCGAGGGTCTGCTCGGTGGCGGCCCAGATCTCGTCGGGGTCGTGCTCGACCAGGCCGGGTGCCGGGAAGTACTGGGGGAACTCGCGGTAGGCATAGCCGGCGGGAGTGCCGTCCTCGCGCACGGCGAAGCTGCGCACCCCCGTCGTCCCTGCGTCGATCGCGATCACGACGGACATCGGGCGGACGGTACTCGGCCTCCGGCGGCCGAGCCGCGGCCCGGCCCGGGCTCCACCGCGGTCCGGCGGTTCACCCGGCGCCGGCGGTGCTCGGTTCCACCGCCCCCGCCGGCCGAGCCGCGGCCCGGGCCGCCAGGTGGTCCTCCCACGTGCGCCGCCCCACGGCCCGGCCGGGGGCGAGGTTGGCGCCGTGGCGGAGCGCCCGCGCCGCCAGCCCCGGGAACCGCACGGGCACGAGGGCGCGGCGCTTGCCCACCGACGACAGGTAGTCGCGGACGACCTCGCCCATCGGGTACGCGCGGGGCCCGGCGATGTCGGGCACCAGCCCGGACGGCGGTCCGAGCGCGACCGTCGCCAGCAGCTCGGCCACCTCGGCGGCGGCGACCGGCTGGACCTGGAACCCCGCCGGGACGGGCACCACCGGCAGCCTGGCCAGCTGCCGGGCCGTCGCGACCACCAGCTCGTGGAACTGCGAGGCGCGCAGCGTCGTCCACGGGACGCCCGACCCGGCGACCACCCGCTCGGCCGCGAGCTTCGCCCCGTAGTAGCCGAACAGGGCGCGGTCGACGAGCCCGGCCATGGGCACCCGGTCGGCCCCGACGACGGAGATGGTCACGAGGTGGCGGACGCCGGCGGCGGCTGCCGCGGCCGCGAGGTGCCGGGCCTTGACGTCGTCGCCCCGGCTGCTGCCGGCCAGGTGCACGACGATCTCGGTCCCCGCGACGGCGTCGGCGACGCCCTCGCCGGTGGCCAGGTCGCCGGTGACGAACTCGAGCCCGGGCGACGCCTCGTGGCGTCCCCGGCTGAGGACGCGGACGTCGCACCCGGCGGCGCGCAGGCGCGGGACGACGAGCCGCCCGAGGGTGCCGGTGCCGCCGGTGACGAGCAGGGGTGGGGTGATGAGGTCGCTCATGGCGTGCTTCCTTTGTCACATCGGACGGGTGCGGGGGGTCATCTGTCTGACACCTGGCGAACGGGAGATGTGACGGTGGACGACGACCAGTGGCTTGCCGACCGCTTCGAGGAGCACCGGACCCACCTGCGGGCGGTGGCCTACCGGATGCTCGGGTCGCTGGCGGAGGCCGACGAGGCCGTCCAGGACGCCTGGCTGCGCCTCAGCCGGGCGGGCGCGGGCGAGGTCGAGAACCTGGGCGGGTGGATGACCACCGTCGTCGCCCGGGTCTGCCTCAACGTGCTGCGGTCGCGCCGGATCCGGCGCGAGGAGCCGCTCGATGCCCACCTCCCCGATCCGGTCGTCCGGCCGGTCGACGCACCCGCACCGGAGGACGAGGTGGTCCTGGCCGATTCGGTCGGCCTCGCCCTCCTGATCGTGCTCGACACCCTGACGCCCGCCGAGCGGCTGGCGTTCGTCCTCCACGACATGTTCGACCTGCCCTTCGACGACATCGCCGCCCTCACGGACCGGTCGCCGGCCGCGGCCCGGCAGCTCGCGAGCCGGGCCCGACGCCGCGTCCGTGGAGCCGACGTCCCGGCGCCCGACCCCGACCACGGCCGCCAGCGCGCCGTCGTCGACGCCTTCTTCTCGGCCGCGCGCGGCGGCGACCTCGAGGACCTCGTCGCGCTGCTCGACCCCGACGTGGTGCTGCGGGCCGACGGCGGCGACCGGCGACCGGCGATCAGCATGGTCGTCCGGGGTGCGGCGGCCGTGGCGAGGCAGGCCACGACGTTCTCGCTGCCGCGCGCCGACCTGCGCCCGGCGCTGGTGGGGGGCGCCGCGGGCGTGGTCGTCACGGTCGGCGACCGGCCCGTCGCGGTCATCGGGTTCGTCGTCTCCGGCGGAAGGATCGTGGAGATCGACGCCATCGCGGATCCCGGGCGCGTCCGCCGGATCGCCGCACCCGTCCTCGGGTGAGGCGAGCCCGGCCCTCGGAGCTGCTCCGGCGGTCGGAGGGTCGGCAGCCGGTCGGTAACGTCTGGGCATGAAGGTGGCGATGCTCACGGGCGGCGGCGACTGCCCCGGTCTCAACGCGGTGATGCGCGCCGTCGTGCGCAAGGGCGAGGCGGTGCACGGCGACGAGATGGTCGGCCTGCGCGACGGCTGGCGCGGCGCGATCGACGACATGGTCGTACCCCTGTCGGTGGCGTCGTTCCGCGGCACGCTGCCCCGGGGCGGCACGATCCTCGGCTCGTCGCGCACCAACCCGTACAAGGTCGACGGGGGCGCCGAGGCGGTGAAGGCGACGCTGGCCGCCAACGGCATCGACGCCCTCGTCGCCATCGGCGGCGAGGACACGCTGGGCGTGGCCGCCCGCCTGGCCGACGAGGGGCTGGCCGTCGTGGGCGTGCCCAAGACCATCGACAACGACCTGTCGGCCACCGAGCTCACGTTCGGGTTCGACACGGCCGTGCAGGTCTGCGTCGACGCCATCGACCGGTTGCACACGACGGCCGAGTCCCACGACCGGGTCATGGTCGTCGAGGTGATGGGCCGCCACGCCGGCCACATCGCCACGTGGGCCGGCATCGCCGGCGGCGCCACGATGGTGCTCGTCCCCGAGCAGCCGTTCGACATCGACGAGGTGTGCCGCACCATCCAGCACCGGCACGAGCACGGCCAGCGCTACGCCTCGATCGTGGTGGTCGCCGAGGGGGCGTTGCCGGTCGAGGGCACGCTGGCCGTGGCCTCGGGCGAGGTCGACGCGTTCGGCCACCCCCGCCTCGGTGGCATCGGCGACCTGCTGGCGGGGGCCATCGAGCAGCGCACCGGCTACGAGGCCCGGGCCATCGTGCTCGGGCACGTCCAGCGCGGTGGCACCCCCACGGCGTTCGACCGGGTCCTGGCCACCCGCTTCGGCATCGCGGCCATCGACGCGGTGCACGACGGCGCCTTCGGCTCGATGGTGGCGCTGCGGGCGGGCGACATCGTGCGCGTGCCCCTGGGCGACGCCACGTCCGAGCTCAAGCTCGTCGACCCCGAGATCTACGCGGTCGCCGAGGTCTTCTTCGGGTGACCGAGCGGCGGCGCCCACGCGCGGGCGGGGGCGCACGCCGGCGGCGTCAACCCGCGCCCTTGCCCTTCATCGAGCCCTGCAGCGCGCTGCCCTCGGCCGCGAACACCAGGCAGAAGGTCTGGGTGTCGCCGTCGTTCCACTGGTCCTCGGTCGGGGCCACGGGGCGGATGTCGAGGCCGTTCGCCACGGCCGTCTCGCTGGACGCGCCGTAGTACTCGACGAGCTGGACCTGGCAGATGCTGCCGCCGTCGGTTCGGACGGTCTCGTCGCCGGGGAACGGGATCGACGGGTCGGGCGCGTCGGCGACGGCGAACAGCTCGAACTGGTGGCGTTCGTCGCAGTCGACGGTGGCGATGTCGTTGGGATCGTCGCCGTTGAAGCAGTCGCCGACCGCGGCGTCGGCCACCGTCGTCTTCTTGTTGGACTGGGCGGTGATGGCCAGCGTGGCCAGGATGGCGACGATCAGCACCAGCACGCCGAGCCCGAGCGACAGGCGCTTGCGGCGGCGGTCGGAGCGCTGCTTGGCCACCTTGGCCTCGCCCGTGAGGAACCCGGGCGGCAGCTCGCCCGACTGCCCCGGGGCGGGGGGCGTCGCGCCGCCGCGGTAGCCGGCGGCGGGGGGGCCGCCGGGGGAGGAGGGTGCGCCGAACGAGGGGGCGGAGGGCGGCGGCGCGGGGCGGCCCCCGGGCGGCGGGGGAGGGGTGGCGGACCGGGGCGGCTCGGGTGCCGCCGGTGCGGACGGCGGCGGTGCGGGGCGCGACGACGGCGGCGGCGGCAGGGGCGACGACCCGCCGGCCGGGCCCGACCCGTACGACGCGGCGGCCGCCGCGGGAGCGGAGGACGGGGGCGGCGGTGCGGCCGTGGGAGCGGGTGCGGGTGCGGACGGCGGCGGTGCCGGCGCAGCCGGGGGACCGGGGTCGGCCGCCGGCGGCGGAGGCGGGGTGGGGGCGCCCGCCGGCGCAGCAGCCGCGGCCCCCGGGGGCGGTGGCAGCCGGCGGACCGGGCGCAGCGCGCCGGCG
>Ga0111539_10012960_pt1 | contig 10434 bp, 12 predicted proteins | sample RhiMethybrSRZTD1_FD_79667 | JGI IMG/M metagenome (GOLD analysis project Ga0111539, IMG submission 79667) | Populus rhizosphere microbial communities from Tennessee, USA - Rhizosphere MetaG P. TD hybrid SRZTD1 (version 2) (version 2) | ecosystem: Host-associated > Plants > Roots > Rhizosphere >... | reverse complement strand
TTGCCTTCGTGGTAGAGCGGGATGCCGCCCGGGAACTCGATCAGGCTGCCCTCGGCGACGTTCGAGTTGCCGATGTTCCACAGCGGGCCGCCGGGCTGCGTCAGGGGTCCCAGGGTCCGGGTCGTCAGCGCATTCTCGTTGCTCGAAAAGGCGACGGCCGTGAACGCCTTCGACCGCGCGATCGCGATCGAGCCGACCCACGCGTCGGCCATCGAGCGCTGGCCCACGACGCGGCCGCCGCGGTCGACGACCACGATGTGCATCCGGGTGGGGAGCTTCTTGCCGTCGGGCCCGACGCGGAGGAGCGACTCCTCCTTCTTGGCGGCCTGCTCGGCGTTGTCCAGGATCTTCGCGATGTCGTCCGACGACAGGTCGTGCTTCGGCAGCGCGGCGGCGGTGATCAGTCCGGCGGCCGCCATCACGACGACGGCGGCGGCGACTCCCTTGGCAATGCGGTTCATCTCATCCTCCCTTTCAAAAAAAATGCTTCGGTGCGGACCGGGATGCTAGCCCCGGCCGCCGAAGACTGTCAAGACTATTACCCTCGGCCTCCGGGATCGGTATCATGGAAGGAAGGGAGGACCCATGAGACTAGCCTTCGCCGCGCTGTTGGCCCTGGGCTTCGTGCAGGCCGAGACCGCGTTCGACCCGGCGCCTCGGAAGAAGGAGTACCCCTGGATGTCCGTGGCCGTGTGGACCCAGATGCACGAGGGATTCTTGAAGCGCGCCAAGCAGGGCAAGATCGACCTTCTCTTCCTCGGCGACTCGATCACCCAGGGCTGGGGCAACAATGCCGTGTGGCAGAAGCACTACGGCGAGCTCAACGCCGCGAACTTCGGGATCGGCGGCGACACCACCGAGAACGTCCTCTGGCGCATCCAGAACGGCGAGATCGACGGCATCGCCCCCAGGGTGACGGTGCTCATGATCGGCACCAACAACTTCGGGCTCGAGGGGCATCCGCCCAACGACGTCGCCAAGGGGGTCGGGACGATCGTCCAGTCCCTCCGCAAGAAGCTGCCCTCCACGAAGATCCTGCTGCTCGCCATCTTCCCGCGCGACGAGAAGCCGGGGACCGATAGTCGGGCCCGGATCAAGAAGGTCAACGACCAGATCGCGACGCTCGACGACAAGAAGACCGTCCGCTACCTCGACCTCGGGCCGAAGTTCATGAACGCGGACGGGTCGATCTCGAAGGAGATCATGCCCGATTTCCTCCACCTGTCGGAAAAGGGCTACCAGATCTGGGCCGAAGGAATGGATCCGCTTCTCAAGCAGCTGATGGGGAAGTAAATGCCGCAGGAAATCACGGTTCAGGAACTGTCCGAGCGCCTGTCCAACGGCGGCGCGATCCGCCTGGTCGACATCCGCGAAGACTGGGAGCGCGAGATCGGGCATCTCCCGGGCGACATCCACATCCCGATGAATACCGTCCCCTCGCGCGTGGCCGACTTCAGCCCTCCCGCCGGCGGCGAGACCATCGTCTACTGCCACGGCGGCGTGCGCAGCATGATGGTTGCCGGATTTTTGGAACAGAACGGTCTTCCGGGCGTCCTGTCTCTAATGGGGGGCATTGACGCATGGTCCACCTTCGTCGATCCGGCGGTTCCCCGATACTGACGGCCGCAAAGGCCCTCGTTCTTCTCGTCGCCGGCGCGATCCTGCCCGCGTGCGGCAGCGGCGCCGCCCGTGACGACGTCAATGTCGTCGTCAATAATGCCGGAGCCGAGCCGGTCCGCGTCCGCATCGAGGTTCGGCAGTTCGGCGACCACGACGTCAACGAAGCGATCGTGGCTCCGGGGAACAGCGCGGGATTCAACTACGACAACGTCGAACGGGTCGAGGTGAGCGTCTGGCGCACGTCGGACGACTTCCTGATCTTCCTCGATTCCTGGGACCGGGAAGACATTCGCCACGTCGACGATTGGATCTCGGTGACCGTCTCGCCCTAGCGGGCCGCCGCGATCGCGATCTGCTTCGCGAGCGGGGCGAGCAGCTCGCCCTCGTTGGACGGGCGACGCGCGCAACCGGGGTGGGGCAGCGGGTCCTTCATCTTTCCGGTGACCTTCAGGTACGCGGCGGCGCTGTCCTTGTAGGCGGGGACGGGATCGCGGAAGGCCACGGCGCCGAGCGCCTGGAGCGCGTCGTTGAGCTCGAAGAAGCGCTCGTCCTTCTCCGCCCACCACCGGTCGCGGAGCGCGAACGCGTCGGGGTCGAACGTCGAGATCCCCAGCAGATAGTCGCTGCCGTACATCACCATGTCGATGGCCAGGTCGTTGCCGGTGTAGACCTTGAAGTCCGGCCGCTCTCGGTCGCGCAGTTCGAGGCGGGCGAGCTCCTCGGTGCGCGAAAGCGACGAGTGCTTGGCGCCGACGAGGTTCGGGATCGCGAGGAGCCGCTTCCAGGTCTCCAGGTCGTAGATCCGGCCGAAGGGGGCGAACATCCTCCCGAGCTCGAAGCCGAGAGCCTTCGGCGCCGGGGCGATGATCTTCTTGTAGAGCGCGACGACGTCGCCGCTCGCGAACTGCTCGCTCTGGAAGATGATCGGCGTCGCGCCGACGTCGAGGATGGCCCGGACGGCCTGCTCGTAGGTTTCGCCGAACGGCCCCGCGCCGGCGATGAAGGGCGCGGCGCCGAGCGCCTTGCGGGTCAGGTTCAGGACCTCGACCCTCTGCGCCGGCGTGAGCTGCGGCCCGAAGCCGGTGTCCATGTTGACCGCCGGCGTGATGCCCGCCTTGGAGGTCCGGAGCAGGTGCTGCTCGAACTCGGCGTAGTCCGGCTTCCCGTCGCGGGTGAAGGGGAGCAGCACCGCGGAATTGGCGTCGATCTTCCGGCCGGGCTTGATGCGCTCCAGAAAGCGCTTCACTTCCGGCGCTCCTTCTTGCGGATCTCCTGGAGGAGCTTTCCGTAGACGGGATCGCGGGGCACGCAGCCCGCGGCGTACTGGCCCAGCTCGTTGTCCTTCGAGCGCATGAGCGTGGTGCAGTAGCTCACGGTGATGCACGCCTTGAGCTTTTCGAACGTTCCTTTTTCCTTCAGGTCCTTCACCCAGTCGGGGTAGGCGATCGCGCCGCGGCCGATGCCGACATAGGAGATCCGGCCCGCGCGCAGGTTCGCCTCGCCCGCTTCGGCGGCGAAGTGGCGGAGGTAGCTGTACCCCGTGCCCACCATGGCCATGTCGGGGAACGTCCGTTGGATTTCCGCGGCCATGCGGAAGTGGCGGTCGACGCCGATGAGCCCCGACTCCGGCATCTCGTAGCCGTCGGGCGGCGGGGTGTCGGCGGGACGGAGGAAGTGCGGGTTGTAGTAGGGGCAGCCCGCGCTGATGTTCAGGAACTGGAGGCCCGCCGCGCGCATGAGGCGGAGGGCTTCGATCGGCTCGCGCAGATCGGGTTCGAGGGGATTATCCGGATTGACGCCGAACGCGTTGAGGTACGGGCGCGGGAACTCGACGGGCTCGCCGATGTTCGTGGCCGCGTTCTTCCGGTACGGGACGGCGTCGAAGATGTTCATCAGGGTTGCCAGGATCACGTCCTTGCCGACTTCGGCGCGGATGCGGCGGAAAAGATCGCACACGAAGCGGGTGCGGTTCTCGAGGGAGCCGCCGTACTTGCCGGGGCGCGTGCGGGCGCCGAGGAGTTCGTTGAGAAGGTACCGGTGGCACTGCTTGAGGTCGATGAAGTCGCAGCCGGCGTCGCGCGACATCTTCGCGGCGACGACGTAGGCGTCGGCGAGGCGGTCGAGCTGGTCGTCGGTGAGGACGGGATGGTCGGCCGCGATGGGCTTGCGCTCCTTCCCGAAGCGGGCGAAGGGGTCGATGACGGGGTCGCGGGTGACGACGGACGGGGCGGGGAAGGCGAAGCGGCCCGAGTGGGTGAGCTGGAGACCGATCAGGAAGTCGTCGGCATTCCCGCAACTCTTGCGGTGCTCCTCGCGGGCGAATCCGATGAGGCGCTGCAGCTCGGGGAAGTTGTCCTTGGAGAAGAGGAGCTGACGCGTATTGGCGCGGCCCTCCGGGACGACGGCGCACGCCTCGCCCCAGAGCACTTTCGCGCCGCCGCGCGCGAACCGCCCCCAGCGGTGATACGTGATCTCGTCGGGTTTGCCCTCGAGGGTGCCGTCGCATCCTTCCATGGGATGGATGACGTAGCGGTTCCCGACGGTGCGATGGCCGATCTTGCCGGGCTTGAGGGATTCCCGGACCTCGGGCTCGAGGGGGATGTCGAGCTGGAGCCGGCCGATCTCCTTGCGGAGGGTCTCGCGGTCGGCGAACAGCGGGTTGCCGCGGAGAAAATCCTGGTGCATAGGCGCACCAGTATACCCACGACGAAAACCAAACTCCTGTCTTTTTCGCCTAGATGGCCTTGCGGAGTTCCAGGGCGTGGATGCGGGACTCCATCGCGCGGATCGAGGACTCCAGGGGCGCGGCCAGCGCGCGGCAGTCGAACCTCAGGAACTCCTTCAGATTGCGGCGCTCACGATCGATCGTCTTCCGCAGCCGCGCGATCTCCTCCTGGGGCGTCTCGGCCGACTTGCGGCCCGCGGGAGAAGCCGACGGAGCGGCGTCCTCCTCGACGTACTTCCAGCGGGAGTACACGCCCACCAGGACCGTCCAGAGCGCTTTCATCGGTTCCCCCTTCCTCTTGTCCGGACACGCGTCGACAGGATTCCCAGCGCCACGGTGACGAAGGCCCGCGCCTCCTCCCGTTCCCGAGTCCCCTGGTGCGGCCGCCGGCGAACCAGATTCTTCATGCAAAGATGAAAAGCAAGGGGGATGCCAAGTTACAGAGGGATGTGGAACAGCGATAAGTGCTTGGAGAATAGCGCTTTACAGCTCCCGCACGGCCGGACCCTTGGGGGGCGATTCCTACCGGGGCGTATCTTCAGGGCGGCAAGGGTACCCGATGGTGGCTACTTGCCCCCCGAGGCTCCCGCCTTGGCCTGGCGGGCTTCCTTGACGAGGACCTCGCCGAACGACCGCAGGGCGTTCCGACGCGACTCGCCGATGGCGTCCCGCTCGTCGATCACCAAGGCAGGTCCGTACGTCGACCCCGAGCCTTCGGCGCTCCCCGCGAAGTACAGGAACTGGTTGCGGTTGTCGATGACCATCCCCTCGACCATCGTCAGGGCTTCCTTGTGATGGCCGGGCACCAGCCACATCCCGACGATGGTCAGGTTGAGCACGCTGAGGGGATTGATGGTCGACTCCACGTCCGTCACGCTCCTCAGGATGAGGACCGCATCGGCACCCATGCGGGCGGCCGCCAGGCGGATCGCCTTGAGGGATTGGTCCGAGCCTTGGAGCAGGATCTGGGGGATCACCGTGAACGAGCTGACGATCCCGTCCTTCTTGAGCTGGTCGCCGAGCGCCATCAACTCCTCGTGCTCGCCCTTCGCCGATCCTTCCTGCCAGTAGCGGGGAGAGACCCGGGCGGGGGGGACCACGGCCAATCTGATCGGGAATTGGATCTGCGGCCGCAGTTGCTCGATCTTCAGGAGATCGACGTCGTCGAAGACAATGCGTCCTTCTCCCTGAAGTTCCTGCTCCATGGCCTGTCGGTTGAAGGAGGTCGAGCACCCTCCCGCCGTGACGCCCAGGATCAGGATCGCCGCGAAGGTTCTCATTTCTTCTTCTCCACCGTCGTCTCGTACTTCACTCCCGCCGGCACCGGCGCCGGCTGGACGACCGTCGTCCCGAAATTGCCCTCGGTCCGCGACAGCGAATCCACCGCCACGAACGCCGTGTAGTCCGAAAGGATCCCGAACTGGAGCGCGACCCGGCGGATCTCGTCGAGCTGCTCCTGCGACTCGGTCCGCCCGAACATGGAATCGTAGAGGCTTGCGATCTTGGTCCGGGCCCAGATCGTGGGCAGCGCCGTATGGTGGAAGGCCTCTTCCGCGTTCAACTCCATCTCCACGGGGCGGTCGCCGGCGCGGCCGGTCACCCGGATCTTCGAGGGACCGTCGCCCTTGAACCGGCCCGTCACCACGATGGGGCGTCCGACGAAGAGATCGGGCAGGGGCTGAGGGTGGACCTCGGCTACGCCCAGGGTGCCCCAATCGATCTTGAGGTCGGTCATCGCCGGATTCTCAAGCCGACGGAAGAGGTCGTCGGCCGCCTTCTCGGTGGACTCGTCGAGGGTGATGAACGTCGATGCGCCGCGACCCACGCGGGCCAGCGCCTCGAGGAGGTACCGGTTGACCGAACTGCCGACCCCGAAGCTGAAGAGGCGCGCCGAGCCGAGCCGTTCCCGGGCAAACGCCACCACCTCGCGGTCATTGCCGATGTAGCCGTCGGTCATGAACGTCACCAGGCGGTACCGGCCGGGGGTGGCCGGCGTCTCGAGCGCCACCCGGACCACTTCCTGCATCTGGGTGCCTCCGCCGGCGGCCAGCGCCTCGGCATACTGGATCGCCCGCCGGACGTTCTCGGCCGTGGCTGCGATCGCGCCCTCGGTCATGGACGAGACGTGGTCGGAGAACCGGAGAACGCGGAAGGTGTCGTCGGGCTGGAGTCGATGGAGGCATTTGACCAGCGCCCGCTTTGCGACGTCGATCGGCTGCCCCGACATGCTCCCGGAGCAGTCGACGACGAAGATCATCTCGCGCGGCGCCCTCGGCACGTCGACCAGCGTCGCGGGCGGCTGGATCATCAGGGTGAAGTAGCCGCCGCCCTCGCTCCGGTGCGTCGCCAGCACGGCGCGCATCGGGAGCTTGTAGCGGAGGACGAAGTCCCGGTTCGGGATCCGGTCGTTGGGACTGAGCGTGACTTTGTTCCCGGCGACCCGGATCGCGTGGGTCGGGCTCAGGATCTCCGTCCCGCCGTCGACGGTCACCTCCAGCGCAATGTCGGCCGCACTGATCTCCCCGGGGGGGAGGTACTCGACGGGGACCGTGCCGCCGAAGCCCGGGGGCGTGTAGCGGGGCCCCACGACCATCGGGAAGACGAACTCGAAGATGCCGTCCTGGTAGCGGAGGGTGTGGAAGTACGTGATCTGGACGTCGATCTGCTTGCCCGGCTCGATGTTGGCGACGGCCTGGGTGAAGATGTTCGGACGGTCCTGGGTGAGGAGCGACGCGACGTGGCCCTGGCGGCGCGCCTCGGCGTAGATCCGGCGGGCCTCCTCGCGCTCGCGGACGATGCCGCGGATGCGCCGGTCACCGATCTGCATGATGAAGTCGCGGACGCCGGCGTCGTCGGGCAGCGGGAACGTGTAGATCGCCTCGATCTTGCTCCCGTAGGGGTTGTGGTACTGCTGCGTGAGGGTGACCGAGCTGAGGTACAGGCTGAGCTGGGCCTTGACGTCGGTGTGCTTGAGGGGGAGCGGGACGATCTTGTTCTCAATCTGAGTGACGAGCGAGCCGCCGCGCGGCGCGTCGAGGGGCCTCAACTGGGGCGCCGCCTCGATGATGATGACTTCGCGGTCCTGCAGGGTAGGCTTGTGCCGCCACTCCTGTTCGGGCGCGGCAACACCGACCTCCCGCGTGGGCATCTCGGTGCCGGGGGCGCACCCTGCGAAGACAATCACCAGCGCCAGCAGTAACCTGCGCATCACTTTCCTCCCGCGCGAACGATCTCGATCCTGGGCTCGATCCGCGCCCCTCCCGGCGAGGCGGCGGCCATCAGCTTGGCGGTGTAGTCGGTCTTGCCGGTCTCCTGCAGGTGGACGCGGGCGACGAGCACGCGGCCGGCCGGCGGGTTGGGCTCGGTGGTGAAGGACGCGAGGATGATCCGGCCGCCCTGGAGCGCGGCGGGGTCGTAGTAGGGGGGCTTCTCGCCGCCTTCGACGCCGACGATCTTCGCGTTGCACTCCAGTTCGATCTGCCATGCGACGAGCGGCCGTCCGCCCGTGTCGGCGTACAGGTCGATGGCGACGAACCGGGTCTCCTGCTCGGGGACGAGCGCGAGCGCCGTCAGGACGAGGATCAGAAGCTTCATCGGAGGGCCACGCTCCGGCGGGCGATCTCGTCGACGTCCTGGTCGTCCACCTTGCCGTCGCCGTTGAAGTCGTAGGCGGCGTCGAGCTGGCCCGAGCGGATCCGGACGGCGAGGGCATAGGCGTCGACGATGTCGACCCGGCCGCTGCGGTCGACGTCGCCCGGAATCGACGGCCGGAGGGCAAACCAGGCGACCGCGCCGACGAGGAGGGCGGCCGCCGCGGCGGCCACCGGGCGCCAGGAGCGTCTGGGGGCCAGGATTCGGCGGCGCACGTCGGCCGGAACGTCGATGGGGGCGGGGGTCAGCTTCGCGGCGAGGGTGTGGAAGGCGTCGACGCCGGCGCGGCATTCGGCGCACTGCTCCGCATGGGCGCGCTGCTCCGGGGTCGCGTCGCCCGCCCGGACCGCATCCAGTCCCAGAACGTCGAGATGGTCGTCCATGTCTGCACCTTGAGCGGAGAAGGGGTCGGAAAAGTTCATCGAATCGGCGGAATTCTTCCACGAAGGAGGACGAGGGCGGAATGGAGGCGCGACTTTACGGTTCCGAGGGGGACCTCCAGGGCGTCGGCGATGGCCTGGAGGTCGAGTCCGTCGACGAAGCGCATGAGGACGACTTCCTGCTGGACGTCGCTCAGGCCCTGAAGCAAGGCGGCGGTCTCATCGGTCGACGAGGCCGGCGCGGCGGGGCCCAGGTTCGGATCGAGGGGCGGATGGCGGCGGGCGAGCCGGGCGCGGGAGACGGCGAGATGTTTGACGACGGGGTAGAGGAAGGTCTTCATCTGGCTGCGGAGCTCGAACTCGCGCCGTTTGCGGTGGAGGTAGGCGAAGGTGTCCTGGAGGACGTCGAGGGCATCCTCGCGGTTCCGGGTGAACCGGAAGGCGAGGGTGGTCACCCACGCGTGGTAGCGGTCATAGAGGGCATTGAAGGCGGCGGCGTCCCCGTCGCGCCACGCGCGCGCCAGCTCCGCATCCGTCCTCTGGTCCATCATCGTGGAAATGTTATCATGGACGAGTGACCAATCCCGAAATCCCCCTCAACGAGGCGGTGGCGCGCGGGATCATCCCGTGCTCGTCGTGCGGGGCGTCGGGAGCCGACGTCCGCAAGATCGGGGACAAGAACCACTTCCTCTGCTCCAAGTGCGCGCGACGCGGACGGCGGTGGACCTTCATCCTGGCGGCCCTGACCATCACCATCGTCGCGCTGGCTGCCTATGTCCTCCACCGGCGCGGCAGCGATCCCCTGGACCCCGGACCCGGGCCCGGCCCCGCGCCCAAGGACGCCATGACCGAGTCGGCGTCGAAGGATATCGTCGCTCTCATGGACAGCAGACGCTGGACTGAGGCGCGCGCCCGCATTCAAGGCTACCTCGAGCCCATGCCCAAGCGACCCGACCTCAACCTGCTCATGGGCAACTGCCTCATGGGGCTCAAGGCCTACGACCTGGCGGTCCCGTACCTGAAGATTGCCTACGAGGCGGGGCCGCCCACGCGCGATCAGGCGGCCCTGTGGCTCGGCCTGGCCCTCAAGACCATCGGCTACGCCGCGGAGGCCCTCCCGTACGTCGAGCCGGTGACCGAGCTCAACCGGGGACGCCGCGACGACCTGGCCGAGGTCTACCTCGACCTGGAGCGGTACGAGGACGCCCTCAAGATCCTGTCCGAAGACGCTCTCTGGGGCCGACACCGTGCCCTCGTCTATCTGGGCCGCGGCGAAGAGGCCAAGAAGCTGATCGGCGACCGGGACCCCTTCATGCTCGCCGGCCAGCTCCGCGAGGAGGGCGACTTCGCCGGCGCGGCAAAGCTTCTGGAATCTACCTCGGGAGACCGGAGGAAGCGCGCGGAGATGTCGCTCGCCGTCGAGTCCGGTGACCTGGCGAAGCTCGACGACGAGGCCTTCTTCCGCGCGATCGGCGCATTGCTTGCGGGTCAGAAGGACAAGGCCAAGGCCGCCGCGTGGGAGTTCCTCGCCAAGACCGACAAGGAGTTCGCGCCGCTGCGGCTCGAACGGATGATGATGCGCCACCTGGTCGACGAGCTGAAGGACGCCGATCTCGAGGCCGAGGTCCGGCGCCTGTCGCGCTTCCACGCCAACGACGTGCTCTTTTATCTCGCGCTCGCGACCGGCGACCGGGCGTGGGCCGAGAAGGCCGCCGCGTCGACGCCCGGACACAACTACCCGTACCACGCCATCCAGAGGCTGCTGAAGAAATGATCGTCGCCATCGACGAAGGAACCACGGGCGTCCGCGCCATCGCGGTCGACGACCGCGGTCGCCTCGTCGACAGCGCCTACTCCGAGTTCCGCCAGATCTATCCCAAGCCCGGTTGGGTGGAGCACGACCCCGAAGAGATCTGGCGGGTGACCCTCGACGTGCTCCAGGCGGTGGCCAAGAACGCCACGGCGATCGGCATCACCAACCAGCGGGAGACGACCCTGATCTGGGACCGCAAGACCGGGAAGCCGGTCTACAACGCGATCGTCTGGCAGTGCCGTCGT
>Ga0111539_10012959_pt1 | contig 10434 bp, 9 predicted proteins | sample RhiMethybrSRZTD1_FD_79667 | JGI IMG/M metagenome (GOLD analysis project Ga0111539, IMG submission 79667) | Populus rhizosphere microbial communities from Tennessee, USA - Rhizosphere MetaG P. TD hybrid SRZTD1 (version 2) (version 2) | ecosystem: Host-associated > Plants > Roots > Rhizosphere >... | reverse complement strand
CTCAATCTATAATCTTAAGGAACAGGGCATTCAATATAACCTTTCACAGTTGCCCAGTCTGGTCATGAGAATTAAAGCGTTTTTTATCGATCTGCTGATCCTGTTATTGGTTTTTGCTACGGTATCAATTCTTATAGATATGATAGGCAATGTGCCTTCAATTGTAAAGGGATCCATTGCTGTATTCATGCTGTACTTATATGATCCGATACTAACCTCTTTTACAGGTGGTACAATCGGTCATAAACTCATGAAACTGAAAATAAAACAACTCCAGGATCCTGAAAAAAATATTTCTCTGCTTGCAGCGCTCCTCAGGTTTTTGATTAAGGGAATGTTAGGTTGGGTGTCCTTCTTCACTGTTACGGGCAATGTAAACAAAAGGGCGATTCACGATCTTGCAAGCGGATCAATCATGCTAAAAAAATAAACTGAGAAGATTTTCATATCTTATTGAAACAGCGACAATTGCATATTCGGCCTCACGATCTTCGACCGGAATGGTCTTACCACATATCCACCTCTATTATCAATGTCATACAGGGGAGTTTCTTCAAATCTTGAAGCAATAATAATTTCTGTCTTCCCCGCATAGGGACTGAAAAGGTTTTGTACAATCTCGGGACGATTATTATTTTGAGATAGATGCGAAAGAAATAAATGGCTCATAAACGACGGCTTGTGCTCCAGGAATAATTTTAATGCCTCCTTATTCGACAAATGGCCATGGCCACCACGAATCCTGTTTTTTAACGCATAAGTGTAGCTGCCTTTGTCCAACATCTCTTCATCATAATTTGCTTCGAGAAATGCGGCGTGACATTGCCTGAAATTGTAAATAACATTTTTGCATGCGCGGCCGATATCGGTAAATATCCCAACGTTCACCCGATTACAGGTGACGATGAAGCTGTGCGGGTCGGAGGCATCATGGAATTTGGGGAAAGCTGTGATTGAAAGATTTCCGATCATCACTGGCTGATAGGGAATAAAGTGTCTGACGAAAGGTTCTTTTAATCTTATACGGCCTTGTTCCATCGTATTTTTGGTGATGTAGATGGGCACCTTGTATTTTTTCACCAGTGAACGTATGCCTTTGATGTGATCGCCATGTTCGTGGGTAATAAAAACTGCTTTTATTTTTTGAGGACTTAGCCCAAGTCGCTTGATCCTTCTATCGGTCTCCCTACTGGAAATGCCCGCGTCGATTAACACTGCCTCCCGGTGATTGCCGACGTAATAACAATTACCGTTGCTCCCTGAATTTAATGATGCAATCGACAAAGCCATGAATTCCCTTTTACTCGTGTTTGTTCTTTTTCGCCAATTCATTTCTCAGTTCGTCGATGAGATTATCCTTGTCCGGCAAAATGGAAGAGGTAAAATAATAGCAGTCTTCCAATGGAAAGCCAGTAATGTTCAAACGTTGTCTCGTGACGGGAGAAGTTACAATCATGTTGCTGACAATTCCATTCTCTGAGTTCTTTTTCAGCAGTGTAAACCCCGGGTCCGTCTGTAATTCCTTAAATACATCCCACATATTTTTTCCAACAAGATCATTTCCTCTTGCACCCAGGTTGTTTTTTGCAAAATCATTTACAAAAAGATAGTTCCAATTAAAATCGATGATATAGACTGAAAACTTGAAGGTGTCAAGCTTATCTAACGGGATCTCGGAAAACTTCTTGTATTCGGTTATTGGGAATTTGTGCATGGCAACTGGAACCTTCTTTCGAAGTAGCTAATATCCGAAACAATTGTCAAAGGAAACCTCAATTAGCTAATAAACTTTGGATCAATATAAAATGAATTCGCAGCATGAGAGGATGTTGGTGATTTTCCTGAGGAAGTTTAAGGGCAAAGACGCGAGGCGTCAAAACAGAATATTAAATTTCTTAGCGTTTTTGCGGTTCAATTAATGGACTAGATCCCATGCTCAGCGACCCTTTGCGCTAAATTCCCGTCATTCCGTTCGCAAGCACTTGACGGGATTAACACCTGCTGCTCTTATGGCTTGAGAGGCTACAGTCACCCAGGCGATGATCAACGCGATCAAACCGGCAGCTACAAAGTACCACACCTCCAGCGTTACACGAAAAGCAAATCGTTGTAACCACCAATCTAACATCCAATAGCTCACCGGCAATCCAATGAGTATTGAAATCAAAACCATTTTCGTGAAATCACCGGACAACAACATCACAATGTTCGTTGACGATGAACCCATAGCTTTTCTTATACCGATTTCCTTTAACCTGCGCTCGGCGGTAAATGCAGCTAAGCCGAACAGCCCCAGGCAGGAAATGAGAATGGCCATCGTTGCAAAGAATCCTGAAAGGGTAGCTACCCTTTGTTCCGATTCGTAAAGCTGTGCGTATTCCTGATCCTGAAAGCGGTATTCAAATGTAAATCCCGGATTGAAACTTTTATAATACCGCTCAAGTGCAGTCAAAGCTTCTTTTTGTTTTCCGGCTTCCAATCGCACCATGACGGTCCATGTGTTATCGGGTTGCAGGCGAAAGAATAACGGGTTCACGGCGTCGTGGAGCGATTGAAAATGAAAATCTTTCACCACCCCCACGATCTCACGTTCGTGTTTTTCCCAGAGTTTTATCTTTCTTCCGATGGGATTTTCCAAATTCATCACCTTGATCGCGGCTTCATTAAAAATAATTTTGGAGGTGTCAGCAATTCCGTAGTCTTCGGAAAAAAAGCGACCTTCAGCAAGTTCAAGACCTAGTGCTTCCAGCATACCGTAATTCACCGACACGTTTTCAAACAGAATGCGGTCGTCAGGATTTTTCCCCTCCCATTCCAGACCACTGGTATTGTTGTTCCTGCCTAAGAGGCTATGACTTGTGCTGGAGGCACTTTGCACGCCAGGTATCTTTCTTATTTCGCTCAGAAAGGTTTCCGTATTGGTCCGCAGCTTACCTTCCATAGGAAAATTGATAAGGTGATCTTTGTTGTATCCCAGGTTTTTGGTTTGGACAAACTGGATCTGCTTGTAGATCACTAATACTGAAACAATAAATACGACGGAGAGAAAGAACTGAAACACTACAAGTCCCTTCCGCGCCCACAACTCACCGATTGAACCTTTCATTTCCCCTTTCAAAACTGCTGCGGGTTTAAAGCCGGAGAGGTACAGTGCCGGATAGCTGCCAGAGATGAGTCCCGTCACGATGGTGATCGCGAAAAACCATATCAGCAATTCAGGGTCGTTAAGGGTTAGACTTATTTTTTTTTCGGTGATGAGGTTGAACTGTGGAAGAAAAAGCCAAACTATGCCCCACGCGACGACGAGCGCGAGTATGGATGTAAGCATCGATTCACTGATGTATTGGAAAATCAGGGAGCCGCGTTGTGCACCGATCGATTTTTTAATACCAACTTCCTTTGCTTTTCGTGATGCCCTCGCCGTTGATAGGTTCATGAAGTTGATGCACGCGATGATCAAAATAAAAACCGCGATCACAGAGAACAAGCGTACGTACTCAATTCGCCCACCGGAAGGTTGTCCATTTTGAAAATTTCCGTATAGATAACGTTCCGAAAAACGTTGCAAAAACAAAATCACGTTGGAGTCATCGTTTTTTCCCTTGATATAGTCCTTAATCTTCGCCTCGAAAGCTATTGGATCTGCTCCTTCGTTCAAGACAATGTAGGTAGAGGGGCCGTTGCTGCCCCATTCCAACACCCATTTATGGTCATCCTTGAACTCTTCAAAAGACATGACAAAATCAAATTGAAAAACAGAATTGGGCGGTGTGCCTTCAAAAACGCCGGTTACATGAAACGTTTTTTCATGCTGGATTTGCACCATCTTACCCACAACATTTTCCTCCGTCCCGAATAATTTTTTTGCCAGGTCACGGGAAATGACCATTGCAAATTTATCTTCCAACACTTGAGCGGGATCGCCCTGGACCAGTTTATAGGAGAAGATCTTAAAATAGTCTTTGCCCACGTGATAGCCTGCAGCTTTCACGCTATTTTCATCCTTGACTGATAATGTAAACTTATCGATCCATGCCGTGGTGGCGGCATATTGTACTTCCGGAAATTCTTCCTTTAATGTTTCAGCCAGGATCCCAGGAGTACTGGAAGTCGTCATGATTTCGTCTGCGTACTGCTGATGTTCCATGACTTGAAAAAGCCGGGCATCGTTTTCATGAAAAGTATTCATTCGAACTTCATCCCGTACCCACAGAAAAATGAATAACGTACAGGCCAGACCGGTAGAGAGCCCAATTAAGTTGATCAGGAAATAACTTTTGGCACGTAAAAAGTTGCGATAGATGATCAGGAAATAATGATTCAGCATGACACGCGGGTTTTTGGGATAATAAAGGTACCGATCAAGATCAAAAAGGTTGCATTTGAGATGGTGATAATGTTTGAAATAGCAACTTTTTCAAGTTGTCACCTGGTAGTGAAGCACTGGGGGGGCGTGCAACTCTTTTCAACGCGTCATCCGTAGTGGAGCAATCGCGGAGGATGAGGTGAACGAAGGATCCCCATTTAATCAAAGTGCGCACCGCTTCGATGTTAGTCCTGCGATTAGGGCAAGGGTATCCTTCGCTCTGTCGGAGCGTTCTATTTCTAGGTCGAAGATGGGATTTTTTCGCAAGGCTCTGTAGGGGCCTCCTCATCGGATCGATTAGGATACTCCTACGGAGTGGGGATTATCTCTGTTTGATTTTCTATTGAGAGGATGCTCCTATGGAGCAAATTGCCGATATGTCAAGACGAAATCCCTGCCTGCGTCGCCTTCGCGTGGTACGGTACTTATTTGGGGTTTTTGTGTTACACATCGCGTTGTAGAACTTTTTCCATTCTGTGTAGCACAACCGGCGGATTATTCTCAGTTCCACATTTTTATAGCGCATTGAAACCGGTTTTTGCAACTGGTACATATTTTGGCCAGACATAATAAATTCTAAATCTAAAAGAATATGAAAAAAATAATCTTAGTCTTTTTTGCAATGAGCGCGCTGCTGTTCAACACAGCATTTGCGCAGGAGCCAAGCATTATGTTGAGTGACAAACCTGGTTGGCATAAAATCGGTGAAGTAAAAGCGGATTTTAAAATGGAAAATCAGTCGATCTCAGTTATGGGCAAGGATAAGTTTAAATCTATCCTGTTGAAAGTAACCGATGCGCCTATTAACATTGAGGGTATTCAGGTATTTTACGAATCCGGGGACATGGAACAATTCGATGTTAAAAATGAATTGAAGGCGGGTGCTGAAACTAAAAAGCTTGACATGAAAGGTGGCGGTCAGGAGATCAAAAAAGTGACGTTCACCTATAAGACGCTGCCTAATCAACAAGATGAAAAAGCTCATGTAGAATTATATGGCTTAAAGTAGGAAATGATCAACGTAGCCAGAAAGCCAGGTCATTATGGCCTGGCTTTGTTTGCCTGCCCTAGCGTTGCCTCAGCGCGAAGGTGGGCTTTTTTATTGGTGTTGAGAATAAACCCCGCCACAGGTAAACGAGGACATTCCTTATCTTGTACGAGCAAAATAAGATACCCATATGGCCAATACGAAAACGAATAAGCTTGGAATTGCTTTAGTGGGCCTGGGAAAATACAGTAGTGGTCAGCTAGCCCCGGCGTTGAAGGAGACGGAGTATTGCTACCTGACTGGTATTGTTACCGGAACGCCTGACAAGGCCTCCAAATGGAAGAAACAATATGATATTCCAGAAAAGAATATTTACAGCTATTCAAACTTCGATGATATAAAAGACAACCCTGACATAGAAATAGTCTATGTCGTATTGCCCAATGCTATGCATCGAGAGTACGTGGTTCGCGCCGCCAGGGCGGGCAAACATGTTATTTGTGAAAAGCCAATGGCCCTGACAGTGGAGGATTGTGACGAGATGATTTCGGCCTGTAAAAATGCAAAGAAGATGTTGTCGATTGGATATCGATTGCATTTTGAACCTCATAACATGGAGATGATGCGTTTAGGCCAGAAAAAGGTATTTGGTTCAATTAAAAAAATGTTCGCCGAAGATGGATTGGCAGAGGTTGAAGGTTGGCGGCTCGATAAATCTTTGGCAGGAGGGGGTCCCCTCATGGATGTAGGAATTTATTGCGTCCAGGGTGTTCGTTACACTAGCGGCCTGGAGCCGTTGGCTGTAACAGCCAGGGAGGGTGCTAAGAAAAACAAGGAGAAATTTAAGGAGGTGGAAGAATCTTTAACCTGGAAAATGGAATTTCCGGACGGGATAATAGCGGAATGTCGAACCAGTTATTCAGAGCAACTAAATCTGTTGCGTGCAGAAGCCGAAAATGGTTGGTTTGAGTTAACAACTGCCTACGAATACAAAGGCATCGAAGGAGAAACCATCGAAGGGAAAATGAAATTTCCAAAAGTAAATCAGCAAGCAAAACAAATGGATGATTTTGCGCGCGCTATTATTGACGGGCGCCCGTCGCCCGTTCCGGGTGAAATGGGACGACAGGATGTTAAAATACTAAATGCTATTTATAAGGCGATGGAAACTGGCCAGCGGGTTTCCATCTAGCCACAGGCCACTTAAAAATGCGTAGTTGAATAAAAACCCAGCCATCTAACAGTGAGTTCATAAAAAATAGATTCGAATTGTTATTTTTAGTAAACTTATACCATTCCTATGATGAAATTAATCCTTTCTTTTCTCGTACTTTGCTTCGTGAGCACCACCATTTTATTAGCACAGACAGCCGATGAGAAAGCTGTCGCCGCGGCGGTTGAAAAATTTCGCCAGGCGATGGTTGCATCCGACAAAGCTACGCTGGAAAAGATGTCCACCGATCAATTAAGTTATGGCCACTCTAATGGATTGGTTGAAAACAGATCTGCTTTCCTTGAGCAATTTGTTACAGGCCAGACCGACTTTGTCACCATTACACTTTCCGATCAAACCATTAGAATCGTTGGTGATGCCGCGGTTGTGAGGCATCGGCTTGTTGGGGACACTAACAATAACAAAGTTCCTGGGACAGTCGACCTAATTGTTTTGATGGTGTGGGAAAAACAAAAAGGCGAGTGGAAGTTACTTGCCAGGCAGGCCGTCAAGCTCCCGCCAAAATCCTAATATTGAATATTGATTGTTGAATATTGATTATTCTTGTTTTGTGTAAACACTCAACATTTAACACTCAACAATCAAGATCCGATAGCCAAGCCTCGTTCGTAATTCGGTGTTCGACATTCGATATTTGATGTCGAACAGGATTCCGATGATCATTGAATATTGAGTGTTTAATATTCAACAAACAATAATCAACAATCAATAATCAATAATCGAGGTGGCTGAATATCGAATTGACAAACGTTGTCATCAGCCAATAATCCCTCCTGAGCAGTGTAAATTCCTCATTCCTGGTCTTGTCCGTATAAACCCGGAGCAAAAACTTTCTTGCGAGCCATTATCTTTGCGCCCCCGAAAAATTTAAGGGTCGATGAAGAAGAAACTCAAGAGGCACCTACATAAGGTTCGCTACATTATTTACAAAGAAACGTTAGTTGATTTCCGGGAGCACTTCTTCACATTTTTAGGCTCCTTTATGGGCATTGGCCTGATCGGTCTCCTGAACAGCCAGCACCTTCAAGCGCATGACAACATGTTTTTAATAGGGTCATTCGGCGCATCTTCGGTGCTCATTTACGGAATCATAAACAGTCCATTTTCACAACCGAGAAATTTAATCGGTGGTCATCTCATCAGTGCTATTATTGGCGTAACGATTCACAAGCTGATACCCCAGGAGTTGTGGCTTTCTTGCGCTATGTCTGTATCGCTGTCGATCGTAATGATGCAAATGACGAAGACACTTCACCCTCCAGGTGGCGCTACTGCGCTGATCGCAAATCTCGGCTCTGAGAAAATACGAAACCTTGGCTATTTCTACGTCCTCAGCCCGGTATTGTCTGGTGTGCTCATTTTGCTAATTGTTGCGCTCGTGTTTAACAATCTCACGGAGCATAGAGAATATCCCTCGAATAAAACGTGGTATAAGATCTGGAAGAGATACCGGAAGTAGGGCGCATTCTTGCGCGCCAGGAACATAAATTGCAAATCAAGCCACAGGCGTAACACCCGCTGTCTCCCCGCCAGCTGGCCGGGAGACGTGCGTGCGTCTTCTACGTTGGAACTTTTGAGATCGTTTTGAACCATTGGAGCGTCCCCTCTTGAGAGGGGCAAGGGCAGTATAGCGCACTTGGAAATCAAAGTGCAAGTCATGCGACTGGCGCAAGACCTTTCTGGCTCCCCTCAAGTGAGGTGCGTGCCTCTTCTACGTTGGAATTTTCTGGGATTGTTTTGACCCATTGGAGCGTCCCCTCTTGAGGGGGTAAGGGGAGTGTAGCGTACTTGGAAATCAAAGTGCAAGTCATGTAACTGGCGCAACACTCCTCAGGCTCCCCGCCAGCTGGCGCGGAGACGTCCGTACGTCTTCAATGTTGGATCCATTTAGGATAGAGTTACTATAATGTTTGTCATGACGAGCCACATTTTTGATGTGGAAAAAAATTCATGCCCCCGAACAAGTTTCTACAGGCGAGTAAATAAAATTTGCTGATGCGTTTCGTGGCGCAAAGGCATCATTTTTGACAATCACTCATAAAAGTTTACAACATAAACCCTGAATGATTATGAGAAACAGAAGGAACAAGGGAAGGGGCGTATTGAATACATCCAACCCTGATTGGACCGAAGACAGAGGCGATTATGGCCGTGGGTATCGAGATCATGGTTACGAAGGTGATCGTGGTAATTTCAATTATGGTAGTTACGAGGGAAATTTAGGTTACGGAACTTCCATCGGCGGCAGATATGAAGATTATGGATCCGATCGGAATTATAACGACCGGGGAAATTATTCAGAAAGTCAATTCAGCCGCGACTCCGGTTTCAATAGAGGCCGTTACAACGGGGACCGTAATGAAGGTTTTACGGGTTACAATGACTGGAGGACTTCGCGGTATGGATCGAGTAATCGCGATTATCTTAACTACGGTAGCGAACGAGGTGTGAATGACAGATTTGGTGATGAATACGACAAATCTAATTACGAAGGCAGGAACTATAATCGTGGTGGTGGAAATTATGGAGGTGGAAATTATGGATCGGATTATAATCGAGGCCGTGACGAACGGGGTGAACGGGGATGGTGGGACAAGACTTCTGACGAAGTGAGCTCGTGGTTTGGCGATGAAGATGCGGAGCGGAGGAGAGAGAGAGATCGCCAAGTCAGTGGGCAGCACAAGGGAAAAGGACCTAAAGGGTATACGCGTTCGGATGATCGGATCAAAGAAGATATCAACGACAGGCTAAGCGACGACGTATTTATTGATGCCACAGAAATCGACGTGACCGTATCTCAAGGTGAGGTCACCTTAACTGGAACGGTGGAAACCAGAAGCGCAAAACGCAGAGCAGAAGATATTGCTGAGGATGTTTCGGGTGTAAAGAATGTGGAAAACAGGCTTCGCCTGGCATCATCGCCACGAACCGACACGGGGACTTCCTCCTATACTACTGGGACGACATCATATGTGAGCGGAACGGAACGCACCAAGGCTAAATCAATCTGACCGACTATTTAAATAAAAAGTGCCCCGAGGTTGGGGCACTTTTTAATTCAAAACTGTTTGCCATTAATATTGTTCCACTCATAGAAGGCACTTTAACTGCATGGGCATAAGTGGTTCCGATAAATTTTCCATCATAACCCCACTAACATGAAAAAGAAAAGAAACAACACGCGACAGGCCGGGGAAGAAACTTCCGAATCAAAACAACCTGGCGATGCCGCTGAAAGATTTCCGGGTTATCCATTATATCCTTCAAACGAGGACATTATGAACCGTGGAAAACGGATTGATGTAGATGTAAATGTTGCAGTTGAAAATATTCGCCCAGTCAAAACTGTGATTCCTCAAGAATCTCGGATTGGAACAAGCGAAGCAAAGTCAGATCTGACGAAAGACGATTTTCAAGCTTTGGCTTCTGAGGAACTTCACGGCATGGGTGACGATGAAATTTTAGCGAATCGTACATGGCCTGTTGATTTTTCCGGCGATGATTTGGATGTCCCGGGTAGTGAAGAGGATGACGCGCAGGAAGCCGTGGGAAGCGAAGATGAAGAAAATAATTCCTATAGCATCGGTGGAGATCGCCACGAGGACCTGGAAGAAGATCATTCCTGAAGGAGGCAAGTTTTACATAATTTCGAAAAAATTATTACGGACTTGCGTATTTGTCGTTTACTTTTTAGGATAATCCTAATAAAAATTACTATAATTGGGCTCTGAAAGAAAAGGGTTTTGCATTTTTTTTTTGCCGGTTAAAAAATTCAATACCGTTTTTTTTAAAGTTCTTTTTAGGTTGGCGTTGGTTCAAAAAATTTTAAGGGTTTAAGAATATTGT
>Ga0111539_10012958_pt1 | contig 10434 bp, 5 predicted proteins | sample RhiMethybrSRZTD1_FD_79667 | JGI IMG/M metagenome (GOLD analysis project Ga0111539, IMG submission 79667) | Populus rhizosphere microbial communities from Tennessee, USA - Rhizosphere MetaG P. TD hybrid SRZTD1 (version 2) (version 2) | ecosystem: Host-associated > Plants > Roots > Rhizosphere >... | reverse complement strand
GACCGCCAGGCCGGCGGGCAGCACGAAGTACGAGCCGTAGCAGGCGGCCAGCGTCCACGACAGCCAGGGCGACGCGAACCGTTCCAGCCACAACGCCGCGTCCACGCCCAGCCACGCGCGATCGAAACGAATCAGCGCGGCATCGACGACATCCGGGCGCAGCACGGGCGTCAGCTGCGCGAGCGCCTCGTACAGCACGGCGACGCCGTAGAACGGCGCGAAGTCACGCAGCATCGTCAGAACGGGGGACCGTCCGGTGGCTTGCACGAGATCTCGAGCGCCGCCTCGATGTTTGAGCGACGCGCGCGCGAACCACAGCGCGGCGCCTGCGGCGACACAGGCGACGAAGTAGACGTGAAGCCGGCGCAGCACCCGCCAGAGCGGCGGCGCGAACGTCTGCGGCAGCTTGCCGGTGATCGCGACGATGCCGATCAGTGCCAGCGCGAACGCGGCCAGCACGACCTCCTCGGGCCGGGCGATCGGACGCGCGCTGGTCGCGGCGTTCATGCCACCGTCCCGCCGTCGAGCACGATCACCGCGCCGTTCAGATAGGTGTTTCGCGGCGACCCGAGCCAGGCCACCAGCTCGCCGCATTCGGCCGGCCGCCCGATCCGCTTCAGCGCGCACGAGTCGACGTAGCGTTGCTGGTGGTGCTCCGGGATCGTCGAGCGCAGGCCGCCTTCGAAGATCCCGGCTGCGATCGTGTTCACCAGCACGCCGTACGGACCCAGCTCGTGTGCCAGGCTGCGCGTCATGCCCTCGATGGCACCCTTGCTGGTCGCGTAGTGGACCGGGCTGGCGATCGCGCGCGCTCCGGCGATCGAGCCGATATTGATGATGCGGCCCCACTTCTGTCGGACCATGCCGCGCGCGGCGGCGCGCGACAGCCGGAAGACCGCGTTCACGTTCAGCTCCATGACGTCGTCCCAGTCGTCGTCCTCGAGAAGCACGAACGGGACGGCCTCGCTGACCGCCGCGTTGTTGACCAGCACGTCGACGCCGCCCCACGCGCCCTCGACCTCGCGCACGACGGCGGCTGCGGCGGCGCGATCGCGCAGGTCTGCTTGGATCGACAGGCCCTCGCCATGCTCGCGGATCAGCGCCAGCGTCGCCGCGGCGCCGTCGGTGTTGGTCTGATAGCTGAACGCGACGCGCGCGCCCTCGCGCGCGCAGACGGCGGCGATGCCCTGGCCGATGCCGCCCGAGCCGCCGGTGACCAGCACCCGCCGGCCGTGCAGCAACCGCTGGTGCGTTTCAGGCGTCCCAGTCGACATCCCGCTCCCCACCCCGGCCGCGCACGTCGACGCGGCACACGACGTCGCCGGCCTCGCGGCACGCCGCCACGATCGCCCGCACGTCCGCCTCGGACTCGCTGGGTGCGACCAGACAGATCGAGGGACCAGGGAAGCCCCACGACCGGGTCACGAGCTGCGCGACGAAGCCGGGCGTCATCTCCAAGATGCTGCTGGGAAGCAGCCTATCACCGATCGTCGCGTCCGAAGGCGGCGCGGGCGGTGACTCGAGCCGCACCAGCAGCAGCCCTGGAGGGGACGCGGGGCGGTGGCGCGCCGCCGCGTCCGCGAGCTTGCGCAGCATCGGATCGCGCAGCGGCGGCGGTGGTGCGGGCCTGTGCCAGGCAAGCGGACGCGGGCGCTCTGGCGACGTCGGCTCGCCTCCGATCGCGAGCGCAGCGCAGGCGCCCCCGAGCGCGCGGCAGACCACGACAGCGTTGCGCGGGGCGACGGCGCCGGTGACCAGCGGCCGTCCGTCCGACGCCCGCCCGGCCGGCATCGCCAGCGCGCGCGGGATCGATCCGCGCGACGCGAGCGCCGCCAGCGCGGCGGACAGCAGCCCGGATGCGCCCAGCGTGTGGCCGAAGTGCTGCAGCGCGCTCGTGACGGGCACGTCCACTGCGACGCGCGTTCGGATCGCGTTCAGCTCCGCGCGATCGGCCGCCGCGGGCCCCGTACCTTGCGCGAGCACCAGCGACGGCGCGGGCGGCGCGAGCGCTGCGAGCACGCGGGCCAGCCCGTCGTCGTCGACGAGATCGTGGCCGAGCACTGGTCCGTCGAGCGCCGCGCCCGTGCGTCCGCGGACCAGGCGCAGGGCCACCGCCGCTTCGCCCAGCGTGAACCCGGTGCGCCGCGGCTGCCAGGGTGGCGGCTCGTCCGCCTCGCCCAGGAGGCGCAGCGTTTCGAAGCTCTCGTGGCTGGGACGCGAAACGATGTCGACCGCGAGGACGACCGCCTCCGGCGCGCCTGCCGCCAGCGCGCGCTGCGCCAGGAACAGCGCGTGGAGACCCGACGCGCACGCGGCACTCGCGACCGGCGGTGTGCGGTCCGCCCACGGCGTCCCCTCGAGAGCGCGCGCGAGGTCGAAGCTCGCGCGCCAGCTCTCCGGATCCCACGCGTCGGCGGCGCCGTTGCAAGTCGCGACGAACAGCGGCGTCGACGGAGGCGGCGTCGCGCCGGCCACGCATTCGTCGAGCGCCGCGTGCGCGAGCGCGGCAAAGCGGGCGCCGCCCGTGAGCGCGCGATCGATCGCGCGCGCGGGCCGGTGCAGGCGCTCAGGCCCGGCGTCCCGGGCCCCGCGCGGCCACGCGACGGGGGCGGTGAGGGGCGCTTCGCCGGTGACATCCGCGGCGCCGCCCTGCGCGCTCGCGAGCCCGACGCCGGTGATCGAGACGCTCACGGCAACCACGGTAGCGGACGGACGAAGCAAATGCGATGCCTGGACGCGTGGCTGGCCAGGCGGCTGCTCGCACGGGCCTACGCCCACACGATGAGGCGTTCGCGTCGTGCAGCCGGTCCGCACGCCGGTGTCAGAAACCCAACACGTGTCACCGCGCGTGTGTCGCACGCGGCCGCGACTGGGCGGGGTTTCGATCTACTGGCCGGTGAAGCTGAACGCCGCCCCGGCGGGCGCCAAGAAGGTGGCCGCGTACTCCGAGCCGGTGACGCTGTTGTTCATCACGTCGAAGATCGACGCCGTGGTCGGGGCGAGCATCAGCCCCGTGCCGGAGTCGGCCATGAGCGTCCCGAGGTCGAGCGTGTGGCCGGCGTAGTCGTACGCGCGGTTCGGGAGCACCGCCTGCAGGATCAGCCGGAACAGGAACGGGCCGGACCCCAGCACCGCGTATGTCGGCGTGGTGGGCGCGCCCAGGCGCGACAGGCGCACGCGGGCGATGTTCTGGACGCCGTCGTCGGTCACGCAGAGCGAAGAGGTCCCAAACAGCGAGATCGGATCGTCGCCCGTGCCGACCTCGGCGACCAGGTCGGCGAACGCGGTGTTGCCGCTGGCGATCTTGGTCGTGATGTCGGTGGGAACGCAGACGGTGAACAAGTCGGTGCCCTCGCCCGCCTGACCGCCGAACTCGGCCCACGACCCGGTGACCGGGCCGCCGACCTCGACCGACAAGCCTGCCGTTCCCACCGGCGGGACCACACCGACGAGGGGACTTCCGGCGGGCAACACCGTGCTGCGGACGGTCAGCGAGGCGCTGGCGTCGAAGGCGAACGACTGCGCCTGCTGCTGGCTGACCGTCAGCGTGATGGCGACGGTGCCGCGGGCGAAGTTGATACTGCCGCCGGTCGGGACGCTGAACGCGAGCACCAGCGAGGTGGTCTGCGAGGCCGTGACGATCAAGGAGACCGGCATCGCGGTGAGCAGCGTCGCGGCGACGGTGCCGGTCACGTTCCCGGCGGCGTCGAGGCGGTCGAGGTTCCAGATGGCCGGTGTCTCGAAATTCTGATCGAACAGTGTCGCCGTGTATTGCCCCGGCGGCACCGCGACGTCGATCTCCGGCGAGTTGCCGCCGAGCTGCTGGAGCAGGTCGAACTGGCCCGAGTTGAGCTCGACCTGCGCGCCCGCCGGCAGCCGGTAAACCGTGCCGTCGGACCCGGTGGCGACGAGCGCGATGCCGACCTGACCGTACTGCTGCGGCGTCGGGTTCGTCGGGTTCGAGTTTCCACACCCCGAGAACGACACAAAAAAGAACACCGCTGCGACAACGACCACCACTTGCCTCGAAAGCGTCATGGCTCCCCCTCCCTAAAGTGAGCCCGCACCATAACACGGAGGCACCGCGCCGCTAGCGTGGGTGCCCGGAACGCCTGACGCCCCTGGGGGACTCGACGCATCTGTGCGGCGCGCCGGCGCAGCGCAACCTACACCGGCTACGCGCGAACCGCCTGGCATCGTTGCCGTATCGGGCAATCTCACGACGCTGGACGCCGCACGCGCGCGGGGCGTACGATCGGGGCGGGGGATGCTGAGCCTTCGAACGCTGGTTGCCGGTGCGCTCGTGTCGCTGATCGCCTCGTGCGGCGGAAGCGGCGGCCAGCAGGCGAACAAGGACGCGACGAACGACACGCCGATCGGCGGGGGCGACGGCGCGTATGATCGTCCCGCCGACGGCGGCGCGGGCGATTCTTCCAGCGGGGACGGCGGCGGCACGCCCGGCCACCCACTCGGAACGTCCTGCCTGGCCGCGACCGAGTGCGAGAGCGGATTTTGCGTCGACGGCGTCTGCTGCGCCGGCGCATGCGCCGACGTCTGCTTCACCTGCGCCTTGCAAGGCGCGGTCGGCACCTGCATGCCCGCGGATGTCGGAACCGACCCACGCAACCAATGCGACGACATGGGCGTGCAGAGCTGTGGCAGCGACGGCGCCTGTGACGGCACGGGCGCCTGCCACAAATACCCCTCCGGCGTCATTTGCAATCCGCAGTCGTGCGCGGGAACGATGCTGAAATCTGCCGCGCGCTGCGACGGCGATGGCGCCTGCGGGGCTCCGCTCACCCAGACGTGCGCGCCGTTCATGTGCGGCAGCGACAGCAAGTGCATGGTCATCTGCGCGAACGACGGCGATTGCGTGGCGCCCAACAGCTGCATCAACGGGAGCTGCGGCAAGAAGCCGCCCGGGGCGACCTGCGGCAACGCAGCAGAGTGCAACTCGGGATTCTGCGAGCAGGGGATCTGTTGCGGCATGGCCTGTACGGGCACCTGCCGGTCGTGCGCGCTGCCCGGCAGCGCGGGCACCTGCACCGCCGTCCCCGACGGTCAGGACCCGCTCGGCCAGTGCGCGGACGCGACGGCGGCGACCTGCGACACCGACGGGTTCTGCGACGGCAAAGGCGGCTGCCGGCCGTACGCGGCGGGGACAACGTGCATCGCTCCCTCCTGCGCCGGTTCGGTCGCCACGCTCGCGGGCCGCTGCGACGGCGGCGGCGCCTGCATGGCCGGCACCCAGCAGCCGTGCGAGCCCTACCTGTGCGGCACGAACGGCCAGTGCCGGACGTCGTGCACGGGCAACGCCGACTGCAACGGCGCGAACGTGTGCATCGGCGGTGCGTGCAGCAAGCGACCGAACGGCATGGACTGCGCCAGCGGCGGCGAGTGCCAATCGGGCGCGTGCCAGCAGAGCGTCTGCTGCAACGGACCGTGCACGGGCACCTGCATGTCGTGCGCGCTGACCGGAACCCGAGGCGCCTGCACGCCGATCCCCGCGGGTCAGGACCCGTTCGCCCAGTGCGCCGACGCCGGCCAGACCAGCTGCGGCACCGACGGCAGTTGCAACGGCGCGGGCGCGTGCCGGCTCTACGCCGCGGCCAGCGCGTGCGGCAGCCAGACCTGCAGCGGCTCCACGGTCATGCTGGGTGCGCGCTGCGACGGCATGGGCAGTTGCGTCGCTGGCGCGAGCCAGAGCTGCACGCCCTACGCTTGCGGCGGGACGAGCTGTCTCACGACCTGCGCGACCAGCGCCGACTGCTCGGGCGGTAATGTGTGCACGGCGACGAGCTGCGGAAAGCAGCCGCCCGGCGCAGCCTGCGCCGCGGGTTCCGACTGCGCGAGCGGAATCTGCGCCCAGGGTGTCTGTTGCCAGACCGCGTGCACGGCGACGTGCATGTCCTGCGCGCTGGCCGGAACCGCGGGCACCTGTGCGAACGTTCCCGCGGGCGGCGATCCTCTGAATCAGTGCAATGACCAGGGGGCGGGGACCTGCGGCACCGACGGAACCTGTGACGGCGTCGGCGGCTGCCGTCTGTACGCGAGCGGCACGACCTGCGTCGCGGGGAATTGCACGCAATCGACATACACGCCGGCGCAGACGTGCAACGGCACGGGCGCTTGCCAGGCGCCGAGCCCCGTCGCCTGCGAGCCCTACCGCTGCGGCACGAACGGGACGTGCCTCGCCACCTGCGCGTCCGACGGCGATTGCGTCGCACCCAACGTCTGCATCGGCGGGCAGTGCGCCAAGAAGGTGCCGGGCACGGCCTGCGCGAGCGGCGGCGAATGCGCCTCCGGGCTGTGCCAGCAGGGCGTGTGCTGCAGCTCGAGCTGCACGGGAACGTGCCGCTCGTGCGCGCTGGCCGGCAGCCTCGGCACCTGCGCGGCGGTCCCGGCCGGCGCCGATCCACTGGCACAATGCACGGACAACGGCGCCCCGAGCTGCGGCACCGACGGGATGTGCGACGGCGCCGGAGGCTGCCGCCTGTACGCGGCGGGCACGATGTGCGCGGCCTCGACGTGCACGGGCGTGACGTTCACACCCGTGCGCCAGTGCAACGGCACCGGAAGCTGTCTCGCCGGAACGCCCAACACCTGCGATCCATACGTGTGCGGAACGAACGGCGCCTGCCGCACGTCGTGCGCCGGCAACGGCGACTGCAACACGCCCAACACTTGCATCGGCGGCAGCTGTGGCAAGAAACCGATCATGGCGACCTGCGCAGCGGCCAGCGAGTGCAATTCGGGCTTCTGCGAACAGGGGATCTGCTGCACGGGCGCGTGCACCGGGATGTGCCGGTCGTGCGCCCTGGCGGGCACTCTCGGAACCTGCACGTCGGTCCCGGCCGGCGCCGATCCCCTCAATCAGTGCACCGATCAGGGCACCGCGGGCTGCGGCCAGGACGGAACCTGCAACGGCAGCGGCGCCTGCCGGCTTTACGCGACGGGGACGACCTGCGTCGCCTCGAGCTGCAGCGGCTCTACCCTCACGCCCGCCCGCACGTGCAACGGGACGGGCACCTGTCAGACGGTGACCAACACGTCGTGCGGCGCGTACACGTGCGGGACGGGCGGGGTGTGCCGCACGACCTGCACGGCGAACGCCGATTGCGTGGCGCCGAACGTCTGCATCGGGACCTCCTGCGGCACGGGCCTCGTCGCGCATTACAAGCTCGACGAGACGAGCGGTACGACGGCGGCCGACTCGTCGGGCAACGCGCGCAACGGCACGCTTGCAGTCGCCGGAACGGGCACCGCGACGTTCTCGACGACGCACATGGTGGGGACCGGCTCGGTCAACCTGACGGGCACCAGCAACACCAACGGTGGGTACGTCAGCGTCCCCGCCAGCCTGAACGCGATGGGCGCAACGACGACCCTCACCATCGCGTGCTGGGTCAACATCACGACCGACCGCGCCTGGGGGCGCGTCTTCGACTTCAACAACACGAGCACGACCGGCTACATGTTCCTGACCACGTTCCAGAACGTGACGACGCCAAACTCGGTGCGCTTCGCGATCACCACGACCAGCTACAGCGGCGAGCAGCAGATCTCGTCGACCGGACGGCTTTCGACCGGCGCCTGGCACCACATCGCCGTCGTGCTCGACGCCGGCGCCACGTACACGGGCACGCTTTACATCGACGGCGCCGTCGCGGGCACCAACACGGCGATGACGCTGCGGCCGTCCAGCATCGGCAACACGCCCAACAACTGGATCGGGCGCTCGGCATTCACCGCCGACCCCTATTTCAGCGGTCTGGTCGACGACTTCCGTGTCTACAACCGCGCGCTTACCGCCGCCGAGATCGCGAATCTCTTTTCCACGGTTCGCTGACAGCGGCGAGCGGCGTGACGTTCGGCGCCTACGGTCCCGCCGCCCCGTACGCGTACTCGGAGACGAAAGGATTGCCGCTGGGCGTGCCGCCCGGGACGTTGTCGGTGCCGGGGCCTGGATCCATGTCCGTGGTCCAGTAGGCGTACCCGCCGACGAAGAAGCCGTTCGGCGTCGAGGCGAGGCTGACGATGCGCATGTTCGGGCTTCCGAATCCAACCGTCCAGCCGGGGCTCTGATCCGGCAGTAACTCGATGACGCCGGCGCCGCCGGCGCCATCTTGTCCAAAGAATCCCGCCACCAGCGCGGCGCCGTTGCGACCGAGCGCGATCGCGCGAGCAGAGAACCTGGTCGGCGTGGTCACCCATTGAAAGGCGCCGGCGGCGCCCAGCTTGATCACGAATGACGAGGGGTAGTCCGTGGCCGTGCGCAACACCTCGCCGGGCCCCAGATCGAAATCGATGGTGTCGCTGTACTCTCCTACGGCGTAGACCGCGCCCTGACTGTCGGCCACGACATCCGAAACCCATTTACCGAACAACCAGCCCCCGACGTAGCGTCCGGCCGGGTCGACGGCCAGCACGTAGCCCACGCCTCCGCCACCGAGGCCGGGCTGTTTGAGATCGACGGCCGGTCCCGGATCGAAGTCGCACGAACCGCCGACGTTTCCGCTCGCCCAGACTCCCGCAGGAGAGACGGCAATTCGACCCGGATAGATCACGCATTGGGGATCGACCTTCCACGTGTCGACCCACACGAAGCCACGGTCACCGGTCAGCTTCAAGATGAAGGGCGATCCGTTGTAGTCGCCCTGCCGGATGACGGCCGCCGACCCCGGGTCGAAGTCGATGCCGCCGTTGAACGATCCGCCGGCGTAGATGGAACCGTCGCCGGCAACGGCGAGTGACTGGATTGTGACGGCCGCCGGGAAGGTCGACGTCTCCATGATGAATCCCCAGACATAGAGGCCGTTGCCGTTGAGCTTGACGAGGAACGCGGAGCCCGTCGGGCTCGAGAGGGTGCCGCCCGTACCGTCTGGATTGAGGATGATGGTCGACTGGAAGGTACCCGCGACGATGACGCCGCCGTCCGCGGCGGCGGCCAGGGCGGTGACGGCGCCGGTTGTGCGGAACGCGCGCGTCCAGCCGTAGCCGCCGTCGGCCTTGACCATCGTGACGTACGGCGAACCGGCGGCCTCGGGCGGGCTGCGCGTGTCGTTGTCGGCCGTGAAATCGAAGTCGATGGTGCCCTCGAAACGGCCGCCGATGAAGCGGGCGCGGTCCGGGCGTACAGCCACCACACCGTCCTGCCCCGTCGGCAACCACCGCGTTTCCTTGTACGCGGGGAGGCAGGTCGCCGCCGCCGAGCCGTAGGCCGCCTCGCAGTCGGCGTTGGTGCGTTCGCAGTTCCCGTAGCCGGGCGCGCAGATCCCGTCGCCGCACGTCGTCGAACCTGGTTGCCGGCAGGGCGCGACGACGTTAGCCAGCGGACAGGCCGGCCGGCCACAAGCGCCGCAGTGCTCGGGCGTCGCGAGATACGTCTCGCAACCGAAGTCGTCCGTGCAGTCACCCCGCATCGCCGGGCACTCGCCGACGCAAGCGCCCTTGTGGCAAACGCCGGAGCTGCCGGGCGTCCGACCACAGACGTTAGCGCAGGCCCCGCAGTTGTTCGTGTCGTTCCAGAGGTCGGTCTCGCAGGCCTCGTCGCCGTTCGCGGACGGCGAGCAATGCCCGTACCCCAGTTCACACACGAGAGAATTGCAGACGCCGTTCCGGCACGAGAGCGACTCGATGCTGGTGTTGACGTGCGGCAGCTTCGTGCAGTCGTGGTCGCAGGTCCCGCAATGGCGCACGTCCCACGGCGACGGGATGCAACTGGTATCGACGTCGGGATTGCGATCGGATGCGACGTCCTGACCCGCGTCGGGCGGTCTTCGATCCGGCATCAGGTCCTGGCCCACCTCGGGCAGACCAACGTCGGGCGGCACGTCCTGGCCGGTTTCGGGCGCAACGTCCTGGCCCGCCTCGGGCGGCGCGAGATCAGGCGCCACGTCCATCTCCGTCGGACCGCCATCCGCCCGATCGACTTGTGCGTCCGGTGGCACATCGATGGGAACATCCGCCGGGACGTCCGCCGCGAGATCGGCCGGCACGTCCGCCGGCGTGCGGCTGTCCGGATCGTTTCGCACGTCGACCGCCGTGTCACCCGTCGCGTCGCGGTTCTGGAGCGAACGACCACACCCCGGCGCGGAAGCTAGGGCAGCGAAGAAAGCGAGCGCGAGTGCTCGCAGATGACCGCGGTCCATTACCCCACCTATTCCCAAAAGCTCCTGAACGGATGCCCCATTGTGCGCAAAACGGCTCACTGTGTTGAACATCTGTCGAGCGTTGGCGGCGCGCACGACGACGGCGGTTGGTGACAGCGGCGCTGTCGGCGACAATCCACGGGACGCGATGTTCGCGACGAGCGCACCCGAGACATCAGGGGAGCCGCCTGAGGACGAGACCAGGCTCGCGCGATGATCCGTCCGTTGTGGACCACCGCCGTGACGCTCGCGCTCGCCGCCATTGCGTGCGGCGATGACGACG
>Ga0111539_10012956_pt1 | contig 10434 bp, 9 predicted proteins | sample RhiMethybrSRZTD1_FD_79667 | JGI IMG/M metagenome (GOLD analysis project Ga0111539, IMG submission 79667) | Populus rhizosphere microbial communities from Tennessee, USA - Rhizosphere MetaG P. TD hybrid SRZTD1 (version 2) (version 2) | ecosystem: Host-associated > Plants > Roots > Rhizosphere >... | reverse complement strand
CGGTGTCACGCCGATCCTGCTGTGGGCCGCCGCCGCGGCGCTCTTCGTCGGTGCCTTGCTGCTTCTCGCCGTGCGCCGCACGGCGCGGCCCGCGCTTTACGTCGCGGCCGCGGCGCTGCCGATCGTCGCCCTGCTGCCGGTGGCGCGCGCCGCGACCCGGCACATCGACGGGCTCCGTTCCTCGCGCGGGGTCAGCGTTTTTCTGCAGTCGCGTCTCGCCGGAAAGGATCGGGTCGTCTGCTTCGAGGAGTACCGCCCCGGGCTGAACTTCTACCTGGAGCGTCCGATCGGGCAGGTGACGCGCTCCGGGCGGATCTTCACGAGCAACTACATCGCGGCGCATCTCGAGGCGCTGCGCGCCGCCGACCCGGAGTTCCGGCTCATGGAGCCCGCCGGGCTGCAAGCAGCATTGCGCGACCAGAGCGCCCTCACCTACGTGCTGGCGCCGCGCAAGGAATACGACGCCCTGCGGCGGACCGCGGGGCTGCCGATGCAGCCGATCTGGGAGGCGCGAGGATTCGGCCTGTTCCTGCCGGTCGCCCAGATCACGGGGGGAGACCCTCCCCCCCCCGGGACGGGAGGGTAGCGTCGATGTGCGGCATCGTCGGCGTGGCCGATTTTAGCGGCGGGGCCGGCGCCGATCCGGGGCTCCTCGCCACCATGACCGACACGCTGGCGCACCGCGGCCCGGACGGCCGCATGGTGATGCGCCTCGACGCCGGCCTGCCGCGGCTGACGTTCGGGTTCCGCCGCCTCAGCATCATCGACCTCGGCGCGGGGGCGCGCGCCTACTCCGACGAGTCCGGCCGCATCCGGGCGATCTGCAACGGCGAGATCTACAACTGGCCGGAGCTGGAGGCCGACCTCAAATCGCGCGGCCACCGCTTCGAGACCCGCTGCGACACCGAGGTCCTGCCGCATCTCTACGAGGAGCACGGGCTCGACTTCGTCTCCCGGCTCAACGGCATGTTCGCCTTCGCCATCTTCGACGCGCAGGCCGAGCGGCTGGTGCTGGGGCGCGACCGGGCGGGGGAGAAGCCGCTCTATTACACGGAAAGGGCGGGGGAGCTGCTCTTCGCGTCGGAGATCAAGGCGCTCCTCGCCCATCCCGCCGTGTCGCGCGAGCGGGATCTCGAGGGGCTCACCCGCTATCTTCTTTATGGCTACTTCCCGGCCCCCTGGACCCCCTTCCGCGACATCCGCAAGCTCCCGGCCGGTTCTCTCTTGATCGCCGAGCGCGGGCGGGTGCGGGTGGAGCCGTACTGGTCCGCCTCCCGCTTCGTCCCCGCCGCCGCCCGCACGGGAGGCGCCGCGTCCCGGGCGCCGGTCCCGACCGTGGACGAAGCCGCCACCGAGGTGCGCCGGCTCCTGTCGGAAGGGGTGGCGCTGCGGCTGCGGGCCGACGTCCCGGTGGGCGTCTTCTTCAGCGGCGGGGTGGACTCCACCGCCATCGCCGCGCTGGCGATCGAGGCCCAGGGAAAGGGGGTGCCGACCTTCTCGCTCGGCTTCGAGGACGGCGACTTCGACGAGTCCGGCTACGCCCGCCGCGCCGCGGCCCGGCTCGGCACCGAGCACCACGAGACGAGGGTGGGGGAGCAGGACCTGGTCGGCGCGCTCCACGCGGTGGCGGGCATCCTCGACGAGCCGCTCGCCGACGCGTCGGTGCTGCCGACCTGGCTCCTGTCCCGCTTCGCCCGCCGGCACGTGAAGGTGACCCTCGGCGGCGAAGGGGGGGACGAGCTGTTCGCCGGCTACCCGACCTACATCGGCGACCGCCTGGCGCGCCTCTACCGCCGGCTGCCGGCTGCCGTGCGCGCCCTGGTGCGGAAAGCGGTCGAGGCGTCCCCGGCCGGCTTCTCGAACGTCGGGCCCGAGTACCTGCTCAAGAAGTTCGTCGCCTCCGCCGACCTGCCTGACGACGAGCGCCACCCGGTCTGGTTCGGGGCGTTCCCGCCGGAGCGGCAGCGCGAGCTCCTGTCCGACGGAGCGCTCGCGGAGCTCGACCGGCGCCCCGGCCACGATCCCCTGAGCGAGGCGCGGGCCCTCCTGCGCCGGGAGGCGGGGTTCCGGCACCCGCTCGACGCGCTGCTCCTGACCGACTTCACGCTGTACCTGCAGGACGACCTCCTGACCAAGATCGACCGGGCCTCGATGGCGGCGTCGCTCGAGGTGCGCGCGCCGTTCCTGCACCATCCGCTCGTGGAGTACGTCGCGGGTCTGCCGGCCGGCTACAAGCTGCGCGGCCACCGGACCAAGTGGATCCTCAAGCGGGCGCTCGCGGGGCGGCTCGCCCCCGAGACGGTCAACCGGCGCAAGCGCGGCTTCAACATCCCGCTGGCGCGGCTCCTCCTCGGCCCGCTCGATCCGCTCTTGAAGAGGGCGTTCGACCCGGCCCGCCTGCGCCGCGAGGGGCTGCTGCGCCCCGAGGCGGTGGGGGCGCTGTGGGAGGCGCACCGGACGCGCCGCCGCGATCACGGCCGCCTCCTGTGGAACCTCCTGATGCTGCAGCTCTGGCTGTCGCGCCACGAGTCGGGCGGCGACCTCTTGGACGCCCCCGGGGGCGCGTGCTAGATTTCGGCCCCATGCCGGGCCGCCGCTTTCGTCACGCCGCGCTCGCGGCCGCCCCGCCGCTCCTGCCGCGGATCCTCGCCGCGCTCCTGCTCCTGGCGCTTCCGGCCACCGGCCCGATCGCCGCCGATGCGATCGCCTTCACCCTGCGCACCATCGACAGCGAGACCGGCACGCGCGTGGTGATCGAGTTCAGCCGCAAGCCGCAGTACGAGGTGCGCGGCGAGCGGGACAAGGTCTACATCACGCTCCGGGAAGGGGACGTGCGGCCGCCGTTCAAGAAGCGCGACTTCGAGGGCGCGCTCCTCGAGAGGATCAAGTTCGCCGAGGGGATGCGCACCTCCGAGATCGTCTTCTACATCGGGCCGGACTTCGGCACCTTCTCCACCTTCGAGATGGGGGAGCCGTTCCGCATCGTCCTCGACCTGCGCCGACGCTCGGCGCCTCCTCCGGCCACGCGCATCACCCCCGGCGTGCCGCCGGGGCCCGGGACCATCCCGGGCGCGCCCGCGCCCGGGAGCGCGCCGGCCCCCGCCCCGGGAAGTCCGTCCCCCGGCGCCGGCCAGGCGCCGCCCCCGGTGCTTCCCCCGGTCGAGTCGCGCCCGAAGCGCGCCGCGTTCACGGTCGTCATCGACGCCGGGCACGGCGGCGACGAGACCGGCGCGAAGGGGCCGAGCGGCCTGCTCGAGAAGGACGTCACCCTCGATGTCGCCCGGCGCCTGAAGGCGCGCCTCGCCTCCGAGGACGGGGTCGCGGTGTTCCTGACCCGCGACGAGGACCGCAAGGTGGCGCTCGACGACCGGACCGCCCTCGCCAACCACGAGCGGGCCGACCTCTTCGTCAGCATCCACGCCAACTCCTCGCGCCGCGACACGGCGCGCGGCTCCGAGACCTATTTCCTGTCGTACCAGGCGACCGACGACGATGCCCGGGCGCTGGCGGCGCTGGAGAACGATACGCTCGGGATCGAGCGCAACGTCGGCGGGCAGAGCGGCCTCGATCTCGTCCTGTGGGACCTGGCGCAGTCGGCCTTCCTGAAGGAGTCGAGCGATCTGGCGGAGGAGATCCAGGACCGGCTGAACGACACCCTCGGGGTGCGCAACCGCGGCATCAAGCAGGCGCCGTTCAAGGTCCTGATGGGGGCGACGATGCCGGCGGTGCTGGTGGAGATCGCCTTCATCAGCAGCCCCGAGGAGGAGCGCCGCCTGCGCGAGGTGGCGTTCAAGGACCGCATCGCCGAGGCGATCGCCACGAGCATCCGCAAGTTCCGCGAGCGGACCGCGCGGTGACGCGCGCCGCGCCCGGCCGCGCGTTCATCCCCGGCGCGGCGGCACTCGCCATCGCCTTCGTTCTGGCGGGGTTCGCCGGTTGCGGCGGCCGCGAGGAGCGCGAGGCGGCGACGCCGGAAACCGCCGCCGCGGGAGGCCCCCAGGCCGCCTCGCCGGCCGGCGCGCCCCCCTCCGGGGAGGCGCCCGCCCCGGCGGACGGCGCCGCGGGGACGGCCGCGGCCCCCTCGCCGGAGGTCCAGGCCGCCCTCGCCGGGGAGGAGGAGAACCGCCGCGAAGTCGTGCTCTTCTTCCAGAGGAAGGACGACGATCTCCTCGCTCCGGAGCCGCGCCGCATCCTGCCGGGGACATCGATCGTGGACCAGGGAAAGCAGCTGGTCGCCGAGCTCATCGCCGGGCCGCGCACCCGGGAACTCCTGCCGACGATGCCCGAGAACACCACGGTGCTCGGCCTGTACGTCGATCGCGGCGGCACCGCGTACCTCGACCTGAGCGACGACTTCGTCACCAACCACCCGGGGGGCAGCAGCGAGGAGCTGGCGACCATCTTCTCGATCGTCGATTCGCTCACCTACAACCTGCCGGAGATCAAGCGGGTGCGCTTCCTCGTCGGAGGCGAGGAGCGGGAGACGCTCCACAGCCACCTCGACCTGCGCCGCGCCTACCTGAAGGACATGTCGATCGTGAAGATGGAGGGCGGCCGGTGATCGGGGTGTTCGACTCCGGCATCGGCGGCCTCACCGTCTACCAGGCGCTGCGCCGCAGCCTGCCGGCGGGGGAGCGGCTCCTCTATCTCGGCGACACCGCCCGCGTTCCCTACGGCACCAAGGGGGACGCGACCGTCGTGCGCTACGCCGTCGAGGGGGCGCGCTTCCTGGCGCGGCGCGGGGTGGAGGCGCTGGTCGTCGCCTGCAACACCATGTCGGCGGTGGCGCTGCCGTCGCTCGCCGGGATCGTTCCGGGACCCGTGCTCGGGGTGATCGAGCCGGGGGTCGAGGCGGCGTGCCGCGCCACGCGCGGCGGCGCCATCGGCGTCATCGGCACTGCCGCGACCATCAAGAGCGGCGCGTATCCCTCCGCCATCGTCCGGCGCCTGCCCGGCGCGCGGGTCATCGATCGCGCCTGCCCGCTGTTCGTGCCGCTGGCCGAGGAGGGGTGGACCGACAACGCCGTGGCCCGCGCCGCCGCAACGGAGTATCTTGCGGACCTGCCGGAGCGCGGCCTCGACACACTGGTCCTCGGCTGCACGCACTACCCGCTGCTGCGCGGCGTGATCGCCGCCACGGTCGGGCCGAGCGTCGCCCTGGTGGACTCGGCGGAGGAGACGGCGAAGACGGCCAGGACGCTGTTCCCGCGAAGCCGCAGCGGGGCGGACGCGGAGGAGGATCATTTCTACGTGACCGACTCGTCGGAGCGCTTCCGCGAGGTCGGCGCGCGCTTCCTCGGCCGGGAGCTGAACCGGCTGGAGCTGGTGGACCTGGCGCAGTAGGAGGCGAGGACGATGCAGAGACTGGATGGACGGGACGAGCGACAGAGCCGGCCGATCGAGATCCTGACCGGCGTGAACATGCACGCCGAGGGATCGGCCCTCATCAAGGTGGGTCAGACGCACGTCCTGTGCACCGCGAGCGTCGAGGATCGCGTCCCGGCCTTCATGCGCGACACCGGGCAGGGATGGGTGACCTGCGAGTACGGCATGCTGCCGCGCGCCACCAACGAGCGGACCCAGCGCGAGGCCACCAAGGGGCGCCCCTCCGGCCGCACCCAGGAGATCCAGCGGCTCATCGGACGCTCGCTGCGCGCCGTGATCGACGCGAAGGCGCTCGGGGCGCGCACCGTCTGGATCGACTGCGACGTCCTGCAGGCGGACGGCGGCACCCGCTGCGCCGCGATCACCGGCGCCTTCGTCGCGCTGACGCTGGCGCTGGCGAAGCTGCGCGCCAAGAACCTGCTCGGTGCCGGGGTGCTGCGCGGCCTCGTCTCCGCCACCTCGGTCGGGATCGTCGGCGGGCTCGCCTGCCTCGACCTCTCCTACGTCGAGGACTCGCAGGCGGACGTGGACATGAACGTGGTGCGCACCGACGCCGGCCGCTTCGTCGAGGTGCAGGGGACGGCGGAGAAGAACCCCTTCTCGCTCGAGGAGATGCAGCGCCTGCTCGATCTCGCCGTCCTCGGGACCGACCGCCTGTTCGAGGCGCAGCGGGCCGTCCTGCACGACGTCCTGCCGCCGCTCTTGCCGCGGAAGTGACGCGGCCGGCCCTGCTCATCGCCTCCTTCAACCCCGGCAAGACGCGCGAGCTGCGCGCCCTGCTCGAGGCCTCGGGACGGACGGCGCTGACGCTCACGGACCTCGGGATCCGCGCGCCGTACGAGGAGACCGGCGCCACTTACGAGGAGAACGGCGTCGGCAAGGCGCGCCACTACGCCCGTCTCGCGGGGAAGGTGACGATCGCCGACGACTCCGGGCTCGAGGTGGACGCGCTGGGAGGCGCCCCCGGGCCGCTCTCGGCCCGGTATGGCGGGCCGGGACTCGACGACGACGCGCGCAACCGGGCGCTGCTCGCCGCCCTCGACGGCGTGCCGGAGCGGGAACGCGGCGCCCGCTACGTGGCCGTGGCGGTCGTCGCCCGCCCGGACGGGGAGGCGCGCTCCTTCCGCGGCGAGTGCGCCGGGCGCATCGTGACGGTGCCGCGCGGTGCCTTGGGCTTCGGCTACGACCCGCTCTTCTTCTATCCACCGTATGGCGCGACGCTGGCGGAGGTGAGCGACGAGCGCAAGCACGCGGTGTCGCACCGCGGCGCCGCCTTCCGCCTCGTCGTGGAATTCCTCGACAGCCCGGAAGGGGAGACGTTCCTGGCTACGGCCGGATGGTGAAGACGGCGTCGCCGGTCGCCTGCGACTTCGCGACCTTGTCGAAGACGGTGACGGTCAGCGCGTAGGTCCCCTCCGGCCACTTCTCCAGCGGCACGGCGTACCCCTGCACCTGCGCCGGGCTGTCGGCGACCTTGTAGGTGCCGACGTCCTGGTAGGTGCCGTCCTCGGCGCGGCGCCGGAAGGTGTACAGCACGTCCATCTTCGGCTTGCCGGAGCCCTCGTCGTTCGCCGGGCCGTAGACCTGGAAGTAGACGTCCAGCTCGTCGCTCTTCGTGAAGGCGGCGTCGGGGCGGGCGATGAGCTTGAACTTGCCGATCTGGAACGCCTTGGCGGTGGAGGTGGCGTAGTCGGTCGGCTCCATCGACCCGGCGATGGTGATCGTCGAGAGACGCAGCGCCGCGCCGGAGAGATCCGGCACCTCGACCTCCTTCACGAGCGAGGAGACCTTGTTGCTGACCCGGTCCTCGACGCCGAGGATGACGCGGTAGTGCCCCGGCTTGAAGGCGCCGACCGCCTGGAAGATGAGCAGCTCGCCGACCCCCGCCGAGGAGTTCTCCGGGCTGTCCGCGAAACCGCTCTCGCTCGACAGGGGGTACGAGAGCTCCGGGTTGATCTTGCTGACGAGCTTCCCGAAGACGCCGACGTCCGGCATCTCCTTCCCGCCTCGTGTTCTGTACTGCACCGAGGTGCTGCGGATGCCGACGGTGACGGTCGTGTAGGTGTCCTCGCCGGAGCGGTAGAAGTCGAAGCGCGTCTCCATCGGGATGGTGCTGCCGAACGACTCGCGCGACGAGACGAAGCTCTTGAACAGCTCCTCCTCGCGCGGCGGCAGCATCTGCATCCGACCGTAATTCATGTTCGTCTCGATCTGGCTCGCCGACAGCGTCGCCCCGGCCGCCAGCAGCGCCGGGTCCACCTGGCCGGGACGGATGATGGTCTGGTCCGCGGTGACCATGGTGCGCGCGAACTTCAGGCCGCGCGCCACGTCGGAGTCGATGGTCGGGTTGACGCTCAGCCGGAACTCGCCGCTGACGTCGCGCGCGAAGCCGATGACCGTGTTCGGCTGCATGTCGGGAAAGGGCGGGCGCCGGTACACCCAGGTGATCACGCCGCGACTCGTCTGCCCCATGATGTCGCTGTTGATCTCGTCCGGCGGTCCGACCAGGATGTAGATTTTCCCCTGGTCGGTCTTCCAGCCGGGGGTGGCGCTGCTGATGAACTTGCGCTGCGCCTCGAAGACCCGCTGCTCGTAGCGGTCGCGGAACTCGTTCTGCGGCGTGGACGGCTCGATGTCGCGGCGCTGCCAGAACCAGTCGATGAAGGTGGCCCGCTCCGCCTCGGTCTCCAGCGCCTTGTACGCCTTCGACTCGACCTTGGTGATGATGTAGCGCACCGGCCCCTGGTACCAGTCCTTCGTCGGCTTGTCGAAGTTCACGCTGTCCGCGGCCCGGGCGGCCGGCGTGGCGACGAAGAGGAGAATGACGAGTGTCAGGAAGACGATCAGGAAGAGCAGGATCCCCACGGTCAGGGCCCAGCGCGGTGCGTCGAGCGCGTCCCGCTTCACCTGCCCGGTCGGCCGCGGCCCGTGGTTCGGGCGCAGGCGCAGGAGCCGCGCCACCCACAACGCGCTCAGAGAGATCGGACGGCGCCGGGGGAGGTCCTGGATCGAGGTCGCGCGGAAATCGGTCAGGTCGGGGTCGGATGACATCGGCTTGAACGCATCGTTATTATACGGCGGGAACGCGAGACGCGGAGGGAGACCGAGTGGACCCCCGGGCACGGCTGAAGGCCCTCATCGAACAGAAATGTATCCTGCGGGGGGACTTCACCCTCGCCTCCGGCCAGAAGTCGAGCGTTTACTTCGACTGCAAGCGGGCCACCCTCGACCCGGAGGGGCTGTACCTGCTCGGGAGGCTCCTCCTCGAAGGGATCGACCGCCTGGAAAAGGAGGACCAGCAGCGCATCGACGCCATCGGCGGCCCGACCATCGGCGCCGACCCGGTGGTGGGACACGTCGCCGGCCGCTCCTGGGAGCGGCACGAGGAGGGGGGCGGACACCCGGTGATGGCCTTCCTGGTCCGCAAGGCCGGCAAGGACCACGGCACCGAGCGCCTCATCGAGAACGACATCCCGAAGGGGGCCCGCGTCGTGGTCTTCGAGGACGTCGTCACCACGGCCAAATCGACCCTCGAGGCGATCGAGAAGATCGAGGCGGCCGGCCTCGACATCGCCGCCGTCGTCGCGGTCGTCGATCGGGAGCAGGGTGGGGCCGAGGCCCTCGCCCGCTGGCGCTTCCAGCCGCTGTTCCGCAAGAGCGAGTTCGGGCTGTAGGCGGCGGCCCGGCCGGGCGCCATGGATCCGGTCACCCACACCCTCCTCGGTGTCGGCCTGGGCAACGCGTTCTACCGGGAGCGGGCCGGCCGCGCCGCCGTCCCGGTCCTCGCCCTCGCCTCGAACCTCCCCGACCTCGACGCCATCGTCCACCTGACCGGCGATCCCTACGCCGTCCTGATGCGGCGGACCTTCGGGCACTCGCTGTTCCTGCTGCCGTTCTGGTCGCTGGCGCTGGCGTGGATCCTCGGCCGCCGCTACCGCGAGGTGCCGCTTGGCACCCTCTATGGGATGACCCTCGTCGGGGTGGCGGGGCACCTGCTCTTCGACCTCATCAATTCGTTCGGGGTGGTCCTGTTCTGGCCGCTGTCCGACGCGCGGCCGGAGCTGGCCTGGGTGTTCATCCTCGATTTCGTCCTGACGGGGCTGCTGGCGCTGCCGCCGGCCCTGGCCCTCCTGCCCCGGCTGCGGTCGCGCCTGCGACTTCTTTCGCGTGGCGCGCTCGCCGCCGTGGGACTCTACCTGGCCCTGTGCGGCCTGGCACGGGCGGAGGCGGCGCGTCTGCTCGAGCCGGCCGCGGGCGGGGCCGAGTTCACCTACGTCTTCCCGGAGCCGCTCGGCCCGCATCGCTGGCGGGGCGTGGCGCGTTACCCGGGCCGCTACGACGTCTTTCTCCTGCACCCGCTGACGGGGACGATCGAACCGAAGGGTTCGGTGCGCAACGACCTCGACGACCCGCGCGTCGCCGCCGCCCGTCAAACTCCCGACGGCAGGCGGCTCGACCGCTTCTTCAAGGCCCCGGTCTGGCAGGTGGAAGGGGAGGGGGGAGGCGCGGTGACGGCGTGGGATCTGAGGTTCAAGCCCCTGGTCGTGGACCGCCCGGCCGTCTTCCGCTACACCCTCGAGCCGCCGGTTTCGGGAGGCTGAATTGCCCGCTGCGTCCGTGCTTGACCGGGACCCCACCGTTCCGTACTATTCCCCGGCCAGCCACAGCGGATAGCGTTCCTCAGTAGCTCAATGGTAGAGCATGCGGCTGTTAACCGCAGGGTTGTAGGTTCGAGTCCTACCTGAGGAGCCAAACTTCCCGAGCCCCGAGTCCACGGGGCGGACGCAGCAGCGAGTGTAAGAGCCCTCGCGCACGGTGCCTCCAGCCTGCTACCTATTTGCTTTGGGCTCGGCGGTCCCGGCTCGGCGGTCCCGGCGCATGGCTCCAACACGGAACCAGAGGTCGCTGTTGTCGCTCATCGGCATTGGGTCGCCCTGGAGGATGAGCCGGCCTCGCGAGTAGCTGCCTGTCCACCCGCCGCTCACCCCGACATTGCCACCGCCCGGCGAGACCACGATCTCGATCACATACGTTCTGCCTGGCAGCGTG
>Ga0111539_10012955_pt1 | contig 10435 bp, 8 predicted proteins | sample RhiMethybrSRZTD1_FD_79667 | JGI IMG/M metagenome (GOLD analysis project Ga0111539, IMG submission 79667) | Populus rhizosphere microbial communities from Tennessee, USA - Rhizosphere MetaG P. TD hybrid SRZTD1 (version 2) (version 2) | ecosystem: Host-associated > Plants > Roots > Rhizosphere >... | reverse complement strand
GCGATTCGCCCGTGACGGTGATCGTCTCTTCGAGGGAGCCGACACGCAGGTCCGCGTTGACCGTGCTGGTGAATGTTCCGGTGAGTTCGATCCCTTCGCGCTTCACGGTGTTGAAACCGGAGAGCGTGAAAGTGACCGAGTAGACGCCGGGGCGGAGATCGACAATGCGGTACTGCCCCGAACCGTCGGTAACGACGCTGCGGACCTTTTCGATGAGCGCCGGACTCGCCGCTTCGACGACCACGCCGGGAAGCACGGCCCCGGAGCTGTCTTTCACGATGCCGGTGATCGACGCCTGCGCGTACGCCAACGACGGCCCGCACACCACCACGAACGCCACGACACGAACCCACTGCGCAACTCGCATACACCCTCCAGGAATCGGCCCCATGCCTCAGATTCACGGTCGCGATGACGCGCGTTCCGCTCCTTCCGACCGCGGGGCCGAATTCTGTGGCGCGCTCGCGGCGATGTCAAACGCAAGGGAATTTAGTCATTGACGCGGCTAACGGGCGGGTGTACCACCCTTCGTAATGCGAAGGTGAGAGGTGTCATCATGGAAAGCAAGCGACTGGCGCTGGCCGGCTACACGGTGACGTTGGTAATCGTCGCCGCTTCGCGCGTATCCGGTCAGACACCGCCAACGTGCGCACAGCTGAATACCGACTCGGCCTATGGCCTGGCGGGAAACCCCGTGGTGATCCAGCACTCCACGACGCTGGTTCCCGCCGCGGGGAGCAACCCCGCGTATTGCCGCATCGATTTCGTCGTCTCCGAACGCGGCGGACCGGAGTTCGGTTACGCCGCCGGTGAGATTCAGCGCGTCGGGCTTCGCGTGGGGCTGCCGGCGAACAGCGCGGACGGCGGCACGGGCGGAGGCGCCGACGGAGAAGGGGCGTGGAACGGCAAGGTTCGCAACCTGGGGGGCGGTGGCCTCGTCGGCGCCGTCGGCGGTGTGACCGCCGCGACCAACGCCCGCTACGTCGGATCATCGACGGACAGCGGCCATACCGGCAACGATCCGAGCTTCGGGGTGATCCAGGAGACGCACGAGCTCAATCTCGGCAAAATCGAGGACTTCTTCAGCGAGAGCCTTCGCCTGCAGTACCAGTGGGCGCTGCGGCTGGCCGAGGTGTACTACCAGAAGCCGGCTTCGCGTAATTACTGGGACGGCTGTTCGACGGGCGGACGGCAGGGCCTGGTGCTCGCGGCGAAGTACGGAAGCGACTTCGACGGATTCCTGATCGGTGCACCGCATACGAATCACACGCGCAACTCGTCAGGCGGTTCCTTCCGTCAATGGGCGAACAAGGACATCGCGGGCGGCTCGGTGACGGACGCGAAGTTCGCGGCCACGATCGATACGCTCGTTGCCGCGTGCGACGGCCTCGACGGGGTCGTCGATGGGCTGTTGAGCGAGCCGCGCGCATGCAAGGCGAGCGCGCACCTCAACGTGTGCGGCCAGCCGGGTGCAGCAAATGCTCCGAACTGTCTTACGGAGCTCGAGGCCGACGTGGTGGACACGGCGCTCGACGGCGCCCGGAACGATCTCGGAAAACGAGTTTGGTTCCCGTCGGGACGTGCCACCGACCTGAGCCTCGCCCTCCCGAACAACGGCCAGGGCGGAAACGGCATCTTCGCCTGGGCGCACAAGGATCTGGACTTCGACTGGCGAAACGGGCCGCGATCGGATTGGGACGATCTCGTGCAGCTGGCAACCAACACGTTTGCCGACTATGTCGACATGGGCACGCCCGATCTGAGCCTGGCGAAGGATCGCGGCGCGAAAATCATCATGTGGCACGGGCTGGCGGACAACCAGATTTCGTTTCAGTCGAATATCTACTACTACAGCAAGGTGCTCGACTTTTACGGCGGAGACGCGAGTGTGTCGCCCTGGTTCCGTTTCTTCCTTGCACCCGGCGTCGCACACTGCGGCGGCGGGGCAGGACCGCAGCCGCAAAACCTGTTCAACACGCTGGTCGCCTGGGCGGAGGGTGGCACGGCTCCGGATTCGATACTTTCTTCAGGAGGCGGACGCACGCGTCCGCTCTGCCCGTTCCCTCAGACGGCGATTTACGACGGCACCGGCGATCCGAACCTGGCAACCAGCTTCACCTGCGGAGGAAACATCCAGACGAAAGAAGCGAAGTGTGACGGGCTGATCGCGAAATTCAAACATGAAGCGGAGGCCGGGCTCGAGCCGCTCGGCGGTGAAGATGACGTCAGTTGCGGCCTCGCCTTTCTGCCGGTGACGTCGGCCGTGCTGTCACCCGAGGCGATGAACGGCTGGTTCCGTGCGCCGCTCGTGACGCTGGAAGCGAGCGACCAGGACGGGGACCTCGATCGCACCGAGTACCGGCTCGATTCGACTGGCGAATGGACGGCCTACACCGGCACGTTCACGGTCGCCGGCGACGGACGCCATGCGCTTCAGTACCGGTCGGTGGACGCGCTCGGACATCTCGAAGCTCCGAAGGTGCTCGATGTCAACGTCGACACGAGCGCGCCTGCGATTGAAGGACTGCCGGAGTCGTGCGTCATCTGGCCGCCGAACAACAAACTGGTGAAAGTTGCCACCGTCACGGTGTCCGACGCGCTCTCCGGCGTCGCGCCGAACTCTCCCGTCATCCGCGTCCGCAGCAACGGCCCACTGTCACCGGCAGACGTGAGGGTGACCGGCGGTGACGTGTATGTGCGCGCGAGCCGATTGCGCAATGGAAACCCTCGCGTCTACACGATCACCGCTGCCGCCGCTGATCTGGCAGGGAACACGGCAAGCGAGGTCTCCACCTGCGTCGTACCGCACTCAGGGAAATGAGGAGCGAACTGAACGGTCGAGTGCCGGCTGTTCGCACCGGCGATTTGAAACGTTTCACCAGATGTGGTCCAGACGTTCATGGTCCCGGGCTATTCATGTGAGCGCCGGCAATCCTGTCAGATACGCAAGAGGTAAAGGTAATGACGACAACGATGAGTGATCTTCAGTTGCTGAAGGACTTGCGGAAGGGCGACAAGCAAGGGCAGGTTCGGCTCATACAGGAATGGCTGTGCCTGCACGGGGAGCACGTCGCCGTGGACGGTGACTTCGGCGCAGCGACGGAAGTGGCGCTCAAGGATTTCCAGAAGAACAACGGAATTGCCGCAACGGGCGTGCTCGACAACGCCACCTTCGCCCGGCTGATCGGCCCGATGACCGCCGCCATGCTCCCCATCGCCGCCCGCGGCCGTTCAGTGGGCGACATGGTCGTGGCGTATGCTCAACAGCATCTCGCTCAACACCCTCGCGAAATCGGCGGCCAGAACAAGGGACCGTGGGTACGCCTGTACATGAACGGCAACGAGGGAACGCCGTGGGCGTGGTGCGCAGGCTTCGCCTGTTTCTGCCTGAAGCAGGCGTGCGAGTCGGTCGGGCAGGCATTGCCGATCGCAACCTCCTTCTCGTGCGATGCGCTCGCGGCGTCGGGCAAGAGCAAGGGCAGGTTTGGAAACAAGTCGAAGGCCACGGCGGGCAGCTTCTTCCTCGTCCGCAGCTCGCCGACCGACTGGGTCCATACGGGCATCGTCGTCAGTGCCGGCGCCGAGACGTGCCGGACGATCGAAGGCAACACCAACGACGACGGCAGCCGTGAGGGGTATGAGGTCTGCGCCCGAACGCGCGGCTACGGCAGCCTGGATTTCGTGCAGATCTGATAGGGTTGCTCGCAACAGTGGGCGTGTCGAGGAGTGTTCCTCGCGCAGGCAGTGGCATCGGGCGGCTCGGCTCTCTGACGAGCGCGTTGATCGTGTGTCTGCTGGTGACGCCGGCCGCTCATTTCGCAGCGGCGCAGCAGAAGGTCAACGTCGACCCCGGAAGTCCCGAGCGGAAGCAAAACGCCGACGCGCTCCGGGCTGTCGTGGAGAAGGAGCTCAACAAACCGGTCGTGTTCCGGATCGACGCCTTGAACGTGCAGGACGACTGGGCGTTCCTGCGCGGCGTGCCGCTGCAAAAATCCGGCAGGCGGATGGATTACCGAGGAACACGGTACCAGGCGCGGATCGACGCCGGCACCTTCGATGATTGGATCTGCGCGCTCCTGCGAAAGGAACGCGGCCAGTGGCACGTGATCACCCACGAGATCGGGGCCACCGACGTGCCGTTCGTCGATTGGTCGGAGCGCTATCAGGCGCCGCAGGGCATCTTCAAGTAGCCAATTCCCAACTCCCGACTCCCCCCAAAGGGCGGATGCAGTGGGAGTTGGGGTTGGGAGTTGCAGGCTCGCCTCTTCTCTCTCGGTCTCTGGGCTTTCGGCTCTGGGCTCTGGCTTCGAGTGTGATCGAGTCCGAGTCCCGAATCCCGAATTCCGAGTCCCGAGTTCCGGATCTCGGAGTCCTACGGCATCGGCGGCGGCGGCGGCATACAGAACGCCGGCCGCGGGTTGATCGATGGAATCGCGCTGAGGAACTCGTAAATCGCTTCGAGTTCACGGTCCGTCATCTTGCCGTAGACCGGCCACGGCATCACCTGCAGGATCGGCGTGTCATCAGGAGGATTACGGAAGTCGGTTCCCTCGTGCATGATCTGCTTGAACTGCTCGAGAGTGCGGCCGGCCGGCAGCCCGTTGGCGCGGGGCGTGATGTTCCGCGACACGAACGGACCGAAGACGCCCCCTCCTGCAAGGTAACAGGGAGTGTTGATCTGTTCCGGCTCACCGGCAAACGGATTGCCGCCTGCGGCGTACGATGGAACCGTGTGGCAATCGTTGCACCCGCCGTGCGCGTTCACGATGTAACTCCCTTCGCGAACGAGCGCCGGGTTGAGCCCCTTCATGTTGAGTGGAACTGGCGCCAGGTCCGCGCCGATCTGGATCTTGCTGCCCTGAGCGCCCAGCGTCACCGCCGCCCACAACGTGCCCGTGGCGATGAGGACCGCGGCCGTGAGCGCGTGTCTCTTGTAAATGCGCATGTCACCCCTTTCCGGAGCGGAAACAGCTCCCGAACGGTTGAGTCTAACTCAATAGGTGATTTTACGCAGGGAGAAATCGGGACGAATAAACTTCGAATGTCCGTCAGGTGAGAGAGCCATCTCCCACGGCAGGCACCCAGTGGCCGGCCGCGCGCTTCTGCTGATAACGATGCACGAGATCGGCGGCGAGGGCGGGGGCGATCTCGCCGCGGTCGAAGAACGATTCGTAACGATCCTCCGCTAACGCGCCGCGCGCCGCTTGGCTGGCGCGGTACGCCAGCTGACGAGCCGCGGTAAAGCGGGTGGCGGGCAGCCCCTCTCCGGTTGATTCCGGAGTTTCCTGCCAGTTGCCAGGATTGGCGCCGAGCTCGGAGGCCAGCAGTTGAATGAGCCTCGCCTCCGTCGAATCGAAGTCTGTCTTCGGAAACGTCACTCTCCCCACTGGAATGGCGTGACCGGCCGCCCACGGCCGGGTGAGATCGCCCAGCGGCGTTTGGTCGTCGTTGAGATACGGAATCCAGCTCAGCGCGAATTCCAGCGGGCCCGCACTCTGCCGGGCACGCCAGTCCTCGGTCAGATGCGCGGGATCTCGTGTGGCATCCGGGTGGGCCGCTACATCGACGGTTGGAAGGAAGGTGAACTTGCCGAGGACGTCGCGCGCGCGGACGATTCCTGTCCAGTACTGCTGAAAGGCGCTCGTCGAACGAACGGTGCGGAACGTCTGCGACGTCACGTGCACGGCGATCGCTGGCGCCCTGAGCCGGGCGTGCCTGGCCAGCGCCGCGAGCAACCGCGCTTGAGAGGCGAGCTGGTCTTCCGCACTCGCCGCGTCAGCCGTTGCCTTCAGCAGCGCCAGGAACTCTTCCGGCGTATCCGTTGGCGACGTCGGATCGTTGATGGTGACGAAATCGATTCGCCGCCCTTCCAGGGTTCGAAACGCCACCATCAGTCCGAGAAAGTCGGCGTTGGTCTCGGCGTGCGGACACCCGAGACCGGTCGAAATCCTGCCAATGCCGATGCGTGGCGCCGACCCGCGCCGCAACACGCCGAGCCCGTCCAACTCCGGCGGCAGCGCGTCTTCAACCGTCAGCACGACCTTCGACGCCGCGAGCTGCTGCTGGTGCGCCGCTCGATCGGGCATCGAAAGCCGCGGGTGGTTGCGAACGAGCGTCTGCTGCACGTCTGGAATCTGACGCGCGATCGCCTCGAGCGCGCGTTTGTCTTCCGGCGTCGGCACGAAGAAGGGCGGCATGATCGACGTCCACTATTTCGCCGGCGCCCGTGGCGGCAGCGGCTTCCCGTCCTCGCCCACTTGCACCGTCTTCACCGGACCCATGCCGGTGAGCAGTATCACCGCCGGTTCCTTTTCTCCGGAACGGGCACCATCCCAGTGGACGGTGTTGGCCACATCCGTCGAGAACGTGCCGGCGTGGAACGGATAGGTCGTCTTTTCGTCATACACGTTGCTGGAGCTCACCCACCAGGTGCCGGAGACTACGTATATCCAGCGTGTCTGATCGTGAAAATGCGGTCGCGAAAACGCGCCGGCATGCCACTTGATCAGCACGCCGTAAGGGCCCTCCTTGCTCTGGTCGCCGTAGAGGACGGCGGTTTCCTGCCGCTTCGGATCGCCGGTCCACTTGATGTCCTTCGGGAGGACGAACGGGATGTGGCCCGCGTCCGGCGGCTTTCCTTCGGGATCGGCCAGCGTCGCACTCGTCGCGGGATTTGGTGACGGCGCCTGCGCATGGCCAGGTATTGTCACGGCGATGACGAGACCGGCGCCCAGGATGACCTTGAGAAGAGTCTGCATACGATCCTCCTACCCCCCCTTGGGAAGACGCGGCGGCGAGGCCGGGTCGCGTCGTGAATTCTCGGCGACTGCCCCGTCCCCGGTCAATCACGAAGGATGGGTGCTCCTGACGCGCTTCCTTGACGATTCTCGCCGCCGGGAGCAGACTCAAACGCTGTAAACTCCCAACGACCAACTCCCCACCACCAGGACGCGTTTTGGCTGTTGGGGGGTTGGCACTTGGGAATTGGGAGTTCGACATTGGGAGTTGACGTGTCCTTGGCACGTCGATCGAGGAGAGGCACATGACGTCGAAGCGCTTCAGCGTGCGGAGTGCGACCGCGGCTGTCGTAGGCATTTTGTTGTCGTCACTCGTGATCGCGATCTCCGGCCAGGGCGGCGCAAAGCCGGCAGTCACGATCGACAACGACGATATTGGCGGAGTCGTCTCGGGAGCCCGCGGACCCGAGGCCGGGGTCTGGGTAATCGCGGAGACCCGAGACCTTCCGACGCGCTTCGTCCGGAGCGTCGTCACGGACGATCAGGGACGCTTCCTCGTACCCGATCTGCCGAAGGCGCAGTACGACGTGTGGGTCCGCGGGTACGGGCTCGTTGACTCGCCGAAGGTGAAGGCCGCGCCCGGGCAGGCGGTGAACCTCAAGGCGCTCGCCGCGCCCGACAAGAAGGCGGCGGCCCAATTCTATCCGGCGCAGTACTGGTATTCGCTGATGCAGATGCCGCCCAAGACCGATTTTCCCGGCACCGGCGAGAACGGGAACGGGATCGCGGCAACGGTCAGAAGCCAGGGCGAGTGGATCCGCAACGTCGTCAACACGGACGGCTGCACGGGATGCCATCAGATGGGCGGCCCGGCGACACGGACGATCCCCGAGAGCTTCCGCGGCGGCTCGGAAGACTCGCGTGCCGCCTGGGATCAGCGGATCAAGTCAGGCCAGGCCGGCGGGGGCATGAACGCGCGATTCACACAGGTCGGACGCGCACGCGCCCTGGCGATGTACGCCGACTGGACCGATCGGGTCGCTGCAGGCGAGTTGCCCGCGGCCGAGCCTTCGCGTCCACAGGGCAAGGAGCGGAACGTCGTCATCACGATGTGGGACTGGTCCGATCCAAAGGTCTACCTGCACGACGAGATCGCCAGCGACAAGCGCAACCCGACCGTCAACGCCAACGGGCCCATATACGGTGCGCTCGAGGAAAGCGCCGACTATCTCTCAGTGGTGGATCCGAAGACTCACACGTCTTCCATGATCAAACTGACCGTTCGCGAGCCGGACACGCCGAGCTCGGTGAACACGCCTCCCGCGGGGCCGTCCCCCTACTGGGGCGATGAAGCGATCTGGAACAGTCAAACCACCGTTCACAGCTTCTCCATGGACAAGCAGGGACGGGTGTGGGCAGCGGCGCGAATTCGCAAACCGGCAACACCCGAGTGGTGCAGGACGGAACATCCCTCGGCGAAGCTGTTCCCGATCCCGCAGGGCCAGCGCGGACTCGAGATGTACGATCCCAAGACCAAGCAGCTCACGACGATCGACACGTGCTTCACCTGGGGTCACGTGAACTTCGACGACAACGACGTGCTCTGGTCGTCGTTCGGACCGGCCGGCATCGAGGGCTGGTTCGACACGAGGATCTGGGACAAGACGCACGACGAGAAGCAGGCGCAGGGGTGGAGCGCGTTCGTGCTCGACTACAACGGCAACGGCAAGCGCGACGCCTACACCGAGCCGAACGACCCGGCGGATCCGGCCAAGGACAAGCGGCTCAACGTGCAGTTCTACGGCGACTCGCCTGCAAACGACGGATCGGTCTGGGGGTCGGTGCAGGGAATGCCGGGCGCACTCGTCCGGTTCGTCCCCGGTGCGCACCCGCCCGAGACGGCATTGTCGGAATACTACGAGGTTCCCTGGAACAACGCGGGCGCCCGTGCGCAGGGATTTGCGCCGCGCGGCATGGACATCGACAGCAAGAACGTCGTCTGGACCGTGCTCTCGAGCGGCCATCTCGCGAGCTTCGACCGCAGCAAGTGCAAGGGTCCGCTGAACGGGCCGAAGGCCGCAACGGGCCAGCACTGCCCGGAGGGCTGGACGCTCTATCCCCTGCCCGGTCCGAACTACAAGGGCGCCGTGGACAACGCGAGCGCCGACTCGGCGTACTACGACTTCGTGGACCGCTTCGACATGCTCGGTCTCGGCAAGGACGTGCCGATTGCGACGGGGAACCTTTCCGAGGGGCTCCTCGCGCTCGTCGATGGCAAGTTCCTGATGTTGCGCGTGCCGTATCCGATGGGCTTCTTCGCGAAGGGTTTGGACGGCCGTATCGACGATCCGAAGGGCGGCTGGAAAGGAAAGAGCATCTACACGACGATCGCCACCCGCGCGCCGTTCCACATGGAAGGCGGCAAGGGGACGACGAGCAAGCTCATTCGCTTCCAGATGCGTCCCGACCCGTTGTCGAAGTGAACGGGTAACTTCCAACTCCCAACGTCCAACTCCCAAAACAGCGTGATTGGGAATTGAGAATTGGGAGTTGGGAGTTCGTCAGCGGCCGTCAGTGTGCGTCGAGCGTATAGAGGTGATGAAGTACGCGTACGTTTTCATCAGCGCCTGCCGACTCGAGCCTGACCGTGACGAGCAGTTCGTGCTGAGCGGGATTGACGGTATAGACCTCGGTGGCGCGCCCGGCTGTACCGCTGATTTCGCTCACCAGCTTCCCTCCGTCCCACCGCGTCTTGCGCTCGATGTTCGTTGAGTCGTCCTTGATCTTCTTGCCGTCTGGCGACAATCGCGTCGTCCGGCCATCGCGCGCGGTGATGACGATCATCGATTCCGTCTGGACGATCGTCATGTGATCCGGCGCCTCGACGAGGTCCCGCCACGCCTCCTGGCGGCGGACGGCCTCTTCGGGATCGTTGCCGTGTGCTCCCTGGGATCCCCCGCCTCCGCCTCCCCCGTGAAAGCCGCCGCTTCGCCCACGGCCGCCGCCGCCGGGAAACCCGCCACCCCCGCCTCCACGATGACGCTGCGCGTCGCCGCGGGGCCGGTTATCGGCAACATCGCTCAGTTTCTTGTCCAGGGTCCATGCGCCGACAATCGAATTCGTGGTACCGGCGTCCTGTGCGTACAACCGCGCGGTCGAGACAACGCGCGACAGAACCGCGGCCGCCATGAGGATCAGCAACATTCTGCCGAGATGTTTCACGTGTGACCTCATGTTGATCATGGCCACGCACGTTGGACATCGGCGTGAAAAGAATGTGGCAAGACTTCACCGAGTGCCGGGCTCGATCTTGAGCAAGGCGCCGTCGTTTTCGGCGGTCAGCAGGTACAGATACCCATCGGGGCCCTGGCGAACATCGCGTATGCGCTGCTGCAGGTCACGCAGCAGCCCTTCGCGGTGCAACTCTTCCCATTTCTCGTTGAAGTCGAACCGCTCGAGATGGCCCGACCGCGGCACTTCGCCCTGCCGCATCCCTCCCACGAACAGGTTGTTCTTCCACTGCGGAAACTTGTCGCCGGTGTAGAACACCAAACCCGACGGCGCAATGGCCGGCACCCAGAACGCCACCGGCGGCTCCATGTTCTCGCGGTACGCGTTCACGCTGACGCGTGGGCCGAGATAGAAACGTCCCGCACCGATGATTGGCCAGCCATAGTTGTGCCCGGGCATCAACTCGT
>Ga0111539_10012954_pt1 | contig 10435 bp, 5 predicted proteins | sample RhiMethybrSRZTD1_FD_79667 | JGI IMG/M metagenome (GOLD analysis project Ga0111539, IMG submission 79667) | Populus rhizosphere microbial communities from Tennessee, USA - Rhizosphere MetaG P. TD hybrid SRZTD1 (version 2) (version 2) | ecosystem: Host-associated > Plants > Roots > Rhizosphere >... | reverse complement strand
TGTCCACCTTCCCGAATTGATCGCGGTCCCAGAGAAGTAATCACCTGGTGAAACCCTCGGCCTTCCTGCCCCTGGCGCAGCCAGGGAAGGAAGCGACCGATGACCGAGAATCGAGAAGACGTACGAGTACAGCCCCAGAGCATTCCTGCTCCCCAATTCCCGCGGTTCAATTGTTCAGGACGCCGAGATGTCCGCCGAGGCGCCGAGGAGTGAGCGTGCGGCGGACGATCCGGCGTAGCCACGTCATTCTCCTTCGACCAGCAACCGCGCGATGTCCGCGCGCAGACGGCGTGGCAGCGTGGTCGCCCCGGCTGCGATACCTCGCGCACATCGGTCGCGAGTTCGGCCACCAGCGTACTGTCACTGGTACTGTTCGCGAGGGGGTCGCTCTCCGCTATCTCCCACACGCTCCGCTACTCGTATTCCCGTGCTTGCAGGTTCGAGTCCTGCAGGGCTCGAGACGATTCTCCTACATGCGCCCCGAGCGACACGGACCACGAGTACTCACGACGGCGATCGCCTGACGTCAGCTCACGCCGAGTGGCGCTTCTTCTTGTCGTCGTAGAACTGCTCGGCCTCGGTCGAGCCGGCGAGCGCCATCGTGGACGACTTGCCCTGGCTCACGGCCTGCGAGACGGCGTCGAAGTAGCCGGTGCCGACCTCGCGCTGGTGCTTGGTCGCGGTGTAGCCGATGGCTTCGGCGGCGAACTCGGCCTGTTGCAGCTTCACGTAGGCCGCCATGCCGTGGTCCCTGTAGTCGTGCGCCAGCGTGTACATCGACAGGTTCAGCGCGTGGAAGCCGGCGAGCGTCACGAACATGAACTTGTAGCCCATCGCGTTCAGCTCGCGCTGGTAGCGCGCGATCGTCGCGTCGTCGAGGTTCTTCTTCCAGTGGAAGGACGGCGAGCAGTTGTAGGCGAGCAGCTTGCCGGGGAACTGCGCGTGGATGCCTTCGGCGAAGGTCTTGGCCTCGCCGAGATCCGGGTGGCTCGTCTCGCACCAGACGATGTCCGCGTATGGCGCGTAGGCGACGCCGCGCGCGATCGCCTGCGGCAGCCCGGGCTTCGTGACGAAGAAGCCCTCGCTCGTGCGCTCACCGGTCAGGAACGGACGGTCGCGTTCGTCGACGTCGCTGGTCAAGAGGCCCGCGGCATCGGCGTCGGTGCGGGCCACGATCACGGTCGGCACGCCGCTGACGTCGGCGGCGAGCCGTGCGGCGTTCAGCGTGCGCACGAACGACTGCGTCGGCACGAGCACCTTGCCGCCGAGGTGGCCGCACTTCTTCTCGCTCGCGAGCTGGTCCTCGAAGTGCACGCCGGCGGCACCGGCTTCGATCATGCCCTTCATGAGCTCGAATGCGTTCAGCGGACCACCGAAGCCGGCCTCGGCGTCGGCGACGATCGGCACGAACCAGTTCTTGTTGCCCTTGCCCTCCATGTGGGAGATCTGGTCGGCGCGCTGCAGCGCCTGGTTGATGCGCTTCACGACGTTCGGCACCGAATTGGCCGGGTAGAGGCTCTGGTCCGGATACATCTGGCCGGCCAGGTTCGCGTCGGCGGCCACTTGCCAGCCCGAGAGGTAGATCGCCTCGAGGCCTGCTTTGACCATCTGCACGGCCTGGTTGCCGGTCAGGGCGCCGAGCGCGTGCGTGTGCTGTTCACGGTGCAGCAGCTGCCAGAGCCGCGAGGCGCCGTACTCCGCGAGCGTGTGTCGCACGCGCAGGCTGCCGCGCAGCTTCTCGACGTCGGCCGGCGTGTAGTCGCGCTCGATCCCCTCGAAGCGGTTGCGCGGCACGTTGCGCAAGTGGGGCAGGTAGGGACACGGGGCGGAATCAGGGTTGCTGGTCATGGTTGCAGTGAGGGAACGAAACAGGAAGCGAGAGAGTCAGGTAGAGCATCAGAGCAGCGCGTACGCAGGCACGGTCAGCCACTCGGGGATGGGATCGGCGAGGATCAGCGACTCGAACAGTTCCGCCGCGTCGCGGAAGCGGCTCGCCGCGAAGCGCTGGTCGCCGAGCTCGGCCCGGACCTTCGCGAGCTCCTCCGCGAGTGTGCTGCGCACGAGTGCCGTGTCGACGACACGGCCGTCGGCGAGTCGCGCGCCGTGCTTGCGCCACTGCCAGACCTGCGTGCGCGAGATCTCGGCGGTCGCCGCGTCCTCCATGAGGTGGAACAGCGGCACGCAACCGCTGCCGCGCAGCCATGCCTCGCAGTAGCGCACGCCGACCGACAGGTTCTGGCGCAGTCCGGCTTCGGTGATCTGGCCCGCCGGCACGGCCAGCAGGTCCTGCTGTGTGACGCGTGCGGCGTGCCTCACGCCGAGCTGGTTTCCCTGCTTGCCGAGCACGGCGTCGAACTCGGCGCGCGCGATCGCGACGAGGCCCGGGTGCGCGACCCAGGTGCCGTCGTGGCCGAGGCCGGCCTCGCGCTTCTTGTCGGCGCGCACCTTCGCGAGCGCCTTCTCGTTTGCCGCATCGTCGCCCTTGATCGGGATCTGCGCGGCCATGCCGCCCATCGCGTGCGCGCCGCGGCGGTGGCAGGTCTCGATCAGCAGCAGGCAGTAGCTGCGCAGGAAGTGCTGCTCCATGGTCACGGCCGAGCGATCGGGCAGCACGCGCGATGGGTCGTGGGCGAACTTCTTGATGAAGGAGAAGATGTAGTCCCAGCGGCCGCAGTTGAGCCCCGCCGAGTGCTCGCGCAGCTCGTAGAGGATCTCGTCCATCTCGAACGCCGCCAGGATCGTCTCGATCAGGACGGTCGCCTTGATCGTGCCGCGCGCGATGCCGAGCTGTTGCTGCGCGTGCACGAACACGTCGTTCCACAGCCTCGCCTCGAGGTGGCTCTCCATCTTCGGCAGGTAGAAGTAGGGCGCCGTGCCGCGATCGAGCTGGGCCTTGGCGTTGTGGAACAGGAACAGGCCGAAGTCGAACAGCGAGCCCGAGCACGGCACGCCGTCGATCAGCACGTGCTTCTCGTCGAGGTGCCAGCCGCGCGGGCGCACGAACAGCACCGCGGTCTTCTCGCCGAGCGCGTAGTGCTTCGGCCCGTCGGTGAACGTGATCTTGCGGCGCACTGCGTCGGCGAGGTTTTGCTGGCCCTCGAGCACGTTGCGCCAGGCCGGCGCGCAGCTGTCCTCGAAGTCGGCCATGAACACCGAGGCGCCGCTGTTCAGCGCGTTGATGATCATCTTGCGATCGACGGGGCCCGTGATCTCGACGCGGCGGTCGTGCAGCTCGGCGGGCACTGCGGCGACGCGCCACTCGGCGCTGCGCACGTTCGCGGTCTCGGGCAGGAAATCGGGCAGCTGGCCTGCGGCGATCCGGCCGAGTACTTCCTTGCGCCGTTGCAGCAGCGCCTTGCGCCGCGGATCGAACCGCCGGTGCAGGTCGGCGACGAACGCCAGCGCGGCAGGAGAGAGCACGTGCGCGAGCTCGGCCGGAACGGCGGCCTGGATGTCGACGCCCTCGAGGGCCTGCGGCGACGGAGCTTGGCGCGATGGTGACATGACGGTTTGCTTACGAGGGGAACCGGACAGGATAGCTCGTGAAATCGCCGCCAGCCGAACAGCAGGTCTCGAGCGCCGCAGTCTGTCTCATTCCGGAGCACGACGGCGCTCACCATCAGACACTTCGTTGTGCGCCGTCGCATCAGGTTGAGTCCTTAATGACTTGTCAGGTCGAAGCTGTAGCTCGGTGTTGGCTGGCGGCGCAGCGTCCTTCTCGAGTCGCCCATGGTACCGGCAGTTGTCGGCCACAGCGCGTGTGTGCACACTGCCGTCGTGCTCAACGCCACTACCTCGTCGCGCGCGCGCTCGATCGCCACGCGTTGCCTCTGGCCCTTGCTGCTGGCGACACTGCTGATTGCCATCGCCGAGAGTGCCGAGGCCCAGCAGACGCCGGCGCTCGCAGCTTCCGCGGGGCGGCGCCTGCAGGTTCTGTTCCTCGGCGCGCCGACGCAGAACGGTCCGCATCACGATCCGATCACGCGCTACGCGACGCTCAAGAAGGGACTCGGCGTCGACGGCATCGACCTCACCTACAGCGAGGATCCCGCGTCGGCGCTCTCCGCAGCGACGCTCGGTCAGTTCGACGCCTTGCTGCTCTACGGCAACTGGAACCAGCAGGGTGTGATGCCGGAGGCTCAGCTCCATGCGCTGCTCGCCTGGGTCGAAGGCGGCGGCGGCTTCTTGCCCGTGCACTGCGCGTCGGCGTGTTGGGGGCGTTCGCCGGCGTTCGTGCGGCTCGTCGGCGGGCGCTTCGTGCGGCACGGCGGCGAGGAGTTCGCGGTCGAGACCGTGGCGCCGGACCATCCGATCCTCAGCGGGCTGCCGGGCTACCGCGCGTGGGACGAGAGCTACGAACACGACGAGCTGGCCGCGGATCGCGTGGTGTTGCAGCGGCGTGAGCAGGAGCCGTGGACCTGGGTCCGCACGCAGGGCAACGGCCGCGTGTTCTACACGGCGGGTGGCCACGACCACCGCGTCTGGGATCTGCCGGAGTTCCAACAGCTGCTGCGCAACGGCATCCTGTGGGCCGTCGGACCCGAGAAGCGCGAGTTGCTCGGCAAGCTCGCGCTGCCGAAGCTCGAGGAAGAAGCCGTGTCGCTGCCCGGCTATCGCGAGAAGCGCGAGATCACGCGCGCGCAGAAGCCGCTGTCGCCCGAGGACTCGATGAAGCTCGCGCAGGTCGGAACGGGTTTGCAGCTGGCGTTGTTCGCGAGCGAGCCGCAGATCGTGAATCCGATCCACATCGCCTGGGATCACCGCGGGCGCGCGTTCGTCGTCGAGACGGTCGACTATCCGAACAACCTCGCGCAGCGCGATCTCGGCCACGACCGCATCACGATCTGCGAGGACACGGACGGCGACGGCCGCGCCGACAAATTCACGCGCTTCGCGGAGCAGCTGTCGATCCCGACGTCGCTGACGTTCAGCAACGGCGGCGTGATCTGCACGAACGGCCCCGACATGCTGTTCCTCGCCGACACCGACGGCGACGATCGCGCCGACGTGCGCAAGGTGTTGTTCACGGGTTTCCGCATGAGCGACACGCACGCCGGTGTGTCCAACCTGCGTTGGGAGCGCGACGGCTGGATCTGGGCGACGATCGGCTACTCGGGGTTCCGCGGCGACGTCGGCGGCGAACGCCACGACTTCGCGCAGGGGCTGCTGCGTTTCCGGCCCGACGGCCAGAAGCTCGAGTTCCTGCAGCACACGACGAACAACACGTGGGGGCTCGGCTTCACGCAGGACGGCGACGTGCTCGGCTCGACCGCGAACGGCAATCCGAGCTGGTTCCACACGTTCCCGGACCGCGCCTACCGCGCCGTGGGCCTCGAGCCGCGCTCGACGCCGCGCGCCGACGACGATCCGAAGTTCTTCCCGATGTCGCGCGACATCCGCCAGGTCGACTTCTTCGACCGCTTCACCGCGGGCGCGGGCCACGCGGTCTACACGGCCACGCGGTTCCCGCAGAGTTACCGGGATCGCATCGCGTTCGTCTGCGAACCGACCGGCAAGCTCGTCGCGATGTTCGAGCTCGAACGCAACGGCGGCGGCTTCAAAGCACGCCAGTCGCCGAACAACCTGTTCGATTCGGCCGATGCGTGGACGAGCCCGGTCTGCGCCGAGGTGGGTCCCGACGGCGCTCTGTGGATCTGCGATTGGTACAACCTGATCGTCCAGCACAACCCGACGCCGACGCGCAGCTCGGCCGGCATCGACGCGAAGACCGGCCGTGGCGCCGCCTACGAGACGCCGCTGCGCGACACGCGCTACGGCCGCATCTACCGTGTGTTCCCGCGCGGCACCGCTGACGACGTGTTCCCGCGGCTCGACGCGAAGGAGCCGCAGTCGTTGCTCGCAGGTCTTTCGCACGGCAACCTGCTGTGGCGCCTGCACGCGCAACGGCTGCTGGTCGAGCACGGCGACGCGTCGTTTGCCCGGCCGCTCGTGGACCTCGTTCGGGCCAATGGCGTGGCGGGCCCGCACGCGCTGCACGCGCTCGCGGCACTCGGCGCGCTGACCGACGAAGTCGCGGCCGCGGCGCTGCGTTCACCGCATGCGGGCACGGCCCGCGCTGCGATCGCGCTCGCGAACGTCTCGGTGCAGAAGCAGTGTTACGTGACGGACCAGGGGATCCGCGCCAGCGGCCGCGCGCTCGGGCAGGTGCTCGTGCGACTTTCCGAGAGTGCCCTCGATCCCGAGATCGGCACGGCGATCCTGCGCACGGGGGTCGCGGAACAGGCGGCGATCTTCGGCGAGCCCGTGCTGGCCGACGCGTGGCAGATCGCGGCACGGCGCCACGCCGACACCGTGCTCGCGGCCGCGCAGCAGGCGGGCCTCGATCTCGCGGCGCCGGCCGAACCCGAGAACCTGCTGCCGAACGCCGACTTCACTCAGGGGGCCGACGGCGTCCCGATCGGTTGGAACGACCTTCGCGTCTACAGCGGTGCCGGCGCCGACGCTGTCTCGCTCGCGCAGGCTGCCGATGGCCGCAACGGCACACCGGCGCTGCGTGTGTCGACCGAGCGCGCGTCGGACTGCGGCGTCGCGGCGGTCGTGAAAGTGCAGCGCGGCACGCGCTACCGGCTCAGCGGCTGGATCCGCACCGAGAACGTGACGCCGCTGCGCGGCAGCGACGGCGCGATGCTGAACGTGCACGGCGGCAAGCGCACGGCCGGCGTGAAGGGCACCACGGACTGGACGCGCGTCGCGGTCGAGTTCGATGCGAACAGCTCACAGATCGTCGTGCACTGCCTGTTCGGCGGCTACGGCGGAGCCAGGGGCACCGCGTGGTTCGACGACGTCTCGCTTGTGGCGATCGGCAACCACGACACGCTGGCCGGGGCGCTGGCGTCGGTCGCCGAGTTCCGCGGCAAGCGCGACGAGCCTCCGCCGGCGCCGATTGCGCGCACCTTCGCGCCCGATCCCGCGGTGCACGAACGCGGGGCTTCGGTCTACAGCCGAACGTGCATCGCGTGCCACGGCCTCGACGGCAAGGGCCTGATGCCTGCGTTCCCACCGCTCGACGGTTCGCAATGGCTGACCGGTACTCCGGCGCGCGCGATCCAGATCGTGCTGCACGGCCTGCAGGGCCCGGTCGTCGTCGGCGGAACGAGGTTCGAGGGTGTCATGCCGCCGCTCGGCTGGACGCTGCAGGACGCCGAGATCGCCGACGTGCTGACCTACGTGCGCCAGCGGTGGTCCAACGACGCCGCCGCGATCACGGCCGAACAAGTGGCCGCCGGTCGCGCCGCGGCGGGCAAGCGGTTTGCGATGTGGACCGTCGAAGAGCTCCCCAAGTAGACCTGCCATGAGCGCCATGACGACCCCGAGGCTCGGCTTCAGCTTCCTGTACTTCGCGCCGCGGCTCGACGAGACGCACTTGCGCTGGTTCGAACGGCTCGCGTTCCACGGCTACGCCGGGGCCGAGCTGCCCGTCGTCGAGGCTACCGACGCCGAGCTCCGGGCGATGCGGCGCGCGCTCGATGCGCAGGGTCTCGCGGCCACGGCGGTCGGCTTCGCGACGGCCGAGGCCAATCCGCTCGACGCCGATGCGGCGATCCGCCGCGCGGCCATCGACCACCTCGCACGTCTTGCCGAGAAGGCCGCGCTGCTGGGCGGGCACGTGTTGGCCGGGCCGATCCACTCGGCTTACGGGCGCTTCACGGGAGCGCCGCCGACCGCCGACGAGCGCGCGCGCTGCATCGACGTGCTGCGGGCGGCCGGCGAACGCGCCGCCGCGTGCGGCGTGCGGCTCGCGGTCGAACCGCTGAACCGGTTCGAGTGCTACTTCCTGAACACGGCGGCCGCATGCGATGCACTCGTGCGGGCCGTCGGCCATGCCGCCGTCTGCGGCGTGCTCGACACGCATCACGCGCACATCGAGGAGAACGACGTCGCGGCGGCGATCGCGGCGAGCCGCGGCACGCTCGGCCACGTGCAGCTGTCGGAGAACCACCGCGGCCCGCCGGGCACGGGCCAGGTCGACTTCGCGCGCGTGTTCGCTGCGTTGCGCGGCATCGACTATCGCGGCTGGCTCGTGGTCGAAGCGTTCTCACGCCAGGACCCGGCGTTCGGCAGCGCGTTGCGGATCTGGCGCGAGCTCGATTCTGGTCCCGAGCAGGTGATGGCCGCCGGCGCAACGCTGTTCGCTCGCTGGCAGCCCTGTTGAGCGCGCGCTACTCGGTCGATTGCGGCAGCCAGACGCAGAACGTGGCGCCGTGGCCCGGCGTGCTCTCGGCGCCGATCGTGCCGCCGTAACCCTCGACGATGCTCTTGCTGATCGAGAGCCCGAGCCCGGTGCCGCCGCGCGCGCGCTTCGTGGTCACGAACGGCTCGAAGATGCGCTGGCCGAGATGCGCGGGGATGCCGGGGCCGTTGTCGGTCACGCAGAACTGCACGCCGTTGCGCACCGGTGACGCGGCCAGCACGACCTTGCGGTTCTCGCACTGGGCCTGCACGAGAGCGTCCTTCGCGTTGAACAGCAGGTTCAGCAGGACCTGCTGCAGCTGCTGTGGGCGCGCCTGCACGAGCGGCAGCGTGAGCGGCACGTCGACGGTCAGCGCGATGCCGTGTCGTTTCCAGTTCTCGCCGACGAGGCGCAGCGTGCGCTGCACGACTTCGGGCAGCGACGTGGGCTGCGGCCGGTCGCGGTCGTCGCGCGCGAAGCGCAGCAGGTCCTGCACGATCTCGGCGATGCGCTGGCCCTCCTCGGTGATGACCTGGCAGTTCGACTTCAGATCGTCGCCGTCGGCGATGAGCTGCGCGCAGTTGATGATCGTGTTGATCGGATTGTTCACCTCGTGCGCGACACCGGCGGCCAGCTCGCCGACCGCGGCAAGGCGTTCGGTCTGGGCCAGCTTCATCTGGATGTCCTTGTCCTGCGAGATGTCGCGCAGCACGGCCGTGAAGAAACGCCGTTCGCCGATCGATGCGGCGCCGACCGAGAGGTGGAGCGGGAACTCCGTGCCGTCCTTGCGCAAGCCCGTGACTTCGCGGCCGATGCCGATGATGCGGCGCTCGCCGGTGGTCAGGTAGCGGCGGAGGTAGGCGTCGTGCTCGCTGCGATACGGTTCGGGCATCAGCATCGAGACGTTGCGGCCGAACAGCTCGGCCTGCTTGTAGCCGAACAGCCGCTCCGCGGCGCCGTTCACGGTCTCGATGAGGCCACCGGAACCGATCGTGACGATGCCCTCGATCGCGGTGTCGACGATCGCCTGCCAGCGCGCCGCATGCGCTGCCGCAGTGGCCATGAGATCGGTGCGACCAACTTCGCTGACCCTGGCCGCCGCGTCGATGGCCATCGCCATGCGCTGGCGCTGCCATGGCCCCGACAGCGCCAGCGCCGTCGCGGCGCCTGCGACGACCAGACCTGTGGTGCCGAGCGGCGAAGCGGTTCCGAACAGCAGGCAGGCCACCCAGGCCAGCACCGCGATCCCCACGACGACGCCATCGGTGCGAGTGGCCCTCAACGGAAGCAGCATCGTTGCCATGTCTCTGGATGGCCGCCATCCTACGGCAAGGGACTGCCCCCGAACTACGCACTTCGGTCCAGCCTGCGGTGCCGCGATCTCGGGCAGAATCCGCAGGCTGCCCACTGTTCCCCGACGCTTCCAATGGCCCGGATCGTACTGATCGACGACGAAGCACGTCTGCTGCAGACGCTGGCCCGCTTTCTCGAGCAGCAGGGACACCAGGTCGTACGCGGCACGACGTTCCGCGAAGTGGGCGAACAGCTGCAGCCCGGGCGTTTCGAATTGCTGATCACCGACATCGTGATGCCCGACTTCGACGGCATGAAGGTGTTGCGCGAGGTGGTCGAGAACCGCAAGTGCCAGGAGCCCGTGATCCTGATCACGGGCGAGCCGAACCTCGAAACGGCCGCCGAGGCAGTGCGCCGCGGCGCGTTCGACTACATCAGCAAGCCCGTCACGAAGGACAAGCTGCTCGAGGCCGTCTCACGCGGCCTGCGCCACGTGCAGCTGCTGCGCGAACGCGATCAGGCCCGCCACATGGAGATGCAGGTGCTCAAGAACCTCGCGGCGCTCGGCGAATCGGCCTCGGTGCTGAGTCACGAGATCCGCACGCCGATCACGAGTCTGCGCCACGCGCTGCGCGCCGTCGGCGACAAGCTCGGCGTCGAGGACCGGGTGCTCGTCGAGGAGTTCATCGGCAACCTGAACCGCATCGAGCGCATGCTCGGGCAGACGCTCTCGTTCGCGAAGCCGCTGCAGCTGAAGCTGCAGACGATCGCGATCGCCGACATCGTCGCGCGCGCGGTCGAAGAAGTGCGACAGCTGCCCGAGGTCGCGACGATGTCCGTCGACGTGCACAGCGACCGCGCGCTGATGGTCAAAGTCGATACGCAGTTGTTCGGAGAGGTCATGACGAACCTGTTGCGCAACGCGGCCGAAGCGTGCCATGGCGTGGGCCA
>Ga0111539_10012953_pt1 | contig 10435 bp, 8 predicted proteins | sample RhiMethybrSRZTD1_FD_79667 | JGI IMG/M metagenome (GOLD analysis project Ga0111539, IMG submission 79667) | Populus rhizosphere microbial communities from Tennessee, USA - Rhizosphere MetaG P. TD hybrid SRZTD1 (version 2) (version 2) | ecosystem: Host-associated > Plants > Roots > Rhizosphere >... | reverse complement strand
ATCTGCTACCACTTCTTTTTGAACTCCATGCAGGCAACTTTTACCTTGAATATGCCGGCGAGAAGGACAAGGTTTTGACGTTAAAAGCGATAAAACAAAATGCCAAACCCGACCAGAAAGTATTTATTGGTGTCATCGACGTCTTGAATCCGCGAATAGAAACCCCAGCCGAAGTTTGTGAAATGATCCTCGAAGCTGCTGATGTAATTCCAATCTCGCAATTAGGAACCACCGATGACTGTGGCTTTTCACCCTTCGCAGACGATACGTCGACATCACGCGAGACGGCATTTGCCAAAATACGGGCACGTATCCAGGGAACAGCAATGGCGGAAAACAAATTATCAAAATAGTTACCAGACCAGGATATCACACATATGGCGCATATCGAAGTACCGGACAACTTACCAGGAATTCGTGGCCTGTTGGCTTTTCGACCGGAAATGACTGATCCATTGCGTGGCTTTATGGAAATTCTTATGAGGGGTGAAAACACATTGTCGAGAGGAGAACGCGAATTGATTGCTACTTATGTATCACACCTCAATGATTGTTTGTTTTGTCAATCGTCGCATGGCGCTACAGCTGAATACTATCTACAATGTGATGTCGGGTTTATCGATCAGGTGAAACGAGACGCTGAGTCTGCAGACCTTTCAGATAAAATGAAAGTACTTCTTTCAATCGCAGCTCGTGTGCAGCAAGGCGGACGGAATGTTTCTCACGAACTTATTGCAAAGGCCAAAGCGATCGGGGTAACGGACTATGAGATACATGATACCGTTCTGATTGCAGCAGCCTTTTGCATGTTTCCCGATATGTAGATGGATTGGACACCTGGCAGCCATCCGACCCTGAGTTTTATCGAAAGGGAGTGAAAGAGCGCGCTGAAGCAGGATACACAAACTATAATCCTTACCGTTAGGACTTTGTATATTACATGAAATTGATTTTAGTAAACTAATGAAGAAACTCTTTTACATCGGTCTGTCTGGTCTTGCCATATACGAAATACTGAAAGTATATTTTATAATGCCGATGCCTGGAAGCCAGAGAATGAATAGCCTGGACGTGGCGTATTTCCTTCATTCCTTCCGGTGGGCATTCAGGATCATCTTTATCGTAATGATAGCTGTGGGTGCATTCAAAGCGTTTCAAATTAAGCATAAATGGATACCAGCTATCTGTCTGGCGGCTGTGTTGTATGTCGCGTACACATTCAATTTTGAGATGCTGGCAGAAGAAATGTTCAAACAGCCAAGCGACCTGTCTTTTAAGACGAAGTCCGGAAACATTTTAACAGACAGCAGCCTTATTATCGGTGTAGAGCATAACGGCGAGGCAAAAGCGTATCCTATACGTTATATACTATATCATCATCAGGTAAAGGATACGATTGGAGGTAAGCCAATGATCATCACATATTGCAACGTATGCCGGACCGGCCGCGTCTTTGAACCTACGGTGAATGACAAGCATGAAGAATTCCGTCTTGTTGGAATGGATCATTTTAACGCCATGTTTGAAGATGCCACAACGGGGAGTTGGTGGCGGCAGGCTACAGGCGAAGCAGTGGCAGGTCCCTTGAAAGGCCAGGCACTTCCCGAAGTAACCTCAAATCAGGTAACACTAAAGAAATGGTTTGAGCTTTATCCCGAAGCTGTGGTAATGCAGGTCGACGAAGATTACAAAACATACTACGATACCCTTGGACGTTTTGAGAAGGGCAGGAACAAAGGCAAACTTACAAGGACGGACAGCCTTTCCTGGAAAGATAAATCATGGGTAATTGGTGTTCAGATTAACTCGGAGAGCAAGGCTTATGACTGGATTGAACTGAAACAAACTAGAATTGTCAATGACGTAGTTGGCGGCCAGCCCATTGTGATTGCAGTGGCTGATGATAACATGAGCTACATCGCATTAGAACGTACTAACGAATCGGATACTTTCGCTGTCAAAAACGATACATTAATGCTTAAAGACAAGCGATATGATTTTTCAGGGCGGGATCTCGGAACATTGTCCAGCCGCCTCACGTCAGTAAAAGCCTATCAGGAATTCTGGCACAGCTGGCGAACGTTCCACCCTGACACGAAAAAGTTTGAATAAATCAGCTGAGTACATTGGAAAAGACCCTCTCTTTTGTAGTCATCTCCCTGATTTTATTTAATGTAGTTGGGTACTATGCCATATTCCTTGGAAATAGGACTTGGTCAGGCGGACATGATCAAAGAAATTGAAATCCGCTGGCACGGCAGAGGCAAATTCCAGGCTTTCACCAATATAAACCAACCAGTTTCTGAGGATTGCCGATGGAAAGAATGCTATTGAGCCAATACAGTTAAAGACATTGGATTGGATTTTACCAGACAGACTTTGTGACCTCTTGCTACTTGAGGGCGTCAGCAGCACTTCGACAGGTGCGAACTAGGTGATCTATCAGTTAGGCCTGTTAGAGCGACACTTCAATGTGAATGGCATTTTTCGGAAATTACATCTTCATAGTTTATAAGTGAATTCGAATAATGCCATTTACACCTGCACATCCGGCAATCGTCCTACCTCTGATTAGATCGAGGTATTTCTCTGCAACTGCCTTAATTGCAGGAAGCATGTCCCCGGATTTTGAGTACTTCTTCAAGATGAATGTAAGTAGCGTACATAGCCATACGATTGCTGGACTCTTTTATTTCGATCTACCTGTGACTTTATTTATTTCTATCTTATTTCATCAGGTCGTGAAAAAGAATCTGATCTATAATTTACCATTGTTCGTTGGGCGGAAATTCCAACATACCTTGAACGTTGACTTTATTAGATATCTGAAAGAACACACGTGGATCTTTTTGACATCCGCGTTGTTGGGCGCCGCATCACACTTGATTTGGGACAGTTTTACGCACAGCGACTCTTATTTTGTACAGATGCTCCCTTTCTACAAAAGCACGCATGTTCCTTATGATGGCGTTCGATACCCGCTGTTTTATGCATTGCAACACATCAGTACATGGGTAGGGTTGACAGTCGTCTGCGTTTATATTCTTGCAATGAAGGCATGGTCTCTCAATAGTCACTCTTCGCAGAAATTCCTGTATTGGTCGACATTGATCACCATCACCACCGTTGTAACCTGGACGAGAATTTTGATTCGGCCAATTGGTACCGACATAGGCAATCTCATTGTTAGTATTATCACAGGATTATTATTAGCGCTTGTGTGCTGTGGATTCATTAACTTTAAGCAAACCAATATAGCTCAACAAAGCCTGGATGGCTAAGAAGAACACGCAGTGGGTCCAAGTAGGAAAAAGGGAATTAGAACTCTCCAACCTCGACAAAATTCTATTTCCGGACGACGGAATTTTCAAAGCACAGGTAATTGAGTACTACCTGAAGATCGCTCCCACCTTGTTAAATTATGTCAAGGGTAGGGCATTGACTTTGATTCGCTTTCCGGATGGTATCAAAGGCGAAAGCTTTTATCAAAAGAACCGTCCCGAGTGGGCTCCGAGCTGGATTGAATTCGCGGCGTTGGGAAAAGAAAAAAAGGATTACATTCTTGCAACAGAACCCGCGTTATTAGTTTGGCTAGCTAATCTTGCGTCGCTGGAAATTCACCAACTACACAGTCGCAAACCTGATTTCGATCTTCCGGATTATATGGTCTTTGACCTGGATCCGCCAGAAGGCTACTACTTTCCTAAGGTTATTCCCATTGCGAAAGAACTAAAAGCTGTTATTGAGCAACACGGATACACACCGTTTGTTAAGACTACAGGAGGAAAGGGCTTGCACATCTGTTGCCCCATTGAGGCGAAATGGGATTTTCATACCGTGTTCCAGGCGGCAGAGGATATCGCAAAACCGTTTGTAGAGGCAAATTCGGATTCAGTTACTCTTCAGATCAAAAAAGATGCACGGAAAGGAAGAGTCCTGGTCGACATATTTCGCATTCGTTCCGGCCAAAGTATTGTATCACCCTATAGTTTACGGGCCCGTAACCGCGCACCGGTCTCCATGCCGCTTACGTGGGATGAACTGGAACATGTCCAGAATCCGTCCGAGTTCAATATTACAAATGCAGTCGAAAAAGTGCTTCGAGATGGTGACGCCTGGGAAGGATTTGACGCCTTTGCCGTTCCGCTGCACACACACCGCCCCAAAACAACAGGAAAGAAAAAGAACAAAAACCCCGAAGGAACGAAGCACAAGTCACCGGAGCAACTCGAGGCCTATGCGAAAAAGCGCGACTTCAGCAAAACACCGGAACCATCGGTGAATCCGATTGAAGAAGTTGGCAATCGTTTCGTCGTACATCGGCATCATGCATCCCGCCTACACTACGACCTGAGGCTTGAACAACACGGCGTCCTAAAATCCTGGGCAGTTCCAAAAGGTTTACCACCCTATCCCGGCGTTAAACGGCTTGCTGTTCAGACAGAAGATCACCCGATTGAATACCTGACTTTTGATGGAAAAATTCCTAAAGGGCAGTACGGAGCAGGTGAGATGTGGATTTACGCGCTTGGCAAGTTTCAGATTACGAAGGAGAAAAAGGACGGATTTTATTTCAAATTGAATAGCAAAGAGGTCACAGGCGAATACCGCATCCACAAAATGAAGGACAAAGATTGGTTGTTGGAGCGCGTGGATGAACCGCAGATTAATTACCTCACGCAGGACATAGAACCGATGTTATCAGAAAACGCGAATCGTCCTCCAAAAGGAGATGACTACATCTATGAAGTAAAATGGGATGGGATTCGAGCATTGATCACCCTTGAAGATGAACAAATAAAAATTCGAAGTAGAAATCAGAATGACGTGACAAAGCAGTTTCCGGAATTGTTGATCGGATCGAAAGCATTTCGCGCTACAAATGGTCTCTTCGATGCAGAGATCGTTTGCCTTGACAGCGATGGCAAGCCTGTTTTTAAGCGTGTCATAAGCCGGTTGATGAGTACCGGAGAGACGAACATTCAAAAGTTGTCGAAAACAAATCCTGCATACGTTTATATTTTTGATTGCCTCTATCTAGATGGACGTTCACTCGTAAACGAGCCGTTGTTAAAACGAAAAGAATGGCTCGCCGATGCAGTCCGTACGGAGACGCCATATAGGGTTAGCGAACATGTTGATGACGGCGACTCCTTGTTTGAAGCGGCGAAGTCGCATGTTCTTGAAGGTATCATGGCCAAAAGGAGGGATAGCAAGTATCTTCCTGGACGTCGGAGCGAATTCTGGATCAAGGTAAAAGTAACGCAGAGTGCGGAGTGTTTTATTGTCGGATATACTACCGGAAAAGGAAACCGTGGTCAAACCTTTGGCGCTTTACAGGTTGCAGAAGAAGTGGATGGCGTGTTGCTCTACCGCGGAAAGGTAGGCACCGGCTTTGACGATAACACCATGAAAGAAATTTTTAGTGTACTTAAAAAAGTAAACACGCTGAAGAAACCATCTGTAGTGGGAAAGCTTGTTGATGAAAAGATTTCAGTGTGGCTGGAACCACGTGTTAAAGCTGAGGTAAGCTATTCAAAAATTACGCCTGACAAAATGTTTCGTGAACCCGTCTTTGTTAGGATGCGTCCGGATCTCAGTGCTTGACCTTTACTCTTTGCAGATCTCCTTCTTCATCTTCTCACTGACCGACTGACCTAACTGCTCCGACTTTTTTAAATCTTCACAAGCTTCAGCGTTAAGCTTTAACTTTTGCTTTGCGATTGCGCGATTGTAATAAGCATATGCGTACTCTGGATTGAACGTAAGCGCTATTGTATAATCGTCAATTGCTTCTTTGTATTTGGCTTGCTTGGTCAGAACGTTTCCTCGGTTAAGCCACGCCTTTTCGAGTTTTTCATTAAGCTCGAGCGCATGTGTGTAATCAGAATACGCGCCACGGAAATCATTTAGCTTTTCTTTCGCGATCCCTCTGCTCATCCAGATTTCAGCATCTTTGTCATAGATCTCCAATGCCTTGTTATAGTCTTCCAATGCACCCTTATAGTACCCGCCTTCCATACGCTGGTAGGCACGCTCCAGGTAAGGATATAACATGCTCGAATCGCTTTCGATCGCTTTCTCGAGCTCGTCCAACGCTGCTGCTTTATCACCGCTGATCCTCTTAAGAACTGCAATGTTGTGAAGGGCCGCTGAGTGTTCAGGATTAAGAAGAAGTGCTTTTTGGTAATCGCTGATGGCCGTCGAATCGTGGATTCCTTCTTTGGCCATTCCACGGTTGACATAATAGTCGGGCTCCTTATCCTCTAGCCGGATTGCGGAATCGAGCCAGACAATGGCATCCTTGTAGTTCTTTTCCTGGGTCTCCACGAGGCCTAAATAATTGAATATCTGTGGTTTAATCGCGCTCTGGGCAGTCGTAATTTGATTTTTCCCTGTAGGCGATGGCGACGTTCTGAAATATATTGTCGTTGTCTCACCATGAGGCAATTTCAGTAGCTTCAATAGATTTTCTTTCGCCTGCGGATACATGCCGAGACGATATTGAAGCATTGAAAGACTATAAAGGGCCTCGGGATGATTCGGCTTCAGATCCAGGTAAATGTTATAGTCTGTATGGGCGCCCTGCAGATCCTTGAGTCGTTCGCGAGTAGCCGCCCGGGTGAAGTAAGCGTCGGCATAACCTGGACTTTCCTGAAGGCAGCTATTAAGTAACGAGAGCGCCTCGGTGTATCTGGAGTTGTTGAACGCCTCTTCGCCTCGCTCATACAATTTACGGGCGTTGATTCGTTCTTCCTGTGCACATGCTATGGCCACAGAACATGCAAGCACTATTGTCCAGATGATTCTCATCAACTGGAAATTTAACGAAATAATCTGCTCCAAAGTGCAAACTCTTTGTCGTAATTAGTGTTTAACTAACTATGGAAACCGCGAAAAAAACCTCCAGAAAGTCTGCCAACAAGAGTTCGGCAGATAAGATCCAATCATCATATATCGAATACTTGCTTACCAACGGAAAACGACCTGTATCGGTATTCAAGTTCTGTCTTGATATCGGAATTAAAGAGGATGAATTTTACCAACAGATAGGATCATTTGCCGGTCTTGAGCGACAGATCTGGAGCGGATTTATCGAGAGGACGATTAGCAGACTGAACCGCGATGAGTCGTTCAGCACTTTTAATACCAGAGAGAAAATACTTGCATTCTATTATTCACTTTTTGAAATGCTGAGTCACCACAGGAGCTATGTTCTTTTTCAGCTTGAGAATTCCAGGAAACCAGAGCTGGTTCCCGAATACCTGAGAAGTTTTAAATCAACCTTTGAGTCATTCTTCCAATCCATTCTTAATGAAGGAAAGGCGAAAGGTGAAATCGCCAAACGCCCGGTAATTGATGCGCGTTATCCAAAGTTATTTTGGCTTCACATGGGCTTCATGCTGTTCTTTTGGAGGGATGATAGCAGTCCGGGTTTTGAAAAAACAGATGCGGCAATCGAGAAATCCGTCAATCTGGCATTCGACCTAATAGGTAAAGGCGCGGTAGACACAGCCATTGACTTTGCAAAGTTCTTGTACCAGAACAAAATAGGGGGTTAACACAAGTGAAAGAGTTTGACTACATTCCAATAACGAAAGTTCAGCGAGCATCTAAATTCATTACCACCGGCGCAAAGATTGGTACGAACTACTTAAAGCATTACGGCAAAAAGTTAATAAAATCAGACGTAAGCCGGGAAGAATTACATCTTGACAACGCCAATGATATTTACAATTCCCTCAGTGAACTTAAGGGAGGTGCCCTAAAAGTTGCTCAGATGTTGAGCATGGACAAGAATCTATTGCCCACTGCATATCAACAAAAGTTTGCAATGGCTCAATATAGCGCGCCGCCATTATCCTATCCGTTGGTGGTGAAGACTTTTCATCAATATTTTAAGAAAAGCCCGGAGCAACTTTTTGATTCGTTCACTCGCAAGGCTGTAAATGCAGCATCGATGGGTCAGGTGCATCAGGCGGTTCTTGGCAAAAAAAAGTTTGCTGTTAAGATCCAATATCCTGGTGTAGGAGATAGCGTGAGGTCGGATCTCGCGATGATAAAACCCATTGCGCTGACAATGTTCAAACTCAATCCTGTTGAATACGATGAATTCATTAAGGAAGTCGAGTTTCGGATGTTGGAAGAAACTGATTACATCCTGGAACTTCAGCGATCGATGGAGCTATCGGCGAAAACTCGACACCTGAACAATATCATTTTTCCCAATTACTATCCGGAATTTTCGTCGCATAAAATACTTACAATGGATTGGCTTGAAGGCAAGCCTCTTGGCGACGTAATCAATCAGGGGATCAGCAAAGAAGTGGGTACGCGGCTTGGTCAGGCGATGTGGGATTTTTATCATTTCCAAATGCACACATTGAAGGCCGTTCACGCTGATCCACATCCGGGGAACTTCATTGTTACCCATGATAAAAAATTGGGAATTATTGATTTCGGCTGTGTCAAAGAGATCCCCGCTGAATTCTATTCATTGTATTTTCAACTGATGGATAAGGATCTCCTTGGCGACCAAAAACGCCAACAGAAAGTCTTCGGCGATCTAAGGTTCATCTATCCGGAAGATTCGCCAAAAGAGAAGGAATTCTTCAAATCAATTTTTGCGAAACTGGTGGAACTGCTTGGCAGACCGTTTCATGCCGGTGAGTTTGACTTTTCCAACAAGGATTACTTTGAAGAGCTTTATTCATTCGGTGAGAAATTGTCGATGATGAAGGAATTAAGGGAGTCGAAAAAGCCAAGGGGAGTGCGAGATGCCATTTATATAAATCGAACCTACTTTGGATTGTATACTCTTCTCCATGACCTTAAAGCGACGATCAAAACAGCCTACTAGGGAGTGGATGAAGAATCTCACGGCAGGAGTAGGCGCTCCACGGTTATCGAGTATCGTGCACGTTAAAAAATAAAGAAAGCTGATTTTTAAACTGAAACATTTTCAATAAATTAGCATCGCCTGATTCATTTTTTAATCTAACTATACGTCTATGAGAGCAATTTGGAAAGGCCACATACAATTTTCACTTGTTACTATTCCGGTGCGCATCTATAACGCTATTGATACCGGGCAAAGTATTAGTTTCAACCTTCTATCAAAGGAAGGGCACAATCCGGTGAGCTATGAGAAAAAGGACAAAGTGACGGGTCAAACATTACGCAACGAAGACATCGTAAAGGGCTATCAATACGAGTCGGGTCAGTACGTGATCATCGAGCAAGAAGACTTCGAGAAGGTTAAACTCAAGAGCGAAAAAGTAATTGAAATTGAAGGGTTTGTTAATTCAGAGGAAGTCCATCCGACTCTTTTTGAGACTCCCTATTTTATTGGTCCGGATGGCGACGTAGCTGCAAAGACCTATGGCTTGCTGTCCGAAACATTAAAACAGTCCGGCCGGATAGCTGTTGGCAAAGTCGTACTTCGCGATCGAGAAACGCCTTTGTTATTAGCTCCGCATGGCAAGGGTATCGTGATGTATCGTCTGCGATATCCAAATGAAGTCAGAAGTATTGGTGAAGTACCGCAGCTATTAGAAGTGAAGGCTGATAAGGAACAATTAAAACTCGCCAAGACTTTAGTTGATTCAATGACCAAGAAGTTCGGTGATATCGAAATGAAGGATCATTATTACGATGCCCTCAAAGCAATAATTGACGCCAAGATTGAAGGTAAAGAGGTAGTAATAGTTGAAGAAGAAGCACCTAAAGTCGTGGATATCATGACCGCTTTGAAAGCGAGCATCGATGCCGCTAAAAAGCCAATGGAAAAGGCAAAGGGAAGTGGTGCCGCAAAGGCAAAGGAAGAAAAACAGAAGACGTCGAGAAGAAAAGCAAGCTAAGCGATCTCAGGTTGATCAATGCCTGCCGACGTTAATTTTTAACTGTTAACTTTGCACTCAGAAATGGCAAAGGTTGTAAAATTTCCCATCCAAACGCCGGAGAAATTCGGACCCCAGCGGGTTAGCAAGAAAAAAGATCCCGGCCCTGACAAGGCCGGTCAGCTGAATTTATTTACAGGTGGAAAGGTCGTTCGCCTCAATAAGCTCACGGACTTCGAGGAGGCTCTTCTTACTGATGAGCAGGGTGATAGCAAAGAAGCGAGGAAATTGTACCTGAAAGCAATTGAGCAGGGCGATGCGCTCGCGGATGCTTATTGCAATCTCGGAATTATTGAATGGCAGGAAGGGACTCAGGCGAAAGCTGTCGACTATTTCACACTTGCACTAAGGAATGATCCCAGGCATTTTGAGGCACACTACAATTTGGCCAATCTCTACGGGGAATTGGGAAACTTCCCACTGGCTATCGCCCATTACAAAATATCCATCGAACTAAAGCCGACCTTTCCGAACAGCTATTTTAATCTGGCACTAACTCATGCTGTTAATCGCGAATTTATGGATGCAGTTAAGCT
>Ga0111539_10012951_pt1 | contig 10436 bp, 7 predicted proteins | sample RhiMethybrSRZTD1_FD_79667 | JGI IMG/M metagenome (GOLD analysis project Ga0111539, IMG submission 79667) | Populus rhizosphere microbial communities from Tennessee, USA - Rhizosphere MetaG P. TD hybrid SRZTD1 (version 2) (version 2) | ecosystem: Host-associated > Plants > Roots > Rhizosphere >... | reverse complement strand
GCCCTCCAGGTGCTCCACCGAGATGTCGGTGGCGCGGCGGAAGGCCTCGCTGTCCTCCACGCTGCCCAGCAGCGTCTCGGCCAGGCCGCGGCCGTCGGTGCTGCCCTGCAGGTCCCAGTAGAGGGCCACGTAGGGCGTCTGCGGGTTGTGCTGGACGCGGTACTCCAGCTCCTTGAGCAGGCTGGTCTTGCCCAGGCGGCGGGCGCCCACCACCCACAGGGCGTCCCGCGCGCCCTCCAGGATGTCGCGCAGGAGGGCCTGCCGGCCGAAGAAGTTGTCGCCACGGACCCAGGAGCCGGCGATGAAGGGGTTGCGCACGGGGGCCAAGATTAACCTTAGTTCGCCAGGTTCAGGCAAGGACCTCGTGCAGGACCGGCTCCGGCTCGCTCTCGAGGAGCACGGTGTCGCGCACGGCCTGCACGTCTTCGGCGGTGATGGTGGTGCGTCCTTCCTCCAGCATGCGGTTCACGGAGTGGATGCAGAACTTCTGCACCAGGTAGGGCTTGAGGGTGCTCAGCTCCAGGATGCGCTCGGCCGCCTCGGGCTGGAAGCGGAAGACGCCGTTCACCGGCTCGCGGATGAGGGCCTCGGCCTCCTCGCGCGAGAAGGCGGCCAGCTCCACCTCGTCGAAGAAGTTGTACCAGGGGCTGCCCTCGCTGGTCCAGATGCGCTTGATGCCCACCCCGCTCATCACCGCCACCAGGTGCTCGGAGAAGGTCTTCATGAAGATGCTGCGCAGGCGCTGGTTCACGCGCTCCGAGAACTCGTTGAGCACGTCCACCTCGTCGATGAGCAGCACCAGCTTCACCAGGCGCGAGGTGCGGGTCTTGAGCTCCTCCACCACCCGCTGCAGGTCGTGGCTGAAGTCGCGGCCGTCGTAGGCCTGCCCCTCCTCGGCCTTGAAGCGCAGCAGCTCCTGGGTGGCCGGCGAGGGCAGCAGCGCCTCCACCACGTCGGCCATCAGCGAGTGGAAGAAGTCGTCTTCGCTCACGCCCTGCAGGTCGATGAAGACGGGGAAGAAGCGGTAGTCGCCGGCCTGGTCGGCCTCCAGCTGCTTCTTGAGGTGGTAGAGGAAGGTGGTCTTCCCGATGCGGCGCTCGCCCGTGATCATCAGGCTGTTGTGGTGCAGCACGTTCATGATGCGGGCCAGCAGCTTGCGCCGGCCGAAGAACATGTCGTCGTCGAGCACGGGCGCGCCGGCGATGTAGGGGTTGAAGCGGCGGCGCAGCGCGCGCCGGCGGCGCAGGCGCTGGGAGGCCACGGCCAGGCCCAGCAGGCCCACCGCGCCCGCCGCCGCCGAGGGCAGGAAGGCCCTCGTCTCGTAGAAGTGCAGCCGGCGCGTGACCGTGTAGCTCTTGAGGCGCGTCAGGCCGGCGCTGTCGACCGCGGACACGCTCATCTCGTTGGCGCCCGGCTCCAGGGAAAAGGTGTGCTCCACCTTCCACGTCTTGGGGTACTCGGCGCTCTCGCGCGTGGGCTGCAGCGTCTCCGCCGTGACCACCGTGCCGCCCAGGCGGTACTCGATGCGCCCCAGGCCGCGGTCGTCGGTGGCCATGCCCAGCAGGGACAGCCGCGCGCCCCACACCTCCGGGGCCGGCGTGTCGAAGAGCGTGATCTCCGGCTGCTGGTTGGGGAAGATCTTGTCGATGAACGCGTCGCCGGTGAGGCGCTCGGCCAGGCGCAGCTGCTCCTGGGCGCGCACGTTGCCGGTGTCGAGCTCGAGGGCGCCGGCCAGCTTGACCATGGCCTCCGGGTACTTGCGGTCGGCCAGGAGCTGCGCGCCCTCGGCCAGGAGGACGTCGATGGAGAGCCGCAGGTCCTTCTGCTGGCGCAGGCGCTCCATCGTCTGCTGCGCCTTCTGTAGCAGAGCGCGGGCCTCCACGTTGGCGGGGTCGGCGGCGGCGTTGGCCAGCGAGGCCAGGGCCTGCTCGTAGTGGCCCTGCTCGAAGAGGGACTTGCCGTGGCGGAAGGCCTCCTCGCGCTCCTGGCGGGTGGTGAGGGCCAGCACGCGCTCCTCGGCCAGGCGCTTGCCCTCCGCGGCCCCCGCGTGGCGCGGCTCCAGGGCCAGCACCTCGTCGAAGCGCAGGCGGGCCTCGGCGGGCTGGTCGGCGTCGAGCAGGCGCTGGCCCTCGGTGAGGGCGCGGTCCACGCGCTGCGTGCGGTCGGCCTGCTCCTGCTTCTCGCGCTGCTCGGCCTTGATCTGCTTGATCTTGTCCGCCACCTGCGTCTGGGTGCCGGGATCGAGGAGCTCGGCGCCCTTCTGGGCCTGCACCAGCAGGGCCAGCGCCTCTTCGAGCTTGCCCTCCTTGTGCCGCTCGTTGCCCTCGCGCTGCAGCCGGCGCACCTCCTCCAGGGCCAGGCGCGCGCGCTTCTGCTGCTGGATGTCGGAGTCGATCTGCGCGATCCGGCCCTGGGCGTCGAGGCGCTTCTTCACCAGGTCGCGGAAGACGGCGTCCACCTTCTTCACCGCACCCTGCTTCTCCTCGATGTTGAACATGAGCAGGGCCGCGTTGTCGTCGTTCAGCTGCAGGTGGCAGAGGCCCTGCTGGTAGTAGGGCAGGTAGGCGTCCACGAAATCCATGCCGTAGGTGCGCTCGTTGAGCCCGGAGGCGGGCTTGAGGCGGACCGCGGCCTGGAAGCTCTTGACGGCTTCCGCGCACTGCCCGCGCCGGGCCTGGGCCAGCCCGTCGCGATAGAGGTCGTACCACTCCTTGCTGGCGAAGCTGGGAGCGACGGCGGCAAGCGAAAGGAATGTGGCGAGGAGGACCCGGCGAACCATCGACCTGAGTCTAACAAGCGGCCGGCACGGGAGCGACCGTGCCGGCCGTGAGAAATCGTCCTTCTACTTCTCGTACATGGCCGCCACCAGCGCGCCGCGCGAGGTGGCGGTGAGCGGGTCGGCGGCCATTCGGACCTCGGAGATGGCGATGGGCAGGGGCTGCGTCTTGAGCGTGCGCTCGAACAGGTCCTTGAAGCCCTTGGGCTTGGCCGTGCCGCCGGAGAGCACGATGGGCAGCGGGCGCTCGCTCTTGGGCAGCTTCTCGGCCCGGGAGATGGCCCGCTTGAGCGAGGCCACCAGCGTCTGCACCAGGTCGTCGTAGTAGATGTGCAGCGCGCGCTCGATCTTGTCCTTGGGCGCGCGCGAGAGGTCGAGCGTCTCCTCCTTGATGACCTTCACGCGCGTGGCGTGTTCGTCGACCACGCCGCCCACCGACTGGTCGATGAAGTCGCCGCCCTTGGCCACGCTGAACATGATGGAGGGGATGGACAGGAAGGCCAGGGACACGTTGCACATGCCGCCGCCGCAGGAGACGCCGATGCCGGTGAAGTTGTTGTCCTCCAGCTCGGAGAAGATGATGGCCAGGCCCTCGTTGATGGCCATGGCCCGGTAGCCCATGCCCTCGAACACCTTGCGCAGGGTGGCCTCGTGGTAGGTGAGGCCGGCCTCCTTGCCGTCGGCCGCCGCCGGCACCGAAAAGGCCAGCACCTCGCCCTGCGTGCGCGCCTTGGGCACCAGCGTCCCCAGCAGCGCCTCCAGCACGGGCATGGCCATGCGCTCCTTGGGGTTGATCACGCCGTCGGCCATGGGGCGCCGGGTGTCGGCGTTGAACATGTTGGCGAAGCGGGCGGTGGCGGTGCCGTAGATGACCAGCTCGTCGCCGTCGCGGTAGTAGGAGATGTCGTTCTGGCCCAGCGTGCTCTCGGTGAAGCGGGAGTAGGGCACGGGGATGAACGCGTTGAGCTGCCAGGCGGTCTCGATGTTCTTGCCCTTGCGGCGGGCCACGGCCACCTTGGCCGTGCCCACGTCGAGGCCCATGGGCTGGGTCGACTTGTCCAGGTCGTCCAGGCGCTGCTCGGCCTCTTCGGCCACCTTCCACAGGTGGTCCTTGCGCTCCTCCATGCTCCTACCCTCCGCTTTCGTTGGTTGCTGGCATTTGCTGGGCCCTGCTGGCCGCGCCCTGGGCCTCGTCGCGGGCCTGCTCGGCCACCCAATGGTCGTAGAGCCGCTGACGCTCGCCCCGGATCTCGTCCAGGCTGCGTCCCTGCCGGTTGGCCTCTTCCCTCAGGATCCGCTCCGCGTCGCGCACGCCCGCCCAGGGCTCGCCCAGGACCTTCAGGAAGTCGTCGTCGTAGCCGTAGCCGAACACGGCCACGCTGGGCGCGAGGCGATTGTACTGGTCGGGCAGGCCGAAGGCCTCGAAGGGGAAGCCGCGCGCCCAGTCGAGGTGGTGCCCGATGAGGTGCTTCTTGGGGTTGATGCTGGCCAGGCCGTGCGACACGCACATCTCGGGCGCGATCTGCCACTTCTGGCGCAGGTAGTCGGTGAGGTTGCGCCCGGCCGCGAACTGGGCCTGGGTGATGGGCAGCGCGCGCCCGCCCTCCCAGCGCGACTCGAAGGCCACGCCCAGGAAGGCCTGGTTGAGGTTCACGTAGATCTGGTCCCCCTGGGCCCAGACCGAGTTGCCGGCGTGGTTGGCCTTCGTCTCCTCGTCGACCAGGCGGTAGACGCGGCCGAAGCGGTCGATGACGTAGTGGTACAGCTTGTTGCGCCCGATGTAGCGCAGCAGCTTGTGCGAGCTGTCGCGCAGGGTCTCGTTGTACTCCGCCTCCAGCGGCCAGATGTCGCTTTCGGTGGTGTGGAAGAGGATGCCCACCGGCTCGTGCTTCCAGGCGATGCCGGGGCCCAGCTCCTCGGTGAAGATGCGGTAGCGGCGGGGCTCGCCGGCCACGCTGTAGCCCGAGTCCACGCGCAGGCCGTTGCTGTACTGCGCCCAGCCCGGCCCCTTCTCCACCAGCCACACCGCGGAGGGCTGGAGCGGCGCCGGGGCGTCGGGAGCGGCGGCCACGGCGGGGGCGCCGGCCGCGGCCACGCTGGTGGCGGCGGCGGCCATGGGCACCGGGGCCGCCACCTCCGTGCGCGCGTGCCGCCACCAGGCGAAGGCGCCGGTGGCCATCACCGCCGTGGCGGCCATCCCGGCCAGGGAGCGCGCGGCCAGGCGGCGGAAGCGCTCGGCGCGCTTGACCTCGTCCTCGAAGACGAGCGCGCCCATGGGGTTCTGCTCGAGGAGGGGGCGGATCTCGTCGATGCGGTAGGCGCGTTCCAGCGCGCGGCGCAGGGGGGCGAAGGGGACCATGCGGATGTGCACGTCGATCCGCCGGTAGCGGTCGAGCGCTCCGCGCAGGAACCTCAGTTTGGCGACGGGATCGTGGATGCCGCGGCCGACGCGGTCGAGGTAGCTGGCGAACCCCTCCCCGCCCGAACGCGGCCCGCCGCCGGAAGAAGATGCCGCCACCGCCGCCGACCACCCTTCCGAGAGAAGCTGAGCGATTATAGGGATTTACGGGAAACGTGCAACTACGACCCAGCGCACGGGCCGGCTAGCGCCGGGAGCGCAGGGGCAGGCGCAGCTCGAAGGTGCTGCCGTGCTCGGGCGAGCTCTCCACGCGCAGCGTGCCTTCGTGGATGGCCACCACCTCCCGGGCCAGGTAGAGGCCGATGCCGGCCCCGCTGTGGGTGCGGGAGGAGCCCGCGTCCACGGTGAAGAACTTGTCGAAGACCCGCTCCTGGTCCTCGCGCGAGATGCCGATGCCGGTGTCGCGCACCCAGGCCATCAGCTCGTCGCCGCGGTGGAGGAGCTCCACCTCCACCGCCCCGCCTTCGCCCGTGAACTTCACCGCGTTTTCGATCAGGTTGAAGAGCAGCAGGTGCAGCAGGCGCTCGTCGCCCACCATGGGCGGCAGGTCGGGCGCGATGCGCTCGGAGATGCGCAGGCCCTTCACCGCCGCCTCCGTGCGCAGCATCTTGAGCGCGCGGCGCGCGATGTCGGCCAGCTGCACCGGCTCCCACTCCAGGTGGCGCTGGGCCACGCCCTGCTCCAGGCGCGACACCTGCAGGATCTCGTCGATCATGCGGCCCAGGCGGTAGCAGTTGTGCAGCGCCACCTCCACCTGGCGGGAGCAGCCCTCGGGCAGGGCCACGCTGGAGAGCGCCTCCAGGTAGCCCTGGGTCACGGTGAGCGGCGTGCGCAGCTCGTGGCTCACGTTCGAGAGGTAGCTCTGGCGCTGGCGGTCCAGGTCGAGGATGCGCCGCAGGTGCAGCGCGTTGCCGATGGCGATGGCGGCCTGGTTGGCCAGCGTACCCGCGAAGCGCAGGTCGCCGGGCTCGAAGGCCTCGGGCGCGGTCACGCTCTCCAGCACCATCACGCCCAGCTTCTTGTCCGGCAGCGCGATGGGCACGCAGAGGGTGCTGCGGCGCTCGGCCCCGCCGGCCGCCCGCTGGAAGGCTTCGCCGTGGGCGCCGTAGTCGGCGAAGGAGGAGCGGGCGAAGCGGCCCTGGCCGCTCACGAACACGCTGCCGGGCAGGCCCTCGTGGAAGGCCAGGCGCACGGTGCCCAGGGCCTCGGGCACGGCGTAGCCGTAGCTGGAGCGCACCACCAGGGAGTCGTCGTCGAAGAGCAGCACCGCGCCCATCTGGGCCGCCTTCAGGGCCTCCACGCTGCGGCGGGCGATGCGGCCCAGCACGGCCTGCAGGTCGAGGTCGCTGTTCATCACGGTGGTGATCTCCTGGAGGATCTCCAGGCTGCGCACCGTCCGCACCTTGTCGTCGAAGAGGCGCGCGTTGCGGATGGCCGAGGCCACCTGGGCCGCGATGCCGTCGAGCGCCACCACGTCGCCCTCGTCGAAGGAGTCGAGGCGGTCGTTCTCGACGTTGATCACCGCCACCACCTCGCCCATCAGCCGCACCGGCACCGCCAGCTCGGACTGGGTGGCCTCCATGCGCGCGCGCAGGAAGCGGGGCTCGCGGCGCACGTCGTTGGCCAGCACGTATTCGCCGTTTTCGGCCACCCAGCCGATGATCCCGGAGCCGAAGGGCAGGCGGTGGCCCTTGGGCATGACGGTGGTGGCGGCCCCGGCCGCGCCGTAGAGCGTGGCCATGCGCGTCTCGGCGTCGACCAGGTAGATGGCCACGCTGTAGTAGCCGAAGGAGCGCTGGATGTAGCGCGCGATGGCGTCGAGCAGCCGGTAGACGTCGAGCGTGGAGGCGGCGATCTCGGAGGCGGCGGAGAGCAGGGAGAGCTGGCTGGAGCGCCGCTCCTCGGCCTCCCGGGCCCGCGTCTTGCCCACGGCCACGCCGGCCCGCTGGGCCACGGTGGCCAGCGGCCCCAGCTCCGGCTCGTCCCAGCCCTCCCTGCGCACGGCCAGCAGGCCCACGTGGCGGTGCGCGGCGTGCGTGGAGACGAGGGCCGCGTTGAGACGCTGGCCGTTCGACTCCAGGGGCAACACGTGGGGCGTGGTGTCACGGAGCAGGGCGGCCAGGGGCAGGCCGGCCAGGAAGGGCGGGTCGCCCACGGCCTCGCGGGCCAGCGGTCCGTGGGCGGCGGCCAGCCGCACCTCGTCGCCCTCCACCAGCAGCAGCGCGGTGTCGCCGCCGCAGAAGGCGGCCGCCTCGCGCAGCAGCAGGGCCAGCATCTCGTCGAGCGGCCGGTCCTCCATGAGGGCCCGGTCGATCTCCCAGAGCATGCGCACCTCGGCCAGGTGGCGGGCCGACTGGGCGGCCAGGTGCTGGTTGTCGATGGCCAGGCCCAGGATGGCGCCCACGGCCGAGAGGAGGCCCAGGTCCTCCTCGCTGATCTCGCGCTTCTGGAAGCTGCCCAGGGGCATCACGCCCAGCGCGCGGGAGTGGGCGTAGACGGGCACGAAGACGACCGTGCGGACGCCCAGCCGCCGCGTGGCCTCGCGGGCCTGGGGCGTGGCCGAGAGGTCGGGCACCACCAGCGGCTTCTCGCCCTGCAGCGCGCGGCCCATGGCCGTGTCCTCGCGGCTGAAGCGGGCCACCTCGCGCACGTATTCGGCGTTCACGCCGCGGTAGGTGGCCGCGTTCAGCTCGCCCGTGGCCTCGTCGAGGATGTAGACGCCGCCCAGGTCGAGGCCGAGGGCGGGGAGGAGCACGTCCACCGTCGCGTCCATCACGGACAGCAGGTCGCGCGAGTGCGCCATCGCGGACACGACCGAAGCCAGGATCCCGAGGCGTGAAGCGGCCGGGACCGGCACCGGTTCGGCGGGCGGCGTGTGCTGACCGATCGACATGCGACACCTTCGGCCGCTGGAGGGACCTCGAAGCTGCCGGATGGTAGCACGCGGCCTCTGCTATGCGGTCCGGGCGAAGCCCGGCCCGCCGCACTGGGGGCTTACCGGGCACTTCGTGCCCTTTGCCCCCAGACCCCCAAGGCCCCCGGGCTTACCTGGGGATCAGCGGCCGGACAAACAGTTCCGCGGCGCGCGGCGAGCGCAGGAACGGGAACAGCAGCACGCAGGACGGGACCTGGAAGAGGCTCTGCACCACCACCGAGGCCGGGAACTGGAGCGGGGCGCCGAAAAGGGCCAGGCCGACCGCCACCACGTAGGTCACCACCGCGGCCAGGCAGTAGACCATGGCGATGGTGCGGCAGAGCGCCACGCGGTGCCACAGGCCGTACGCCACCAGCAGTGCCATCAGCCCCCGGCCGACCGCTTCCCACATGGCCCAGAAGCTGAGCGGGTGGGGGCCGTCCACGACGGCCAGGACCACCTCCAGCACCCCGGCCAGGGCGAAGAACCCGGCGCTGATCCAGACGCCGGTCGGGGGCAGTGAGTCGCGCATGGGCGGCCGGATCCTATTATGGGCTGTCCAAAGGGTAGAGTAGACCCAGCGGCGCTAAACCCTTGGGGGTCTGGGGGCGAAGGGCACGAAGTGCCCGGTAAGCCCCCAGTGCGGCGGTCCGGGCTTTGCCCGGACCGCATAGCAAGACGCTAGAATATGCTTTCTTGAAACCGTCCATTCCTCCACCGGCCACCCTGCTGACGGCCAGCGTCCGCAGCCAGCGCCGTGCTCCGCGCCTCGCGGTGGAGATCGAGGGCACGCTGGTGGGGCGCGTGACCCATCCCGTCCGCCTGGTGGACCTGAGCGCCACCGGCTGCCTGCTCCGCTGCGAGGCCCTGCTGGAGCCGGGCGTGATCCTCGACCTGGGCGTGACGCTGGGCGGGCAGCCCTTCGCGGCCAAGGCCCGCGTGGTCGACTCCTCGCTCGACGGCAGCGAGGGCGCGGCCGGCAGCCTGACCAGCCTGCAGTTCCTGGGCCTGGCCGCCCGCGACGAGGCGAGCCTCCGCCAATTCCTGGACGGCGAGCGGCGGCGGAGAAGGAGTGCGGACGCGCCCGCTGAGTGAGCTGAGCTCCCGCGACCTGCGGCCCCTCCTGCAGGAAGAGGTGGCCCACTGGGGACGGGAGCTGCGCTGGGACTACTCCGACGTCTGCACGGCGGTGGCCAGCGGGCTCGACCGGCGGGCCCTGATCGGCTACGCCGTCTGCGACGGCCCCCGCCCGCTGGCCTACAGCTACTACATGCTCGACTCGGGGCGCGCCATCGTGGGCTCGCTGTTCACCACCGAGACGCACCGCGGCCGGGGCCTGGAGGAGGAGCTGGTGGACGTGGTGCTGGCGGCCGCGCTCAAGGGCCGCACCAACGAGCGGGTGGAGTGCCAGACGCTCTTCTCCACCTCTCCCAAGGCCGACGCGCGCTTCGGGCAGGCCGGCTTCGCCAGTCGGGGCCGGCACTACCTGCTGCGCCCGCTGGCGGAGCCGGTGGCGGACGCGCCGTCCACCTGGCGGCTGCGCGGCATGCGCCGCGACGACATCCCGGCCGTGGCCCGCGTGATCCACCGCAGCCACGAGGGCAGCCTCGACGCGGCGCTGAACCTCACCTACGCCACGCCCTCGCACTGCCGCAGCTTCGTGGAGACCCTCGTGCTGCGCGCCGGCTGCGGTCGCTTCGACCCCGAGGCCTCGTTCGTGGCCGAGTCGTCGGGCTCGCTGGTGGGCGCGCTCCTGGCCAGCCACCTCTCGCGCGACAACGGCCACCTCTGCCAGGTGTCGGTGCTGCCGGAGGTGCACGGCCAGGGCCTGGGCCACGCCCTGGTCAGCGCCTGCCTCAAGGCGCTGCGCCAGCAGGGCCTGTCCACGGCCAGCCTCTCCGTCACCGAGCACAACACGCGGGCCTACGCGCTCTACGAGCGGCTGGGCTTCCGCCGGCACCGCACCTTCGCCGCCCATGCCTGGGTCCGCCCCCCGGCCCGCATCGCGCTGCCGGCCTGACATGGGGGACACGCGGCGCGCGCTGGGCCTGGCCGCCGCGCTGGCCGCCGTGATGGCCGTGGGCGCCGCGGCCGACGTGCCGCAGGCCACGCCACCCCCTCCGCCCGCGTCTTCGGTCGGCACCGCGCCGGAGGCGGTGCTGGTGATGCCGCCGGAGAGCGAGACGGCCGGCGCCGAGCCCAACTGGGTGGGGGAGCTGGTGTCGGAGCTGCTGCCGCGCGGACTGCTGGCCCTGGGCGTGCCCGCGGTGGAGCGCGACGACCGCCTGCGCGCGCAGGCCGCGCTGGAGATCCCGGTGGCGCCGCTC
>Ga0111539_10012950_pt1 | contig 10436 bp, 9 predicted proteins | sample RhiMethybrSRZTD1_FD_79667 | JGI IMG/M metagenome (GOLD analysis project Ga0111539, IMG submission 79667) | Populus rhizosphere microbial communities from Tennessee, USA - Rhizosphere MetaG P. TD hybrid SRZTD1 (version 2) (version 2) | ecosystem: Host-associated > Plants > Roots > Rhizosphere >... | reverse complement strand
GGCAGCAGACGCTGGTCGATCATGACCACGCGTCCGTTTCTCCATTCGATCGTCCTCACCGGCATGGCGACGCCCTCGCTCGACGCGCGAGCATACCGCAATCGTCTCTTCGGCAACAGCACGAACCTCGCAGTCGGCCGAGCCACCTTGACCTCGCGCACGAGGCCCCGTTATGGTCGACGAAGCGTGAGCGAGTACGACGCCTCCTACACGACGACCGTCGCCGGCTCCGTCGAAGACTGCTTCGCCGTCCTCACCGACTTCCCCGCCTATCCCGAGTGGTCGTCCCCGATCACCGAGTGCCGCGTGGTCGAGCGTTATCCCGACGGGCTCGCACGTAAGGTCGCCTTTGCGCTCGACATGATGATCCGGACAGTCCGCTATACGCTCGAGTACACGTACGACCCGCCCCGCGGCGCACGCTGGCGCCTCGTCGAGGGCGACATCAAGAGCGTCGAGGGATCGTACCGCTTCGACCCCGCGGGCGACGGCACCGAGGCGACGTGCAGCCAGTCCGTCGACATCGGCTTCTGGATTCCCGGCCCCATCCGCCGCATGGCCGAGGCGAAGGCCCTCCGCGACTCCGTCGAGGAGTTCCGCAAGGCCGTCGAAACGCGCAATGGGATGGCGTAGTTACCAGTCTCCGCGCGCGTAGCGCGCGGCCGAGCGCCAGCGAGCTGGGGGAAGAGGCTCCACGCGGCTCTGCCGCGTGGAGAAGGGGGACAGAGTCCCCCTTTAGCCTACGGATCTCTGTGTGCTCGGGTGCTCTTCCGAACCGACCAGCGCGTCGGGCCGGGTGAGCCAGCGCGTCGTCAGCACGAGCGACCACAGGCGCGCGCTGTTGTCGGCGCGTCCCGCTTCGTGGTCGGCCCAGAGGCGCGCCACCACGTCGGGGCGGAACAGCCGCTGCTCCTTCAGGCGCTCCACCGACAGCGTTTCGCGGCAGTAGCTCCGGAAGGCCGGCGACGCCCACACGGCGGCGCGGAGCGCGTTCGCATGCCCGGCGCGGCAGACGGCGTCCGGGACCGGCCCCCGCATCGCGGTACGGAGCGCGGGGCCGCCGAAGCGTCGTTCGGTACGCTCGGGCGGCAGGAGGCCGGTCACGAACTGCGCCAGCCGATGATCGACGAACGGCAGCCGGATGTCGGCGTCGACACCCGCGGTGAGCGGGGCGACCCGAGCCGGGAGCCGGAGCACCAGCTCGGCATAGTGGATGGCGTCCGCGGGATCCGTCGCGCCAGCCGACGTGGCGTCGGCGAAGAGCCGCGTGAGCACCTCCCATGGGCGGGCATCGAACACGGCGCGGAACGCCTCGTCGGTGTAGAGCTCCTGCCGCGCGTCCATGCCGAAGCGGGTGACGGCGCGCGCGTACATCTCGCTCGGCGCCAGGCGGGCGTCGGCCACCATGTGACGGAGCGCGTGAATGCGGGTCTTCGGCAGGACGCGCACCGCCAGCTCGGCGCCCTCGCGGACGAGCGAGGGCAGCTGCCGATAGGCGTCCGCGCGGGCCATGGCGAGCGCGGGCATCGAGCCGCCGAGGATCTCGCCGGCCCCGACGCCGGCGATGACCACGCCGCCCGCCGCGCCGGCGCGCGCCGCCGCCATGCGCAGCAGGACGTCCTCCGGGGCGCCCATCGGGGCCCCGGCGCACGCGAGCAGCTCGTTGACGGCCGACTCCCATTCCTGCGGGCCGGCAAGGATCGCGTGCTCGATGCCGGCCTGGGCGGCGAGACGACCGGCGGCGCGCGCCTCGCCGTCCGGCTCGCCGTCCGGCGTCATCGTGTAGGCACGGGCCGGTAGACGGGTATCCTCGGCGAGCAGCGCGAGCAGCGTGGCGCTGGCGAAGCCGCCCGCGAGCAGGAGCGCCGGGCCCGTCTCCGTTCCGCCGAGCGCCAGGCGGAGCGACTCGGCGAGCTGGCCGCGGATGAGGCGCGGGAGATCGGCGATCGAGCGGCGTCGCTCGGGGAAGATCGGCTGCCAGTAGCGCTGCGCGCGCGAGCGCCCGTCCTCGAAGAGCAGGCATTCCCCGGGCCAGAGCTGGCGGATGGCCGGCAGCAGCGTGGCCGGCGGAGGCACGCAGCCGAGCGTCAGCGCCGCATCGAGCGCCGCGGGGTCCACGGCCGAGGCCACTCCGGGGAGCGCGCTCAAGAGCGCCATCTCGGGCGAGGCGGCGAAGCGGCCGCGATCCGCCGTCCAGTAGAGCGGGATGACTCCCAGCTGATCGCGCGCGAGGAGCAGGCGGCGATGGCGTTCGTCGTAGAGGGCGACGGCGAAGCCGCCGCGGAGCGCCGCCAGCGCCCCGGGGCCGCGCTCCTCGTAGAGGTGGACCACCAGCTCCGCATCGTCGCGCCCGGCGAACGAATGGCGCTGCTCGAGGCTCGCGCGGAGCTCGCGCCGGTTGTGCACCGCGCCCGCGAGCACGGCGTGTACGGTCCGCCGCTCGTTGCTGGCGACCGGGAGGCCGCGCGCATCCGGACCGGTGTGCGCCAGGACGAGCGGCCGTCCCGAAGAATCGACGTTCAGCCACGCACCCGGCGGGAGAGACTCCTCGGGCCAGCCGACGAGGACGCGGAACGCGCGTCTCACGGCGCCGCCGGCCCCCGCGTGAGCTCGACCTCGCCCTGCACGACGGCGAGGCGGTAATCCTCGCCGCCGGCATGCAGCTCGGCGACGAGCCGGAACGCATCGTGCTCGAGGCGTAGCGACACCGGCCCCTCGCTCCGCGGGACGATCGCGTAGCCGATGAGGAGCGGCAGGCGTCCGGCCGCGGCCAGCGCGAGCACCGGCGCCGGGAGCGTGCTCCCGGAATCGGCGCGATACCAGCCCAGCGCCTCCGTGCCGTCGACGCCCCGCACGACGCGCGCCTCGTGCGCGCGCGCGGCCACCAGCTGCACGCGGCAGCCGGCGGAGCGTCGCGCCTGGAACGCCAGCCGGTCGTGACACGAGCCCTCGAGCGTCGTGTCGGGATGGAAGTGCACGAAGGACTCGACCATGTGCTCGCCGCTCCCGAGGAGCTCGTCGCACACGATCCAGAAGCGCCCGGGCAGGCAGAGCACGCGCCGGCGATGCTGTAGCCGGAGGTTGTTCGCGAGCCGCGCGAACCCATCGTGCGCGCCCGTGAACGCGACGACCCCCTCCTGCACCGCCCACTGCACGTCGCTCACGACGGGCAGGCGGCCGTTGGCCACCTGGTCTGCGCCGTCCACCGAGACCACGTTGTGCGCCTGCGTGCTGCGGAGATGCGCCGCGAGGTGCGCGGGCGCCTCGAGTGCCGGCCCGGAGCCGACGATCAGACGCTCGCCGCCCACCGACAGCTCGTAGCCCAGCGCGCCGCCCCCGCCATCCGGCGTCGGCGTGCCCCCGTCGACGACCATGACGTCACCGGGCTCGCCCGGCAGCACGTAGAAGCCGCTGCGGCGGAGTCCGCGCGCCTCGACGGTGCGGCTCCGGCGCTCGAGCTGGACGTGCACGCGGCGCGCGGATCCGTCGAGCACCATCGCCGGCCACAGCCCCGTCAGCTCCCCCGGCAGGGCGAGCCCAGGCTCATGGAGCAGGACGGCGGCGACCGCGAGCAGCTCGCGCGGCGCCGGTCCGCTGCCGAGCGCCGCCCCCTGGAGCAGCACCGGCTGCTGATCGGGATGCATGAGCCGGGCGAGATAGTCCGCCATTCCTTTGATGCGCTTCCGCGCCCAGATCGGCACGTCGTCGTTGGCGGCTCGCAGGATCGAGAGCACCTCGAGATAGCTCGCGAGCGCCTCGCCATGAGCGCTCGTATTGCGCCCGTGGTGGCCGCCGTCCTCCTGCACCTGGTCACGTAGCTGTGACCACAGGAGGTTCGTCCCGGTCTCGAGCCAGCCGCGCGCCTCGATGCCGTCGAAGAAGCGGCCGGCGAGGAAGAGCGCGCGGCCGGCGAGGATGCGATCGCGGTCCACGCCGCCCGCCCCGAGCGCCGTCGCGAGCGTGGTCGCCTGCTGATAGACGCTCTCGATGAAGACGCGGCGCCGTTCGGCATCGTCGCGCATCTCGGAGGCGAAGAGCACGTAGCCGTAGATGAGGTTCGGGATGCGGCGCGCCAGCGCGGCCGCTCCCCAGCCGAGGCCGTTCCTCGGCGCGTTCGCCATCCACTCACCGACGAGCTCGGCGCCGCGCTCGTACCACCGGCGCTTCGCCTCGGCCGCCGGCGTGGCGTAGCAGACGACCCCGAGCGCCACGAACTCCTCGAGCGCGTTCAGCGCGATCGCCCACTGCTCCGAGGCGTCCGCGGGCTGCCACTCGATGCGATCAGCGAATTCGCGCGTGCACCCGAGATGTGTGAAGCGGCGGGCGGCGGCCGCCTCTGCGCGCGCCAGCACGGGCGCCAGCTCGTCGGGCGGCAGCTTCGGCAGCGTCGCGAGTCCGGGCAGCAGCCGCTGGCCGTAGCGGACGCGCGGCTCGGGACGCTTGTTCCACCGGTCGACCGAGAAGAGCGAGCGCAGCCGGCCCGGAATCAGCGCCGGCCGCGGGACCGGCTCGGAGCGCCCGGGAACACCTATGGATCCGAGATTCGCCACACCACCACCCCCCAACCACAACCCAGTCGTACTCTAGCAGCCGATTCGCGAAGTTCAAAAGCCGGCGAACGACTCGATCAGGCCGCGTGGGTCTCCGAGTGGGACTCGCCTCCACGCGTCGCACGCCACGGGGGCAGATACGACCAGGCTTCGCGAGCCAGCTCGCGGGCCGAGCGCACGACCACCACGACGGCGCCCAGGACCACGAAGCCCGCCACCACCGGAATCGATACTGCTCCACCGGCGACGCGAGGAAGCACGCTCAAGGGACCCCAGCCATTCCCAACACCCCTGCTCATTGGCCGCCTCCCGGACAAACGCCCCCTGCTGACGTGTGCGTTCATCCTAGCCCTCCAGAGGGCTTCGGAAAAGCGCCGTTCAGGAGACGGTGGGCGCCGGCGGCATGGGCGGACGCGGACCGTGACCGCGGCGGCGCCGACGGCGGCGCCGGCGATGATGATGCGGCTGCCCGGCGGACGGCGCCGGCGCTCCGGCCCGTGCCTCGGGCGGCAGCGCGGGGGCACCGAGCTCTGCGGCGAGGTCGTCGGCGGCGGGATCGAGCGGGGGCAGCTCGAAGGCCGGGACTGGGGCGACAACCGGGGGCGCGACGCTCGGCGGCGGCGGGCCCGGCGCTCGCATGCCCATCCCCTCGCGGTCGTGTCCGCGGCCCCGACGGCCACGGCGCCGCCGTCGTCGGCGGCGGTCTGCGGGCATGCCGGGGCGCGGCGTGAAGTCGCCACCGTTACCCGCGGCGGGTTGCTGCCCCTCGGCGACCATGGCGGCCGGCCGCTCGATCCGCGGCCCGTGCTCCGGGCGCCCGCGCCGGCGATTGCCACGGCGCCGCTGCGGACGCTGCGGCGCCATGACGCCCTGCGTGCGGCAGATGTCGCAGCGACCGCACGGCGTCGTGTCGTCGTCACCGAAGTACTGCCGGATGGCGACGCTCCGACACTCGGGCGCACGGGCGAACTCGACGACGGCCTGGAGCCGGCGCGCGTCCTCGCGCCGCAGGACCTCGAAGCGCGAGCGGAGCTCCTTGACCCGCTCGACCAGCGTGTCGAGCGGCACCGTGGGATGCACCCGCCCACCGTCGACGCGCTCGCAGATGCCGGCCTCGACGAGCGTCGTCACCAGCGACGTCGCCGCGCGCTGGGACACTCCCGCCGAGAGCGCGAGCTCCTCGATGTTGGCGTCCCGCTCCTCCCCCGCCCACGCGGCCAGCGCGAAGCCGAAGCGGCCGAGCAGCTGGGGCGAGAGGCGGGACAGCGCGAGCAGATGCTCCTGGATCGCGAGATCGCTCTCGTCGAAGAGCAGGATGCAGCGCGAGGGATGGCCGTCGCGCCCGGCGCGACCGGCTTCCTGGAGGTAGCGCTCGAGCGAGGCCGGCGCCTGATAGTGGATGATGTAGCGGATGTCCGGCTTGTCGATGCCGAGGCCGAACGCGCTCGTCGCGACCATGACGATGCGCTTTCCCTTGCGCATGAACCGCGCCTGATGCTCCGCGCGGTCCTTGTCCGTCATCTTGCCGTGGTAGCGCGCGCAGGGGACCTTGATCAGCCGGAGAGCGAGCCACAGGTCCTCGACGGTCTTCGTCGTCGAGCAGTAGACGATGCCGGGCCGCGGAAGCCGCCGCGCGAGCTTCGCCAGCTGGCGGAGCTTCTCGTCTCCCTGCGCCTCGCGCACGGAGAACATGAGGTTGTGGCGATGCGGCGACGCGACCAGGATCTCCGGATCCCGGAGGCCGAGGTAGCGGATGATGTCGTCGCGGACGGGCGGCGTCGCCGTCGCCGTGAGGGCGAGGATCTGCCCGGCCTGGAGGCCGGTCACGCGCTGGCCGAGGGCGAGATACGCCGGCCGGAAGTCGTGCCCCCACTCGGAGATGCAGTGTGCCTCGTCGACGGCCACGAGGCTCGGCGGCACCTTCTCGAGGAGCGTCCCGAGCTCGGCGCCCGCGAGCGTCTCGGGCGTGGTCATGACGAGCAGCGGGCCGCCGCGCGCGATCTGCGCGAGCGCCGCGCGGCGGTCGACCGCACCCACGGTGCTGTCGAGGCGAACGGCCGGGATGCCGAGCTGTTTCAGCTTGGAATACTGGTCCTCCAGCAGCGCCAGGAGCGGTGACACGACGACCGTCGGCCGCGGCAGCAGGAGCGACGGGAGCTGGTAGCAGAGTGATTTGCCGCCGCCCGTCGGCAGGATGAGGAGCGTATCCTTGCCGCTCAGGACGGACGCGATCGCCCGCTCCTGCTCGCGGTGGAGGCGGTTGATGCCGAACCGTTGCCGCGCGAGCGCGCGGACGGCATCGATGCCCGATGGTCGGGGACTCTCTTCGGCTCCGGTCTGTAGACCAGTCACACTGTAGCTCCGGTCCGACGCGACGTCAGAGGCACGTCGCACCCTGCCTGGGGATACCCTCCGGTTGCGGCCTGCTCCTGCATCCTGCCGCCGCAGCCGGGACACTCGGCCGAGCGCCACGAACCGGCGCTCCGGATCCCCCGAGAGAGACCCCTACCGCATCCCCAGCCGAAAATCCACCCTCCCCCCAAAAACCCCCATGTCGGTTGCTCGCCCCCCTGCCCCGGGTTACTTAGCGGCGCATGGCCATCCAGCCGCGGAGCGAGTTCGAGGACGTCATCGGAGAGGTGGTCGCCAGCTACGCGGGCGGGCGCCTGATCGACAGCCTCTCCAGCGCCCAGCTCCCGAACAAGCGGCAGGTCATCGAGGCGCTCGATCACCTGCGCGCCGTCATGTACCTCGGCTACTACGCGACCGGGTCGCTCGACGAGGCGAAGCTCCACCACGCCGTCTCGGCGCATCTCTATCCGGGGCACGAGATCCTCGCCGAGCAGATCGGCCGCGCGGTCCGCTACGAGGGCTTCCGGAAGGCCGGGGCGCCCCTCGATTCCGACTGGCCGCGCACGGTCACGCTGCGGCTGCTGCGCCGCATCTCGCCGCTCCGCGCGCTCCTCTCGAAGGACGTGATCGCCGCGTTCCAGGGTGATCCCGCCGCCGCGAGCGTCGAGGAGGTCATCTTCAGCTACCCGTCCATCGCCGCGATCACGATCCACCGCATCGCGCACGAGCTCTACCGCGAGAGCGTGCCCATGCTGCCGCGGATCATGGCGGAGCACGCGCACGCGCTCACCGGCATCGACATCCATCCCGGCGCCGAGATCGGCGAGTCGTTCTTCATCGATCACGGCACCGGTGTGGTCATCGGCGAGACATGCATCATCGGAAACAACGTGAAGATCTTCCAGGGCGTGACCCTGGGTGCCCTGAGCCTCGCGCGCGGCGGGCCGACGGCTCCCGCGGGGAAGCGCCACCCGACGCTCGAGGACGACGTCACGATCTACGCGGGTGCCACCATCCTCGGCGGCGAGACGGTGATCGGACGCGGGTCCGTGATCGGCGGAAACGCGTGGCTCACCGAGTCGGTACCGCCCGGCAGCCGAGTCAGCTACGACGCGCCAGTCGCTACGGAATCGCCGTAGAAAACAGCTTCAGGCCTCGCGCGCGTGTTCGCGTGAGCCGACCGAGGAACTGGCCGCGCGACACGACGTGCGCGCCGAGGCGCTCGAGGTGCGGCGTCATAACCTGGATGTCGATCCAGTCGAGGCCGGCGGCCGCGAGGTGGTCGACCAGGTGGAGCAGCACGAGCTTCGACGCGTCGGACTCGCGGTGGAACATGCTCTCGGCGGCGAACGCGCCGTCGACCGCGACCCCGTAGATCCCGGCGACGAGGTCTCGTCCGCGCCACGCCTCGGCGCTGTGGGCGATGCCGAGATCGTGGAGCCGCGTGTACGCCGCCACGATCTCCTCCGTGATCCAGGTGCCGTCCTGCGCCGGCCGCGGCGTGTCGGCGCAGGCGCGGATCACGGCGCCGAACGCGGCGTCGACGCTGAAGCGGAGCGCGCTTCGCCGCCGCGCCCGCGCGAGACTCCGGCCGACGTGCAGGCGCGAGAACTCGAGGATCGCCCGCTCGCGCGGACAGAACCAGAGGAGCGGAAGCCCTTCGACCGGCCAGGGGAAGATTCCGCGCCGGTAGGCGCGGAGCAGCGTGTCGGGGTCGAGGCGCCCGCCCACGCCGACGATGTCGTCCTGCTGGATCGACATGCGACACGCCTCTCACGCGCCTGAGGCGGGCGCAAGCCGGTGCCCGCCTCTACTGTAACGCCGCGGTGGGTGGCGGTTCGCCGTCGCGGGCTGCTATGGCAGCCGGCCATGCCCGCCATGCGATCGGTCTGCGTCTTCTGCGGCTCGTCGTCGCGCATAGCAGACGTTCATCGCACGGCGGCCGCCGAGCTCGGGACGCTGATCGCCGGCCGCGGCCTGCGCCTCGTGTACGGCGGCGGCCGCGTCGGGCTCATGGGGATCCTCGCCGACGCGGCGCTGACCGCCGGCGGGGAGGTCGTGGGCGTCATCCCGCAGTTCCTCGTCGATCTGGAGGTGGCGCACACCGGGCTCACCGAGCTCCGGATCGTGGACAGCATGCACACGCGCAAGCAGGCGATGGCCGAGCTCGCCGATGCGTTCGTGGCCCTTCCCGGCGGCTTCGGGACGCTCGAGGAGGCGGTCGAGGTGATGACCTGGTACCAGCTCGGCCTCCACCGGAAGCCGACGGTGCTGCTCAGCGTCGACGGCTTCTGGGAGCCCTTCCGCGAGCTCGCCGAGCGCTTCGTGCGCGAGGGCTTCGCGCACCCCGACCAGCGCGCCTCGTTCACGCTCGTCTCGCGGGTGGACGCCGTCATCGACACCCTGGCCGCGGATCCGGGCGCCGCCGTCGGCGCCGCGCTCAAGTGGACGTAGCGCCGCGACCTACGCTAGGTGTGACGCCATGTCGACCCTGCGCGAGCGCCGCGAAGCCCTCGTCCGCGAGCACATGGAGTCCGAGAACCGCCATGCGTTCGACGTGACGCTCGCCACCTTCTCCCACCCGCGCTACGAGATCGTCCCCACGGGCGACGTCTACGACGGGCCCGAGGAGGTCATGCGCTACTTCGCGACGTCGCGCGAGGCGTTTCCGGATCAGCGGAACGAGCTGCGCGCGTTGCACCACACCGATGCGGGAGTGATCGTCGAGTTCGACCTCCTCGGCACGCATCGCGGCCCGCTCCGTGGCATCCCGCCGACGGGACGCGAGTTCCGCTGCCCGGTGGTGGCGCTCTTCCTCTTCGGCGACGAGCGCATCGTCTGCGAGCGGGTGTACTTCGACTCCGCGACGATCCTCCGCCAGCTCGGCCTACTTCCGGACTTCAATCCTTCCCGGTGATGTAGTCCCCGAGCAGGCCACGGGAATGCTCGTCCTCGTGGCAGTCGACGCAGAGGTTCTCCCAGTTGCTGCCGTCGGCGGGATTGTTGTCGTGGTTCCCGTCCTTGTGGTGGACGGTGAGGAGATGGAGGTTCGCGCGATCGAACTCGCGCGCGCACTTGCCGCAGATCCAGCCGTGCAGCGCGAGCGAGCGCTCGCGGTACCCCTGCTGCCGCGTGCGGGCCGCTTCGTTCGCCTCCCGGACGAGCGCGTCGACGTCTGCGGGCTTCCGCGACGGCCGGCGTGAGGGCCGGAAGCTGCGCGTCGTCATGGCCGCATCCTACAACCGCTACGGCGACGTGGCGAATTGCGACAGGAAGGCACGATCCTTCCCCCGCGGGCCGTCGTCGAGCGTGCCGGCGACGACCGCACGACCCTGCCCGTCGACGGTGAGGCCGTACAGGGTGTCCTGGTCGATGCCGTCCCGCGTGAACCTGCAGCGATACTCGCACGTCGAGTCACAGAGCCGCGCGGTGGTCGTGCCGTCGAAGCTCCACGTGGACAGCACGTCACCGGTCGTCCCGGCGAGCTCGACGACCGCGATGTCGTAGCAGGAGCCGGTGTTGCGGAGCTGGCCG
>Ga0111539_10012949_pt1 | contig 10436 bp, 3 predicted proteins | sample RhiMethybrSRZTD1_FD_79667 | JGI IMG/M metagenome (GOLD analysis project Ga0111539, IMG submission 79667) | Populus rhizosphere microbial communities from Tennessee, USA - Rhizosphere MetaG P. TD hybrid SRZTD1 (version 2) (version 2) | ecosystem: Host-associated > Plants > Roots > Rhizosphere >... | reverse complement strand
TACGACCTCGGGCTGGGAGTCGTGGTGCGCGCGACCGAGTTTACGGGGGCCAATCACGCGTACGAGTACGACGCTCTCGGCAGGCTCACCCGCCTCGAGCACCCCGACGGCGTGCGGAAGCACATCGACTACCACCTCTCGAACCCGATCAGCCACATCATCGAGAAGACCCTGACGGACGCGAGCGGAGGGTCGGTCGATGCGTTCACCTATTACGACGCTTACGGCCGTGCGCTCGGCGCCAAACTCGAAGCCGAGGGCGGCAAGTGGCGCTACATGAACGCCGTCCGCTTCAACAGCCGGAAACTCGAGCGCGCGAAGTGGCTGCCTTACGAGACCTCGAGCCCTGGCTTCGAGGAGCCCCTCGAGGCAGCGGCCCACGATCAGCATTTCTACGACGTCCTGATGCGGCCGCTCCAGACGGTCCATTCCGACGGCAGCCTCGTGAAGAACGAGTATGCCCCTCTCACCGTGAGGTTCTTCGATGAGAACGAGTCCGGCGGTTCCGCTGCGCCGCGCACGACGCGCCGCGACGGCCTCGGGCGGATCTTGGAAATCGTGGAGCGGGACGGCGCCGAGTCGCTATCCACTCAATACCGGTGGAGCCCGCTCGGCGACCTCATCGAGGTCCGCGACGCCCAGGAGAATCAAAAAACTCTGACCTACGACTCGCTGCGCCGCAAAGTCTCCATGCAGGACCCGGACCGCGGCACCACGACCTACGAGTACGACGATGTCGGCAACCTGCTGACCACGCAGGACGCGAAAGGCCAGATCGTCGAGCGCGAGTACGACTTCGCCAACCGGCTGATCGCCGAGAGCCGTCCGGACGGCGGTCCGGGAGGCGCCGCGAGCTCGTCGAACTACACTTACGACCTGCCGAGCACGAGCCTCGACTTTGGCGATGGCACATCGGGGACCGCGACGTTCACGCCGAGCCGGCTCGCCTCCGTGACGGATCCGTCGGGGGAGACGCACTTCTCGTACGACGGGCGCGGCAACACGGTCTGGACCGTGAAGCGCATCCGCGAGCCGAAGAGCGGCCTTTTGGTCGGCTTCCGCACGCAGATGGCTTACGACCTGCTCGATCGCCTGACGGAAGTGATCTATCCCGACAACGACCGCGTGCACTACGCGTACAACGCGGGCAGTTTCGTCGAGCGTGTCGACGCAGGCCCCGAAGGCGCGGTCCTCGTTGATAACTTCGACTATCACCCGTCGAGCGAAGTCGCACGCACCGAGTTCGGCAACGGCGTCGTCACGCAGTGCACTTACGACGTGCGCCAGCGTCTGCGCACCATCGTCACGCAGGGGCCGGCCAACGAGCGGCTCATCGACTGCGAGCAGGTGTACGACCCCGCCTCGGACGTGGTGCAGCTCGTCGATCGCCGCCCGTTCACCGCGGTCGAGCGAGGCTCGCCGCGCCGGAACACGCAGATTTTCGCGTACGACGGCTTGCACCGTCTGACCCGGACGCGCTACGCGCACTCCGATGACCTGAATTCGAACTTGGGTCAGATCGACTACGCCTACGACGCCATCGGCAACATCGTCGCGAGGACGACTCCGGCTCCCGGCCAACCGGGCCACCTGGAAGGCGCCACGGTCAACCTGGGCTCCATGATCTACTCGGGAGGCCGGACTGGGCGAGCAGGGCGCGCTCCTGGTGATCCGCCGGGGCCTCACGCGGTGACGGCGACCTCGAGCGGCCGCGCGCTCTCCTATGACGCGAACGGCAACGTCTCGAAGCTCGACGGCGCCGATCTGGCGTGGGACTCGAAAGACCAGCTCGTAGGCTACGAAAAGGCCGGCGTCTCGTCGACGCATCTTTACGACTACAACGATCGCCGCATCGTGAAGACTGTCACGACCGGTGATCACAGCGAAGAGACGCTGTACGTCGATCAGTATTACGAAGAGCGGCCCGGGAGCACGCCGGTGAAGCATGTCTTCGTGGGCGATACGAGGATCGCCAGGGTCGAGGGCTTCCTGGATTCCACGCGCGATCGCATCCAGCGCATTCACCTTGCGCAGGGCTGGAACTCCGTGGTCGTGGCCGTGGACACCACGAAGACGCTGGCTCAGGTCTTCGGGGCAGACGCCGCCTTCTACGTACGCCAGAACGCAAGCTACGTCCCGCGGGAAGCGAGCAGCGTGGCGGCGAAGGGAGTCGCTCTGTGGGTGCACGTCCCCACCGCCCGCCTGGCGATCGTCCAAGGCAAGTACGCGCCCGCCTCGACGTCCACCGCAGTTTCTCCGGGCGGCACTTTCCTCGCCTGGCCGAAGCTGGAGAGCTTCCACCCGAGCGCTCACTTGAGCGCCGAGGGTCGGATCCACGTCCACGATCCCCAGGCCGGTCGTTTCCTGCTTCGCGACCCGGCGCTGCCGGCTTTTCTCCAGGATCTTGGCGACACGCTGCCGTCGGCCGCGGCTATCTGGATCGCGGCACCGGCGGGCACGACGCTCCAGCCGGCAGCCCGCGAAGACCAAGAGACCATTTTCTACCACATGGATCACCTGGGCTCGGCTTCAGTCACCACGGATCGGCAAGGCGCTCTCGTCGAGGAGCTTGCATACTTCCCGTTCGGCGAGCTGCGGAATCGGCACGCCGCCGAGGGAGCGACTCGCTCGGACTACGACTTCACCGGCAAGGAGACGGACGACGAGAGCGGTCTCGTGTACCACGGCGCCCGCTTCTACAACCCGATCCTCGGCCGCTTCCTGAGCGTTGACCCGCTCTACGGCGACCCGGGCACGGTCGAGGCGGCGAAGCTTGACGAGTTCCTGTCGAATCCGCAGCGTCTGAGCCTGTACTCGTACGTGCTCAACAACCCGCTGCGCTACACCGACCCCAACGGCCTCGAGGAGCGGACGCGGCATCCCACTTTCCTCCTTTCACAGGAAGAAGCGCATGCCTGGGGCAACGAATTGATGCCTGAGGCCTCGGAGCGGTGGTTCATTCCGCCGGTGGGACAGTCTCTAGTGAAGTTCGAGAGCGACCAGCCTGGCTCGTCGAACGCCTTGCCGCCCGCAGGCTCCGGCTGGCGGCGCGTCACGGTCGTCCTGCGCATCACGGGCCCCGACGGTAAGCCCGTCGCCGGCCAGCATATGCGCGTCGATTTCTCGCGGCCGAGCAAATATGGCACATGGGGCGAGCGCGGCCAGTCCGCAACCTGGGGCGTCACGGACAAGAAAGGATTCCTCACGGTTCGCGCGAACGTGCCACCGCGCGGCGGCCAAATCGACGTGTCCGGCTTCTTCAACGACAAGGGGACTGTTCGGCCGATCACCACCGGGAACAAGTCGTACGACCCGAGGTTTACCCGCGTGAGCGGTCAGAGCGAGCTCCGGTTCGACGTGAACCTCAAGGCCGCCAAGGCCACGAGTACCGAGCCCCAAGGCGCGTCCGTCCAGATCAAGCAGACGAAGTAAGCCCTTCAAGAAGGAGAACTGCCATGAAAACCATGAAAACCAACCTCAAGAACCTGCTGTTCAGTTTTTGCCTCGCCGCTGTCACGCTCCCGACTCTTCGCGCCGAGATCCCGCTGCCCGACGCGACCGTGTACGGCCAGATCACGACCACGAACGGCGCCCCTGTCAGCAGCGGAGTCCTGATCGCCCGCGTGCAGCGCGGAGGAGCGATCCTGGAAGTCACGGGCGAGTTCAAGGCGGCCGAAGGCGCGAACTGGTACGTCGTGCGCATTCCGCTCGAGACGAGCATCGGCGCGCCGGGCCCGAGCGGTGCGGCGGCGCGGGAGGGGGACGCGTTGTCCGCGCTCCTCGTCAACGGTGCACCGGTCACGCCTTCCACGGCACTCGGAACGCTCACGGCGGGCAGCGTGCGGCGCATCGACGGCACCACGGATGCGCCGGTCGGCATTAGTTTCATCCGCGGCGACTGCAGCCCGGACAAAGTGGTCAACATCACGGACCCGGTGCGTCTCCTCGGCTACCTCTTCTTGACCGGCGACCAGCCGCCGTGCCTCGAAGCTTGCGACAGCGACGGCTCGGGATCGCTGAACATCACCGACGCGATTTTCGAGCTCAGCTTCCTCTTCCTCGGCGGCGCCCCGCTGCCTCCCCCCGGACCGACCTGCGCCGTCGACCCGAGCCCCAGCTCGCTCGGCTGCGCGTCCACCGTCTGCAACTGAGTTCGGGCGGACTCTCCCCAACACCTTCACCGGCAATCGACCCATGAAACCACGTTCGTCGACAACGGCGCGTCCCCCAGGGATCTTCTCGGGGACAGCGGTCTGGATCCTCGTCTGCGGGCTCCTCGGAGCGGCCCGGCCCTCGATGGCCGACGTCGTCCTCGAGGAAGCCTACAACCTCGCCTCGGGTTGGAATCTCATCCACCTTCCCCTCGAGCCTTTGGAAAAGAATGCGGAAACCGCGCTGGCGGCAGTGGATTGGCAGAGCGTGTGGCTCTGGCTGCCCGAGGCCGTCCCCGGCGCGGAGCCGGGCCGCGGCGGCCACTGGCTCGCAATGCACCGGGGCCAGCCTTCGTTTTTGAGCAATTTGGCGTCGTTCTCGGGGCCCGCTTCCTACGCGATCCGCGTGGGCGCGCCCGGAACGCTGCGCATCAAAGGGCGTTTGCGCTCCGAGCGCAATCCTCTGCGCGGCTCCACGTTCCAGCTTCTCGGGCCCAACGTGCCCACCTCGGAGCCGCCCAGCGCGGAGACTTACTTCTCCCGCCCCGGCGTCGTCGAGAACATCGGCTCCCTCTACGGACTCGTGGACGGCGCCTACCGGAAAGTGCAGCCGGCGGAAGAGCTGCGTCACGGTGCGGCGTACTGGGTCCGGCCGGCGCTCGACATTCCCGAACCGCACCCCCTGCGGCTCGGCGCCGGTTTCGGCGGACTGCGTTTCGACACGCAGACCACGCTCCAGGAGATCGATGTCGATCTCGGAGCGGCGGCGAGCACCGACGGAGGGGGCGCCGTCGAGACACGCGAGCTCCACGTGCGGACTATTCCATCTGTGGACAGCAACGTGGCCGCGGACTGGCTCGACTTGCAGCTCGACGATGGCACTTTCGCGCCCCTCAGCGCCAACACGGTGATCGAGGTTGGGCCCGAAGCGACTCGAGCTCGCCTGAGCCTGCGCGCGCGGAGTGAAGGCGTCGCGTCGCCGAATGCCGCACAGAGAGCGCTCGCCGTGGAGATCACGGGGCCCGCGGGCTCCCTGCTCGTCAGTGCGGATCTGAACCTCGCCACCCTGGAAGGCATCTGGATGGGAGAAGCCAATCTCTCGGAAATCGAGCGGCCGACTTTCCATGGCGGCGGCTACGCTCCCGTCGAGCCTGTGCCCGCCGCCTTGATCGTCGAGATCCCTGCCGCGGGGCAGCCGCACATCCTCCCCTGCATCCAGGTGGAAGGAGACCGTGACGCGCGGAAAGTGAAGTACCGGCTCGAGGCGGCCCTCTTCCATGAAGTCGTGTCGCTGCTCGGCACGCTCGGCGCCCAAGGCACGACCGGCACTCTGGTCGGCTCGCTCAGCCTACCGATGGACCATCCGCTCAACCCCTACCGCCACCGGTACAACCCCGAGCACACGACGGGCTACGACGTCACGCGCTCGATCAAGCTGCGCTTCGGCGCTTCCCTTCCCGGCCAAACTCCAGCGGGCGTGAACAACCCGTTCGCCACGGTGGGCCGGCTGAGCGGCGTGTACGAGGAAGAGATCGTCGGCCTCACCCAAGAGCCCATCCGCGTGCGCGGCACGTTCCAGCTGCGGCGGCTCTCCGGCGGCACGGTCACGCCTTGCGCGACCGTCAGCCAGTGAAAGAACCGTGACCCATGAAACACTACGACATGAAACTATTGCGGTGGATTTCTCTCATTGTCCTGCTTGCGGGGGTCGGCTCGCCGCCCGCGCTCTGGGCGGCGCCTGAGTTCACGTACCTAGGGGATCTGCCCGGCGGCTCGGAGTATAGCGTGGCCCTCGGCGTCTCGCCCGACGGCACGTATGTCGTCGGCGGCGCATCCTCGGCCGCTTCGGGGCCCGTCAGCCAGTTCGTCCACCGGACCGAAGCGTTCGTGTGGGACAAGAACCGAGGTATGGTGCCCCTGGGCGACCTGCCGGGCGGTGAGTTCGACTCGATAGCTTCCGGCGTGACCAACGACGGCAACACGGTCGTGGGGACGTCGCAAGAGATGTGGACCCCGACGACTCGCTATGGAGCCTACATCTGGTCCCGCGCCAACGGGATGGCAAGGCTCGGATACTACGGCGACCACCAGCGGCTCGATTCCGGCGGCTCCGCAACGGCGATCCTGGGCAATGGTAGCCGCGTGATCGGCAGCATGTGGTTCTTGTACTTTGGAGGCGGCGGCTTCGGCGATACCTTCGCGAGCCGCGGCTTCTACTGGGACGCCGGCAATCCCCTCGCGACAACCACCGCTCTCACCACTGCCGCCAACAACTATGATCCGGCGCCCAGCACTGCGGGAGCGATGAATTCCAGCGGGACGATCGTGGGTGCGGAGGAGGACTCGCACTGGGACCTCGCCATCATGTTTCGCCTGTCCTACACCGGGCAGCGTGAGCTACTCGGCCAGTTCGCAGAAGGCCTGGTGACTCTGCCCGAGGGAGTCTCCTCGAACGGTCGTCTCATCGTCGGCGAATACTTCGGGCCGTGGGGCACGGACATCTTCGGCGGCAAGTACCAGGGCCCGCGAATGGGCGCCTTCATCTGGCAGGAGGGGCGAACGCCAGCCTTCGAGAAGCTCCCCGAGCCATCGGCGCCCCCGCAGGGCGCCGGTGGCGTCCGGATCACGGCCAACGGCCGGGTAATCCTTGGCGTGAGCGGCCGGCTCTACCTCGACAAGGAGGGTCCCTACGACCTGCGGCAGATTCTGCTCGAGATGGGCGTTGATTTCACGTCCGTCGGACCCGACGACTTCCGCGCGAATGCCATTTCCGAGAACGGCCTCGCCATCGTCGGCTCGGTGGTCGTGAATGGCGTCACGAAGGCGTGGCGCCTCCGGCTCACCGACTGCGACGGCAATGGAGCGGCCGACGAGCTCGAGCGGCTTGCTGTCGGCGGTGACGCTTCGAGACTCATCGCCGACGGGAGCGAGAAGTTTGCCGCTTCGCGCGAGACTCTCGGCTACGGCGACATGATCAGCCAGTACGGTCGCCCCTGGAAATACGGGGAGGATCGCGTGCCGGCTCGAGACTTGGAGCAACCTGCTGAGTTCCTCCGCGCTTCGCTGCGGCTAGGTGGCTGCGTCGACGGCGGTGGGGTCTCCACGGCGGAATCCGCGGACCGATTCCTCATTGGCGTGGGATTCCCGGCGGTCCAAGAGCTGCAGAATTTCGAGCTGCTTCTCGGCAACGAGGCCATGTCGGACGCCATCGATCCCACGATCGGGCTCGACGGCATCGCCGCCGACGACCTGAGCAACCAGTACGCGTTCAAAGGCACGAGCGGCATTCAGGATCTTCTCGACGAGGAGCTCGCGCTGCTCCGCGGTCGCGAGCTGCCCGGCTCCCCGGCGGACTGGCTGAACGAGACGCTCTACTACCCCCAGTACACGAGCACGGGAGGGGACCAGACGCGCGTCGCGGTGTACAACCGGCTGCCGCCGAATGCCACCGGGGCGGGCGGCACAGCGTACCGCTCCAACTACAGAGTTACCGACAATTACGACGCCGCCATACATTTTCCGCAAGGCCACGGAGACGCTTACGGCCACTACCTGAGCGCGATCAAGGCCGGCATCAGCCTGTTGAAACAGGGCCCCGTCGGTTGGCCTGAGGACTACCTGATCAACATCGCGCAGATGCTCGTCGATGAGGACGCCGGGCTCGAGACGCTGCGACGCATCGCGGAAGCGGCCGTGGCTCGGGCCCAGAGCGCAGCGCAGATCACCGAGCTCATCTATCGCCGCGATTATCACGAGAACTCGGAAGATCCGCGGGCCGTGCAGCTATTCGTCGACCTCGACCCGGAAAGAGCCTGGTCGATGGGCGAGTGGGCGCGCCGCGGAGCCGTGGGCACTTATCTCGACTGGGCCGTCGTGGGGCACTGGTCGCCGACCGACGAGTCTCGCATCGTGAACCGAAGCAATTTGATCGAGTTGAAAGAGCTCGCCGGAGCGGTGGTCGGATTCCAAGGCAACCTCGACACTGCGGGCGCCGGCCTGGATCCGCTAGGCCTGATTCAGAACGTCGTGCCGTTCGGCATCGACGCCAGCGGGCTTGAGCCCGGTTCGGGGCGCTCCCATTACGAGCAGGTCCGCGACGCCGCCTCGCGGGCTCTCGAGAACGCCCGCAAGGCGTTTGAGAACGCCAATCAGATCGGCCAGCGGCTACGCGACTCGGACCAGAGCTTGAGCGACTTCACGAGCAAGCTCGAGGACATGAAAGTCGACAAGGACCAGCAGCTCATCGAGATTTTCGGCTTCGCCTCCGCGGACGATCCTCTCGACAACGACCTCGATCCCACAACGGACGATTTCGTCGAGAGCCAGTCGCGGCCCGATCTCGTGAACTTCCTAGCGAATTCCGAGGCGCTCGCAGCCAAGGGCATGCGGCCGCGCCTCAGCCCCGGCCAGGTGCAGCTCGCGATGTCGGAGCTGAGTGTGTCGGCGCTGCGCGTCGAGCAGGCGGACCTCGCCCTCGACGAGCTCGACGCGCAGATTCGCGACCATTTGGACCGCATCGCGTTCCTCGAGCAAATACAGGTCGACCGGATCAAGATCATCTCGAAAGCGAGCAATGATCAGATCGCGCTGACTCGACGCCTCGAGGACATTGAAGAGCGCAAGAAGAGTGCCGGCCTGGTCGGAAGTTTTGTGAAAGGCGTCTTGGGGGCGGCCGCCGATAACCCCGCGGGTCTCATCGACTACATGGGGGATCTCGTGACGCAATCCGTCAACGACATGTTGGGGGACGAGACAGCATTCGATATCGAAGTCGAACGCACGCGTGTCCAGACGTGGAAAGAGCTGGAGCTACTCGAGCTTGAAGGCAAGGTGCAGATCGAGCACGAGACATCGCAGATCAAGGAGCTGCTCCGCCGCTCGCCGCAGCTTCTGCTCGATCGCGCCGCTGCCGTCGAAGTGGCATATCAGGCGCTAGGACGCATGCAGCAGGCTATTGCGCGCGGACGAAGCTTGCTGAAGGAGAAGCAGCGTCTCGAGGCCCGAACTGAGGGAGATCAACTGGAGGCCCGCTGGAAGGATTTGTCCTTCCGGGTGTTCCGGAATGCGGCGCTCAAGAACTACCGTGCGTTCTTCGACATCGCAGCCCGCTACGTGGTGCTGACAGCCCGGGCGTATGCCTTCGAGTTCGACGCGCGCTCCGACGGGGAGGACGTCCTGGCAGGGATCTATCACGAGCGCAGGCTGGGCGGAGTTTCCGGTCTGAACGGCGGCCTGCAGAGCGTGTTGACTCGGCTGGACGGCGCGGTGACCGTCAACAACTTCAACCGGCCGCTCGAGACGCTGGGCGAGCGCAGTTTCAGCTTCCGGCGCAACCTGCTCGGCATCGGCGCCGAAGATTTCCCGAATGACGACCTCAAGTTCCGGGCGTTCCTCGCTTCGAACATCGTCGAGCGCCTCGAGGATATCCCCGAGGTCAGGGACTTAGCGCAGGTGTCCGTCGACCGCGACTACGGTCCCGCCATCGTCATCGCGTTTTCCACCGAGCTCGACAGCCGCAACTTCTTCGGGCGTGGCCCCGAACTGCCGTTCGGTAACAGCAATTTCTCGCTCTCGCGCAACGCGAAGATTCGAAGCCTTGCGATCCGGCTCGACGGCGTCGACGCGTCGCTCGGCACGGACCCCGAGTCCGGCTCGGTGTTCGTCTACCTGCTGCCGGCTGGCGATTCCGTGCTTCGTGAGAATACGAACAAGCCGCGGATCGAGGACGAGCTGATCCGGCCGTGGGCCGTCGTCGATCAGTTCCTGCCGACGCCGCCCCTGGCCTCGACGGCCGATTTCTCGAAGCGATCATACAACCCGTGGCGGTCGACGGGTCAGGCGGGTGGCAACTTCCTGAACGAGATCAAGCGCCAGAAGGATTGCGAAGCCCGCATCGAGCTGGGCCAGACGCAGCGCTTCAACACGAACCTCGCCGGGCGCTCGGCCTGGAACACTCGGTGGCTGCTGATCATCCCCGGCAGCCAGTGGACGTCGGGCTCCGACCCGGCGGCCATCCGCGCCAAGCTGCTCCAGTTCCTCTACGGACCTCAGGCAGATCCCGAGCAGCACGTTGGAATCACCGACATCCGACTGATCATTCAGGCCTACTCGCACTGAGAGGCCTCCCTCCTAGGGCGGACCGAACAGCACGGTCTACAAGCTCCCGCTCGCGAACTTTTGCGAGCGGGAGCTTGCCCGCTTTGAGGCTGTTTCATAACCCGCTCCGTCGGCCCGAGGGCGAGCGAACGGCCGGGGTGAGAGGCGACCAAGGAGGGAGCCACGAAC
>Ga0111539_10012948_pt1 | contig 10437 bp, 5 predicted proteins | sample RhiMethybrSRZTD1_FD_79667 | JGI IMG/M metagenome (GOLD analysis project Ga0111539, IMG submission 79667) | Populus rhizosphere microbial communities from Tennessee, USA - Rhizosphere MetaG P. TD hybrid SRZTD1 (version 2) (version 2) | ecosystem: Host-associated > Plants > Roots > Rhizosphere >... | reverse complement strand
GTCCGCCATGTAGTCGATGAAGTAGATCTCTCCTCCGACGATGGGCGGAACTGCCCAAACCGCGCCGTGGTTGTCGCGCGTGCTGGTGAAGGCAATGGTCGAAACAACCGCGACCTTTCCAGTGCCATCGGCGGCGTTGATGGTTTCGTCGTGATCCGCCGAAAGCCGCGACTCGGGCAGCCCCGGAGCGATGAGCAGAAGGGGCAAGGCCAGACCGACGAAGAGACGTGCATTCATGATGAGTTCCTTCACTCTTGCTCATTCGTGCGCTGCTATTGAATTGAAGTGGCTAGTCCCCTGGAAGCTGCCGCCGCAAACGGGGGGCATCTCATTAGTGCCTCGAGTTTCTTCATGACCCGGCGGTCCAGGTGAAATTCTCCGGCTGGCTCGTCCCGCTGGCGATTCCGCTCCCCTGCGACGCGTACCGGAAGCGGAACCCCACGTCACGGGGAAGCCGCACGATGCCGAAGCCCAAGCACGCATATCCGGGCTCGGGCTCGAGTGCCGGACACTCGGAAGAGGCGTACAGTGACCTCAGCCGCGCCCAACTCGCGGTCCCCTGCTCGCACGCTTCCTTCGGCGCCTCGTCCGCGCGGGTGATGTCGTTCGGTGGCCCCCCTTTGTAGGAGCAATACTCGAACGTCACCGTCCCGGCCTGTGCCGCACTTCCGGTGCTGCTCATCACAGAGGCTTTGAGGATCAGTTCGGCGGTCTGGACCGGAAGATTCGTGACCTCCTGCAGCGTCCCGTCCACACGGGCCATGAAGGTCAGCGTGTAAACCCCTGGCGGAGCCGCCGAAGGCTTCGCGCTCAACTCACCGGCGCCGCCGGCAGCCGCGGCCGGAGCCAGTGGCGTTTGATTCGAGCATCCGGCGAAAGCAAATAGACCGAGGACAATCGGGACGAGACTCAGTTTCTTCATGACCGTTCCAGTTCTTCATGACCGTTCCAGGAAAGTTGGCGTGATGGCTACTGCCCGATGCTGTCTGCCGACCACTTGCCCCAGCTCGGGAAGCCGCCGAAGACCGGGGAGGGTGTTATGAACGTGATCTCCGTCACAGCATCGGTATGTAAGTGGTCGGCGAGCGCAGAACGTGACCGCAGCGGCGTGAATTGCGCGTCGCAGCCGGTTTGGCGGACAGGCCTTCTCGCATCACCGACTGGGTGCTTCCCACCGCAGAGGTCGCCCGTCCGCCTGCACATTGCGCGGCGCGAAGCGCGCGCGGCATGTAGAATCAACCCGTCCTCGGCATTCCCCAGGAGATCTGTGTTGACACTTCAGTCGGGCTCAGCACGAGCTGCAGTGTCACGTGCTCTCCTCACACCTGAGCAACAGAGCAGCCTCGCGGAGCGCATTCGCGGCCATGAACCTTCTGCCGAGGAGGAGCTCGTCAGCCTCTTCTCCGACCGCGTCAGGTTCATGGTTCTGGCGCGAACCCGCGATCCTGAAGTCGCACGCGATCTGGCGCAGGACGTGATGCTGGCGGTCGTGCGTGCACTCCGAGGTGAGCAGTTGCGTGAGCCCGAGCGCCTTGCCGGGTTCGTCTATGGCACGGCGCGCAACGTGCTCAACAACTACCTGCGGACCCGCAGCCGCCTGCCGAAGGAAGACCCGATCGACGACGCGCTGAACCTGGCACAATCGCCCGCCCGGCTGGACGACAGCGAACGCATGGGCCTGGTGCGCCGCGCGCTCGCCTTTCTCGATCCGACCGACCGCCAGATCCTCTTGCTGACCCTCGTGGAGGGCCTCAAGCCCGGAGAAATCGGCATTCGGATAGGCATGACCGCGGAACTCATTCGCGCGCGGAAGTCGCGCGCTCTGAAAAAAACGATAGAGCGCGTGAAAAGGCTGTCACGAAGATGAGCGCCGAGGCCACTCGCTCTTCGAAGAGAGGTATGGACTGCGACAGGGCGGCCCGGGAAGAGGTGTGCGAGCGCTACCTGGTGGGCAGGTTGAGCGAGGAGGACCGCGCCGCATTCGAAGAACATTACTTTGGGTGCGCGCGCTGCTTCGATGAGCTGCAGACGCTCCAGGGCATTCGCGACGTGTTGTCCCACGGTGGCGCTCAGTCCGAGCGCAACACGGGACGCCACGTCCACGGATGGGCGCCCGCGCTAGGCCTGGCCGCGGCCCTCGTCCTGGCCGCAGGCGCGATGCTGTGGCTGCGGACATCGACGCCGCCGGGGGCACCAGGATCGCAACCCCAGCTGCAATCACGGGCGACCTCGTCGGAGCGGCCGGTGCCCTCCGCATCGGAACCTGCGGTTTCACCAAAGCCGTCGCTCGACGAACTCACGCGGGTTCAACCGCCCCCATATCTGCCGCTGAGGCTGCGCGGGCTGCCTGATGAAGCAACGACGCGCTTCCGGCGCGGCATGGAGCACTACCGCAAGGCTGACTACGCTGCGGCGGTCGCGGACCTGCGCGCGGCGGCCGCATTGGATCCCGAGGCATCCCACATCCGCTTCTTTCTTGGCATCAGCCAGCTGATGGTTGGACAGGACGCCGCCGGCATCGAACGCCTTCGAGCAACCATCGCGCTTGGCGATTCCCCATATCTCGAAGAAGCGCATCTCAATCTGGCGAAGGCGCTCTTTCGGCGGAAAGACTTTGGCGCTGCCGAGTCTCAGTTGAAGGCATTGATTCAGCTTCGCGGATCGAAGGCTGCCGAGGCCGGGCGGCTGCTCACGCAGATTCAGGAACTCAAGAAGTCGTCCGATTGACGGACTCGCCCGGCGGGGCAGAAAGCGCGCGCAAATGATGGCATCGGTTCGTAGGGTGGCGATCGCGAGCTCGGTGCTGCTGATGGGGCTCGCCGTTCCCGGATACTCGCAAGAGACGACGGGAACAATCCTGGGCGCCCTGGTGGACCAGACCGGCGGCGTCCTTCCAGGCGTGAGAGTCGTCATCACGAGTGTCGATACCGGCCGGACGCGCGACGTCGTGACCAACGCCGCGGGCCAGTACTCGGCCAACGTCCCGATCGGGAACTACGACATCAGCTTCGTGTTGCCGAAGTTCCAGCCCTTCACGGCGCGCGGACTGGCTCTTCACGTCAACGATCGGCTGCAGGTGAACGGCAAGTTGATGGTCGGTGCGGTGGAGACCCTGACGGTCACCGCAGAACGACTCGCACAGCCCACTTCCGCCGTCCGCAATCTGGTCCAGCAGGTCGCCATTCGAGAGCTGCCGGTCCTCACCCGCACCTTCGTCCAGCTCGTCACGCTCGTGCCGGGGGTGTCGAGCGACCTGCGCGAGGACGCCTGTTTCTGTGACCAGGGCAACCTCAATCTCTCGATCAACGGGGCACGCCGCAGCGCCGTCAACTGGCTGGTGGATGGCGCCTCGAATGTCAACGGTTGGAACAACTACACGCTGGTGACGACGCCTTCCCTGGAAGCGCTCGAGGAAGTCAACGTCATCACCAGCACCTATTCAGCTGAATGGGCCGGCAACGGCGGCGGCGTCATCAACGCCGTGACCAAATCGGGAACCAGCAGGTTCCTGGGAAGCGCGTATCACTTCCTGCGCAACGATGCGCTGAATGCCAACTCGTTCTTTCGCAACATGAGTCCGAGCCCGGAAATCAACGGTGCACCACCGCGGCTGCGGTACAACAACTTCGGATACACGCTTGGTGGACCGGCGCTGCCAGGTCGCAAGAAGCTGTTCTTCTTCTTCTCCCAAGAGTGGCGGCTGAGCTCCCGCGGCAACAGACCCTCGGAGGGCCCGGTTCCCGATCCAACGTGGCTGACGAATCCCGCCAGCCCTGACTATGTCCCGCCAGGAGCGCGCGACCCGAACGCAGTCAAGCTCCTGACCATCTGGCCGGCGCCGAATGTTCCGGGAACAAACCGTTATCGCACGACGAACGCGACCGAGCTCGACACTCGCCAGGAGTTCGCGCGAGCGGACTACAACGTCGGGGCCAACTCGTCCATCACCGGTCGCTATTTACACGATCGTGTCGACTCACGCGGCGAGTACCTGACGCTGCCGGATTTTGCAGCCGGCCAACGGTATCAAGTTGGCCATGTGGCGGCCGTGGAAGCCCGACAGTCAGCGGGACGACTCCTGCACGAACTGTCGTATCAGTTCTCCGGACAGACCCTATCGCACAAAGATCGGCTGCAGACGCGAGGCGATCTCGGGATTTCGGTTCCCGAGCTCTTTCCCGAGAACGCGGCGAACCTCATTCCCAATGTGCAGATCACAGGTCTGATCCCCCTGGCGGGGACACAGCCCCGCCCCCGCGAGTATTTCAATCACACGTTCAGCTCCGCTCTGACCTGGCCGCTCACCACCCACGTGCTGAAGGCAGGAGCGCTGTTCGCGCTCGAACAGGTCAATTCCAATCTCTTTCCTGAAGGCACTCAGGGGACGTTCGAGTTTCGGTCCGGAGGCGGCTTCACACCGTTTCAGAATTTTCTCCGCGGCAACGCTGGAGGCGCGTGTGGAGAGTCATGCGGCTATTCTGAGACAGACATCGACGTCAGAAACCGCTTCCGCTCGGCTCGATACGAACTGTATCTCCAGGACACGTGGCGAATCCATCCGAGAGCCACTCTGGATGTAGGTCTCCGCTACGCCTACTATCCGCCGTTCACGGACGAGGGCGACTTGCTCTTCACCTTTTCGCCGGAGGCCTACGATCCCGCGCAGGCACCGGCCTTCGCCGATCCTGATGGCTACTTTGTTCGTCCTGAGACCGGGAACCTGTTCAACGGGATTCGCGTGGCCGGACAGGATTCGCCCCATGGGCGCGCCATCTACGCGCCCGACACGAACAACCTGCAGCCTCGCCTCGGAATCGCGTGGGATCCTCGCGGAGCAGGCCGCCTGTTCCTCCGCGCCGGTTACGGCGTGTATTTCGACCACACCCAGGTCGGCATGTTCGCCGAGAACGTGCAGAGCTCGTATTACGACCCGTTTCGCACCGATCTCGCCGTCAGCAACGCCCCGCTGTCGAATCCGGGACAAGGCACGGTGATCGAACCCTTCGGGGTGCTGACGCCTCAGACGCTCGCGACCAGTGAGCGGTTCGTGGCGCCTCGATGGCAGCATTGGAACATCGGCGTCCAGTGGCGCCTGTACTCCACCGGCATGATCGACGCAGGTTACGTGGGCTCCCGAGGCGATCATCTCGTTCGATTCGTCGACATCAATCGGCCGCAGCCGGCGGCCCTGGCCGTGCAACCCGCGTCGGCCAACCTCGTGCGCCCGTTTCCGGGCTACGACACGATCGTGATGCGCGAAACGACGGCCAGGAGTCGCCATCATGGTTTCGTAGTCGGCTTTCGTCACGAGGCTGGCCGTACCGGGACTGCGAGCGTGAATTACACGTTCAGTCGCAACAAGGCGGACGCAACCTACGATAACGACCCGGTCGACGATCCCCAGAATCCGTTGGACAGGAGCGCCGAGTTTGCCGCCGCAGGTACTGATAGGACCCATCTCTTCACGGCGTCGTACGTTTACGAGCTGCCGTTGGTGAGCGGAAGGATGCCGGGATGGCTGAAGGCGGTGCTGCGGGGATGGCAGACCGCCGGAATCGTCAGAATCGAATCCGGCCCGGCCGCTCGAGTGCAGGTGTTCAACTGTAACTACGGTGACACGTGTTTCCCGGCGCCACTTCGGCCAGACCAGGTCGGCGATCCGGCGGCCGGCGACCAGTCTGACCTGATCTGGATCGAGCCCACCGCGTTCGTCCCGTCCCCGGCTGGTGAATATGGTACGGCGCCCGTCGCACCGTTCCGGCTGCCCGGCCGTCACCAATGGGACATCGCCATCTCCAAGAATCTGAGTTTCGGTGGCACGACGCGTCTACAGTTCAGGGCAGACCTGATCAACGCGTTCAACCACACCCAGTTCCTCGACATCAATACCACCTGCGCGGGGACCACGGAGTGCGAGCCTGGTAACAGGTTCGGCCAGGTCACGAGCACCAGACCACCGCGCGAGATCCAGCTTGGCGTGAGGCTGGATTGGTGACCCACACCGGCCACGAAGGCCAGCTGCCGATTCTCGAGAGTGCGTTGCTTCGAGCGATCGGCGCCGTCCTGAGGCGACTGCTCATCGTCTCTGCCGCGCTGGTCAGTGGCCATTCGTCGACTCTTGTCGCGCACGCAGCCGGCGTCCAGACCACCACGCCGATCCCGGGATTCGCAGCGTCTCTGCAGATGATCACTGAGCTCCTCGATCGGGGCAGAGGCATCGAAGCCGAGAACGTCGCACGGGCGCTGCTGGCTCGGGTCGAAACAACCATGGGTCGCGACGTGCGCGAAGTCGCCGACGTCCTCGATCTGCTCGGTCGCGCCGTCCGACGTTCGTCAAAGGTGACGGACGAGGAGAAGACGGAGCTCGCCGAGCGGGCGGTGGCGATTCGCGAGAAAGTGCAGGGTCCCGCACATCCGGACCTGGCGACGAGTCTCCTCAACCTCGGCGTCCAGCGGACGCTGGGGGGAGATCCTGCAGCAGCAAGACCGTTGCTCGAACGCGCACTCGAGATTCGACAGGCCACATTCGGTCCAGACCATCCGCTGGTCGCAAGTGCGCTGCAGAGCCTGGCCGGGTTGTTGATGACGCTGCACGACGATGCCGGGGCGAAGTCGCTGCTCGAACGGGCGCAGCAGTCTCGCGAAAGGACGCACGGCGCAGACCATCCCGAATCGATTCGCACGCTCGTCAACCTGGCGATCCTGTATCAGGAGACCGGCGACTACACCGCAGCGCGAGAGCGGTACGAACGCGCGCGCATGCTCGCGGAAAAGATCCGCGGCCCGACCGACCTGCTCAGCCTCCACGTGCTGGCCGGCACGGCGGTCGTGCTGAGCGAGCTCGGCGGCGATCCAGCGGGATCCGCACGATTGAACCAACGCCTGGTGGCGTTGACCGAGCGGACCTATGGCAGCACGGATCCGCGCCTCAGGGCACCGCTGGAAAACCTGGCAATGGACCTGCGCGATCTCGGCGAATACGCCGCCGCATTGGCGGCGGCAGAACGCGCGCTCGCGATCGCAGAGCGCACGCTCGGTCCGAGCCACCCGGACGTTGCCAGGAGCCAGCACACGGTGGCCACGGTCCTTGCCGGGCAGGGTGACTACGCCGCGGCCATGCGGTTGTTCGAGCGCGCCACACAGATCAACGAGCGGGCGCTCCAGCCGGCCGAACGCGAAACTGCCCGCGCGTCGTGGTTCATCCGTGAGTTGCTGCCACTCTCCGACTACGGCTCGGACGACACCGAGCTCTTTGAGCGGGTACTTGCCACACGCGCGAAGCAGCGCGGCCTCGCAGATCCACGCACGGCAGAAAGCCTCGGCAATCTCGCGGCGCTGCTGTCCACTGCTGAAGATTACCGCCGAACGCGCCCGCTGTTCGAGCGCGCCCTCGAAGCGCAGGAGAGATTCCTGGGCCCGGACCATCCGGAAGTCGGAGCCGCCGCCGGCAATCTCGCCGATGTGCTCTCGCGTACCGGCGAAGGCGACAGGGCGAAGCGGCTGTACGAGCGCGCGGTGACCATCTGGGAGAAATCGCTGGGTGTGGATCACCCGAGAGTCGCGACAGGTTTGGGGAATCTCGCTCGCTTCTATCTGAGGACCGGCAGTTACCAGGAGCCCGGGCTGCTGCTGGTTCGGGCGCTGGCCATTCAGGAGAAGGCGCTCGGTCCCGATCACCCCGATGTCGCACTGACGCTGAGCAGCCGGGCCGAGCTGGAGGCTCACAACGGCGCAGCCCGCGAAGCGTTCGCGACGGCGTCGCGCGCTGAAGTGCTCAGTCGAGAGCACTTGCGGCTCACGGTGCGCACGCTGCCCGAGCGCCAGGCCCTGTCGTATGCGTCGTCGCTACCCTCGACCCTCAACCTGATGTTGCGACTCGCATCGATCCGCGCGGGGGACAGCCAGATGGTGACGGAAGCATGGAACGCCGTCGTTCGCGCGCGGGGAATCGTCTTCGACGAGGTGGCGGCACGTCATCGTCCTGTCGGCGCCGAAGATGCGAGTGAGATGAGGGCGCTTGCCACAGCACTGGCGTCGGCGCGCCAGCGCCTCGCCGCATTGGTGGTCCGCGGCATTCGGACCGATCCCCCCGACCGTTACCGCCGGCTGCTGGAAGAGGCTCGAGCCGAAAAGGACCGGACTGAACGAGCCCTGGCCGAGCACAGCGCGAAGTTCCGGAAGGATCTGTCGCGAAGCGGCGTCCGTCTTGGCGAAGTAGCGGCGGCACTGCCGCCTGGCAGTGCGCTGGTGGCCTTTGTCAGGCGTCAGGACCAGCGCCTCGCTCACTTCGACGACCAAACGCCCCGCAGCGAGCCGGAGCCGTCATATCTCGCCTTCGTGTTGAGCGCTGGTGACAGCCAGCCCGTCCTGGTTCCGCTCGGCAGCGCGGCAAGAGTCGAGGCGCTCGTCCTGCAGTGGCGGAAAGAGCTCGATCAGGAAGCCATCGCCGGGGGAACGGGCGCGACCCGCAGTGAAGCCTCTTACCGACGGGTTGCGGGCGAATTGCGCCGGCAGGTGTGGGATCCGCTGTCGGCACATCTGCCGAACGCGACGCGCGTGTTCGTTGTACCCGACGGGGCGCTGCACCTCGTGAGCCTCGCCGCCTTGCCGACCGCCGCGTCGAGCTACCTCGTCGAAACCGGACCCGTGATCCACTACCTGTCCGCAGAACGGGATCTCGTGCAGGCCGAAGGCGACCCGCTGACTGGCCACGGCTTACTGGCGCTGGGCGATCCCGCCTTTGATGAATCCAGCGTTGCGGGTGCATCCGAGGCCGCGTTTCGTGGCACACGCTCCGGCTGTCCTGACTTTCAATCGGTGCGGTTCGAATCGCTTCCTGCCTCCATGAAGGAAGTGGATGCAGTAGTAGCGCTCTGGAACCAGGCTCAGGGCGGCCGCCCCAAAGTCCCGTTGCGCAATCCGATGCTGCCGGCCGGCGCGCTCCGGCTGACGGGTGCCGCCGCGAGTGAATCGGCTTTCAAGGCTCAGGCGGCCGGCCGGCGCATCCTCCATATTGCGACGCACGGGTTTTTTCTTGACGGGCACTGTGCGTCGTCTCCGGATCCGTCGGGGAAGTCCACGGCTGCGTCGTCGGCAAGGGTCGTCAGGCAGAACCCACTGGTTTTGTCCGGGCTGATTCTTGCGGGCGCCAACCACCGGAACGCGACGGCGCCCGACCAGGAAGACGGCGTGCTCACAGCGGAAGAGGTGGCCGCCCTGGATCTCAATGGCGTCGAATGGGCGGTGTTGTCTGGTTGCGACACCGGCGTGGGCGAAGGCAGGGCGGGCGAAGGGGTATTCGGACTGCGTCGAGCGTTCCAGGCAGCCGGCGCAAGGACCGTCATCATGACTCTGTGGCCGGTCGAGGATCAGACAACCCGCCAGTGGATGACTACGCTCTATCGGGCACGACTGACGAGGAAGCTGAGCACGGCCACCGCCGTACGCGAGGCAGGTCTCGCCCTCCTGGGCGGCCGACGCACCAGGGGTCTCAGCACGCATCCTTTCTACTGGGCTGCCTTCGTCGCCGCCGGAGACTGGCGGTAGACCGCGTCGTTTCCTGCTGTCATTCCCGCCGCCTCGCTTCGGCCTCGGCGAGCCAGCCTCGGCGGAGCCGATCGGGTGTTGGATCTGGCGGCGTTCAGGTACCACGACGTTCGGCGTGCGCTTCTGAAGTCGCCCGAGAGCGACCCGGTCGAGTCTGGCTTTTCCCGCCGCAATCCGCGAGGATAGCGGGATGCCTGACATGCACGAGATCGACTACAAGATTTTTGGCGATGACCTGCAGTTCGTCGAAGTCGAACTGGACCCGAACGAAGCGACGGTGGCCGAAGCCGGCGGCATGATGTACATGGACGACGGCATCGAGATGGAGACCATCTTCGGCGACGGCTCGAAGCAGTCGCAAGGTGGATTCCTCGGCGCGCTGATGGGTGCGGGCAAGCGGCTGCTCACCGGCGAGTCGCTGTTCATGACCGTCTTCCTGAACCGCAGCCACCAGAAACGCCGGCTCGCGTTCGGCGCGCCCTATCCGGGCAAGATCGTGCCCATTCATCTCGCCGAGATCGGTGGAGAGCTGATCACGCAGAAGGACTCGTTCCTGGCGGCAGCGAAAGGCGTCTCGATCGGTATCGCGTTCCAGCGCAAGCTCGGCGCCGGACTGTTCGGCGGCGAGGGCTTCATCATGCAGCGGCTGCAGGGGGACGGATGGGCGTTCGTCCACGCCGGCGGAACACTCCAGGAACGGACGCTCGGCCCAGGCGAGGTCATCCGTGTCGATACCGGCTGCATCGTGGCGTTCCAGCCATCGGTCGACTACGACATCCAGTACGTCGGCAAGATCAAGTCCGCGCTGTTCGGCGGCGAGGGGCTGTTCTTTGCGACGCTGCGCGGGCCCGGGCGGATCTGGCTGCAGTCGCTGCCTCTCAGTCGCATGGC
>Ga0111539_10012944_pt1 | contig 10440 bp, 6 predicted proteins | sample RhiMethybrSRZTD1_FD_79667 | JGI IMG/M metagenome (GOLD analysis project Ga0111539, IMG submission 79667) | Populus rhizosphere microbial communities from Tennessee, USA - Rhizosphere MetaG P. TD hybrid SRZTD1 (version 2) (version 2) | ecosystem: Host-associated > Plants > Roots > Rhizosphere >... | reverse complement strand
TCGAACGCGACGTTGGCCACGTTTCTCATCCCGCCGTTTTCATAGCGGATGAAGCCGCGCAGGATGTCCAAATACTCGGGAGTTCCGTGCGCAGCGAGGCCGGTGATCTTGCCCTCGTGGCGGTGCGTTTTGAATCCACAGATGTTCGTGATGTACGAGTAGTAGTTGCCGATCGAATCGTGACTGTCGACGCGCTTCAGGAACTCCATTTTGCCGCCGCGCGCGGAGTACACGTGGGAGGAGTGCGAATCTCCGCCGCCGTCCATCGTGACGACCAGGCAGTCGTCGTAGTCCGACGTGTAATACGCGCAGCACGCGTGCACGTAGTGATGGTCGTAGAAGCGCGCTTCTTGCTGCAGCCCGAAGTCGCGGCGCAGCGCCTCGCGAAATTGGACCGGGCGCTGGCGCGTCGCGTAGGCCTTCGCCGCGTGATAAATGCCGCGCGATGCTTCCAATTGCCCAATGATCGGGGAGAGCACCGATCCCAATTTCATGAGCCGGCTGCGGCTGCCCTTCGGACGAAGCTCGAGCCAGCCCGGGCAAGGCTGCGTCTCGGGATAGAAGTAACCGTGCTTCTGGGCGATGGCGATCGCATCGATGTCTTGCGGTTTCATGCCAGCAACATCGAGCGCGACCTCAATTGCGCGGCGCGGGTAGCCCACGGTCAGCTTCATTCGGTTCAAACGTTCTTCGCTGACCGCAGAGACGACGCGACCGTCCACGACGACCGCTGCGCCGGCATTGATCATGTCGGAAATGCCCAGAATCTTCATGAAATCCTCGAATGCGAGAACACGGTAAACGGCTGGTCTTGGACGCTTTCCCGAATATCGAGCCGCGGAGGAGCAATCTTGAGAACGTCTTCGCGAAGGGAAGGAGATTACCCGAAAACCCCTTCCACACGCCACATCCGCTTCTCGGAGAAGGACGGATTGCGGAAACGGGATCGAGAGGACGATCACGATGAGTGGATTCTCGATGGCTCGAAGAGACTCTACTGCGAAAAGAGGTCCCCTTGCCGGGAAGTGGGGCGTGGCACCTGGGCGCGCTCTTCGGCATCGAGATCATCCAATCCCACTTTCCGAAGCCAGAGCTCCCACAAGGCGTCGATTGCGCCCCAGTATTGTCCTTTTCCGTGTTGGCGAAGAACGAACCGGCTCTCGGACAAGTTGCCGCCGCGAACGTCGCGAATGCGCTTTTCCACGTGAAGGGCCCGATCCGGATACTCCTCGGCGAGCCGGCGGAGAAAGACGGCACGCACGCTTCCCGGAAGGCGCAAGAGTGTGCGAAAGGCGAATGCCGCGCCGTTCTCCTTGGCGCGCTTCAAGATTTCCGGCATGTCGCGGTCGTTCAGTCCGGGAATGATCGGCGCGACTCCGACCCCCACGCGAACACCCGCTTCGGAAAGCTGGCGCACCGCATCGAAGCGCCGCTTCACCGACGGCGCGGACGGTTCGATCTTTTTCGCCATCTCGTCCGAAGCGAAGGGAATGCTGATCGAGACTGAAGCGGATGCGCAGCGGGAGATGCGCAAGAGGACGTCGATGTCACGAACGACCAGCACGGATTTCGTGACGATGCCGACGGGGTTGTCGTGCCTTTCACAAACTTCGAGGCACGCGCGCGTGAGACCCCAGGATGCTTCGATGGGCTGATAGCAATCGGTGACTCCCGAGAACACCACGAGCTCATGCTTCCAGCTCGGCTTGCGAAACGCGCGATCCAAAAGGGCCGCCGCATCGCGCTTCACATAGATTTTTCGCTCGAAATCTGTTCCCGCGCCCAATCCCAAGTATTCGTGCGTAGGGCGCGCATAGCAGTACGCGCAGGCGTGCATGCACCCGCGGTAGGGATTCACGCTCCATCGAAATCCCAGATCGGGGCTGTCGTTGTGCGAGAGAACGCTGCGCGACTGGTCTTCGTAAGTTTCCAGTTCCGCGGGGGCCGTCTCAACTTCCAGATCCGTCCAGGACGGATCGAAGGGATTGGGAGGATTCCAAATCCGGCGCGGTCCTGGTTGCGAGGACATGGCGCATGATACCAGACTGATGTCTAGGTGACCATGGGCTAGGGGCAAGATGGCCGATTTCTTGCCCCTTATTCGCGATTCGAATGGAATTCCGGCAGAATGCGCAGAAACCAATCGCGAAGCAAAGCTCCGACACCTTTTCCCCCCAAGCCAGGCGTGTCGACATGAAGCCGAAAAAGGCGATGGGATCCGGTTCGAAGGACACTCCGAAAGAGAAGGAACAAGAAGCGCCTTCGAGAGCGGAGTTGAAAGACGAAGGCATTTCCAGCCAATTCCTCGCCATGCTGGCGCACGAGCTTCGCAATCCGCTCGCTCCACTGCGGAACGCGGTTCAAGTGCTGCAGCATCCCGAAGCCGACGAAGAGATGCGCGGGCGTGCGCTGCGTATGGTGGACCGCCAAGTGCGCAACATGACTCGCTTGGTGGACAATCTCTTGGACATCTCGCAGCTCGCCCAAGGCAAGATCGCGTTGCAAAGAGAAAAGGTCGACTTGGTCTCCGTGCTCCAACGTGCCTTGGAACAGATGGACCATCATTTCTCCGCTCGCGAGCAGGAGTTGAAGGCGCAGCTTCCGGAGAAACCGGTCATGATCGACGCCGACCCGGTTCGCATCGAGCAGATCTTCACGAACCTCTTGAGCAATGCGAGCAAGTTCACCTCGGACGGGGGACACATCGAGATCCATCTCGAGGATTCCAAAGGAAAAAATGGCGAGGTTGTCGTTCGGGTGCGCGACGACGGTTTCGGAATCGCTGCGGAGGACTTGCCCGGGATTTTCGAATTGTTCGGACGGGATGGTCTCGCTCATGCAAAGAAGCTGCATGGGGGATTGGGAATCGGTTTGAGTCTCGTGCGCGATCTCGTCGCCCAGCACGGAGGGGCGGTCGAGGCGTCCAGTGAAGGACTAGGGCGCGGCAGTGAATTCGTTGTCCGCCTTCCAAAAGATGGAAGGGCTCCGATCCACGAGGCTCGTTCGGCGGCTTCCAATCCGGAAGAAGCGCGTAAGGTCCTGGTGGTGGACGACAACGTGGACGCCGCGGACAGTCTGGCGATCCTCCTGCGCATGGCGGGTTACGAGGTGGAGATCGCCTACGACGGGCCGGAGACGCTCGCTGCAGTTCCGGCGTTCCGTCCCGACGTCGTTCTGCTCGACATCGGGCTTCCGGGAATCGACGGATACGAGGTCGCGGAGGAGCTGAAGAAGATGCCCGAGATGGAACGGTGCATTCTCGTTGCCGTGACCGGCTACGCACGCGAAGACGATCGCAAGCGAACCCGCGACGCCGGCTTCCATTTCCATCTCACCAAGCCGATCAATCACGAATCCTTGAAGTCGCTTTTGGCTGACCGCAGCGAGTGATTCGCGGAGACGTCCAACGGCTCTCGCTCGAACCTCAGTGGTAGCCCGATTTGATGGCGCCGAAGCTGGACGGGGGAAGAGGATCCGTAGCACCGGTCGGCGATGAAGCGCGCTCGAGCTCCAGCACCACTTCGTTCCCGAGACTGGCCGGGATCGTAAACGTGCGGTCGCCGGACGGAACGTTGACGCCGTTTTGGAGAACCTGAGCGCCGGTCGCGCAATCCATCCAACGGAGATTGAATGTGCCTCCCCAACTCGGCGGGATGGCGATGCCGAGCGAAGTCGCCGCGTCGACTCCATAAAGAATCCACCCAGACACCACGTTGCCCAGAACGTAATCCGTTTCCGCCCTCGCGATCCCGTCTTGCGGGGCCATGAGGTCGAAGCGCGTCGCTTCGAAGAATGAAGCGAGACGGCCGCAATCGGCGAGCGCGTCGACGGGCGTGCTCGCGATGTCCATTCCATAGACCATGACGTAGGCGCCGCCCATCGCCGCTGCCCAGCTTCGCTGGCGCGTTTGCGTGCGCGTGGAGTAGTGATTCAAGAGCTCGGCGAGATTTACATTGTAGCGGCCGTCGGCGTAGCTCCAGGCATCGAGCACCCAATCGTGGATTCCACCGAGCGAAAGCTCCTGATCGATTTGCATCGCGAAAGAACCGATGGAGGGATCGTTCGGGAAGTCGAATTGCGCGCCGCCGCGCTGATGCACCGAGATCGGATGATGGTGGTTGTCGGCGTCCTTGATGATTTGAGCGAGTGCCGACACCCGTGCCGCGGGGAGAGCCTCCTCGTATTCCTCGGCCACGCACCAGATGAGATTGTCATGATGCTCGAAGCGGTTCACGATGTTCTCGAAGAACGTGCGCTCCGCCGCGCTCACAACCGTTCCGGTGTTCCACAGAACCGCACTGTCGTCATAGAAGATGAACAGCGTCACGATGCCCGCCGCGCTCAGGTTTCCCAGCCAGCCGTCCCATTGATCGAGGATCGCCGAATTGAGCGGGCTCGAGGGATCGTGATTCAGGAAGGGATTCTGCGTCGCGTCACCGTCCCCTCCGTGGGAACGCACGGCGATCACGTACATGCAATTCGCCCCCGTTCCGATCACTTTCTGGATGAGAGCGTTCTGGTCGCCGTTGCGCGTGCCATTGGGAAGGAGCGTTCCGCGATAGAGGAAGCCTTCCGGATCGCCGGGCCCACAGAGGAAAAGAGGCGTTCCGTCGGAGTGGAACAGCCATCTCGCATTGGTCGGGTTTTCCTGAATTGCGCCCGCGAAAACCGCTCCCGGGGTGAAAGCCTGGACGCAAATGCCGGCTGCGAAAGCCAAGAGGATGCGGATCATCGGAGGCAACTTAACGACGGCGCGGAACTCGCGCCAGTCCGTGCGGGGAAATTATGCGGGGAAGCCGACGGGGGCGCGGCTCCGCGGCCGGCTGTGATACGCTGCTCTCTGTGAGCCACGATGACACCATTCCAATCAATCCAGTGAATCCGTCTTCCTCTGCGGATAGCGGCGCGACGATTCCATTCCATCCGGAGAATTCGGCGCCGTTCTCCGACAGCAGCGAGACGATTCCATTCACTGCGGGCCATCACCGGGGGGCTTCCTCGGGAGAGACGGGAAGCGGACGAGCCTTCGGCAACTATCGTCTCGTCGAGCGGGTGGGCGCGGGAGGAATGGGCGAAGTCTGGATTGCGGATCAAGAGCGTCCAATTCGGCGGCGAGTCGCACTCAAGCTGATCAAGGCCGGTCTCGACTCCCAGCATTTCATTGCGCGCTTCGAGGCCGAGCGGCAAGCGCTTGCGCTCATGGATCACGCGAACATCGCCAAGGTTCTGGATGCGGGGGCAACCGAACAGGGCCCGTATTTCGTGATGGAGTATGTGCCGGGCGTCCCCATCACGCGGCATTGCGCGGAGCATGCGCTCGACACGTTGGCGCGGCTGCGTCTTTTCGTGCAAGTGTGCGAAGGCGTGCAGCACGCGCACGAGAAGGCGATCATCCACCGCGACATCAAACCTTCGAATGTGCTGGTGACCGTGCAGGACGGACACCACATTCCCAAGATCATCGACTTCGGAATCGCCAAGACGCTCTCGGCCCCGCTCGTGGATCTCGCCGAGATGACCCAGGCCGGCACACTCATCGGGACTCTCGAATACATGAGCCCCGAGCAGCTCGACATGTCGGGCGACATCGATACGCGTGCCGACGTCTATTCCTTGGGAGTGCTGCTCTACGAGCTCTTGATCGGCGCGCTGCCGTTCGAAGCGAAAGACATTCCCGTCATGGGGCTGGAAGAGTTCCGCCGCCGCGTGCGCGAGGTGGATCCGGCACGGCCCAGCATGCGCGTGACGTCATTGACGACGACGGCGGTCGAAGGACAAGCGACGGCGCGCACCGATTGGAACTCGCTGCAGAAGATTCTGCGCGGCGAGCTGGACTGGATCGTGATGCGTGCGCTCGAAAAGGAACGCGCGCGAAGATACTCGTCGCCGCGCGAGCTCGCCGCCGACATCGAGCGCTATCTGCGGCACGAGCCGGTGCTCGCGGCTCCGCCGAGCCGCATGTATCTCCTGAGCAAGTTCGTGCGCCGCCATCGCACCGGCGTGGCCGCCGCGGCGATCGTGTTCGTGGCCATGATCGTGGGTGTCACGGGAATGGCGTTTGGACTTCTGCGGGCGCGCGCCGCGGAACGAGCCGCCATGCGCGAAGCCGCCAAGACGGACGCGGTGAACAAATTCCTTCAAGACATGCTGGCCTCGGCCAGCCCCGCCCTCTCCCAGGGACGCGAGCTGACCGTGCGCGAGATGTTGGATCAGGCTTCGACTCACGCGGACTCCTCATTGCAAAGGGACTGGGACCTCGAGGCCACGGTGCGCACGACGATCGGCACTACCTACGAAGCGCTGGGGTTGTTCGATCAAGCCCGCCCGCACTTTGAAAGCGCGCTCGATCTGCGCCGGAATGCGCTCGGCCCAAACAATCCGGAAGTGGCCCAGAGCCTGCACAACTTGGGGAAGCTTCGCTGGGACGCCACTGACTATGACGGCGCGGAGAAGCTGATCAGCGAAGCTTTGGCGATCTACAAGCAGAACGCCGGCAACGAAGAAAGCGCTGCTGCATGTCTCAACGATCTCGCCGTCGTGTTGCAAACCCGCGGCGACTTCGCGAATGCAGAGACCATGTTTCGCGAAGCGTTGGAGGTCCGCCGTCAGCTCTTGGGAAACGAGAATCCTGAGGTCGCGGACAATCTCGGCAATCTCGCTTGGGTTCTTTTCTTCAACGGCCGGCATGAAGAAGCGGAAGCGATGTTTCGCGAAAGCGTCGAAATCAATCGCAAGGCGCTCGGCGATGAGCATCCCAATACGCTGCAGCAGATGCTGAATCTCGCCGCGGTGTTGCGCCAGCGCGGCAAGACGGCCGAGGCGGAACAGCTCTCGCTGAAATCGCTGAGTGGGATGCGCAAGATCCTTGGTGCCGAGCATCCCACAACGCTGCGCGCCATGATGTCCTTGGGTGAAATGTATTTGGAGATCGGACGCGGCAAGGATGCGAAGCCTCTTCTCGAGGACGCTTTGGCGATCGCGGAGCGCACGCTCGGGCCCGATCACGCGTTGACGATCACGCTCCTCGCCGACATGGGATGGGTCGAGCGCGATCGCGGTGACTTTGCCAGCGCGGAAAAGTATTACGCAGCAACATTGGAGCGCCGAATGCGCCTGTTGGGCAATGAACATCCCGACACAATTCGCGCGAAGTGGCAAGTGGGGCGCGTTCTTGTTTTTCAAGGGAAGAACGCCGAAGCGGAGAAGATCCTGCGCGAGGCGCTCGATCAAACCCGCCAGGCGCCTTCACCCGGAGACAACGCGTCGTCGACGCTCCTATACTTGGGCTTGGCTCTCGAGCAGCAGAAAAAGTATTCGCAAGCAGAACCGTTTTTAAGGGAAGCGATCGATTTGCGAACCGCCGCCGGAGGCGGAGGAACCTGGGAAACGGCGTTCGCGCGGAATGCCCTGGGTGCCTGCCTTGGAGGACAAGGCAAATACGAAGAAGGTGCGCCGCTCATCCTCGACAACATGAAGCAGCTCGAAGAAGGTGGAACCGCGCCGGCGGTCCACATCGAAAAAGCCCGCAATCGAACGGAAACGTTTCTTGCCGGATGGGCTCGCAAGGATCGCCGTGCCGCGGATGAAGCCCGAAAAACGGTGAAGTCAAACCCCGAGATCTCGGCGACGACTCCGTAGACTATTTCATAAAAGATACGATCACTTACTTCAATGTCGTGGCCCGGCGGCCTTGCAGAACTCAAAACGTTACGCTGCAATTCCAGAAGGATTCAATGACTTGCCCTAGTGGATCCTCTTTGCTACGCTGTTTGCGTTTACTTCTGTTAAAAAACACAAATCCACGCCTCCAAGAAGGATCATCATGAGCTTTCTTCGCGGGACCCTGGCCGCAATGAGCTGGCTTCTGCTCTCCGTCTGTATTGCGCGCGCCGGTGAGCCCATTATCGTTTCGGTCGACATCGATCCGAGAAACTGCCCGAACAGTTTCGATCCTCCCATCATCGACGGGTTGCGCGTCCAGCCCACGCTGCCGGTTGCCGTTCTCGGAACGCCCCAGCTCGATCCGCTCACGATTCAGCCCAGCTCATTGGTTCTCGTGGTTCCAGGAGGTGGAGGTCTGCGCGGCGGCGGTCCCGGCATTCCCCCCATCAGCACAGGAATCGAAGACGTCTCGACTCCATTTCTCAATCCGGTGAACTGCGAGTGCAGCGCGGACGGTCCGGACGGATTCGTGGACCTCACCGCTCTCTTTGACGCGGCGGCGGTCGCGACAGCGATTTGCGAGAACATGTCCTCGGACTTCTGCCCGCTCAGCCCCGGCGATGAGATTCCGCTTTGCCTCGAGGGACTTCTCTTGGATGGGACTCCTTTCCGGGGGTGCGATTGCGTCCTGATCATCGGGCCCGTCTCCGTGGAATCGAATAGCTGGGGAAGGACAAAAGCCCTCTACCGGTAATTTTGAGCCCCGGCACTTCGCAAAGGCCGGATCCTCCATGACCTGATGGCGGATCCGGCCCTTTCTTTTTCCCGCCCCCGTCGCTTTCCACCCTGAAATCACGGTCGAATGGGCGAAGTCCGGCCATCCAGCCTAGGGCTCCCCTCCGGAACTCAGTACGAGACAGCCCGGCCAGATTGGCCGGAGAATGGTGGCCTGCGTCGTGTCGAGGGCAAAGGAGATGGAGACGCAATGTTGTCATCCAAGGCCTTGCTGTGCGTCACCCCAATGGTGGCCATGGCGATTTCCGGCCCCGCGCGGGTTGTTCTTGCGGAGCCGCGCTTCGGAGACTCCACTTGGGTGGCCCCCATTGCCCCGGACTCCACTGCCGAGCCCTTCGAAGAGGGGCCTCGGGTGGCACGTCCGGATCATGAGCCAGGCTGGGAAGCTGCGCTGCGTGCGCCGTTCCGCATCGCGTTCTATCCGCTCCGGCTGGTCGCGCGCGGCTTCGAGTCCGCCGGCGGATATGCGGGCGATCGCTTTACCGGCCACGAAGGCAAAAAACCGAAGCGGGTGAAGCTTGCGCTTCGCGTCGACCCTTCCGGTCTTTTGGACGGCGACATCAATGACATTGGAATCGGACCGGCCATCACGATCTTGGATGTTCCGGTTCCCGGAACCATTGTCGATGCCAACGCGGCGTGGACGTTGTCCGGACGCCGCCAAGCCCGGCTCGTCGGTCTCTATGCGGATCGTCCGATCGGGTTCTTCACGCACGTCGATTACGATTACAAACCCGATCGCAAGTTTTACGGAATCGGAAACGATTCGAAACAGTCGAACAAGTCCTATTACGTTCTCGAGAACACCAGCGCCGATGCCGGCGTGCTCTTGGGAAAGTATCCGCTCCGACAATTGCGATTCGTTGCCGGCATCTCCAACATCGCCCCGGGAAGGGGATCCAATACCTCCCCGCTCTTAGGCGAAGTCTTCGAAGAAGAGGCGGTGCCGTTCGCCTTCCAAGATACGCAAGAAATCCTGCTCGGAGTCACCGGGGACTATGCGCGGCTCGACGACGATCGCGATCCGTCGCTCGGTGTGCACGGCCGGATGGAATTGCGCTATGCCCACGGGCTCAATCAAGGAGATCCCAACTACAACCAATGGCACTTGGAAGCGCGCGGTTACGTGCCGGTGTTCGACAAGCGGCGGGTCATCGCCGTGCGCGGCGTCTACACCGGCGTCGACCCGATTGAAGAGCGCCCCGATGCCATTCCGTTCTATCGCCTCTCGGTCAGCGAAGGTCAGTATCGTTTCGCCGGATATCCCAGCCAGCGCTTCCGCGATCGTCAATTGATGACCGGCCGCATCGAATATCGCTGGCTGATCTGGCGGAGGCTAAGCGCCGCCGCGCTCTATGAAGTCGGAGAAGTCGCGCCCGGCTGGGATCGTTTCCAAGCCAGCGACGTGCACACTTCCTACGGCGGCGGCTTGCGTCTGGGATTGAGTGCGATCAGTGCGTTTCGCTTCGACATCGCCAACGGCACCGAAGGATTGAACGTCATTCTGCGTTTCGGGAGCTCCATCTTATGAGCGCTCGCGCCGGCATGCTTCGAGCGAGCGCGATGGTCGTGGCGTGCGCCGCACTTCTGTTGGGGCGTACGCCGCTGGCCGGCGCGGCGGCCAAGTCTCATTTGAAAGTGACGCCGCAATCGGAAGCGGCGAAGTATTCGCCGAAATCCGATGTCGACTCTCTCACTTGGGTCGATCACGACGGGAAGCCCATCCCGCCGCCGCCCGAGTCGTCCGACAGAATGTGGAATCACCTCATTCGGGAAGGCTTTACCGAGCAAGTCACGCGTGCGTTCGATATTCCCGACAAACTGATTCTCCTGGGCGATGCCTTCGGCGCGGACACGGATCGCGAGGCCGCCAACGTGAACGCGTTCGACGAAGTCCCGAATTCCAGTTGGTTCACGAATCGCAATCACCTTCGCGCCGTTCCCGTCGAGGAGATGCGGCGCGGTGCTTATCCCCCGAAGAAG
>Ga0111539_10012943_pt1 | contig 10440 bp, 9 predicted proteins | sample RhiMethybrSRZTD1_FD_79667 | JGI IMG/M metagenome (GOLD analysis project Ga0111539, IMG submission 79667) | Populus rhizosphere microbial communities from Tennessee, USA - Rhizosphere MetaG P. TD hybrid SRZTD1 (version 2) (version 2) | ecosystem: Host-associated > Plants > Roots > Rhizosphere >... | reverse complement strand
TCGCAAATTCTCGCGGACGCCAGTTGCAGCATCATCGACATCAATCAAACCGTCGTGCAGGGAAAGTTCGCGATGGTGATCATCGGCGACACGTCACGCGCGCGCGAAAGCACCGCGGAACTGAAAGAACGATTACGGCGCGCCGGCGAACAGCTCGGCGTGAACATCTACGCGCAACGTGAAGACCTATTCAATGCCATGCATCGGGTTTAAGATCTGTGACCATGTCCGAACCTGAAATCGGTCGTCGCTGTACCTCCTGCGGAGTCTCGGTGCGCAGGTCGGCGATGTTTTGTCCGCAGTGTGGCAATCCGATCGCCGGGCACGAGACGGCCGACGAGCCTCAGACTGCTCAAACACAGGCGTTGCACACAGTCGCAACAGCCGACGACGAATCGCCGTCACAACGTTCGCAAACGCCTCCCACTCAAGCGATCCATCCACCTCCAGAAGCAGCCGCGCACCCCAGCGTCGTCGATAACGTGCGCGAGCGCGTCGAGAAGATAAGACATGTCTCGAGCGTGGTTATCGATCAGGCAGCGTACGATCCGAGTCTGCGTTTTCTGCTCGTTGCCGCCTTGTTGTTTCTGCTGTTCGTCGTGCTGGTGATTCTCAGCAAAGTGGTCGAGTAGACGATGGAATACACGCAGGCCGAAATACTGCAAACCGTCGCGATGACCGAGATGGAGCATCTCGACGTGCGAACGGTGACTCTCGGTCTGAACCTGCTCGATTGCAGCAGCGATTCAATCAACACCATCGCGCAAAAAGCAGGCGACAAGATCCGCACGCTTGCCGCGCGACTCGTCCGCACCGTCGACGAGATCGGCGACGAGTTTGGCATTCGTGTAGCAAACAAACGCATCTCTGTGACGCCGATCGCCCTGCTGACTGAAGGCGCGAAAGGCGATCCGGTCGTGCTGGCGCGCGCGATCGACGACGCTGCCGGAACAGTTGGAGTCGACTTTATCGGCGGCTATTCGGCATTGGTCCAAAAAGGCACGACGGAATCCGAACAACGCTTTCTCGACTCGATACCGGCAGCACTTTCATCCACGAAGCGTTTGTGCTCGTCCGTGAATGCCGCTACCACGCGAGCGGGCATCAACATGGACGTGGTGGGCCATATAGGCAGGATCATCAAAGACGCCGCCGAACGGACGCGCGACGAAGGTGGCATCGCCTGCGCGAAGTTCGTCTGTTTCGCCAATGCGGTTGAAGACAATCCGTTCATGGCGGGCGCGTTTCACGGCGTCAGTGAAGCAGGCTCGGTAATCAACGTCGGCGTGTCCGGTCCGGGCGTGGTCCATCACGCTGTGCGTCACGCAGACAAGAACCTTCCCTTGCAGGATCTCGCCGAGACGATCAAGAAACTCTCGTTCAAGCTCGCGCGCGCGGGAGAATTGGTCGGCCGCGAAGCAGCACGTCGATTGGGAATCCCGTTCGGTATCATCGATCTCTCGCTCGCGCCGACGCCTGTTCCCGGCGACTCCGTAGCCAACATCATCGAAGCCATGGGTTTCGAACGCGCCGGCACGCATGGCACCACCGCTGCACTGGCATTGCTCACCGATGCCGTGAAAAAAGGCGGCGCGATGGCGAGCGGTTCGGTCGGGGGCATGAGCGGGGCGTTTATTCCGGTTTCGGAAGACGCAGGAATGATCGAAGCCGCGCAGGTCGGAGCGTTGTCGCTCGCGAAACTGGAAGCATGGACCAGTGTTTGTTCCGTCGGGATCGACATGGTGGCCGTGCCCGGTTCCACGTCTGCCGAAACGATCGCCGCCATAATCGCCGACGAGATGGCGGTGGGCGTAATGAACAACAAGACGACGGCGGTGCGAATCATTCCGGTGCCCGGTCGTGACGTCGGCGAAATCGTCGACTTCGGCGGGCTATTGGGAAGGGCGCCGATCATGCAGGTGAACGCGTTCTCGTCTGATGTGTTCATTCGTCGCGGCGGCCGCATACCCGCCCCCATTCATTCGCTCCGCAACTGAGTTATAGTGATCCGCACTTATTGGAGGACGCTTGTATGCCAGAAGCACTCGGAATGGTTGAATGTCGCGGACTGGTGGCGATGATCGAAGCGGCTGATGCGATGGTGAAAGCCGCAAACGTTCGTCTGGTCGGGTGGGAAAAGATCGACGCCGGTCTGGTTACGGCGATCGTGCGCGGCGACGTTGCGGCGGTCCGCAGCGCGGTCGACGCCGGGGCGGCAGCAGGGAAGAGAGTCGGCGAAGTTGTGGCCACGCACGTCATTCCCCAACCTCATGCAGACGTGGACCAGGGGCTTCCGGTGTTGCACACGGGCGAAACGACGCGCAAGAAGATCAGCGGATCAGTCAGACCAAAGGGTTAACACTCAGGGTTGCAGGAGAGAGTTCGATGGCTGCAAAGAACAAAGCAAATTTGCTCGAGAGGTTTTCCTATCAGGCCACGCGAGCCACTGGCACTTCGTACGCCTTTTTGCTGGCGCTCGGGACCATTGTTGTTTGGGCCATCACCGGACCGCTCTTCGGTTATTCGAATACGTGGCAACTGGTTATCAACACAGGCACGACGATCGTTACTTTTCTGATGGTCTTCCTGATCCAGCGGGCGCAAAACAAAGACGCCGTTGCGATTCATTTGAAGTTGAATGAAATCGTGGCTGCGTTGGAGGGTGCGAGCAACCGGCTGATCGACGTTGAAGATTTAAGTGAGGCGGAGATCAAGGCCTTGCGGAATTATTATCTGAAGCTAATTCAACTCGCGAAGGAAGACGATAACCTCACCACGACCCACTCCATCGAAGAAGCCACCTCAAGCCACGGAAGAAAGTACAAGAAAAAAGCGAAGTAAGAACCGCGGATTTACACGGATCGGTGATTACGGCTTCCGTGTGGGACCGTTTGTGCCTGTGACGGGAAGTCGCACTGGCGGGGCCTTCGGAGAGGTCGCGGATTCTCTGCGCGCGAGGCGTCCCGTGCGCGTTAACGCGATCCGCTTCTCAGCACTGTTAGGCTGATCGACCGTGACCTTGATCGCGCGATAAGTGCCGTCGTTCGTCTTGTTGGTCGGGTTGTAGGCGATCACGTACTGCGTGCGGAGATCGCGAATGATCTCGTTGGCTATTTGCGGAAGCTCGGAAAGCGACTCGGGAAAGAACGCCCGCCCACCAGTTTCTGAAGCGAGCTTATTGATCAGGTTGACGGCTTTGTCGCGCGGGCTCTTGCGAATGAATCCCGCCTCTTTATCCAGCTCGTTGACGAAACCGATCACGAAGATCTGCACGTCGTCTTCGCGCAGCCGGGCGAAAAGTTGTTCCTGATTGTAGAAGCTGTTTCGGTCCTCGCCGTCGGTGATGACGATGAGTGCTCGACGACGGCGGTCGCTCTCGTCACCTTTCCTGTATTCGGCGACGTACTCGGCCGAGAGATAAACGGCATCGACAACCGCTGACTGCCCGCCCTCGACGTACATGTTGTCGAGCGCGTCCATCAGTGCTTCCTTGTTGGCGGTAAAATTCTGAGCAATCTCGCTGTTCTCACGACCGACGAACCTTACGAGAAAAGTTTCATCGCCCGACTTGTTGCTGTTGATGATGCTCTTGCCGGCTTCAATCACCGTCGGAAGCTGCGTACGCAGCGAGCCCGAAGTGTCGACAGCGAGGCCATAACTGATCGGCACGTCTTCGCGAGTGAAGTATTCGATGGGTTGTGGCACGCCGTCCTCGAATACGTGGAATTCGCCCTGCGGCAGGTTACCGATCGGGCGATTGTTCCGGTCGATCACGCGGACTTGAAGTTGGACCAAGTCGGCGTTGATTCTGATCTTGTCGCCTTCCTCTATCTCTTCAGGAGGCGTCGGCGTCGGCGTTGGTTTGAGCTTTGGAACCGGTGGTGGTTCACCGAGTGTCGGCGCGCCTCTTCCAGGTCGCGGCGTCTGCGGTGTTGGGCTGGGAGCAGGCGTAGGCGTTTGCGTGCGCGGGCGATCCTGGCCCTCGACCGCAGCGCCAAACACGAATGCGGAAATGATTAAGACGCACGCCACGAAAAGCGTCGTTCGTCGCACGTTGAGCTTTCTAACCAACCCCAAGACTCCTTCTAAATCCAGCCGCGAACAGTCTATCCGATTTCGCTATCACATCAACCATGCACACGAAACGCTCCTCGGACCCGGTATCGGGACGGGAGCGTCAATAGAGCGATTCACACCGACGAAGCGGGCGATGCTGGGGCAACCAGCGTCGCAATTGAGATGCGGCCACTAACGCACACGTAGACAGATGCAACCGAGGCAATTCCGCGTTGCCGGACATCTGTTTGCCGGACGCGTCGCGGATAAGACTCAACGGGCTCCCGACGTGGCGTAGTATCCTTCCTTCGAACGAACAAACAGGCGCGGCAGACCGCGTGGCGCAGTCACTTTCACCTTTACGCGGTGCCATTTGCCGTCGTTGGTGAATGTATCGGGTTTGTAGCCGATGGAGTACTGGTGCCGCAGCTCCAGCGCGATTTGTTCAAAGATATCGTCCATCTCAGCCGCCGACCGCGGGAAGAACGCCTTGCCGCCCGAAACACCGGACAATTCGTCCAGAATTCCCTGTCCCTCCATGCCGAGCGAGCTGCCCGCGTCGCTGCCGCTCAAAATACCGATCGCATAGAGCGTTACGTCCGACTCTTTCAGGAGCTTTCGCAGTTCGTTGAACGTGTAGCGCGAGTCGTTGTCCTGCCCATCGCTGATCAGCAGCAACGCGCGTTTCGGATGGGCGCCCCGCTGTACTTTTTCGACGCCGAGATAGCAGGCATCGTAGAGCGCCGTTTGGCTCTTCGTCTCGACGAACGTCAGCTTGTTGAGAATCGAGTCGCCGTCGCGCGTCCGGTCGAGCAGCAATTGAGCACGTGAATTGAAGGCAATCAGGAAGTACTCGTCCGAATCGTGACTGGTTTGAATGAACTTGGCCAGCGCGTCGCGAGCGCGTTTTACTTTATCGCCGCTCATCGAGCCGGACACGTCGAAAATGACGCCTACCGAGACGGGCGAATCGTCGTCGCTGAAGAAAGTGATCTCTTGTTGTTGCTTATTGTCGAAGACGGCGAACGCGGACTTGCTTAAGCCGGAAACGTAACGCCCGTAGGTGTCGGTGACGGTGACGGTCAGGGTAATCAGATCGGTGTTGGTAATCAACGACCGGTCGTCAAGCTCGGTGCCAAGCTTCGGGGTCGGCGTAGCTGTAGCAGGAACCGTCGCAGGAGGAAGTGTTGGCACGGCAGCAGCCGGCTTTTCGTCTCCCGGCGTTTGTTTTTTCTGCGCGGGTTCCTGACTGGTTACTACCAGCGTGAAACCAAACGTCACCGCGACCAGCGACAGGGTAGCTGCTGCCAACTTGGTGGCGTAACGAGTCCGTAAATACATGTCACCCCCGGTTACATGCGTCGATTCAAATTTTTAGTACACCGGTCAGGGTCTAGTAAGGGAACCTCGTCAACACAGATGCTCGATAGGGAACGAGTGATGCCCGAACTAACGATCAGGGCGTGAAAGTTTGCGGGGAGACGGCCGCGCGCGTTTCATTTAATCGGTGTTGGCGGGGCCATCATAGGACATCCGTGTTCCCTTGTAAACGATCTAGGGAACACGGATTTCTAGTTGTTTGGCGGGCCTGATTAGGAGGGTTCAGCTTCGACTATGCTGGTCGGGAGGTCTGTGGGGATGACACGGAGAAATCTGAAGCCGGCGGCTGTCAGGAGCTCGTCAAACTCCCTGGCCGTTCTTTCTTTCCCGCTGGGATCGCCCTCGGGAACGACGCAATCGACGATGATTACCCGTCCGTGCTGCGGGATCTGACTGCGGATATTCTTCAGGATCCGAGTCGCCTTTTCATCGTCCCAGTCGTGGATGATGTAGACGTCGCCACCGGCCGGAACTGACTGAAAAAAATCGCCGGCGATAGTTGCGCACCGATCCGCGATGCCCGCTGCATCCAGCTTCAGAAGCGCGTCCGAGATGACTTGCTCCGTGTCAAACAAAACGCCAAAAGCCTGCGGGTTTGCCTTCAGAATCGATGTAATAAGTCCCCCATGGCCGCCACCCACCTCGACGATCTTGTTGAACGGAGAGAAGTCGTAAAGCGATGTGATTTTCTCGTTCAATTGGTTTGCTGGTTCCATGGCGGGTGCGACCACAATGTTCTCCTTCAATTGCGGAAACTTTCCATTTAATAACGCGTGATATACTCGCCAATCGTCCCAACGCGGATTTAAATAATGGCTGAATTTATTTGCAGATTAGGTACGCCGGGAGGCGAGGTGGTGACGCGCACAGTCGAAGCCACCGGCATTCACGAAGCGCGAGCGCGTCTCGAACGCGAGGGCTTTCGCGTCTTCAACGTCACTCCTCCGAAGACCTCCGGCGTCACGGCGCTGAGTCGACTGGGTCGCCCCGGCTCGCAACTACGCGTCAAAGCCAACGATTTTCTTCTTTTCAACCAACAGCTCGCAGCGCTAGTTCGTGCCGGTATTCCGATCCTTCAGGCGATCACGATGCTGCGAAAGCGCGCGGCATCGGCGAAGCTGCGTACGATTCTCGGCGACGTCGAAGACCAGATCCGCGGCGGCGCGGCGCTCTCGGAGGCCTTCGCTTCTCAGGGCGGCGTCTTCCCGCGCATCTACACTGCTTCGATCCTCGCAGGCGAACGATCCGGCGCGCTCGACGAAGTGTTGAGCCGCTACGTCAGCTACATGCGACGCAACGTCGCGTTGCGGCGAAAGATTCGCGGCGCGCTCGCGTATCCATTGTTTCTGCTGTTTGCGTCGGCATGTATGGTGGTTTTTCTGACGATCTACGTCGTGCCGCGAATGTCTGACCTGTTCACCAATTTCGGCAACGAACTGCCGACCGTGACTCAGATCGTCGTCGGACTCTCGCGTTGGTTGTCGACTAACGTGTTTTGGTTCGCGCCACTGGTGATCGGCGGGTCAATTCTTCTTTATTTGTGGTCGCGCACACCGGCCGGCAAACTCCAGATAAGCGCTTTGATTCTAAAGGTACCTTTGGCGGGAAGTCTGGCGGTCCAATTGTCGGTGGCACAGGCGACTCGCTCGTTGGCGACGCTGTTGGCCGGCGGTATCACGCTGGTCGAATCGTGGGAGATCGCGTCGGAATCGATTACGAACCTGGAATTGCGGCGTCGCAGCGAGTCGATCCTGCCGATGATTCGCGAGGGACGTTCATTTACGGAAAGTTTGGAGTACGCTGGTTGGATTCCCGCGCTCGCGATCGACATGATCGGAATCGGCGAGCGTTCAGGCAGCCTGCGGGAGATGCTGGATGAGGTGGCGGTGTTCTATGACGCGGAATCGGAAGTGCGGCTCGAGCAGTTGACGACCACGCTTGAGCCTGCGATTCTTATCGTCATGGGCGGAGTAGTGGTGACGATTCTCCTCGCAATCTACCTGCCGATCATTCAATCGATTTCGAGTGGAGCGGGAGTCACCGGGGCCCATTGATGGCCCATCCGGAACTGTTTTATGAGCCAAGTGTCTGAGAACGACAACCCCGTCATTAAGCCGATTGTTTCGCCGTCCGAAAACGGCGGACAGAACGGCGAGCACGAACCGCCTGAGATGAAGGCGGCCAAGGAGCTCGCGCGGCGTTATCGTTTGCCATTCGTCGATCTGCTGCCTCCGGATCGAGAGTCGCCCATCGACTATCAACTGTTTGCGGAAGTGCCGGTTGATTTGATGGTCCGGCACCAGTTTGTTCCGCTCAAACGCGACGGCAAGGGACTGCACATCGCGATGGCGGATCCGACGGATCTCGAGCGGCTCGACGAAGTTTCGAGCACGCTTCGCACTCGCGTGATTCCGCACGTCGCCACTGCGGGTGCTGTCGAAGTTGTTCTACGCAAAGGCGACACGACGCAGCGCGTTCTGCAGGAAGCCGCGTCCGGTTTTCGCATCTCGCTCGTCAGGGAAACCGAGCACGGCGAGGAAGTGCTCGATCTCGATCGCCTGGCGACCGATTCTGAGATGTCGCCGATCATCAAACTCGTCGACACGATCATTTACAACGCGATGGAATCGCGCGCTTCAGACATCCACATCGAAACGCGCGACACTGAAGTGCAGGTTAAGTACCGCATCGACGGCGCGCTCTATGCGAAAGTCGATCCGATCGATCTCGCCTATCACCAGACGTTGATCTCGCGTATCAAGGTCATGTCCGAGCTCGACATTGCGGAGCGTCGCGTCCCGCAGGACGGTCGTTTCCGCGTTCGTTATAAAGGACGCAACGTCGACTTCCGCGTTTCGATCATGCCGACGATCCACGGTGAAGACGCCGTAATCCGTATCCTCGACAAAGAACAGATCAACGAAGAGTTTCGCAACCTGAACCTGCACGTCGTCGGGTTCGCGGAAGAAGACCTGCGAAAGTTTCGCCGTTACATCGCGGAGCCGTACGGCATGGTGCTCGTCACTGGTCCAACTGGTTCCGGCAAGACGACCACGCTTTACGCAGCGCTCAACGAGATCAGAAACGAAGAAGACAAGATCGTTACAATCGAAGACCCGGTTGAGTATCAGTTGCACGGCATCACGCAGATTCCGGTGAACGAAAAGAAGGGTCTCACTTTCGATCGTGGTCTTCGTTCGATCCTTCGTCACGACCCCGACAAGATCATGGTCGGCGAAATTCGCGACACCGAAACGGCGCAGATCGCCATCCAATCCGCGCTCACCGGTCACCTCGTATTTACAACGGTACACGCGAACAACGTCATCGACGTGATCGGGCGCTTTCTGAACATGGGCGTCGAGCCGTACAACTTCGTCTCGTCGTTGAACTGCGTGCTGGCGCAACGATTGATTCGAATGCTGTGTCAGTACTGTAAGAGGCCGTATCATCCGAACGATCTCGAGTTGTCGGAGTCAGGTCTGCGGCCCGAGGAGCATGCCGGACGCACCTTCTATATGAACGTGGGCTGCGATGCCTGTAACCACACCGGTTATCGCGGCCGTACTGCGATTCACGAGTTGCTGGATTTGTCTGATAATATTCGCGAAATGATTGTCGAGCGACGGCCTGGTTCCGAGGTGCGTCGGGCGGCAGAGGCTGAGGGGTTGACGAGCTTGCGAGAGTCGGCCCTGCAAAAGGTTTTCAGCGGTATTTCGACCTTGCACGAGATCAACCGCGTTACGTTCGTCGAAGAACTGAACGGCGCAAAATGAGCTTCCCCTCCGGGAATACTCAACCCCCCGACTTAGTAGTAAAAGTAACTGGCTAAAGGGAACCAAAATTTAGGGTTCGCGTGTAAGGAAATTGGCAACGCGGATCTTGCATCTTAGGCGTTGCGGTAGCATTATTAGGGTCGCCAATTTAGGGTCGCTAAACTTTCCACCTCCCGGACGAAAATTGTCATGAGATACAACACTAGAACTCGAACACTAATCGCCTTTGTTCTGGCAGCTTGCTTGCTCTCGCTGCCTCTTTCGGCCTTCGCCAAGAAGGGCGACAAGAACTTCAAGCGCGGCATGCAATACGAGCTGGCGCAGCAGTGGGACAAAGCGGCCCAGGAGTTTACGCTGGCGGTGGCTGCCGACCCGTCGAATATGGAGTACCAGCTCCACTTCCGGCGCGCGAGTTTCAATGCCTCGCAAACGTACATGCAGCAGGGCCGGTCGTTGGCCGAACGCGGCGATTTCGTCGGGGCCTACAACGCGTTTCGCCAGGCTTACGGTTACGACCCGGTGAACGAGCTCGCTGTGTCCGAGATGGAACGCATGCTTCGTTTGCAGGCCGTCAAAGAAGGCAGGACTCCGGGGAGTGGAAACGGTAACGGCAACGGCAACGGTAATGGCAATGGCGTGAAGCCCGGCGAGCCCGAAGCTGGTAGCGCTGCGGGCGCGGCTGGTCAGGGACAAGACTTCGTACCGCGCGAACAGCAACTGCGAATCATCAACTACAACGGCGATCTCAAGACGCTTATTCGCAGTCTTGCCGATCAACTGAGTCTCAACGTTATCTTCGACCGGCAATCATTCACGCAATCGCGTCCGATCGACATCAACCTGAAAGACGTGACGACAGCACAGGCGCTCGACTACGTCTTCCTTCAGGAAGGACTCTTCTTTCAGAAACTCAGCCGGCGAACGATCCTCGTCGCCGATCAGGCACGCCGTCCACAGTATCAACAGCTCGTGCTGCGCACGTTCTTCCTGTCGAACATGAAACCGAACGACGCGCGCACGCTGGTCCAACAAGCGATTCCGCCGTCAGTAGGACGCCCACAGACGATCGTGGTGCCTGACGAAGCGACGAACAGTTTGACGGTGCGCGACACAGCGGAGAACGTTCGACTCATCGGAGACCTGCTGCAAAGCATCGACAAAGACCGCGCCGAAGTGGTCATGGACGTGAACATCTACGAAGTTTCGAAGAATGATCTGCTGGCCTTCG
>Ga0111539_10012941_pt1 | contig 10441 bp, 5 predicted proteins | sample RhiMethybrSRZTD1_FD_79667 | JGI IMG/M metagenome (GOLD analysis project Ga0111539, IMG submission 79667) | Populus rhizosphere microbial communities from Tennessee, USA - Rhizosphere MetaG P. TD hybrid SRZTD1 (version 2) (version 2) | ecosystem: Host-associated > Plants > Roots > Rhizosphere >... | reverse complement strand
TCATGCCGGGCGTCGTCAGCCTGCCGCACGGGTGGGGACACGACGCGCCGGGCACGAAGCTGCGCGTCGCGGCGGCGCATGCGGGCGTCAACAGCAATCTCCTGGCGGACGTCGTGAGCATGGATCCGCTGTCGGGAAACTCGGTGCTGAACGGGATTCCCGTGGAGGTCGCGCCGGCGGGCGCGTGAGCGCCTATGCCAGCGCCGACTCGCCGGGCCGGAGCCCCGCGAGCTCGACGCTCGTCCGCCACAGCTCCGCGGCAAGCGGCGCATCGTACGACTGCTTGGACGAGCGCACCTCGCGCGCGATCTGGACGTAGAGCGCGTCGCGACCGCGATACGCGTCGTCGTGGACGAGCCGCGCGAGCTCGATGCCCGAGCGCCGCGCGGTGCTCGCCCCGGGTAGCACCGAGAGGAGCGGCAGCACGAAGCGCCATGCGAAGCGGCCGACGGCGCCGTAGTCGCGCGCGAGCCCCGTGCCCGGCATGAGGCCGGGGTCGTACGCGTTCACCGTGACGCCGTCACGGCCGCTCGTGCGGAGCCGGCGGGAGAGCTCGTAGGCGAAGAAGAGGTTGCAGAGCTTGGACGTCGTGTAGGCCGTGCGCCCCGCGGCGCCCGGGCTCCGCGCCCACTCCGCGCGCTCGGCGTCGCCCGGGCGCGCGAGCGCCTCGAACGTCCGCCATCGTGGCGCCGGCATGCCGGTGAACCACTCCGGGTTGTGCGTGCCGCTGCTCACGACGACGACACGCGCGCCCGGCGCGAGCCGGTCGAGCAGGCGGTGCACGAGCAGGAAGTGGCCGAGGTGGTTCGTCGCGAAGGTCAGCTCGAAGCCGTCGGCAGTGAGCCTCGGGCCGTGGGCGAGCTGGATTCCCGCGTTGCAGACGAGCGCGTCGAGCGGCGCCGTCGTGGCCGCGGCCAGCCGCTCCGGAAACGAGCGCACCGACGCGAGCGCGGCGAGATCCAGCGGCACCACCGCGAGCGCCGCGCCCGGATGATCGCGACGCACGTCGTCGGCCGCGCGGCGGCCCGCGTCCTCGTCACGGCAGGCGAGGATCACGTGCCATCCCGGGACCCCGGCGAGCGCCCGCACGCACTCGAGCCCGAGGCCGCGCGTCGGCCCGGTGACGACTGCGGTCCGCGTCCCGGCGCTCACGGCGCCACTATCGACGACTCGCTCGGCTGGGTAAACGTGGTGCTCAGGCGGGCTTCGCCGCAGCGAACCGAAGCCGAACGTAGTCCGCCGTCCATGCCCCGGACGCGTCGCAGAGCGCCGGCCGGAGCGCCTCGCGGACCTCGGCCAGGAACTCGGGCCGCTCGCGCGCCGGGAGCGCACCGGTGAAGGCCTCGGCGAAGGTCTCGAGCCAGGCGGTCACATCGCCGGGGAGCGGCGTCGGGCGCGGGATGAGCGCGATCCAGCGGACGACGAAGCCGGCCGCCTCGAGGCGCTGGCTGTACGAACCGACGTCGGGGAAGTACCAGGGATCGAGAGCCTCGCCGTCGATGCCGCGCCGATCGAGCGCGGCGATGAGCGCGGACTTGATCCTCGCGACGCAGCCCTCGCCGCCGAGCTCGCCCACGAAACGCCCGCCCGAGCGGAGCGCACGATGAACGCCCGCGATGACGTCGTCGGCGCGCTTCATCCAGTGGAGCGCGGCGTTGCTGAAGACCGCGTCGAACTCGTTCTCGAAGGTGAGCGCCTGTCCGTCCATCACGTGGGCATCCAGGCCGCGAGCCCGGGCGGCGGCCACCTGCGCCGGGCTGCCGTCCACCCCGACCACGCGGCAGCCGGCGGCGACCAGCTGCTCGGTCAGGACGCCGTCGCCGCAGCCGAGGTCGAGGATGCGTTCGCCCGCGCGGGGCGCCAGCAGCTCGAGGACGGGCTGGCCCAAGTCCGAGACAAATCTGGCGTTTCGCTCGTATCGCTCCGGGTCCCAGGTCTGGATGGTCGTCATGGGCTCATCCTGGAGGCGTTCAGAGCGCGCTGAACGCGGTTCAAGACGGCGAGCGGCTTCGCACGCCGAGGCCCGTGAAAGTATTCCCGATTCTCCGTTGACGCGATGTTTGACACGCGCGTACCACGGTTACCTCACTCACCCAGATCGAAAGGAGTTCCCCCATGCGTGCGCTCGGCGTCGGGCTCATCCTCACGCTCGTCCTCGCCGGCAACGAAGCCCTCGCGGCACAGCAGCTGGTCGCGACCAAGACGATCCTGGTGAAGAACCCACCTTCCGGCGCGCGCAAGCTGCTCTGGAAGGTCAAGGAGACGGCGGCAACGGTCATGGGGAATCCCATCACCCAGGGTGGGGCGACGCTCCATGTCCAGCTCAACCCCGGCCCCGACCAGTGCGTGAGCATGCCGGCATCCGGCTGGTCGGCGATCGGCAGCATCGGCTTCAAGTACAAGGACATGACGCTGGCCAACGGGCCGGTGAAGGTCGCGTCGATCAAGAAGACCCCCTCCGGGAACTTCCTCCTGAAGGCGCTCCTCAAGAACGGCGGTCCGACGTCCATTACCGTCGTTCCCGCGAACCCCTCGACCAGCTATGCAACCAACTTCACGCTGGGCGTTGGGGACGAGTACTGCGGTGGAACGGTGTCGGCCTCACCGAACCCCAACAACGCGACCACCTTCAAGGTGTCGGACGACGGCCCTCCGGCCTCCTGTATCAGCACGTGCACCGTGCCTGCCGTTTGCGGCAACGGCATGATCGAGGGGATCGAGCAGTGTGACGACAGCAATACCTCGCCCGGCGACGGCTGCGACGCGATCTGCCAGGTCGAGGAGACGAACAGCCAGTCGGTGGGTGCCGGCGGGACCGTGTCCACCGGGACGACACCCACGGAGGCCGATCCGCTCGAGACGTCGGTCACCACCCCGAACGCGGGCACGGTGACCATCTTCGAGTCCTCGCCCGGCTCCGCGCCCGCCGGCTTCGAGTTCCGCGGTCAGGCGTCCGTGATCACGGCACCAAACGCCACCACCTCCGACAATCCGCTCGAGCTGATCTTCCGCATCGACGCGTCGCAGATCCGCGCGGGCGAGACGGAGCAGACGGTGCAGGTCTTCCGGAGCGGCGTGCTCGTCGGGCCGTGCCTCGGCGCGCCGGGCACGGCCGTGCCCGAACCCTGCGTCGGCGAGCGCACGCTCCTCCCGGGCGGCGACATCCTCCTACGCGTGTTTGCCACGCACACGAGCCCGTGGAGCTTCGGCTATCCGCTGTGCGGCAACGGGGTCCTGGACGGCGGCGAGACCTGCGATCCGCCGGCCGGCGGGTGTGGGGTCGGGAATACGTGCAAGGCCGACTGCACGTGCGCGCCTGCGTGCAACTGCTGCGCGCTCCCTCCGACCGCGATCAGCATCCTTCATGGCGCCGCCGGCGGCGACTGCGGCGACGTACTGCAGGCCTCGGGAGCGCCCGCCTTCAACCTGACGTGCAACACGGTCTACTTCGGCGGCGGCGGCGCCAGCATACCGCCGTTCCCGTTCCCGGACGGCGGTCTCGTCCTCAAGGTGACGGCGTGTGACAGCACCGACGAGCGGCTGACCCTCGGCCCGACGACGTCGGTCGAGACGGGCGCCAACGACATCTGCTCCTCCGCGGGCTGCAACTTCGGCGGTCCGGCCGCCGTGCCAAATCCGGCAAGTCCGCCCACCAGTACCTGCGTCGTCCCGACAATTTCCCAGGATGTGAGCGGTGTCATGAGCTGCGGCGGGGTCATCAACCAGATCGGCCTGCCTCTCACTGCCGAGATCTTCCTCACCGGAGATGCGAACACCGATCCCGGCAATACGATCGCCGGAATCCAGCCCTGCCCGCTCTGCAGCTCCGGGACCTGCATCGGCGGCCCCAACAACGGCATGGCGTGTACGACGGCAAACTCGGGCTCCGTCGGAGCCGGCTATCCCACGAGCATCGACTGCCCGCCGGCCGCGTCCGCGTCGATCGGGACGATTCCGATCGGCGCCACGCTCACGACAGGGCAGGTCACGTGGACGGGAACACCCGCCACCAACGACACCGGCAGCACCGTGAGCGTTCAGTCGCGGGTGTTCGTCGGATACTGCATCGACAGGGATCTCCCGGGCGGCACGCTGGCCTTCGAGAACCCCCCGCATCAGTGCTGGGAGAATGGGGCGCCGGTCGGGACAGCCTGTGCCGGCTTCTTCGAGAGCTGTGAGCAGCGGAACAACGGCGCGTTCGGTCCGAACGGCGGTGTGAACAGGACCATCACCCAGGTCGGCTCTGCCCCGGGATGCCTCGCCGATGCGCTGCCCCATGCCTCCCGCGTCGTCGGCCCCTTCCGCCTCCCGCCGACCTTCACCCCGACGGTCGACGCCGCGGCCGACTTCCCGGGTCCGGGGACGATCAGCCTCGACGGAAACATGCAGCTCCAGTAGCGCGCGGCCATCGGCGGCGTCCCACGCGGCGCCGCCGATGGCGTGTCCGAGCTGTCAGCGCCCACCATTGCAGAAGCGCCAGCGCTCGGTGCGGGCCCTCTACGCAGCGCGCAGCTGGAACTATCGTTCAATAAATCTGCAACACAGACTCTACGTTTTTCCTTGACCGGCCCCGTCGCAACCAGTACAGGCTCGGCTCCAGCCCGCTCGGTTTTGCGACGGCCCGTGACCGAACTGGAGGGGGACAGCGATGCGACTCGGACTGCGTAGTGGCCTGCTTGCCGCGGCCATCCTCGTGTGGAGCGGACCCAGCGGCGCGACCGATATTCCCATCCCGGGAAAGCTGGGGTTCATCAAGCAGGGGAAGTTCAAGTTCATCTCCAAGCCGGTGGGCACATTCACTGTTCCCTCACCGAGCGGCCCCGAAGATCCGAGAAGTAATCCGTCCTCGATCAACGTCTTCCAGCAGTACGGCTCCCTCACCGACTCGCTGGCCGGAGGCACGTGGCAGGGGTTGGGCAATCCGGAAGGCTCCGCCGGCTACAAGTACAAGAACGCCGCGGCGCCGATCGGCGGCGCCGTGAAGATCATCCTCCTGAAGTCGAGGATCATCAAAATTCTCGCCAACGACGACAACACGCTGGCCGGCGCGGTCGGCGCCAATGTGGGCATCGAGCTCACCATCAACTCCGAGAGGCGCTGCGCCGACTTCGGCGGCACCAACCTCAGGAACGACGGCGTCTGGAAGTCGAAGGACGCGCCGGCGCCGGCCTCCTGCCTCGTCTTGGGCGGGGGAACGACGACATCCTCCAGCGTGACGAGCACGACCTCCACGACGAGCACGACCATCGCGACCGTCTGTGGCGATGGCATGACTCAGGGTCTCGAGCAGTGCGACGACAACAACACCTCGCCGGGCGACGGCTGCGACGCGATCTGCCAGATCGAGGAGACGACGAACCAGTCCGCGGGTGCCGGCGGGACCGTGACCACCGGAGGCACGCCCACCGCGGCCGACCCGCTGGAGACGGCGGTCACCACGCCGAACGCGGGCACGGTGAGCATCTTCGAGAGTTCCCCGGGCTCGCCGCCGGCGGGCTATGAGTTCCGCGGTCAGGCGGCCTACATCACGGCGCCGAACGCTCCCAGCTCCAGCAATCCGCTCGAGCTCGTCTTCCGGATCGATGCGTCGCAGATTCGCGCCGGTGAGACCGAGAACACGATCCAGGTCTTCCGGAGCGGCGCGCTCGTGCCGCCGTGCCTCGGAGCCCCGACCACGGCGGTGCCCGAGCCCTGCGTCGCCGAGCGAACTCTCCTTCCGGGCGGCGACATGCTCCTCCGCATCTTCGCGACGCACACCAGCCCGTGGAGCTTCGGCTATCCGCTCTGCGGCAACGGCATGCTCGACGGCGGCGAGACCTGCGATCCGCCGGCGGGCGGCTGTGGGGTGGGCGACACGTGCAAGGCCGACTGCACGTGTGCGGCCACGTGCGACTGCTGCGCGGGCGCCCCGGCGACCCTCAGCATCTCCCACGGCGCCGCCGCCGGCATCTGCGGGACCGTGCAGAACGCGCTCGGGGCGACGGCGATCAACCTCACCTGCAACACCGTCTATTTCGGCGGCGGTGGGGCCGCCGTACCTCCGTTCCCGTTCCCCGACGGAAACCTCGTCCTCAAGGTGACGGCCTGCGACAACATCGACGAGCGGCTGACGCTTGGTCCCACGACCTCCACCGAGACGGGCAACATCGATACGTGCTCTTCGGCGGGGTGCCGCTTCGGCGCACCGTCCGCGGTGCCGAACCCCGGATCCACCCCGACGAGCTCCTGTGTCGTGCCTCGCATCGCGCAGAACGTGAGCGGTCTCGCGAGCTGCGGTGGGGTGATCGATCAACTCGGATTGCCGATCCTCGCCGACGTGTATCTCACCGGCGACACGTCCACCGACCCCATGGGCACGATCGTAGGCATCCAGCCCTGCCCACTCTGTAGCGCCGCAACGTGCATCGGTGGCCCCAACAACGGCATGGCGTGCGTACCTGGAAACTCGGCCAGCGGTGTCGCCTACCCGACGAGCAGCGACTGCCCGCCGAGCGCGTCGAACCTGATAGGCACCATCCCGGTCGGAGCCCGGCTCACGACCGGTCAGGTGACCTGGACGGGGACGCCTGCCGGGAACGACCCGGGCAGCACGGCGGGCTTCCAGAGCCGGGATTTCGTCGGCTTTTGCCGCGACTATGCGCTCCCTGGTGGGACCGGAGCTTTCGAGAGTCCGCCGCACCAGTGCTGGGAGAATGGCGTGGCCATCGGCACGCCGTGCGGCTCCGGCGGCAGCACCTTCGAGACCTGCGAGCAGCGCAACAATGGCGCCTTCGGTCCCAACGGCGGTTTCAACAGGACCATCGACCAGATCGGCTCCGCGCCGGGCTGTCTCGCCGACGAGCTCCCACACGCCGCGCGCGTCGTCAGTCCGTTGGTGATACCGCAGACGTTCGATGCGACGATCGACGCCTCGGGCGACTTCCCCGGCCCGGGAACGATCAGCCTCGACGGCAACATGCAGCTCCAGTAACGCCTCGGGAGCCTCGACGGCGCCGCTCCGGCGGCGCCGTCCGAGCTCCCAGCGCACCACGAGAGGTCGGGGATGCGCTCCCGTCCGCGGAGCCGGGACTACCGAGCGGCGGCGCGGCGCCAGGCCCTCAGCGGCACCTGATCGAGGTGGAGCTCGTCACGCACGGTCCGAAGCGTGCCTGGCCGCACTCCCCCGCGCTACCCGCCGCGGCTCCGCCGAGCACCGCCGTGGCCTGGAGGGGTACGTCCGCGGGCAGGAGCGCCAGTGTCGCGTCCTTCACGACCACACTGATCTGAACCTCGCCGTCGCCTCGATCCTTGACGACCATCTTCTTGACGCCGCCCGTACCGCCGGGGCGCAGGTCTCTGAACGTGAAGCCGTTGCTGGTCGTCGTCCAGCCGGGGCCGGGGAAGGCATAGGGTCCGCCGGGTAACGTGACATCGAGAGCGGGTTCCGCGGCCCGCGTACGCAGCTGGAGCCGCGCGCCATTGGCAGCAGGATTGGCGCTGAAGCTCCCGGTCGCAAGGACGAAGCGCGCGCCGATCCTCGCCACGTCGTTCCCGGTCTGCCCGTCCGCGATCCGGGTCACGGTGATCCGCCGCCGCGACCACGACTGCGCGCCGGTGCAGATGTCACAGACATCCCCGAGGCCGTCTCCGTCGGCGTCGGCCTGGTCGGCATTGGCCACGGTGGGACAGTTGTCGAGGCAGCGGAGGGCGGCGTCGCCGTCCGCATCGGGGCCGAGCGGAGGCGGACTCACCGCGACGCTCGCCCCCGACGCCCCGACGCTGATCGTCTGGACGCTGACGCCCGAGACGGGGTCGGAGAAGGTCTGGCCCGCCGCGAGTGCCGCATCGCTGAAATCGATGCTGGCGCCGGGCACCGTGTCGATGAGAAAGGATGGACTGAACGGACCCTTGTGCCCGTAGGCCACGCGGATCGTGACGCCGTTGACGACGGGATCGCCGGGCGCGAAGTTGTCGAAGTACGTGCCGAACGGCTGACGGAATTCGAGATAGTACCAGCTGTTGATCTGACAGGCCGCATCGACGGTTTGCGGGACCCGGATCGTCTGGATCTCACCTGCCAGCGGCTCCTCGCTCGGCGCGAGCGTGAAGGTCCCCGGTGCGAGAACCGTCTTGAGGCTTCCCGCAGGGAACTCTGCCGGGGACAGGATACCGAGAATCATCTTGTTCCGACTGCTGAGATGGGGGCTCTGTAGTGAAACGGGACCTTCGCCCATGATGTCGAACAGGTCGCCGTAGGAGTCGTCATTCAGGCAGGTGTCGCTCATCTGGACCTGCTGCCCGTTTGCGTCCCTGCAGACGTACCGCGACGCGTGCACCAGTCCGAAATTGTGTCCGATCTCGTGCTTGACTTGCGGACCGAGAGCAGCAGTCGTTACATAGCTCCAAGGATCGTCGGCGTAGCCGGGGCTGTCGCAGCCGACGCCGGGCGACACGAAGACCACCTGATCGTAACCCGAGAGGTCCACCCCCGAAGCCGCTGCAGCGGCCGCGCCCCAGTCCGTCCACGGACAGGTGTTGTTGCCGTCGAACGGGATCGTGAACCATCCGTATACGTCGCCAGTGAGGGTGATCAGCCCTGCCGAGACCTCCTCCCAGTAGGCGGCCGTCGAGTCCGGGGCCGTGAACATCGAGGCCTCGACCTGCGCCACGGTCAACGGCTCGGACGTGTTGTTCTGGAAGTTGAACAGGATCACCGCGACGTGGTTCGGGCCGATCGGGGCCGCGGGCGTGGGCGGCGCCGCGATCACGATGAGCGCGGTCGCGAGGACGGCCCACGGCGCGAAAGCACGCACCAGACCCGAGTAACAAAGCCGCGCGCCAAGGGTCAATCAGTACCTGGTAGTTACAACTCCCAGCGCACGGTCAGTCGCGGATCCGGATTGTAGGAACAGAAGAGGCCCGTCCGGATCGTCGCCGTGAGGTGCTCGGCGAGCGCCCGCTCCTGCCCGCCGATGCGCTTCAGCGCCGCGCTGATCGCGCGGCTGACGTTCAGGCGGGCGCGCTCGGCCGCGGACCCCGCGCGCCGCGTCCGCCCGCCGAGCCCGACCGCGCGCCCGAGCTCGTCCGTCAGGAACCCGATCTCGTGCTCCGCCCGCGCCGCGCGCTCGAGGTCGTTGAAACGCTGCGCCTCCTCCAGCTCTTCCTGGAGATCGGCGAGGCGCTCCCGGTAGCGGGCCTTCGCCTCGGCGTCGAGCATCTCGCCGGCGTCGCCGAGGTCGCTCCCGCCGCCGAGGTCGAAGGCATGGAACTCGCGCCCCGGGCTCGCGACCAGCGTGGCGAGGTAGCCGAGCCCCTTCATGTCCGGGAGGGTGAACGAGCGGCCCTCGTACGCGACGATCCATGCCGCGCCGTCACGCCGCAGCGCCGCGGTCGCGGCGCCGGCAGGCGTGGCCTTCGGCGCCGGCGCGCCGCGCGGGATGCGGGCGATGCGCGCGCGGAGGCGTGGCATGCCGAGCTCGACGGCGGTGCGCTCGGCCGCGTCGAGCAGCTCGCCGGCGCGAGCGCGGTCCGATTTGCCACCCAGCTCCAGCAGCAGGCGCGCGAAGTCGGCGCGCGTCCAGGCGACCAACGGGCGCGCGCCCAGCCGCATGTTCATGTCGAGCGCGGCCTCGAAGTGCCGGGCCGCGTCCTCGGGCCGGCGGAGCGTCGCCGCGAGCATGCCGAGGTACCGCTCGCCCGATCCGTAGCTCGCGGCGGACATGCCGAAGACCATGTTCCGCGCCGCGTACGGCAGGAGCAGCGGATACACGAGCGCCGCGAGCCGCTCGTCCTCCTGGAGATGGGCCAGCTCGGCGAGCATGACGAGGCACGCCAGCAGGTTGCCGTCGCGCGGGACGTCGGCGAGGTCGCGCGCGACGAGCGGCGCCACGAGCGCGCGCGCCGCCGCGGCGCGCCCGAGCTCCGCGTGCGCGAGGGCGTGGCCGCAGAGCCAGACCGCCAGCGCCGGATACGTCCTCGTGATCGCGCGCAGCGGCTCCTCCAGCTCCGCGAGCCGCTGCTGCTCGCGCAGGATCACGAAGAGCTGGATGACGTACATCTGGCCGCGCGCCGACGCATGGCTGTCCTGCCGCGTCGCCATCGCCTCCATGGCCAGGCGCTCCGCCTCGTCGAACCGGCCCGCCATGAGGGCGCGCATCGCGTGCACGACGATCGCGTGCCAGCGGTACATCGGGAGGCGTACCGCGGCGGCCTGCCGCGTGTACGTCTCGAGCTCGAGGTCCGCGGCCGTCACGTCGCCAGCCTCGTACAGATCGAACAGGCGATTCCGCTGCACCTCGAACATCGACTGCCGCTCCTGGAGTCGGTCCGCCACGGCGGCGGCCTCGGTCATGACCGCGAGGCGCTCCTCGACCGCGCCCGGTCCCCAGAGCATGAAGTGGCGCGTGATGAGGGCGGCCACGAGCGCGTCCGGATCGCCGACCCGCCGCGCCATCTCGACGGC
>Ga0111539_10012940_pt1 | contig 10441 bp, 6 predicted proteins | sample RhiMethybrSRZTD1_FD_79667 | JGI IMG/M metagenome (GOLD analysis project Ga0111539, IMG submission 79667) | Populus rhizosphere microbial communities from Tennessee, USA - Rhizosphere MetaG P. TD hybrid SRZTD1 (version 2) (version 2) | ecosystem: Host-associated > Plants > Roots > Rhizosphere >... | reverse complement strand
GAGTTCCTGAGCCCCTACGGCATTCGCTCGCTCTCGCGATATCACGCCGAGCATCCGTATGTCTTCAAAGTGGGCGAACAGGAATACCGCGTTTCGTATCTGCCGGGCGATTCCGATACAGGGATGTTTGGCGGCAATTCGAACTGGCGCGGTCCAATCTGGATGCCGGTGAACGCGTTGATTCTGCGCGCGTTGCTGCAGTATTACACCTATTACGGCGACGATTTCACGGTGGAATGTCCGATCGGGTCCGGGCGACAGATGAACCTGTATCAAGTGGCGGAAGAAATTTCGCGGCGGCTCACCGGCATATTTCTGCAGAACAAAAAAGGTTGGCGGCCGGTGAATGGGGACGCAGCGAAGCTGCAGGAAGATCCGCATTGGCGCGATTGCGTCCAATTCTACGAATTCTTCCACGGCGACACTGGCGCCGGACTTGGCGCAAGCCACCAGACTGGTTGGACCGGCGTGATCGCGCGCGCAATGCATTTGTTTGCGAGCACGACGGCTGAGCAGGTTCTCGAGTTAGGGAAGGTTGCCGCTGTCGAAAGCACTGCTCCGCGCCGCCGACGTTCACAATGAAAGCGTTACGGTTCATAGCGTTGGCGTTGCTCGTCGCGGGATGCGCGGGGCGTTCGGGCACGTCTGCGATGCCGAAGCCCGGCAAGGGTATCGAGGAATATCGAGAAGTAGCGCGGCAGGCGCATCGGGCTGTGGCGAATGCCGTCGAATCTCTCGAAGGGCTTGGAGAAGGCGCCGGGCTAGGTCGCTTCGATCGTGACTTTGAGAATCTTGAACTTACGTCGGTGAAGGCTCGCGCTCGCGCGGAAGCGATTATCGCGCGCGGACAAGGCTACTTTGATGAATGGAAGGAACAACTCGCCGTGGCTACGAACAAACCATCCGCCCAGGCGAATTACGATCGCATGTACGAACACTTCACACGCGTGCGCGAGCGGTCCGGCGAAGTTCGCCAGGAGTTCCGTCCGTTCATGGCGAAGCTGCGCCACTTCCGCGCGACCCTTGATCATTCCACGAATTCACCGAGCAGCGAGTCGTCCCGGGTCGAAATTGTCGCGCTGGCGGCGAGCGGACGGCGCGTGCTCAAAACGCTGGATTCTGTTTCGATGGCATTGAACGAGGCTGAGGTTGAACTGCATGCGATGCGCAATTCAAAGTAAGAGAGGGTTGCTCGCGCTGGTGCTGCTGACGCTGTTGCTGGCGCCGCGGCCGACTGGGTGGACTCAATACCCGGGAGTGCCCCCGCCGTTGGCGGGTTCGACACTCGGCCAGAACCTTCGCAACGCCGCCGCCGCGGTGCAAACGCAAGTCACCGCGTTGCGCAATGCGGCGGATAACTGGACGCGTCGCGCGCAGTCGGCGAATTATGGCGACGCCGATTTGCGACGGGATTACGACAACGTCTTGTGGCAGTTCCAGAACCTGCGGAACCAGTTCAATTATTTGGGACAGCTCGCGCTGCAGTTGGGGCGTCCGCGCGCGGACAACGCCGTGGCAGAGTTGGAGGCCGGGCTGAACATCATCTCGGAACTATTTGTGTTTCTGCAGGAGCAATACGCGGCCGGGACGCTCGATCGCGCGACGGTCGAGCGCACAGCGCGCCTGTTCCAGAGAGCGATCCGCGAATGGGAACTTGAACTGCGAAGAAACACTTCCCGTCTGGGAATCGTGTGGTGAGCGTGCAGCGAAAGGAACCGTTTCATGACGGCTGGCCAACGACTTCGCAAGATGCTGCCGGGCCTGGCGCTGCTGCTCCGTTATGACCGATCGCTATTTCGGCACGACGCGCTTGCCGCGTTGGTCGTTACCTTGGTGCTGATTCCATCGGCGTTTGCGTACGCCGATCTCGCCAGATGCGCACCGGCTGCCGGTCTTTATGCGGCGGTCGGAGGGATGATCGTGTTCGCGCTGTTCACCAGCTCGCGGCACGTCATCGTAGGACCGGACGCGGCGATTGCGTTGCTTGTCGGCGCGGCGATCGGTCCGCTCGCGGGGGCTGATGCGGGCAAGGCCGCCATGCTGGCAGCGCTGCTCGCGTTTCTTACGGCGGGTGTGCTGCTACTCATGGCCTGGTTGCGCCTGGGTATCGCAGCGGATTTTCTTTCCAACCCGGCGATGCTCGGGTTCATGAACGGCGCGGCGGTAGTAATCGTCGGCAGCCAGATCGGGAAATTCTGCGGCATCCGTTTGGAAAAGGACAACACGCTGCTGCGACTTTGGGAATGGGCCACGCGACTCGACGAAACACATACGCGCACCCTGCTGGTGGGCATTGCGTGCATCGCGGTGCTGGCATTGTGTCGTTGGATAATTCGCAAGTTGCCCGGTGCGGTTGCGGTCTTTGCGCTGGCGATTATCGCGGGACGCATCGTGGATTTCTCGGCGCTCGGTGTGCCGCTGCTCGGCACGGTGGACTTGCGCTTGCCTGAGGCGTTGCAGCCGGACTTGCGCATCATGGACGTGACGCCTCTTTTTACGGCTGCGATCGGCATTGCGTTGCTCGTGTTTTCTGAAGGTGTCGTGCTCGGCCGTTCCGTTGCCAGCAAGCATGGTTACCACATCGATGCCGATCGCGAACTTACTGCGTTTGGCGCCGCGAACGTGGCGGCCGGATTGCTGGGCTGCTTCGCTGTCGGGTCCAGCCAAACGCGCACGCTGCTCAACGACGGCACCGGCGGGCGCACGCAAATGGTCAGCTTCCTCGCGGCCGTGCTCGCGGCGGCGTTTGTTTTCCTGCTCGCGCCGTGGATGGCGACGATTCCGTCGGTGGCCATCGCTGCGATCCTTGTTTTCACCGGAGTGACGCTGGTCGATTTGCGAGTGTACCCGCGGCTGTGGCGGCTGCATCGTTTCAGCATGGTGGTGGCGGTGGCGACGACGCTGGGCGTTGTCGCGCTGGGTGTGCTGCCGGGTATCCTGCTCGGGGTCGTGCTTTCGTTGTTCGGTGTCTTGGTGCAGATCGTGCGTCCGCAGGATGCGCTGCTTGGATGCATGGAAGGCTCTGCCACTATGCACGACGTGGGCGATGACGACGCGGCGGAGACGATTCCTGGCCTCGTGGTATATCGTTTCTATGGCCCGCTGATTTTTGCCAACGTGCGTTTCTTCATCGAGCGGCTTGAGAGGTTTATCGGAATGGAAAGGGAGCCTGTGCGGCAGGTGATCGTTGACGCTCGCGCGATTCCGAGCATCGACATCACGGCTGCCGAACAGTTGCGCGAATATGTGGCGCGGTTGCGAACTCGTGGCATTGAGCTTGTCGTGGCCAAAATGCATTTGCCGTTGCGTCAAACGCTGTCCAGCGTCAGGGGTGGAGCCAAACTTGAACAGCGGCACTTCAGCCAACTTGGGGATGCCGTTGCCGCTTTCAAAAATCAGTCTGCAGAATCGCCCGCAACCCCAAAAGCCTCCACCTAAACTCCCATAGCGAATTCGTGCCCTGTCACTTCTGACAGTGGAGGAAATGGGGCCATTCCAAGACGCTTGACTGATGCTCTAATGATTGCCGTCGAACAACGGGAGGCGAGTCAACGCGGTTTGCCTCACACCTCGTTGCCGCTCCTCTGCATTGCCTTATTGCTGGGTTCGGCTGGCACTGTGTCAGTCGCCTGGAGTCAAACGCCGCTTACGAAGGCTTTGCTTCTCAACGCCCCGGCTGGCCCCACCAATGTCGCAGAGAGCGCGTCCGACCTAAGGGCCTTTAGCAAAGCGGCGGAGAAGCGGCTTGCTGAAGCTCGAACGGAGTTGGCTGCCACCAAAACCGAGGATCCAGGTATCACCAACCGCCCCATTGGAATCTCTCTGCAGGACAGTTCGCTTCGCCGTGCGCTGCTCGAGCGCCTCGTTCGGATTTACGAGCAACAGATCAGTTACGCAGCGGAACTGGAGGCCGTCAAAAACCGTCGGACTGAACTCGCTCGCCAGGCGCAGTCATGGACGGGATTTTCTGAGCCGCGACCCTATTCCATTTTGCTTACCGACAGCCTGCGCGAGGCCATTCAGATCGAACGGCTCGAGGTTGCCAATGGCGAATCCGCGCTGTCGATGCTGACGACGCTCGTCGACCAAAACCGGACGGTGCTAAAACAGGCAGAGGAGAGAATCCGCCAGATTAACGAGCAACTCGAAGGCAACCGGGACGCAAAGGCCGCGGGTGAACTTACCTGGCATGGAGAGTTCGAAAGGCTTCGCAGTCAGACGGCCGCCGGTGGGATGGCGGCGCTCGATCTGGAGCGCCAAATCAGACAGGAACGTCTGGCTGGCAGCCGTATTCGCCTTGGTTTGCTCGAACGGCAACTCGTCATTGCCAACGCCGGTGCGAGATTTACCGAGGCCGACATGGAAAAGGTCACCGCGCGTCTCGAGGCCACGCAGCGCGATCTACAAACCGAGTTGGCTCTTGCAGAGACACGGCGGCGCGCGGCTTCGCAGGCGCTCGATTCGGCTGCGGAAGAATTGCGCCGGATCCAGGCACAGCCCGTTGCTGATCCTGCGGCCAGCGCCCGTGCCGCGGAGCAAATCGAGGTCCGCCGCGCTCAGTTGGAGACGGCTGACGTCGCGATCAACGTGCTCCGTTTCCTGCTCGAGGCCCTGAACGTCGAGCGCGCCATTTGGGAGGTGCGGTTTGCCGCGCACGGAAGCGGCAGCGTCGAAACAATTCGCCAGACGGAGCGCCAGCTCGATCATTTCGCGCGTCGCGTCGACCTTTGGAAGAGCTACTACCGTCAACAATCGGAAAACGCCTCGAGCCAGTTGGCGCTGCAGGAGGGTCGGCTCGCCGACTTGAATGCCGCTGCGGATCTGGTTCCGCTGGTGCGCGAACGTGTCGCTACATTGCGCGAACGCGATCAACTTCTCCTCCGCATTGTGCGTCACATCGAGCGTGGTGACCGGCTGATCCGAAGATTGGGCGAGGAGATGCGTGAGGCGGCAGGAAACCTTCCTTTCTCCGGCCGAGTGCGCAATATTTTCTCGGATGCCGGCTCTTTGCTCGGCAGGCTCTGGGGGTTCGAAGTCTTCGTGGCCCAGGACACGATCACGGTCGATGGCCAGCAGATAACCGGCAAGCGCAGCGTCACACTCGGCAAGATCATCTCGGCGATTCTCATCCTCGTTATTGGTATTTGGGTCAGCGACCTGCTTTCGCGCGTTCTCGAACCCGTTTTTGTCAAACGATTCAAAATCGAGGCCAACCAGGCGAATTTGATTCGCCGCTGGGTTCGGGTAGTGCTCGTGTTTTCGTTGACACTGTTCAGCCTGGTGTCAGTGAAGATACCGTTGACCATGTTCGCCTTCGCGGGCGGGGCTTTGGCCATCGGCCTTGGGTTTGGAATGCAAACCATCCTCAAGAATTTCGTCAGCGGCATCATTATTCTTTTCGAGCGTCCTTTCCAGGTTGGTGACGTGCTCGATGTTGCCGGTCAACGGGGAACGGTGGTTAGTGTCGGTATCCGCTCTTCGGTGCTCCAACTCTGGGACGGCACGGAGACGCTGATTCCCAACAGCGCGCTGTTGGAGAACGCGGTGACGAACTGGACGTACTCCAACGCCAAGGTGCGCTTTGTCATCAGCGTCGGTGTGGCGTACGGGTCAGACACGCGCCTGGTTGTTCAGACGCTCACGGAAATCCCCGGGCGACATGGATTGGTGGAGAAAGATCCGGCGCCGCAAGTTTTCTTCGTAAATTTCGCCGATAGCTCGCTGTCCTTCGAATTGCGTTTCTGGGTGAACGTCCGCAAGGCCAACTCCGCGCAGGTCGCAAGCGATTTGCGGCAAATGATCGCCAACACTTTTGGCGAACGAGGTATCGTGATGGCTTATCCGCACCGCGACGTTCACGTGGACTCTGCGCATCCCTTGCGCGTGCAAATCCTCCCCATCGCGGATGCTGCGCCTCTTGGAAACGGATCGGGGGAGAAGGCGAAGCCGCCTGCGAATGTGGATCAAGGCAGAATCGAACAACCAGTATCAACAGACTCAAAACCAGCACCTCAGCTCCCATGAGCACAAAGAAACCGAAAAAACTTCCGACACTTCCTTCTACCGTCGCGTGGGAACGCGAGTGGCAAAAGCGTTTTCGTAAAGCTGGCGCGCCGGGTTACGAACTGCCCGCCATCTCCGACTCCGCTGAACGCGAATTGCTGACGCAAACACGCACGCCGGAGAAAGAGAAGGCGCGGCTCGGACGAATCACCGACGAGTTCGTGCGCGCATTCAAAGGCTTGTATCGCGTTGGTCCAGCCGTCACGGTTTTTGGGTCCGCGCGCTTCAAAGAAAGCCATCGTTATTACAAGCTCGCGCGCGCTGTGGGCGCCGAGCTCGCCAGGGCAGGTTTTGCGACCCTTACCGGTGGTGGGCCGGGAATCATGGAGGCGGCCAATCGCGGCGCGCATGAAGCAGGCGGGGCGAGTCACGGATTGAATATTATTTTGCCGCACGAGCAGAGCGCGAACCCGTATGTTGATTCGAGCGTCGAGTTTCGCTACTTCTTCACGCGCAAAGTCTGCCTGGTGAAGTACTCCTGCGCTTTCATCGTGATGCCGGGCGGTTTGGGCACGCTAGACGAACTCTTCGAAGCCGCGACGCTGATTCAGTGCGGAAAAATCGGACCGTTCCCGCTGATCCTGATGGGCGAGAAATTTTGGACCGGCCTGCGGGAGTGGGGGCAATTCATGATGGCTGAAGGCGTGTTCGCGCGCCATGAGATTGAGTTCGGGCATGTCACTGATTCACCGAAGAAAGCAGTGGACCTGATCGTGCGCGGATTGCATCCATCGGTGCGCGGGTGTTTGAAGCCGCAGCGAGGCAAGGGAAGTTGAGGCGGCAGTGCGCATCCAACGAACCAGTCAAATCATCACCGGGGGCATCATCGTGCTCTCGGTGTTGGCTATTGCCTGCGCGTTGTGGTCGCGCCGCTACAGGATTATCCAGGAGGGTGCATACGAAGAACGGCGGAAGATGTTCAATTTTACCGAGCAGCTTGCTGCCGGCAGCGATCGGTTGACCACCGCTGTCCGCGCGTACGCCGCTACTGGCGACGATCGTCATTATCAGGCTTTCCAACAGGAACTGAACGTCGACCGCAATCGCGACATCGCGGTTGCCGGACTGCGTCAACTTGGGCTCACGCCGACGGAAGACGCGCTCATCGCTCGCGCCAGGCAAAACTCCGACAACTTGGTGCATCTCGAGAACCAGGCTTTCGCCGCGGTGAAGAGCAACGACGTCGCGCGTGCGATTCAATTCGTCTTCGGGCCGGAATACGAAACCGCGAAGGCTTCGATCATGGGACCGATCGCGGAAGTCCGCCACGGCCTGGAGCAGCGGCTCACCAGCCAGGCGACTGTTTTGGCCGCTCGCGCGAGATTGCTCACCAACGTTTCGCTCAGTCTGCTCATCCTGAATGCCGCGATGACTTTGGGTGCCCTTGTGTTTTTCTATCGCAAGCATGTTGTGAATCCGCTTGCCGTGCTCAACCGAAACCTCCGCGACCTCGTTGCGCGCAAGCCGGGCGCCAGCGTCAGCTATCAGGAGAGTACCACCGAGATCGGCGAGGTCGCTCGCTCGATCGAGAATTATCGTGTCACCGTCGACGAGGCCGAGCGTCAGCGTTGGGTCAAAACCAGTGTCGCGGAAATCGCCAATGCCCTGCAGGGAACTGAGCAACCGAGGGAATTTGGCGGCAGGCTCCTTTCGAAACTCCTGCCATTAATCGGCGGAGGCTGTGGCGCGTTTTACCTCGGCCGCGAAACGGACGAACGCTTGTCGTTCATCGCCGGTTACGGTTGCAACAGCAGTTGTGAAGGGCAGGCCTTCGCTCCGGGTGAAGGCCTCGTGGGGCAGGCGGCGGTCGAAAAGAAGCCCATCTTCCTGACTGATATTCCGCCCGCTTATATCCGGATCGGTTCAGGTCTGGGTGAGTCGATGCCGCGCATGTTGGCGCTCGTTCCCATCCTCGTGCAACAGCGTGTCTTCGCGGTCGTCGAAATTGCGTTGTTCACCGTGCTGACAGATCAACAACGCGCCTTGCTGGACGAAGCCGCGACGATGGTCGCACTCCGCCTGGATGTCCTTTTGCGCAACCTTCGCACGCGCGAATTGCTCGACCAGACGCAAAAGCAGGCGGAGACGCTGGAAACGCAGAGTCACGCGTTGAAGGAGGCCAAAGCCAAAGCCGAAGAGGCCACCGAGATGAAATCCATGTTCCTCGCGAACATGAGTCATGAAATTCGCACGCCGATGAATGCGATCATCGGACTCTCGCACCTCGCGTTGAAGACGCCGCTCAACGTCAAGCAGCGCGATTACATCGCGAAGGTGCACAATGCCGGCACTTCGTTGCTGGCGGTGATCAATGACATTCTCGACTTCTCGAAAATTGAAGCCGGCAAGCTCGACCTTGAAAACATTGAGTTCAAACTCGACGAAGTCATCGGCTCCGTGACGACCCTTACCGCGCAAAAGGCGCATGAGAAAGGGCTCGAGTTTATTGCCCATGTCGCTCCCGGAATTCCCGAGCAACTGGTAGGTGATCCTTTGCGCCTCGGCCAGATCCTGACGAACTTTGTCAATAACGCGGTCAAATTCACTGAGCGCGGCGAAATCCGACTGGATATTCAAGCGCTCGAACGTACCGGGCAAAAGGTCCAACTGAAATTCTCAGTGCGTGACACGGGCATCGGCATGACACCAGAACAATCGGCCAGGCTTTTCCAGCCGTTCACGCAGGCGGATATGTCCACCACTCGGAAACACGGCGGCACGGGTCTAGGCCTGACTATCTGCCGCCGGCTCGTCGAGTTGATGGGCGGGCGCATCTGGCTCGAAAGCGAACCCGGCCGCGGCAGTACGTTTTATTTTTCCGTTTGGCTCGGAGTTTCCGACGTAAAAGGTGCCCGCAAGATTGTTCCCGAGCGCATCGCACACCTTCGCGCACTGGTCGTCGATGACAACGCTACCGCGCGAGAAATCATCGAGGAATCCCTCAGCGGCATGATCGCTCATGTGGATGGCGTCGCGTCTGGCAAAGAGGCCATCGCTGCGATCAAGCAGCAAAATGCCACGGCGCCATACGACATCGTCTTTATGGATTGGCGGATGCCCGGCATGGATGGCTTGCAGGCCAGTCGCCAGATCAAGAGTGACGAGACGCTGACTCGCCGGCCCGCGATTGTGCTTGTCACCGCGTTCGGACGCGAGGAAGTGCGCGACGAGGCTGAGCGCATTGAACTGGATGGTTTTCTCCTCAAGCCCGTCACAAAGTCGATGATCCTCGATACGCTCGTGAACGTGTTCGCCGCGACGTTCTCGGACGAACTCACGAGTCCCGAAAGCAACGAGCAAGCACGATTGCGAGGTGCGCGCATTCTCCTGGTTGAAGACAACGACATCAACCAGCAGATCGCAATCGAACTCCTCGAAGCCGCCGGCGCAACGGTGCAAGCGGCGAGCAACGGACGCGGAGCCGTGGATCTTCTATCGAATGGCCCGCAACCTCCGCCGTTCAACGTTGTCTTGATGGACCTGCAGATGCCCGTAATGGACGGGTATCAGGCCACGGCGAAACTGAGGTCCGAGCCGCGCTTCAACGCGTTGTCGATCATCGCCATGACGGCGCATGCCACGATCGAAGAACGTCAGCGTTGTCTCGCAGTCGGTATGAACGATCACGTCTCCAAACCGATTGATCCGCAAGTTTTGATCGAGACCGTTGGGCGGTTCTATTCGTCGCCATCGCCGGTTAAGTCCGCTGAGCCAAAAACGGCGCCAAACGTGGCTGGGCCGGATGTTCTGTCCTCCATCACAGGTCTTGACGCCAGGGATGGCTTGGCGCGAGTCGGAGGAAATCAGAAACTTTATCACAGGTTGCTCCGGCGCTTTGCCAACCAACACCGTTCTATCGTCGGACAAATCACAGCCGCGCTGCTCAAACCGGACGCGGCGCAAGCCGTGCATCTGGCGCACACCCTCACGGGAGTGGCGGGCAACATTGGCGCGAAGCAGGTGCACGCCGCTGCTGGCACTTTAGAGAAGCTCATTCGGGCCGGTGCATCGATCACGCAAATTGAGTTTACGAACCAACAACTTGCCGCCGCGCTTGGCCCGTTGATCGCCCAATTGGATGCGACGGTACCACCACCCGTGTCGGAAAAACAGGCTCAAACGCTGGTGATCCCGGACGCCGCCAGCTCTCGGCTCGCTGCAGAAGAGTTGGCGAAGTTGCTCTCCGATTTCGATTCCGCTGCGGGCGATTTCCTCGCGAACCGCCACGCCGCGTTACGCCCGCTATTCAAGGATGAAACGTGGCCCTGTTTCGAACAGCTCGTCCAGAATTACGGCTTCGCAGATGCGCAGGTGCAACTAGAGCAGGCGCTCAAAAACTTTCCGCCCCCATGAAGCAACTCTCCGACTGCCGCATATT
>Ga0111539_10012938_pt1 | contig 10442 bp, 9 predicted proteins | sample RhiMethybrSRZTD1_FD_79667 | JGI IMG/M metagenome (GOLD analysis project Ga0111539, IMG submission 79667) | Populus rhizosphere microbial communities from Tennessee, USA - Rhizosphere MetaG P. TD hybrid SRZTD1 (version 2) (version 2) | ecosystem: Host-associated > Plants > Roots > Rhizosphere >... | reverse complement strand
GACGTGCACCAGACCGTCGATGCCCGGCTCGATCTCCACGAACGCGCCGAACGAGGTCAGGTTGCGGACGACGCCGTTGAGCACGGTGCCCGTCGGATACTTCACGGGCAGCGCGAGCCACGGATCCTCCTCGATCTGCTTCATGCCGAGCGAGATCTTCTCGTCGTCGCGATCGACCTTCAGCACCACCGCCTCGATCTCGTCGCCGATCGCAACCAGCTTCGAGGGGTGCTTCACGTTGCGCGTCCAGCTCATCTCGCTGATGTGCACGAGGCCTTCGATGCCCGGCTCCAGCTCGATGAACGCGCCGTAGTTGGTGATCGACACGACCTTGCCCTGCACGCGCGTACCGACCGGGTACTTCTCCGCGACGTCCTTCCACGGATACGGGTGCAGCTGCTTGAGGCCGAGCGAGATGCGCTCGCGCTGCCAGTCGATGTCGAGCACCTTGACCTCGAGCTCCTGCCCGATCTGCACCATCTCCGACGGGTGGGAAATGCGGCCCCACGACATGTCGGTGATGTGGAGTAGTCCGTCGACACCGCCGAGATCGATGAACGCACCGAAGTCGGTGATGTTCTTGACCACACCCTTTCGGACCTGGTCCTTCTGGAGCTCCTTCATCAACTTCTCGCGCTTGCCCGCACGCTCGGTCTCGAGGATCACGCGACGCGAGACGACGATGTTGCGGCGGCGCTTGTTGAGCTTGATGATCTTGAACTCGTACTTCTGGCCGAGCAGCTCGTCGATGTTCGGCACGCGACGCAACGCGATCTGCGAGCCGGGGAGGAACGCGTCGACGCCCATCAGGTCGACGACGACACCGCCCTTGATCTTCTTGACGAGCGTGCCTTCGACAGGCTGATCGTTCTCGTAGGCGAGGCGGATGCGCTCCCACACGCGCATGAAGTCCGCCTTCTTCTTCGACAGAACGACCGACCCTTCCTGGTCCTCGAGGTGCTCCAGCAGCACCTCGACCTCATCACCGGGCTTGATGTCGGGAAGATCCTTGAACTCCTCGAGCGGGATCGTCCCTTCGGATTTGAATCCGATGTCCAGGACGACCATGTTGTCGCGGATCTCGAGCACGCGGGACTTTACAATTTCACCCTCTTCGATCGACGCGAGGGTGCCATTGTACATGTCCATCATCTGCTCGTACTCCTCGGAGGAGTACTCGTCTTCCTCGTAGAGCTCAGGACGGCGGTTGGCAAGCGGCCGCAGCTGCGACTTCTGGAGGTCGCGCTTTTCTCGCGCTGTGAGCACGTTGCCGGTGGAAGGGGTGGTGGTTTCTAGCTCGGGCATACCGAAGAGTGTCTCCTGAACCGCGGATCTTTAGGCTCGCCGCGCCGAGTCGAGTGCGTGGAGTGAAAACGAATCGAGACGCCAAACGCCGCCCATGAGGACGGGTTCAAGGTTCGATTCGCGCGAACCGTCAAATGTATTGTCAGACCGCGTGATCGTCAACGGGGGAAGTGTCGCTTCCGCGCTGAGTTACGGCCTTCGCGAGGGCCACGATCCGCTCCACTTGTTCAGGCTGCGTGAGGTAGGTCGTGTCGATCAGCACCGCGTCCTTGGCCTGCACCGTCTGCGTCGCGTCCTGCGCATCGCGCTGAACGAGGCGGTCGGTCTCCTCGGCGATCTCGGCCTCCGTCGGTCGGCGACCGATCTGCTGCGTCAATCGACGGCGCGCGCGCTCCCAGGGATCGGCGATGAGAAACACCTTGAGCGTCGCGTGGGGAAAAACGGTCGTCCCCATGTCACGTCCATCGACGACGATGTCGTGCCGGGTCGCAGCCTGTTGCACCAGGGCGTTCACCCAGGCGCGCACCCGCGGCATCTGCGCGACGCGAGAGACCTGGCGAGTGACCTCCGCACCTCTGATCTCGGATTCGACGTCGACGCCGCTGATGCACGGTGCGAATGAAGTGGTTCGCGGACTCAGGGTGACGTTCGCCGCCGCGCGCAACACCAGGTCCTCCGTCCATTCCGCGGGCGCGACGCCGCTCCTGACGGCGGCCGCGGTGGCAGCCCGGTACAACGCGCCCGAATCGACATGTCGAAAGCCGAGCACCGATGCAACCCACTGGGCGGTGGATGACTTGCCCGACGCCGCGGGCCCGTCGATCGCGATGACCACATGGGTGGCGCGCGACGGGTGCGGGCTCACGCGGTCACCCGCTCGAGGTCGGACCAGAACCCTGGATACGATACGGAAACGCAGTCGGGATCATCGACCCCGATCGCATTCCCGGACAGCGCGCCGAGGACACCAAAGGCCATCGCGAGCCGATGGTCGCCGTGAGCCTGCACCGCGCCGCCTAACGACTTCGCGCCTCCGCGCACGCGCAGGCCGTCCGGAAGCTCGTCCGCGTCCGCGCCGACGACGCGCAGATTCTGCACGACCGCCGCGATCCGGTCGCTCTCCTTGACGCGCAGCTCGCTGGCGCCACGGATCTCGGTGACCCCATCGGCCAGGGCGCCGAGGCACGCCAGCATCGGCAGCTCGTCGATCATCGCCGGCACCTGTTCGCCGCGGACCTCCACGCCCCGCAGCCCGCGCGGCGCGACGGTGATCGTGCCCACCGGCTCGCCGCATTCTTCGCGATGGACGTCCCATGCCACGTCCGCTCCCATGTCGCGCAGGACGCGAAAGAAGCCGAGTCGCGTGGGGTTCAACGCGACGTCCGTCAGCTCGAGCGCCCCACCGCCGCGGACGCCGCCGGCCGCGGCGAGCGCGGCGAAGAATGCGGCCGATGAGGGATCCGCCGGAACGTCGAGCTGAAACGGCGCGAGCTCCGACGCCGGCTCGAGCGACGCCTCGAGACCTAACGACCGCACGTCGATGCCAAGGGCCGCGAGCATCCGCTCCGTGTGATCCCGGGATCGCACGGGCTCCCTCACGGTAACCCGCACGCGCCCGACGAGGCCGGCAAACAGAATCGCGCTTTTGACCTGCGCGCTCGCCGTTGGGCTCTCGAACTCGATCGGGCGGAGTCGTCCACCGGTGACGACCATCGGGAGGTGCTCTCCCGCATCGAACACGAACCGAGCTCCCATCGTGGTGAGGGGTCGCGCCACCCGACCCATTGGACGGCGGCTGAGACTCGCGTCGCCGATGAGCCGGCTCGGGAAGGAACAGCCGCTCAGCACGCCGGACATGAGGCGCGCCGTGGTGCCGCTGTTCCCGCAGTCCAGCGGTTCCTCGGGCACCGCCAGCCCGGCCAGACCCCGGCCATCGACGCGCACGTCGTCCCCGAGCTGCGGCACGTCGGCGCCTAACGCGCCGAGCACTCCGCCCGTCGAACGGACGTCCGCCGACGGGAGGATGTTCCTGATGCGCGACCGGCCACTCGCGAGGGCCGCGCAGATGAGCGCCCGATGCGAGATGGACTTGTCGCCTGGCACCCTGACGGCGAGGCTCGTCGGACGCGTGATCATCGCAGCCATTGCTCGAGCGCCGTCGCCAGATCGGTTTTCTCGTCTCGGTATTTCACGATCAGCGGCGTTTGCACGGACAACCCCTCGGCACCGGCCCATACGCCGCGAACGGCACGCGAGCCGGGCACCACCACGGCCCCCTCGGGAATCTCCAGCGGCCGGCCCGACTCGGCGCGGTACACCCGTTCGCGCACGAGGTCGTACACCGGCGTTCCCCGCGTCAGCACGACGCCGGCGCCGAGGACCGCGCGCGACCGCACGATGGTCCCCTCGTACACGCCACAGTTCCCGCCGACGATCGCATCGCTCTCGACGATGACTGGGGTGGCGTTCACCGGCTCCAGCACGCCGCCGATCTGTGCGGCCGCGCTCAGGTGCACGCGCTCTCCGATCTGCGCGCATGATCCGACCAACGCGTGCGAGTCGACCATTGTTCCCGCACCGATGTACGCACCCACGTTGATGAACACCGGGGGCATGCACACGGCCCCCGGCGCCACATAGGAGCCGCGGCGAATCGATGTGCCGCCGGGCACCACACGCACGCCATCGCCCAACGTCAGCGTGCGGGGCGGGATGGTGTGCTTGTCGAAAAACGCCGTCGGCCAGTTGGCGCGTCCGGCACCGTTCGCGTCAGGCATCGGAACGACGCGACCGGCGCGAAACCCCAGGAGAATGCCGCGCTTCACCCAGGGCACGGCGCGCCAGCTTCCGTCGCTGTCGCGTTCCGCCGAGCGAACCTCGCCACGCTCGAGCGCTACCAGCAGCTGCTCGACCACGGATTCGGCGTCGTCAGGCAACCCGGCGCCCGACGGCGTGGACGCCAGCGTGTCGATACGCTCGGCGAGGGACGGCAACGAAGCGGTCGTCACGCGGGAACGGCTCCGGCCGCGGCCAGGGCCGCCTTGAGGGGAGCGTTGTGCTGCTCGGAGAGCGGCACGAGCGGGAGGCGGAGACGGTTCTGAATTCTCCCCATCATCGCCAGCGCCGCCTTCACGGGAATCGGGTTCGAATCGATGAATGCCGCCTCGAACCACGGCGTTAGGCGCATCGCCAGCTGACGCGCGCCGGTGAAGTCGCCGCTCGCACACATGTCGACGAGTCGCGACATGAGACGCGGCGTCGCGTTGCTGACGACGGAAATGACGCCGTCGCCGCCCGCCGCCATGATGGGCAGCGTGAGGGCGTCATCGCCGGACAGCACGGTGAACTCGGATGGCCGCTGGCGAAGGATCTCGGTCACCTGCGCGAGATTCCCGGACGCCTCCTTGATCGCCACGATGCGCGGATGCTCGGCCAGCGCGAGCGTGGTTCGCGCCTCGATGTTGCTCGCCGTCCGCCCCGGGACGTTGTAGACGACGATCGGCAGGTCGACCGCATCGGCGATCGCGCGAAAGTGCGCGACGATGCCACGCTGCGGTGGCTTGTTGTAGGCTGGCGACACGTGCAGGAGATGCGTCGCGCCGGCTGATTGCATCTCACGCGACAACACGATCGCTCTCGCGGTGTCATTCGTGCCGGCACCGGCCACCACGGGGACGCGACCTTCTGCGACCTCGACCGTGATCTCGACGACGCGCCGGTGTTCCCCGGGCGACAGAGTTGCCGCTTCCCCGGTCGATCCGCACGGCACCAGGAAGTGGACGCCCTCCGCGATCTGCCACTCCACGAGGCGCCGAAGCGCTGCGTCGTCGACGTCGCCTTGTGCAGTGAACGGCGTGACGAGCGCAGTCCCACACCCTGTCAAAGCTCTGGGCATCAGGCAGTCTCCGATCCAAGATCGAGCACGTCTCGCATGGTGAAAACGCCGCGGCGGCCGCGGACCCATTCCGCCGCATAAAGAGCACCGTCCGCGAAGACGCGTCGATCGCGGGCGGCGTGCGTCAGCCGGATCTGCTCGAACGGCCCATCGAACGACAGCTCATGCGTGCCGGGCACGTGACCGGTGCGCACGCTGGTGATCGGAATGGGTCGCGCCATCTCCGATGACGCGGCGCGCTCGAGCGCGATGGCTGTCCCCGACGGCGCGTCCTTCTTCGCGGCGTGGTGGGTCTCCACGATGTGCGCGTCGAACTGAGGCGCTCGACGCATCACGCGGCCCGCCGCCGCGGCGAGCGCGAGGAACAGGTTGACGCCCACCGAGAAGTTGGGTGCGTGGACGAGCGCACCCTGCAGATCGAGAACGGCCCTCGTCACTCGCTCCAGCTGGTCAGCCCAACCGGTGGTGCCGGTGACGACAGGATACCCGGCGCGAACGGCGGCAAGGATATTCGCGGGCGCCGCGGCGGGCTCGGTGAACTCGATCACCACCTCGGTGTCGCCGAGCCGGTCGCGCGTTAGGGCGCCGCCACGCTCGTTCTCGGTGAACCCGAGCATGGCCGTGACGGTGCAGCCCCGCTCGCGGGCCAGGTCCGCGACGGCACGGCCCATCTTGCCATCGCCGACAATCGCGACTCGAAAGCCGCTCATTGTCCGACCGGGAAAAACGACGAGTGCAGTCGTCGCATGGCTTCGAGCACCTGATCGCCGTCCACGAGCAACGTGAGGTTGATCCCGCCCGAGCTGAGCGAGACCATGTGCACCTTGACGTTGCCGAGCGCCGCGAGCGCCTGCGCCATGGTAGCGGTGCTATCGCCCAAGCCGGCGCCGACGAGCGCCACGATTCCGCGGTTACGTTCGACCGACACGTCGCCCAGCGCCGTCAACGCGCCTAACAAGCCATCGAGATGAGTCGCGTCGTCGATCGTCATCGACACGGACACCTCGGACGTGGCTACCACGTCCACCGATGTGCGGTTCTCGTCGAAGATCTCGAAGATGCGTCGCAAGAAGCCGTGCGCGAGCAGCATGCGAGGGGTTCGGATGCGAATGAGCGCGACGTCGCGCTTTCCGGCGATCGCGCTGACGGGCCGACGCGGCGCGTCGAACGTGATTCGCGTCCCGCAGCCCTCCGGGCGCCGCGAGTTGTAGATGTACACCGGGATGCCGATCTTGACCGCCGGCGCAATGGTGCTCGGGTGCAGCACCTTCGCGCCGAACGACGCCAGCTCCGACGCCTCGTCGAAGCGTATCTGCTCGATCAGGCGTGCCCCGTCCACGACACGCGGGTCGGCGGTCAGCATGCCGTCGACGTCGGTCCAGATCTCGATGGCTTCGGCCCGAAGGGCGGCGCCGAACAACGCTGCACTGTAGTCGCTTCCGCCACGACCAAGGGTCGTGGTGACACCGGCGGTCGTCGCGCCGACAAATCCCCCGACCACCGGCGTGGTGCCCGATGCCAGGAGCGGTCGGATGATGCGCTGCGCGGCGTCGGCGATCAGCTCGGGCTGTGGCTCCGCCCGCGTGAAGTGATCGTCCGTGATCATCACGTCACCGGCATCCACCAGCTGAGCCGGGATGCCACGCGCACCCAGCACGGCGACTACGAGGTGCGACGAGAGGCGCTCGCCAATGGCCGCGATCGCGTCCAGGCTTCTCGGGGTCAGATGACCAAGCACCGAGAGCGCTTCCGCCAGGCTCGCGAGCTCGTCGAACATCGCGCTCAGGTCGGCCGCGACTTCAACACCGACCCCGTGGTCGCCCAGCAGCCTCGATGCCTCCGCGAGGTGGCGCTCACGAAGCCCCTCCACGCCGCGCAACGCTCCGATCAGCTGTCCCTTTTCGGCTTGCTCCGCGATCGAGAGCAGCGTGTTCGTCGTGCCGGCCAGCGCCGAGACCACGACGAGCGGTTGGCGCGCGAGGCGCCCGCGGACGACGTCCGTCGCGCGTTCGATGGCTGCCGCGTCGCCGACGGACGTGCCACCGAACTTGACGACGATCATGCCGAGCCGACGACGCCGGTCGCGACCAGCAGCTCGGCGTTCAGCACCGAGCCGCCCGCGGCACCGCGTATGGTGTTGTGGCCTAACGCGACAAGCCGCAGATCGAGCTGCGGGTCGGTGCGCACGCGGCCAACAACGACAGTCATTCCCGATCCCGACCCCACGTCGCGTCGAGCCTGCGGTCGATCCAGTGCGTTGGTCACCACCAGCGCTCGCTCCGGCGCGCTCGGCAGCCCACGCACGGCGCCATCTCCCCGCCATTCCTCGAGAACGTGGAGCGCGTCTTCCGGCGTGGCTGGGGTGTCGAGCTTGATGGACATACAGACCGTGTGCCCGTGCTCGACCGGCACTCTGTTGGCATGCGCGCTCACGCGAACCGGCGCGGGAACGAGCGCGCCCGCCTGAACGCAGCCGAGCATCTTCGGAATCTCGCGCTCAATCTTCGGTTCCTCCTCGCCAATGTAGGGAATGACGTTGCCGAGGATGTCGAGCGACGGAACGCCTGGATACCCTGCCCCCGACACGGCCTGCATCGTGACCGCAAAGACCTGACGTACGCCGAACGCCTCGTGTAGCGGCGCGAGCGCAACCGTCGCGACGGTAGCCGCACAGTTCGCGTTCGTCACGATGCCACCGGACCAGCCGCGCGAGCGGCGCTGCTGCTCCAGCACCGCCAGGTGACTCGCGTTCACCTCCGGGATCACGAGCGGAACGTCCGGATCCATTCGGAAGTTTTTCGCGTTGCTCAGCACCAGTGCCCCGCTCCGCGCGAACGCTGGCTCCAGGTCGCCCGCTGCGGCGGCGTCGAGCGCCGAAAACACGATCGGCGCGCTGATCTGCCCGGGATCGCATGGCAGCACGGTGCGATCGGCCAGCTCTCCCGGAAGCTCGCCCTCGAGCCAGCGGGTCGCGTCCGCGTAGCGCTTTCCCGCCGAGCGCTCGGAGGCTGCCAGCTCGGTCACTTCAAACCAGGGGTGATTACGCAGGCAGCGGATGAACGTCTGCCCGACGGCGCCCGTCGCGCCAAGGATTGCGACGGGAAGGCGGCGGGCTCGAGGGGTCGAAGCAGTCATGCAATGAGGAGTGAGCGAACCAGGCGCTCGTAGGTATCGACACTCGCGCGCAGCTCGCGCACGTCGATGTGCTCGTTAGGTGTGTGGGCGACATGGATGGACCCGGGGCCGAACAGGAGCGGTGTGCCCCAGCGGCCGAGCAGCGGGATGTCGCTCGTGTAGGCGACCGGGGCGACGTCGAACCCCGGAACGACGTGAAAATGCTGCGCGGGAATGTAGGACCCGTACGTGATCTCGGCGCGGCCCGACCCCCACTGGTCGACCAGCGTCTTGACCGCGTCAACGTCGCCTACGAGACGGAACATGAGCTCCGCCTCGCACTCGCCGGGGATGATGTTGGCCTCGGTGCCGCCACGAATCGTCCCGATGTTCACCGTCGTGTCGCCAAGAGTCGCGTCGGTCGGCAGGGGAAGCGACCGAATCGTCGGCAGGAGCTCCAGCATCGGCTCGATCGCGGAGCGCCCGAGATGCGGGTAGGCGGAGTGGGCCTCGCGGCCGCGGGTCTTGACCGTTACGCGAAGCGATCCCTTCGCACCGCTCGCCAGCCGGCTCTCGGTCGGCTCGCCGTTGATCAAGAACCGGCTCGTGGCCGGGAGATGATTGGCGGCGCGCGCACCGTCGGACCCCTTTTCTTCACCGACCAGCAGCAGCAGGTCGACACGGTCCTCGCCGGACGCGGCGAGTCGGTCGGCCGCCGCGAGCATGGCGGCGGCAATGCCCTTTGCGTCGCACGCGCCGCGGCCGTAGAGTCGCTCGCCATCGAGCTTCGGCGCGACGTATGGCGGGACCGTATCGAGATGCGTGGATAGCGTGACACCGCCGCGGCTCCGCGAGGCCCACACGTTGCCGCGACCCGGCGTAACCTCCTGGACAGTCACGTTCCAGCCGCGGCTCACGAGTCGCCGCGACACGAAGTCGACGATCTTACTTTCGCCGCCGGTCGGCGACTGGATGGAGAGCATTTCGGCGCACAGCGCGACGACGTCGGTCATGCGCGTAAGCTACCAAGCAGGGTCGGGCATGGGGAGGATCGGTGCGCGGCGCGTGTTCCACGCGCCGCGCACACGACGTTCCCGCCCTTGTGGTTCGCGCGTTACGGCCTCGGGGACTCCACATTCGTGGTCGTCCGGAACCTCGGACTCCTCGAGCATTCGCTGGTCGCGTTTTTCGCGTTAGGCACCCACGCCCGGGGCCGCTGGTCGCCGGCGCTCAGTCGTCCGCGTTGACCACAGCGCGCCGGAGGTCGAAAATGGCCTGCGGGAGCTTGAGCGAGCGGGCGATGGCGATGTCTTCAATCGTATCGAGGAGCACGCGCTTCAAGCGCCGCCCGTCGTCGGTGTTCGGCAGCGTTCCAAACGTCCGCTCGAGACCCGACGGGCTCGACACATAATCCTCGAGAGTCTCGCAGAATTGTTCGGGGGCGCCGTCTGGCGTACGTCCGACGTTGACGCCCGGCTCCGTCCCTGGTGCCGACGAGCCAGGATATCGCAAGGGACTTTGCCTGACCGCCGCCGCGTGGCCGTCGAAGGCGTATTGGCTGGCGTCACGGAGCAACCGGGAGTCGGTTTCCAGCACCTCGGATAGCCGGGCACACAGCGAGCTCGTGAGCTCCGACTTCCCGGTCATCACGCGCCAGAGCTGTTGTCGGGAGGTACCCGCACGTTGCGCGAGCACCCGCTTGCTCATCCGGCGCTCGAGCCGAAGCAGCTCTAGGCTCTTGCCGAGGGGGGTAAGCTCGGGGACGCCATTGGCAACGAGTTCTTCGTCTTCGGCATCTGTTGACATACGTTGCAGGTAATAATAGCTTGCGATACCGAAAATAGCCCGAACCTGCGTTACATCTGTAGCTCATTGTCGGTGGTCGCGTGACGAAAGTCAAGCAAAGGAGGGGTGGAGGACGAAAATCAGGGGCGGGGGCTCGGAAGAGCACAAAGTCTCGCAGCACAAAGCCCGCGCGGCGCCCGCCGCGCGCTGGCCGAGGCAAGCCCCAGCTCGGCGAACCCGCTCGAGTGGTTCGGGTCCGAGCGCTCGACCCCCGCGCAAAGTGCGGCGCGGGGACTTCGGTCGAGCACCTGTTTCGCGTCGACGAAACGGTCGATGGAGCGTC
>Ga0111539_10012937_pt1 | contig 10442 bp, 3 predicted proteins | sample RhiMethybrSRZTD1_FD_79667 | JGI IMG/M metagenome (GOLD analysis project Ga0111539, IMG submission 79667) | Populus rhizosphere microbial communities from Tennessee, USA - Rhizosphere MetaG P. TD hybrid SRZTD1 (version 2) (version 2) | ecosystem: Host-associated > Plants > Roots > Rhizosphere >... | reverse complement strand
TTCTCGCCACAAGCTGGAAGGAGAACGGAAACAGGTGACCGTTCTCTTTGCAGACATAAGAGGATCGACACCTTTAGTGGAGGGGCTCGATCCTGAAGAGGCTCAGAAGCTAATCGACCCGGTTCTGCAGATCATGATGGACGCAGTCCACAAATACGAAGGGACTGTGAATCAGGTCGCAGGCGATGGCATCATGGCGCTGTTCGGTGCACCCTTAGCGCACGAAGACCACGCGTTGCGTGCCTGCTATGCGGCACTGGCCGTGCAAGAAGGGATGCGTCGCTACCGACAAAGGCTCGGCCAATCCGAAGAATCGGGACTACACATCGGCGTGGGAATGAACTCTGGCGAAGTCGTGCTCCGTTCCATCGATTACGATCTCAACATCGACTACTCGGCTATAGGCTACACTACGCATCTCGCAGCTCGGATGCAGGAGCTTGCAGGCCCGGGTATCGTTCTCATGTCATCCACTACGCTGCGGCAAGTCGAAGGCTTTGTTCAAGTTGAATCCCTCGGTCCCGTGCAAGCCAAGGGTGTTTCGCAGCCGTTCGAGGCTTATTCGCTCATTGGTACAACCTCCGCCCGCACCCGCTTCCAAGCTGGTGTGGCTCGTGGGTTGACACCGCTGGTCGGACGCAGCACGGAAATCGACATCTTTAATAAACTGGTACAGCGGGCCGCCGCCGGTCGCGGTCAGATATTGGCAATGATCGGTGAGCCGGGAGTCGGTAAGTCACGACTGGTTCACGAATTTACGTGTCATCAATTACCTCCCGGGTGGATAGTGTTTGAAGCCGCATCCGCTTCTTACAGTAAGGCAACACCGTACTACCCGGTCATTGAAATCTTGCGCCGCTATTTTGGCATTGGTGCAGGCGAAACGAGCGAAAATATCCAAACGCAAGTGGTTAAGCGCGTTTTGGAGCTGGACTCAAAGCTCGTAGACACGATTCCACCGATTCTTTCATTGCTCGGCGCATTGCCCAATGAAAATGCAGATTGGTGCGATGACGAGCGCAACCTGCTGGAATCGGCGCCAGATATCGGGGAATTGGCTCTTCGCTTTAATTCGATGGATCCCCCCCAGCGCCGTCGGCACGTTTTAGACGCGCTCAAACGGATATGTGTCCGAGAAAGTCAAAGACAAAGTTTGTTGCTGGTTTTCGAAGACCTCCACTGGATCGACCACGAAACCCAAGCGTTTCTTGACGGTCTTGTTGACAGTCTTCCCATGGCCCGCCTCATGCTCCTGGTCAATTACCGTCGCGAGTACAACCACGAATGGTCGGGAAAAAGCTACTACACGCTACTGCGCGTGGATCCGCTCCAATCCAGTAGCGCCGAAGAATTATTATCAAAGCTGCTCGGAAATAATCCAGCTCTCGAACCCCTCAAACAGTTATTGGTCAAGCGAACCGAAGGAAATCCCTTCTTTGCTGAAGAGAGTGTCAGGTCTCTAGTGGAATCCGGTGTGCTGGTCGGTGAAAAAGGCGCTTATCGGCTGGCGCTCAAAATCGATGATCTCGTGATCCCGAGCACCGTGCAAAGCGTGGTGGCGGATCGTATCGATCATCTCCCCATCGACGAAAAACATCTACTACAAACCGCTGCCGTCATCGGGATGATCGTTCCATTCGGCTTGCTTCGCGCCGTGGCAGAGGTGCCGGACGAGGATCTTTACCGCTATCTGTCCCATCTGCAGTCCGCTGAGTTTCTGTATGAGACGAATCTATTTCCGGAAATGGTGTATTCCTTCAAACACGCACTTACCAATGAGGTAACCTATGGTGCGCTAGTCCACGAACGCAAAACCTACCTGCACTCTAATATCGTAAGCGCGCTTGAAAAGAATGCGCCAGATAATTTACATGATCATATCGAAACGCTCGCCCACCACGCGCTTCACGGTGAGCTTTGGGATAAAGCGGTTATTTACTCGAGAAGTGCCGGCGCTAAGGCAATGTCACAGTCTGCGAATACACTAGCTGTCACGTGTTTTGACCAAGCGCTATACGCATTGGAGCGAGTACCCGAGTCTCGCGAGAAACTTGAGCGATGTGTTGACGTCCGCTTAGATCTCCGTAACGCCTTATTTCTCGTTGGGGAATTCGAGCGTATTCGTGACTGTCTTGCAGAGGCGCAACGACTTGCAGAAATACTGGATGATCGATCTAGATTACGACGCATATTGAATTTTTGGCTTTCGTTCTTTTCATTGGTGGGTGAACCTGCTCGAGTCATCGAGCTCGGTGAAAGGGCGTTAGGAACTGAATTAACCTGCGATGAATCTTCAGCGGATATGGTGACGAAGTACTATTTGGGAATTAACTACTACATGATGGGGAGTTATCAACGAGCAAGGCATCTTTTCAAATCTGTCATCGCAGCGCTTGACAGAGGTCAAATGAAATACGAGCGTTTTGGCACTTCCGTGGTTTTGGCTGTTAGTTGTCGCTATTGGTTGGTGCAGACCCTGGCGCAAATAGGATTGTTTGGCGAGGGACTTTCTTCAGCCAACGAAGGAATGAAGATAGCCGAGCAGGCAAATCATCCATATAGTCGCGCATACATGATATGTAACTTTGGATTTTTATTACTTCTCAAAGGAGATCTGAATGACTCTATTGCAGCGCTCGAGCATTCAATGAAAATTTGTCAAGAAGCCGATATTCGAGCTCTATATCCTCAAATCGCATCTTATTTAGGGTTTGCATACGCCCTCGCTGGTCAAGAGAGACAATCTTTGGAATTACTGGAGGAGGCAGACAGCGCGTCTGTTTCAATAGGAAGGTTGGCCGAACGGAGTCTTCGGGTAGCCTGGCATGGGGAGTCCTATCGGCTGTTTGGTCGCATCGAACAGGCGACAAGGTTAGCGTCCGTTGCGGTAGAGCTATCCAACAAGCATGGGGAACGAGGGCATAGCGCGTGGGCGTTCAAGCTAGAGGGTGCGCTTGCGGCTGATCGCGAGCCGCCCGATTTTCAGGAGGCCGAGCGATGCTACAACGCGGCGTTGACTTTGGCTGGGGCGCTTGAAATGTCACCGTTAGCAGGGCACTGTCGGCTGGGACTGGGCCAACTTTATCTTAAAATGTGCGACCGTGCACGCGCTCGTACCGAATTGTCGAATGCGATTGAGATTTACCGAAGCATGGACATGCCGTTCTGGCTATCCCAAGCCCAATCGCACTTGAGCAACTTGAACATTGATTATGAGCTTATAACTGCTTGAGCTTATGCGACTAGGGAGAGAGTACATAAAATGAGTTCTGAAAGTAGAGAAATCGGAGGCCTTCCGTTTACTGACATCACGCGAGCAGACCTTGAACAGTCCATCGTCGCACGTTTTGAGCAGCAAGTGAGGCTTCATGGGAGCCGCATAGCACTAAAAACGTCAAATCAAGCTATCACGTACTCGGAGCTTGATCGCCTTGCTAATCGTACGGCCGGAGTGATCCTTTCCCACGTCAAACCGGAAGACAAACCAATTGCAATTTTCGTTCAAGACTTTGCTTCAGCGATCATCGCCGTTTTGGGTGTTCTCAAGAGCGGACACATTTATGTGCCAATAAACTGCGAACTTCCTTGGCTCCGGTTACGTCCAATTCTTGAGGACTCAACTGCACGGACCGTTTTAACGTCCAGCCAAAATCCCCAGCTAACTAAAGCTCTAGTTGATAGTCATCACCAGATACTCAATATGGACGATTTCCGATCGAACGCTTCCGAAGAGAGATATTCCATTCCGGTGGCGCCCACAGATCTAGCGCACATTGTCTACACGTCCGGATCGACCGGCATTCCAAAGGGAGTTGTCGAGACTCATCGAAATATCCTTCATCACGTCATGCGGGTTACTAACACGGCTCGTTACTCTGCGGAGGACCGCATGACTCTCCTTCGAGCACCAAATAGCGGTGGCGCGCTTATGAATGTCTATTCGGCATTGCTCAACGGCGCCTGTCTACTATGGCTCGATTTGAAGTACGAAGGGATCGACGCGCTAACCCGCCTTCTGCGGGACGAACGAATCACAGTTTACCACTCTAGTGCGACTGTTTTCCGCCAGTTTCTGCGAACTTTGGATGGCCAGGCACAATTTCCCCATCTTCGCCTGATCCGGCTGGGAAGCGAACCGGTTCTGAAGCGGGATGTTGAGCTGTACCGAAGACACTGGTTCGGTTCCACGTGCAAAATAGTGAACTCACTCAATTGCACGGAAGCGAACACTGTTCGGCAAAATTTCATTGACAAACACTCCAAAGTCATCGGCGATGTTGTACCCGTTGGTTATCCGACGGAAGATATGGAGGCTTTGTTGCTTGACGAATTGGGTACAGAAGTACCCTGTGGGGAAATTGGAGAAATTGCCATTAAAAGTCGTTTCCTTTCGCCTGGGTATTGGAGGAAGCCCGAGCTGACGAAGGCCGTGTTTTTAAACGATGACAACAGTGATGGACGTCTCTTTCTTACAGGGGATTTGGGACGAATGCGGCCCGACGGATGTCTCGAATACATTGGGCGTAAAGATTATCAAGTCAAGGTTCGAGGATACAAAGTTCACACAACTGAAGTGGAAAACGCGTTACTTGGGATACCCCGAATCGAACAAGCTGTTGTTGTCGGATGTAATGACGATCACGGTGACCAACGGTTGGTGGCCTATATTGTCTTCAACACCGGACAGCGCTCTACTGTAGGCCAGATAAGAAGTTTGCTCGCCGAAATGCTTCCCAGTTATATGATTCCAGCGACTTACGTCATTTTAGACAAATTGCCGCTGACGTCGAACGGGAAAATTGATCGGCGGGAGCTGCCTAGCCCTCCCCGCTCACGCCCAAAATTAGAAGCGGCTTTCATTCCGTCTCGGACACCAGTAGAGATTGTATTAGCGCAAATCTGGTCTGAAGTTCTCAACATTGACCAGGTTGGGGTGGAGGATCGATTCCTAGAGCTTGGCGGCGATTCACTGTTGTCTTTAAATATCCTATCCAAGGTCAATCGTATTTTTTCTCTCGATCTTTTACCACATGCCCTGTTTCAAGCCGATACAGTGGCAAAACTTTCGGAGGTCATCACTGCAGCCGAGTCAGATCTGGGGCGCGCTGACATCATTGCTCGTGCATGGCTGAAAATTGAATCGCTATCATTTACAGATGTTCGTAAATTAATTGAGACGGGGAGAAAAACAGACAATCCCGGGTGAGCGCCCGCCGTCCGTAGGTTTCGTGGCATCTTTCGAAGAGAAAATTGAGTTCCTTTCACATTTGCTCGAGCAGCAGGGCCTGCAACTTCCAAAATCAGCGAGGATAATCCGAAGGCGCGTAAATCATCTAGCTCCGCTGTCTTTTGCGCAGGAGCGCCTATGGTTTCTCGACCAGTTGGAGCCGGGAAATCCTGCGTACAACATCTCGCAAATTGAACGCCTCAATGGCCATCTCGATGTCGCCGCGCTGAGAAATGCAATTACGGCGATTGTCAATCGTCACCAAATCCTACGAACACGCTTCAATTCTCAGGACGAGCGTCCCTATCAGATGGTTGGAGAGGACACGGACGGCCCAAGCCTTCATGCGGATAGCAACGTGCGGGCGAAGGACTCCTCTCCGCTTTCGCTGATTGATCTGAGCAGCTGCTCGGAGGAGGCACGGGAAGCTGAAGCGATGAAGATAGCCGTCCGTGAGGCGAGAGGACCTTTCGACCTTGTTCATGGTCCACTGTTCAGAGCCAATTTGGTGCGTTTGAGCCAGGAGGATCATCTTTTTATTTTGACCGCACATCAGATCGTTTTCGATTGGCAGTCACACAACTTGTTTTCTAAGGAACTGTCGCAGTTGTATCGCGCCAATCTTACAGGAAATACCTCTTCACTCGTCGACCTTCCGGTTCAGTACGGAGATTTTGCTGCGTGGCAGCGGGATCGGCTTAGTGGAGACATTGAGTCTCAACTTGCCTTCTGGAAACGAAGACTCAGTGGAGAATTACCGGTTTTAGAACTTCCAACCGATCACCCAAGACCGTTGGTTCAGAACTTTCTGGGATCGAGACAGGCTGTCAATTTTCCTCGAGCCTTGACAGCCGCCGTCAAAGAGCTGAGTCGGCAGGAAGGAGCGACTCTGTTTATGACGCTCCTGGCGACGTTCCAAATCTTACTTTACCGATATACAGGACAGCAGGATCTCATCGTTGGCTTTCCAATCACCAACCGCATTTATCATGAGATCGAAAACTTGATTGGGTTTTTCGTCAACATATCGGTGTTGCGGACCAACGTTTCAGGCAACCCGACATACCGAGATCTCGTCGAGCGCGTTCGTCTAGAGGCTAGGGATGCTTTCGCTCACCAAACCTTTCCCTTTGAACGACTCGTGGATGAATTACATCTGGCGAGGGAATTGGATCGCAACCCTCTATTTCAGATTATGTTTATTTTCCAAGGCAGCTCCTTCTCGAGATTTGAGCTTCCGGGCGTCACTTCCCATCCTGTAGAGATCGATCCGGGAACCTCCAGGTTCGATGTTACGCTGTTACTCGCGGAGAGAGACGAGAGTGTCGGTGGATTTTTCGAATACAATACTGATCTGTTTGATCGTCCGACCATCGAGCGCATGGCGGGACATTTCCAAACGCTGGTGGAAGGCATTGTCACCGATCCTGAGCAACCCATTTCGGAATTGCCCATCCTTACTGAAGCAGAGAAACATCAACTGCTTATTGAGTGGAACAATACGGACGCAGAGTATTTCAAAGAAAAGTGCATTCACGAACTGTTTGAAGAGCAGGCGCACCGAACTCCTGACGCGATTGCGATAACGTTTGCAGGACGGGAATTGACGTATCGGGAGTTGAACGCACGTTCCAATCAAATGGCGAACTATTTACACGGCCGAGGCGTTGGGCCGGGACGGTTAGTTGGTATTTGCTTGGAGCGATCCGTGGAAATGGTTGTGGGGTTGTTGGGAATTCTTAAGGCAGGCGGGGTGTATGTGCCGTTGGACCCGAGCTATCCCAGAGAGCGATTGATGTTCATGTTAGAGGATGCCGAGATTTCGGTGCTGCTCACGCAGGAACGCTTGATTGAAGATGGAAAATGGCAGGTAAGGGATGACGATCCTCGATCATCAATTCTCCATTCTCAAATGACAATGGTTTGTTTGGACCGCGACTGGCATCTCGTCGAGACGCAGAGCCGAAAGACGTCTCGGAGAGGGCTAAGTTCTGACGATCTCGCCTATGTAATCTACACATCTGGATCGACCGGAAAGCCAAAGGGGGTTCAGGTGTCGCATCGATCGGTGGCTAATTGTCTGTGGTCTATTCGTCACTCCATTAGGTTCACGGAGAAAGAAATTCTTCTTTCTGTTACGACAATTTCATTCGACATCGCGGCGCTAGAGATCTATCTGCCGCTGATAACAGGGGCGAAGCTCGTGTTAGTAAGTCGTGAAGAAGCGACCGACGGAATGGAGTTGCGGCGCCGATTATCGGAATATTCGGCGACAGCGATGCAGGCAACGCCTTCTACCTGGCGGTTGTTGCTAGACGCGGGATGGGAGGGGTCAAAGGAGTTCAAGGTTCTCTGCGGCGGCGAAGTTTTATCGCAGGCGTTGACGAAGCAGCTGCTGACGCGCGGCACGCTTTGGAATCTTTACGGCCCTACGGAAAGTACGATTTGGTCGACCGTTCATAATGTACAATCTGGCAACGGTGTCGTTCCCATTGGCCGCCCAATCGCGAATACACAGATTTACATTCTGGATTCGCTTTTGCAGCCTGTGCCAGTGGGAGTCCATGGGGAACTGTACATTGGTGGCGACGGTCTAGCGCAGGGATACCTAAACCGTCCAGAGCTAACCGCGGAGAAATTCATACTCAGTCCTTTCGGCGATCAACCGAGAGCGCGTCTTTACCAGACCGGAGATCGAGCTCGTTACCGGGCAGACGGGAATATCGAGTTCCTCGGACGAGTCGACAACCAAATAAAGATCCGCGGCCGTAGAATCGAGTTGGGCGAAATCGAAACGATACTCAATCAGCACCCGGCGGTGAAAGAGTCCGTGATCGTGGCTCGTGAGCGTGATTCATTGGGGGAGAAGGAACTCGTAGGCTATATTGTTTCGAGTCAGGATTCGGCGGCTTCACTAAGTGAACTGCGGGGATTCCTACAAGATAAGCTTCCTGATTACATGATTCCTTCGTTTTTTGTATTCGTGAACGCCTTACCGCTAACCCCCAACGGGAAGATCGATCGGTCAAATCTTCCGCAGCTGGACGATTCGAGGCCGGCCCTTGATCAAGGATTCGTCGGACCTCGAACAGAAATTGAAGAGTTGGTAATGCAGGTGTGGCTAAAGGTGCTGAAGCTCGACAAGATCGGCGTCTGCGACAACTTTTTCGAATTGGGTGGCCATTCCCTGCTCGCTACGCGGGTGATCGCGCGCCTGCGAAATAATTTTGGTATAGATCTACCGCTGCGCAGGATCTTTGAAACGCCAACGGTAGCTGGTTTAGCTCGAGCTGTGGAAACGGCTCTCCGGGCAGGTCAAGAGATTGAGATAACACCTATCTTGCCTGTGTCGCGCGAACAACCAGTCCTGCCGTCGATTGCACAGGTACCGGTATTGTCTTTGGATGAATGGGCGGAGCGGTTGTCAAATCGAGTGTAAAAAGAATTAAGCAGCGTCCCTCACCTCCGCACCATTATTGCACTTCATTCCGCGAGCGACTTTGTCCACCAGGTGTGGCGCATTGAGTTTTCTAAAGCTCATCTCGGCGACCATGAGCGTCTTCCAGATCAAGCAGGTGGCGTTGAGCTGCGATTTGAATCTCCTCGACGCTGCGGTTCGGAGCCGCACTCGGGAAAACGGCGACTCCACCACGTTCGATGTCCGCAGGTGTTTCCAATGCTCGCGGGGATAGTCGTAGTACGTCGTCAGCCGCTCCCAGTTCTCCACCACCGTCTTGATCGTCTTGGGACTGTGCCGAAATGCTTCGAACTTCTTTCGCTCCGCTAACGCCTGTTCGCGGTTCTCGGCGTACATCATGGCTTGGAGATGGCGCTTGACTTGGCTCTGCTCTTTTCGGCTCACCGTGTCGATCACGTTGAGCATCTTATGATTCCAGCACAACTGTTGTTGAGCCTGGGGATAGACCTCGCTCACCGCCGCCCATAATCCCAGATTGCCATCGCCCACAAAGAGCCGGGGCTGTTTTACCCCACGCCCCTTGAGCTGACGTAAGACACCGGCCCACGACTCTTTGCTCTCGCGATAGCCCGCTTCCAACGCCAAAAAACACTTGCTGCCGTCGCTCTTTACTCCGATCACCACCAGCAACGCCGCCTTCTCCTTGCCCAACCCCGCTTTGACGTAGATCCCATCGGCCCACAAGTACGCCCAACGGCCTTGCTCGATCGGCACGTTTGTCCACTGCGTATATTCGTTTTGCCACTTCTCCTTGAGCCGCTGCAGTGAGGAGGCCGATAGCGGGGCCCCTTCGCCCAACAATTGGCGCAAGGCCAACTCAAAATCGCCGCTGGCCAGTCCGTGTAAATAGAGCTCCGGCATCAGGTCGCGGACTTCTTGAGTCTGCCGCTTGAACATCGGCAGCACCTTGGACTTAAATCGCTCACTCAAATCTCGCACCCGAGGCCGCTGGATCTCCAGGGTCCCCAAACTCATCGTCAATCGGCGCGGCCTGCCGTAGCCGTTGCGGTATCCCGGCTGCTCGTCCGCCTTAACCTTGCGCTCGCTTTTCTCCCGCCCTAGCCATTCGCTCACCTCTTGCTCCAACAAATCCTGCAAGTGCCCCCGGATCTTCTCCCGCGCAAACTGCTCCAACTCCGCATAGAAGATTTCCTTTGATTCGCTTCCTCCAATATGTTTCTCTACCACCGGCGTATCCTTTCTCTGCCTGCGCTAACAGGCAACCTTTCGTTTCAAAGTCTACGAAAGGGTACGCCACCTATTTTCTATTTCCACTCTTTTTGATTTTAGCTCGCACTTGCCTGGACAAAGGTCAGTGCGAATGTGCCACTGTTGTCCACTGCAGTTTCCCTGATATCAGAAGCATCTAGAGCATAATGACCCCCATTGTCGCTGAACAAAAACACACAAATAGGTGTACACATCCGGAGGGAAGCATTCGCTACAGGTGCCTGCGTGCTTGCATCGGTTATAGTTCCCTGCAGAACTGTCCCTCCCGGTCGCAGACTGATATTGAGAATGGTAGGAGACGCGGTGATCGTATATTGAACAAAAGCAAAAAAGTACCCATTCCCTTCAACTTGTAGAGTCCCACTCGCGTTATTGCACAATTCCTGGGCGGTGAACGAATAGTTGCCGTTTCCATCTGTCATCTTTGGGGCACTGCAATTGTTTGTAATACTCACCCCTACAAGCGGTGCCCCATCCGTTCGGTCCGTTACCGTCCCCTGTAAGACA
>Ga0111539_10012935_pt1 | contig 10443 bp, 9 predicted proteins | sample RhiMethybrSRZTD1_FD_79667 | JGI IMG/M metagenome (GOLD analysis project Ga0111539, IMG submission 79667) | Populus rhizosphere microbial communities from Tennessee, USA - Rhizosphere MetaG P. TD hybrid SRZTD1 (version 2) (version 2) | ecosystem: Host-associated > Plants > Roots > Rhizosphere >... | reverse complement strand
GCTGGACGATCTCGTTCGAGACGCTCCCCGCAGCGATCTCCCCCGGCCTGCGCACCAGCAGCGGGATCCTGAAGGCCCCTTCCCAGTTCGTGTTCTTCTCTCCCCGGAACGGGGTCATGCCGCCGTCCGGCCACGAGTTCATGTGCGGCCCGTTGTCGGTCGAGTACACGACGATCGTGTCGTCCGCGATCCCGAGCTGGTCGAGCAGGTCGAGCAGCTTCCCGACGTGCTTGTCGTGGTCGAGCATCGTGTCGTGGTACGGCGACTGCCAGCGGCCCGCCTGGCCGCGGCTCCGCCGCTTCGTGTGTGTCCGTAGGTGCATGTGGGTGGTGTTGACCCAGCAGAAGAACGGCTTGCGCCGGTTGTGCTGCCGGCGGATGTAGTCGCAGGCGGCGTCGACGAACTCGTCGTCGCACGTCTCCATTCGCTTCTTCGTCAGCGGCCCCGTGTCCTCGATCTTCTGCTTGCCGACCCTGCCCCAGCGCGGATGCTCCTTCGGATCGTCCTTGGTCGCCGCCCGGCAGCGGAGGACGCCCCGCGGACCGAAGCGGTCGTGGAAGTTCGGGAAGTCCTCGGCCGGCGGATAGTTCGGTAGCTCCGGCTCCTCCTCCGCGTTCAGGTGGTAGAGGTTGCCGAAGAACTCGTCGAACCCGTGCACCGTCGGCAGGAACTCGTTCCGGTCGCCCAGGTGGTTCTTTCCGAACTGCGCGGTCGCGTAGCCGAGCGGCTTGAGAAGCTCAGGGATCGTCGGGTCCTCGGCGCTGAGGCCGATCGTCGAGCCCGGGATCCCGACCTTGCTCAGGCCCGTTCGGAAGACGCTCTGGCCCGTGATGAACGCCGACCGCCCGGCGGTGCAGCTCTGCTCGCCGTACGAGTCCGTGAAGCGCATCCCCTCGTCTGCGATCCGGTCGATGTTCGGGGTGCGGTAGCCCATCAGCCCGTCGCTGTAGCAGCTGAGGTTCGTGATCCCGATGTCGTCGCCCCAGATCACGAGGATGTTCGGCTTGTCGGGCATCAGACGGTTGCTCCTTCCCCCCTCTAGGGTTGGTGCCGCACGATGCAGCGGAAGCCGAGATGCGACATCGACGTGTCGATCATCTGCGGCTGGCGGGCGGCGGGGCGATAGCGGAGGCAGTAGTTCGGCGCGCAGAGGTGCGAGCCGCCCTTGATCACCCGACGTGGGATGTGCTCGCCGGGCTGGCCCGGGTTGTAGCTCGCTTCGGGCGAGGTGACGCGCGGGTTGGACGGGACGCAGCACGGGCTCACGACCTCGTCCGGATGGCGCGAGACGTACCAGTCGGACGTCCACTCCCAGACGTTCCCGGTGACGTCGTAGAGCCCGTACCCGTTCGGCGGGAAGCTGCCTACCGGGGACGTCCGCTCGTACCCGTCGAGCTTCGTGTTCTGCCAGGGAAACTCGCCCTGCCAGCTGTTCGCCATTGCCTTCCCGTCGGGGAAGTGCTCGTCTCCCCAGGCGAACGCGGCACCGTCGAGCCCGCCGCGGGCGGCAAACTCCCATTCGGCCTCGGTCGGAAGCTCCTTGCCCGCCCAGCTGGCGTACGCCTCGGCGTCCTCGTAGGCGACGTGCGTGACGGGGTGGTTGTCGCAGCCGTTGACCGTCGTGCCCTTGCCGCCCGGCTTCTTCCAGTACGCCCCCGGGACGTACGCCCACCAGTTGCGGTAGTCGTCGAGGTCGACCGGGCCTCGCGTCGGCTGGAAGACGAGCGAGCCCGGGACGAGCAGGTCCGGGTCGGCATCCGGATAGTCCTCCGGGACGAGCGGCCGTTCGGCCACCGTGACGTACCGCGTCTCGCGCACGAAGCGGCGGAACTCGGCCGCCGTGACGGGCCTCTCGTCCATCCAGAAGCCGTCGACCGTGACGCGGTGCACCGGCCGCTCCTCGGGGTAGAAGTCCTCGGAGCCCATCGCGAACGTGCCGCCGGGAACCCACGCCATGCCCGGCGGGCGAGGCGTGGGGACGGCCTCCGCTCGTTCGGTGATCGCGCCCACGCTGCCTACTGCCTCGCCATCGCGATACGCAGCCGCTCTTCCGGCCCGATCAGGTGATCGACGTCTTCGGAGGCGTCGTCGACGTCGATCTGCACCCACTCCACGCTGCCGGTGAAGCGACTCCCGGCCGACGTGTAGTCGTCGCTCACGGGCGAGGCGGTGTCCGAGCCGACATCGCACGTCTCGTCGGCCGAGAAGACCATCGGCACGGTGCCTTCGACCCGGCCGTCGCCGCACCTCGTGCCGTCGACGTAGAGCGTCACGGTGCCGCCTCTGCCGAGGCCGCCGCCGTCGTAGGCGAACTCCATTCGGACCTGGTGGGTGCCCGCGGAGACGGCGGTGTCAGCCCGGACGTGGAAGCGCCGGACGCCGAAGAGGTTGTAGCAGTACGTCGGCCGCCCCTCCTTGAGGTAGAGGCTCCAGCCGGCGTAGGCGCCGCCCTGCGAGATGATCACGCCCTCCGCGCGCTCGTCGGGGACGGCGATCTCCGCCGTCACCGCATGCGACTTGTTCTTGACGTTGATGGTCGCATTCTCGCTCAGCCGCGCCATGCCGCCGAAGAGGAGCTGCGTCGCGCCGCGGATGAGCGTCGGGCGACCGGCGATGTCGGAGTTGAATCGCTCCACGCGGCGATCGTCGAGCGGAAGGACGTTGTACTTGCCAGCCTCCTCCATGAACAGTGCCTGGAGCTCCTCGAGCTTCTCCGGCATCTCGTCCGCGATATCGTGCGCCTGGCTCCAGTCGTTCGACGTGTCGTAGAGCTCCCAGACGTCCTCTGTGAAGGGCGGCAGGGGCTCGACCAGCCAGGGAATGGAGTGGCGGGTGACCGCGGTCCAGCCCTGGTGGTAGATCCCCCGGTTGCAGAACATCTCGAAGTACTGCGTCTCGCGCCGCTCCGCGGCGGCTGCGTCGTCGAACGCATACCGCATGCTCACGCCCTCCATCGGGCGCTGCAGGACGCCGAAGACCTCCTTCGGCTCGGGCAGGCCAGCTGCCTCGAGCACGGTCGGCGCGACGTCGATCACGTGGTGGAACTGGTGCCGCACTTCCCCCCGCGCGCGCATGCCCCTCGGCCAGTGGACGATCGTGCCGTTGCGGGTGCCGCCCCAGTGCGAGGCGACCTGCTTCGTCCACTGGTAGGGCGTGTCCATCGCGAGTGCCCAGCCGACCGCGTAGTGGTTGTAGGCGGAGGGGGTGCCGAAGTCGTCGATGCGCGAGGCGAGGAACTCCGTCGTCTCGAGATCGTTGACGCCGTTCAGGTGCGCCAGCTCGTTGAAGCAGCCGTGCACGTCCCCCTCGGCGCTCGCGCCGTTGTCGCCGATGACGTAGTAGATCAGCGTGTCCTCGAGGACGCCGAGGTCGTCGAGGGCGTCGACGAGCCGGCCGACATGGTGGTCGGTGTGCTCCATGAAGCCCGCGTAGACCTCCATCTGCCGGGACAGCACGGGCTTGAGGTCGTCGGGGATGTCGTCCCATGCCGGGATCTCCTCCGGCCGCGCCGTCAGCTCGGTCTCGGGCGGGATGACGCCGAGTTCCTTCTGCCGCGCGAGCGTCTGCACGCGCAACGCGTCCCAGCCTGCGTCGAACCTGCCCTTGTACCTCTCCGACCACTCCGGCGGCACGTGGTGCGGCGCGTGCGTCGCACCGGGCGCGAAGTACGCGAAGAACGGCTTGTCTCCCATCAGGGCCTTCTGCTGGCGGATCCACATGATCGCGCGGTCGGTCATGTCGTCGGTGAAGTGGTAACCCTCCTCGGGCGTCTTCTCCGCCTCGACCGCGGTCGTCCCCTCGTAGATGGCCGGGTAGTACTGGTTCGTCTCCCCGCCGATGAAGCCGTAGAAGTACTCGAACCCGCCGCCGCCGCTCGGCCACGAGTCGAACGGCCCGAGGGGGCTCGTCTCCCACACCGGTACCTCGTGGCACTTGCCGAACTGTGCGGTGGAGTAGCCGTTCAGCTTCAACGTCTGGGCCAGCGGCGCGCACGTGTTGGGTCGGACCGAGCTGTATCCGGGCGCCGAGGTCGCGATCTCGGTGATCCCGCCCATCCCGACGGAGTGGTGGTTCCGGCCGGAGAGCAGCGCCGCTCGCGTCGGCGAGCAGAGCGCCGTCGTGCGGAAGCGACTGAACCTCAGCCCCTCACCGGCCAGTCGCTCGGCCGTCGGCGTGTGACACGGGCCTCCGAACGCGCTCGAGGATCCGAAGCCCGCGTCGTCGATGAGGACGACGAGGACGTTGGGGGCGCCGGCCGGAGGACGGATCGGCTCGATCGGTGGGAACGACGCCGCTGGATCCTTCGCATCCTCGTAGACAGGCCCGGCATACGGCGCGTCCGGGATCGGCAGGGTCTCGCGCTCGCTCTGGCGCGGCATTGGTCTCCTCTCTCAGCGGCGCGCGAGCGCCGCGATGAAGCCCATCAGGATGAACCCGGCTCCGATGCCGATCAGGAGCCAGGCGAAGAAGTCGCCGAGCAGGATGCCGAGCCCGATCCCGACGAGGATCCCACCCGGGAATGCCGGGCCGCCGTACTCGTACCCGCGCCCGGATCTCGTGTCATTGGTCATCGGGTCTCCTTCGCTCGCTCGTGGGGCAGCGGGCCGGCGAGCCGGTGCTCGAACGCCGACGGCCTGTGTCACTGCCGAGGACGGCTCCCTCTGTTCTATCGCACCTCCGCTGCTCCCGGAGCAGAAGGGCGGCGACGCCTTCGAGACACTGGCGACGATGGACCAGCGACCGGTCGCGTGCGAGCCAATGGCACGAGAACGACCACGCGCTGACGCCAGGCGGCCGCCGTACTAGGATGTCGCGGCCTGGCTCACCGCGCCGTCGCGGCGAGACAGGTCGTTCATCACATCCTCGGAGAGGTAGGTGGCAGTGCCCGTAGCAGCGGACTATCCGTTCCTCGACGTCCTCTGGACGATGGTCGTCTTCTTCATCTGGATCGCCTGGTTCCTGATCCTGTTCAGGGTCCTGATCGACATCTTCCGCCGGCACGACATCGGCGGCGGGACCAAGGTCATCTGGATCCTCTTCGTCATCCTGTTGCCGTTTCTCGGCGTGTTCGTCTACATCATCACGCAGAGCCACCACATGGCCGAGCGCGACATGAAGCAGGCGCAGGCCTCCCAGGCGCAGTTCGACGACTACGTCAAGTCCGTCGCAGGCGGTGGCGCCGCGTCGGAGATCGAGAAGGCGAACGCGCTTCTGTCCTCGGGCGCGATCACGCAGGCCGAGTTCGACGAGATCAAGCGCAAGGCGCTCGCCTCGTAGCCACCGGTACGACGGCGGGCCGGCGACGGCCCGCCGTCTTCACTCGAACGCGCTGATCGCGAACGCGGTCGCGAAGCCGAGGGTCGTCACGACGCCGACCCACTTGCCGCCGTACGCGAACGCCTCGGGCATCATCGTGTCGGCGAGCATCGTCAGGATCGCGCCGCCGGCGAACGCGAGCACGAACGCGACGACCGAGGTCGACGCGGAGTCGAACAAGCCGAACCCTGCGAGGGCCGCGATGCCGGAGACGGCCACGATCCCTGCCCACAGCAGCAGCACCCTCGAGCTCCGCCAGCCGGATGCCCTGAGGCCGGCCGTGGCCGCGACCGCCTCGGGAAGGTTGGAGAGGAAGACCGCCGCGAGCATCGCGACGCTCACGGTGCCTCCCTGGACCAGGCCGAGACCGAGGACGGCGGACTCGGGGATCCCGTCGAGCACGGTGCCGAGGACGATCGGGAGTGCCGACCCGCCGGCGCCCGTGCCTTCCATGCTCTTGCGCTCGGCGCCGCCCAGGCGGTCGATGACGGCGTCGCCGAGCGTGTAGACCGCGCAGCCCGCGAACAGCCCCGTCGCGACGTCGCTGAGCACGCCGGACGTGTCGAACGCCTCCTCGACGAGCTCGAACGCCACCGCGCTCAGGAGGACGCCCGCGCCGAAGCCCATGACGAGTCCCAGGATGAGCCGGTCCACCCTGATCCGGAGCGCGAAGATCGCGCCGATCAGGAGTGAGGAGCTCGCGAAAGCCCCCCACCAGAGCGCCTCTAGCACTGGCTAGGCGGCGGTCTCGGGCGCCACGGGCTCCGCCGGCGGCCGCTCGGCCGCGCGGATCTCGGCGATCCGGGCGCGATGTGCCTTCGTCACCTCGAGGATGACGATCTGGAGCGATGCGGTGACCGGCACGGCGACGAGCGCGCCGAGCACGCCCAGGAGCGCGCCGAACAGCGTCACGCCGAGGATGACGAAGAAGGGCGAGATGTTGACCGCCTTGCCGTAGATCGTCGGCCCCAGCAGGTTGTTCTCGACCTGCTGGTAGACGAGGATCACGACGAGCATGATCACGGCGGCGGTGACGCCCTCCTCCGCCCAGAGAGTCGGGACGAGGATGAATGCCGCGATCGTCGCCCCGATGTTCGGGATCAGGTCGAGGAAGCCGGCGATCAAGCCAAGGGCGAGTGCGTAGCTCGAGCCGAGAAGGAACGCGGTGAGGCCCTGCGTCGTGCCGGCGATGAGGGCAATGGTGATCGCGCCGATCGCCCAGCGGGAGATGGTCTCCGTCACGTGCTCCCAGACCTCGAGCCAGCGCTCCGCCTCGGTCGGCACGAGCATCGAGCGAACCGCCTCCTTGAGGCGCGGCATGTCCACGAGGAGGAAGAGCGCGAGGAAGATCAGCGTGAAGGCCATGAGCCCGGCCGAGAACGCCTGGCCGGCGACGCCGAGGATGGCGCTGATCGCATCGGGGATCGTCGACGAGAGGTCGTTCGCTCCCTCCTGGACGTTCCCGGCGGCACCGGAGTCGCCGAGCCACGACAGCTCGTCGGAGTCGCGAAGCTCGTCGACGAGGTCCGGCAGCTCGTGGAGGAAGTCGCGCAGGGAGCCGACGAGCGGGACGAGCAGGATGAGCGCGAGCACGACGACGGCAACGGTCGTGCCGAGGACAACGATCGTCGCGGAGAGCCCGCGTCCGCGGCCCGTCCAGCGCATGAACGCGCGTACGGGGATCTCGAAGACGAGCGCGAGGAAGATCCCGAGGAAGACGATGAGGAGGGCGTCGAGGATCGAGACGATCGCGGCCGCGAGCCCGACGATGAGTGCCCCGAGCAGGAGCGTCCGGACGGTGATCGCGGTCTCGAAGAATCGGCGGTTCACCGGCACCGCGCGAGCATAGAACGTCCACCAGCCGGACAAACCGCGATACACCGCAGCGGTCGGGTGGGCGACCCTGCCCCAGTCCTCGTCGCGGCCGCGCTCGTATGCAGCCACAACCTCCCCCAGGGGCACCCCCGGTGCCCTGATGTCACGCTATCGCGCTTTCTCCGACGGCTCTGTGCCGACTTCGTGCCGAGATTCGTGCGTCGCGAACGAGAGAGCTACGCCCGCGAGAGGGCGGCCGCAAGGGCATCGCACTGCTCGCTCCCGCGCGCGGCGACGATGCGCGAGCGCTGCCCGAGGTCGAGCGGGGCACGGCCGAACGGCGGCTCCTCGAACAGCTCGATCGCGAGGCCGCGCTCGCGGACCAGGAGCTGCGCCGCGGCGATGTCGATCGACCGCGCCGGCTTGAGGCAGCAGACCGCGTCCACGCGCCCGGCGGCGAGGTGGCAGAGCGACAGCGCGAGCGAGCCCATGACTCGCACGCGGTGCGCGACACCGTCGAGCCCGGGGATGGCACGGGCGATCGCCTCGGTCGTCGTGCCCTCGAGCGAGAGGATCTCGATCGTGTCCTTGGGGCCCGGCCCGTCGATCGGCGAACCGTCGAGAAACGCGCCGCGTCCACGCTCGGCGACCCATTCCTCGCCCGCGCCGAAGTCGTGGACGAAGCCGAAGAAGACGTCGTCCATCGTCTCGCCTTCCGCGACCGCGAGCGAGAGGGAGAAGAACGGGATGCCGCGCTTCGCGTTCACCGACCCGTCGATCGGGTCGACCACGACGCGCAGCCCGCCGCCGACGCCGAACGCGCGCAGCCCGAGCTCCTCCGAGACGAGGATCAGGTCGAGGCCGATCCCTTCCAGCCGCTCGACGACTGCGAGCTCCGCCGCCGCATCGATCGCGGTCGTGTCGTCACCGCCTTCGCCGGCGCGGAGGACCGGCTCCCGCTCCGCGCGCGTCGGCAGGTCCCGCAGGACCGCGTCGAGATCGCGGACGCAGGCGCGGGAGAACTCGAGCCAGTCGTGGTCGCGCGCGCTCACGGGTCGACGGGGTGCAAGACGAGCCCCGAGAGCAGCTTCGGATAGAAGTACGTCGTCTTCGGCGGCATCGTCTGACCGCGGCGCGCCCGCTCGAACACGTCCACGACGACCGGGGGGCGAAGGAGGAAGGCGCAATCCGCCTCGCCGCTCTCGACCAGTCGGATCGCGGCGTCGCGATCGGGGGTGTACGAGATCCCGTCGTGCCCGAACCGGTCGACGAGCTCGACGTCGAGCTCGCCCGGCGCGCCGCGCACGAGCCTCGTCTCGCCGCGTCTCACGAAGACAGCGGCGGGGGCTCCTCGAGGCTCGCGGCCGAGCGCCGACAGAGCGCCCTCGAGAGGACCGACCGGCTCGCCGGTGGGGTCGATGTCGGGCCTTCCCGTGAACACGCGATGGGTCGGGAAGACCTCGAGCCCGGGATCGCCGGTCGAGACGAGGACGGCAAGCATCCGATCGGCTCCGTCCTCGGCCGCGAAGGCGAGCGCCGCTTCGTATCGATGATGGCCGTCCGCGATGAGCAGCTGCCGGCCATCGAATGCCTCCGGGACACCGTGCTCGCCGTCGAGTCGCCAGAGCCGCGTGTCCTCGACGTCGATGTCTGGCTCGCCTTCCGGCCGCGCGACCGGCGTGGATCCGTCGTAGAGGAGGAAGATCGGCTCGAGCTGGGTGCGCGTGGCGCGGAGCAGGCGAAGCCGCCCCTCGAGCGCGGTCGCGTGGGTGCGCTCGTGCGGCAGGACGACGTTGTTCGCGTACGGCTCCACCCGGAGGGACGCGACGATCCCGTCTCGTCGCCGCGCGACGCCGTCCGGGCCGACGGAGTCCTGCTCGAGGAACCACACGGCCGGCGTCTCGTCGCGGACGAGCACGCCGTCGTCGAGCCAGCGCCGGAGTCGTTCCGCCGCGGCCTTCTCGTCCGGCTCCGAGGTCAGATGCACCACGTTGTGAGCGTCGCGAGCGCGGAGCCGCGCGCAGTCGTCCGCGTCGATCACGTCGTACGGTGGCGCCGTCACCTCCGCGCTCGGCCGGGCGTAGCGGACGGCGCGGAACGGTCGAACATCGGCCACCGATCGAGCCTACAGCGACCTAGACTCACCCCGTGGGGACGATCGCCGACCTGGTGGAGGATCGCACGGTCGACGGCGTTTTCGCGGTCGCGCGGAAGCGGCGCCTGACGACGCGGGGCGGGAAGCCGTACCTCGCGCTCGAGCTCGTCGACGCGAGCGGACGGATCGAGGGACGCATCTGGGACGACGTCGAGTTGCTCGACCGCCGGTTCGAGGAGGGCGATGCGATCCGCGTGCTCGGCCGAGTCGAGCGCTTCGACGGACGGCTCCAGCTCCAGGTACGCGCCGTCGAGCCCTCGGAGGCCGATCCCGCCGAGCTCGCGCCCGCGATGCGCCGCGACGCCGACGAGCTCCAGGGCTTCGTCGAGTTCCTCGCCGCGGAGCTCGCGCACCCGGCCCTCGGTGCACTCGTCACGGGCATCCTCTCCGATCCCGAGGTCCGGGACGGCATGCGGCTGCTGCCGGCCGCCGGCGCGGACGGGCACCACGGCTATGCGGGTGGGCTGCTCGAGCACACCGTCGGCGTCGCGACGCTCTGCCGGGAGACCGCACAGCTCCATCCCCGGCTGCGCGGCGACCTCCTCCTGTCCGCCGCCCTGCTGCACGACGTCGGCCGCGTACGCGAGCTCGGCCGCGGTCCGGCCTTCCGGCCGACCCCGGAGGGCGCACTGCTCGGCCACGTCCAGCTCGGGGTGCGGCTGGTCGACGAGCGGGCCGGCAGCCTCGATCCCACCCTCCGGGCCGAGCTTCTGCACGCGATCGCAGCGCACCACGACCGCGCGGCGGGCCGCACGGCCGAGGCGATCGTCCTCTACCACGCGAACCAGCTCGACGCGACCGCCGCAACGCGGCCGGTCGGCGACTGACGCATTGGGCTTCGCCGCTCTCGCGCTCCTCGGCGCGGCCTCCTGGGGCATCGGCGACTTCCTCGGTGGGCTCGCGTCGCGGAGGGCGCACGTGCTCACCGTGCTCGTGATCTCCCAGGCCGCCGGGCTCCTCGGCGCAGCGACCTGGGCGCTGACGAGCGACGACATCCGGCCGGCGCTGGCCGACCTCTGGCCGGCCGCAGGCGCCGGCGCGGCCGCCGCGCTCGGCCTTGCGGCGCTCTACCGCGGGATGGCGATCGGCGCGATGGGGATCGTCGCGCCCATCTCGGCCGTGAGCCCCGCCGTCCCGCTCGCCCTCGACCTCCTTCG
>Ga0111539_10012934_pt1 | contig 10444 bp, 8 predicted proteins | sample RhiMethybrSRZTD1_FD_79667 | JGI IMG/M metagenome (GOLD analysis project Ga0111539, IMG submission 79667) | Populus rhizosphere microbial communities from Tennessee, USA - Rhizosphere MetaG P. TD hybrid SRZTD1 (version 2) (version 2) | ecosystem: Host-associated > Plants > Roots > Rhizosphere >... | reverse complement strand
GGCGTCGTGCACATGCCGGTCCAGACGTGCGTTGGATTGAGCTCGTCGTTGGCGGCGCCGGTGAGCAGCAGCTCCTTAGCGCTCGGGCCGTAGACCTTCAGCTCCAGCGCGGGATTCGACAACGTCGAGTCGAACACGATCGGATGTTCACCGCCCTTTTCCGTCTGCTTCCACTCCTCTTTGAAGAAGAGCGCCGGACGTGTCACGCGCGCGCCCGCGCCGCGCCCGCCGGCAGGTGCGGCAGGGGCTTGCGCGAATGCGCTTGTACCAAGGACCACGAGAAACGCAGTAAGTAGCAATCGATTTTTCATAACCATTCTCCCGGCGGGTCTAAAGAACAAGACCCGCCCTACACTGCGGCGGGTCCAAAAGGACCCGCCCTACGGGCCCAAAGCCCAGAGCCTAAAGCCCAAAGCCTAAAGCCAAAAGCCTAGGGCAATGCAAACACGAACACATTCGCCGAGTTGCTCGGCTGCAGTTCAGGCGTCATGCGCCCGGCCGATCCTGCGACGAGCGACGAGCCTGTGGTCACCGCGACGTACTGCTTGCCGCCGACCGCGAACGTAATCGGGTAGCCGCTGACCGGCGCGCCGAGGTTCACTTCCCAGAGCACTTTGCCGGTCTTGTCGTCGAACGCCTTGAAGCGGCCGTTCGCGTCGCCGCCGAACACGAGACCGCCGCCCGTGGCGACCAGCGACAGCATGCCGGCACGCTGCTCGTGCTTCCACAACGTCTTGCCGGTCTCCGCCGAGATCGCAATCACCACGCCGACGTTGTTGTTCGCGCCCGGCGCGATCACGCCCGGCATGTCGAGGCCATACACCTTCGACGGATCGCGCGTGTCGACCGTCGTCTTGGCGTTCATACACATGTTCTGCAGCGGCATGTACATCGCGTTGGTGCCTGGGCTGTAGGCGCCGGCCGGCCAGTTCTTGCCGCCGTTGCTGCCCGGGCAGATCAACTTGGTTTCGTCCTTCTTGGTCCAGATCGCGTCGGGATTCACTGTCACCTTGCCGGTGGCGCCGTCGATCTTGCTCACGACGTTCTGAAACACCGTCGCCCGGGCCCACAGGAATTCACCGGTCTTGCGATCCAGTGTGTAGACGATGCCGGTCTTGCCAGGAATGCCAGTAATGACCTTGCGCCGTTCACCCGGCTTGATCCTCGGATTGATCCACGCCACTTCGTTCTTGTCGGGCGCGACTGCGGTCTCGACGAGCAGTCGCTCGAACGGATGATCGAGATCCCACTCGTCGATGATGTGCTGGTAGTACCAGACGATCTTGCCGGTGTCGGCGTCGAGGGCCAGCGTCGAGTTGTGATAGAGGTGCTGCTTGTCGGCGCCGCCGAGCGTGAACTTCGGCGCCGGGATCGTCACCGACGTGCCGACGAAGATCATGTTCGTTTCGGGGTCATAGCTCGGCACCATCCACGTGCCGACGTGCCAACGCTGTTCCATCGGCACGTCGCCCCACGTGTCATATCCCGGTTCGCCCGGACGCGGAATCGTGTAGGTCCGCCAGATCTCCTTGCCCGTTTGCGCGTCGTGCGCGGTGATCACACAGGAGTTGTTGGTGGCGTCGGGCTGGCACTGACGGCCAGTGATGACCTTGCCGTTGGCGATGATCGGACCCGAGCTGGCGTTGGCGCGAACGCCGGCCTTGAGGATCTGCGTTTCCCACGCCAGGGCGCCGGTCCGCGCGTCAACGGCGTACAGGCTGTTGTCGGCGCCGGCGTCGATGATCGTGTTTCCCCACATCGCCATGTTGCGGTTAGTGCCGCCATTGACGCCTTCGGGGTACTTGCGCTTGTACTCCCACTTGAGATCACCGGTCTTGGCGTCGATCGCCATGATGATGTCGCCCGGGTTCGGGATGTACATCGTGCCGTTGTAGACGAGCGGCGTGGCCTCCTGCGTGCGGCCGCTGACGATGCCGCGCGACCACATCATCTTGAGCCGCGACACGTTGCTGCGGTCGACCTCCTTCAGCGGGCTGTAGCCCCAGCTGTCGAGCGTGCGGCGCCACGTGAGCCAGTCGTTCGGACTGGGCTTCCATAACATTTCGTCGGTGACCGGCGTGAACGATTGCTGGCTCTGTCCCGAAGACGCGGGACCACTCTGCGCGGCGACGCTCAGGCCCGTGATCGCGGCCAGAAGGAAAGCGAACAGGATATAGAAACGCTTCATGGCGATTCCTTGTGAGGAAATGGGGTCGGGAGTCATTTTCCGAGGCTCCCTTGAACGGGCTAATTGTCCTCGAAAATGACTCCCGACCCCATTATTTCTATGCAGTTGCCTTCGCGACGAAAAACCGTCGGCACGGTTTGGCGATGAGACGCGCCATCTTGCCGGCGCGGACGTGGCGGGCGCTGTCGGTGGCGATGCCCGTGTTCGCATACATCTGGCGATACAGCTTGGAAATCATCACGAACGCCAGGCGTCCCTTCATCGATCGCAGGAAGCTCGACCGTCGCCAGATCGCCGGCAGGCTGTAGAAGCTGTCCCAGGTGTCCTGAGTGAGCTGACGGATCTGCTCCGCGGACATCGTCGGATGTGGCGTGTAGATCTTCGGCCGCTTCTTTGGCGGCAGCAGCCAGTGGCGCGTGAGCGGCACGCCGTCGATGCGGTCCGGCTCCTCCTGACTGTCCTCCCACTTCTGGAAGTCGATGGTGCCGGGGAAGGGTGTCAGCAGAACGAACTGTGCAAACGAGACGCGAGCGGCGTGCGCGAGCTCGGCGGTCGCGCTGAACGTCGTCGGCGTATCGGTCGGCAGTCCGAAGATGAACGAGGCCAGCACGTGGATGTCGTGGTCGCGGAACTTTTGCAGCTGCGCGACGAGATCATCGCCGGCCAGGTTGAAGTCCTTGTAGATCGACTTCAGGCCTTCCTTCGTCACCGATTCGACGCCGACGAGCGCGCCACGGATGTGGGCCTTGCGCATGGCATCGAGGAACTCGGGATCCTCGGCGGCCTCCATCGTGATCTGGGTGTAGAACACCATGTCGTCGGGCAGTTCGGCGAGCTGGCGCATCAGCTCGAAGCGCTCCTCCCGCACCTCTTCGAGCGCCTTCAGGCCTGACTTGTCCAGCCGCCGCGCGGCCATGGCCAGGTCGGCTTTCGTGATCGGGTAGAAGTTGTCGTCGGCCAGAGCAATGAAGCGGAATCCGCGCCGGCGCAGGTCGCGCAGTTCTTGGACGACATCGCTCGCGGTTCGGGCGCGTGGCTGTTGCCCGTCGGTGCGCCAGACCGAACAGAAGGAGCAGTGCTTGGGACACCCGCGGACGGTCTGGACCGAGGCCCACATGTATCCGCCTTCGGGCAGCAGGTCCCAACGTCCGGGCGCGAGCGAGGCGCCGGGAATACGTCCGCCGTCGTAGACCGGAAGCGGTGCCCCAGCGGCGCAGTGCTCGAGCACCGAGGGCCACATCAGCTCGCCGTCGCCCTTCACGACGGCGTGGGCGCCGCCGTGCGTTCTGGCTTCCTCAGGGTAGAGCGACGCGTGAATGCCGCCGTAGACAACGAACGCGCCGCGCGCCCGCGCGGCATTTCCGACTTCGTAACCACGATGCGCGTTGCCTGTATGAATGCTGATGCCGACCACATCGCCGGCGCTGACGTCCTCCAGATTCAACTGGGCGAGCGTTTCATCAACCAGATGCGGCGTGCCGTATCGATCCGGTGTGGCCGCCGCGAGAACATAAAGCCAGCGCGGTGTGATGACGGCGACGCCAAACGACATGTCGCTTGGGTTGATTAAATGAATGTTCATGTGGCGCTATACACTACCTGAACCAGGGAGATCCCGTACGGCTATAGCCTCTGCCCGTTCCTGCAATCAAACCGCCTCGCCGATGCTCAATGCCGAGGCGGTTTAGATAGAATTCCTAGCTCATGAAGCGAACGTCAGCGATTGCGGTGATTCTTCTGTTCGGCATGCTGGCCCCGCCGGCGTTCGCGCAGGGCGCGTATGTCGGCGCGTTTCTGGTCGGCGAGATCGTGCGGCTGGATCAGTACGACTCGAGGGCCGAGGACTCCGGCAATGGTGAGTCGTTCGGATTCGCGCTGCGCCTGGGAAGTCCGATTGGCGCGAAGTGGGGCGTCGAGCTCGAGTTCGTGCGGCCCGGTGAGATCACGAGCGATCAAGTGCCCCAGATTCTCCCCGCGATTTATCAGATCACGGCCGTCCCGAGCATTCCGGGCCTGCCCAACCAGGGAAATTACGACCCACTGATCTTCCCGCCGATCTCGTACGAGTTCCGCTCGACGCAGCGGCGCTCGACGCTGTCCACCTCGCTGTGGGTCCGGCAGGAGATCTCGTCGCGGGTCTCGATGGTGTATCTGGGCGGAGTGGCCTTCGGCCGCACGAGCAACGAGGTCGAGATCACCTATACGTTCGGTCGTTCGACGATTCTGCCCACGATTCTGCCCCTACCGCCCATCCCGCCACTGATCAACGAATCGATCAGTTACGACGTGCAACCGATGGTGGGCGTCGAAGGGAGGATTCGTCTGGCGGGCAAGGTAGATCTCGTCCCCGGCTTGCGACTCCACGGCGCCCAGGGGGGCTGGTTGATTCGGCCCGCGGTCGGTCTCTCCTGGAACTTCTGAACCGCGCGTCTGCGCGCGCCGCGTCTGCGCGCGCTACACCACACTCGTCTCGATTCCGCTACGTTTGAATGCGTCGCGGGTCGTGACCGGCTCGATCAACAGGAACGCGACGACGGCGCCGACGGCGACAGAGGGCAGCACGATCGCGAGCGGCGAATGCTCGTCGCCGATGAGGATGCCACCGGCGATCAGCGTGGCTGCGAACAGCCAGTCGGCGATGCGGATCCACCGGCTCGATCGCTGGTGCACCCACTCGAGCTCCCGTGGATAGAAGCGTGACGTGAACCACAGGTGCAGTCGCGCGGTGGTGGCCACGACGACGGTCGCGACGAGCGCGATGAAAAACGTGCGCCCCTGCCAGCCGCCGATCTGCCCACGTGCGTACCACGCCGGCACGACCATCGCTGAATAGACCAGAGCGGCGACCGCCTCGTGAAATTCCCACCAGAATCGGCTGCGGACAGACGCGGGGTCAGGCCCAAGCCCTGTCCCCAGGCCTGGCCTCGAGTCTGAACCCAAGCCTGATCCCAGCTCCGAAATCAGTTCTTTGGCGCTCGAATAGCGCGCCGCGGGGTCGGCGTGCAGACAGCGGGCGATCACCGTCGCGAACGGGCCAGTGAGGTGGGCATTGTTGGTCTGACCTCGCCCCTCCACCCCACGTCGCAGGCGTGCGTCGTGGGGGCCCCGGTGGAGCGGATGCGTTCCCGCCAGCATCTCGCTGAAGACGATGCCCCACGCGTAAATGTCGGCGCGGCCATCGATGGTCTGGCCCAGCAGTTGCTCGGGTGCCATGTAGGCGGGCGTGCCGAGCATCGATCCCGCACGCGTCAGTCGCGTGGCCTCCGGCCCTTCGATCTGCGCGATGCCGAAGTCGACGACCTTCACGCCGCCGTCCGGCTTGATCAACACGTTCTCCGGCTTCAGGTCGCGATGGATCACGCCGGCCTCGTGCGCCGCGGCCAGCGCACCGGCAATCGAGAGGGCGATCGCTCGCGCCCGCTCGGGGGCAATCGGCCCGCGCGCAATCTCCTCGCGCAACGTCTCCCCATGGACGAACTCGGAGGCGATGAACAGGTGATCGCCCATCTCTTCGAGCGCATACACGACGGCGACCGCTGGATGCGAGATGGTTGCCGCGGCACGCGCCTCGCGCCGCAGGCGCTGCCGCATATCGGGATGCATGGCCAGCGTGGACGGCAGCGACTTCAGCGCGACCCTTCGTCCCAGTCGCGTGTCTTCCGCCAGGTAGACGACGCCCATGCCCCCGCGCCCGATCTCGTCGAGCACTTTGTACGAACCGATGACGGTGCCGGGTATCAGTGTCTCGAGGTCGGCGGGATCGACACGCGCCGGCTCGTCGAGGAACGTGCCGGCGGTCTCATGCGTCGCGAGCAGCGCCTCCGCCTCTCGCAGCACGATCACATCGTCGGCGCAGCGCTCGGCAATGAACGCGCGACGCGCATGAGCGGGCTGCTCGAGCGCATCCTGAAACACGTTCTTCAGACGTTCCCACTGCTTCGGCGTCACGAGGGCTCCGCGGTCGTATCGCTGACGTCGCCTTCGATCGCGCGCTTGAGCCACGCCCGGGCGAGCGCCCACTGCCGTTTCACTGTTGCCGGTGAGGTGCCCATGACGTCGGCAACTTCCTCGACGGTCAGGCCGCCGAAGTAACGCAGTTCGACGACCTTCGCGAGCTCGGCGTCGAGTGCGGCGAGACGGGATAGTGCTTCGTCGAGGGCCAGGATGTCGACGTCGCCGTGGGCCAGGTCGGGCCGGCCGAAGCCGGCCTCCACGTTCGCGACGTTGATGTCATCGAGCGTGACGCGCTGCGGGCCGCCGCCACGCTTGATGGCATTGCGCGCCCGGGCTCGCTGCACGAGGATCTGGCGCATCGACAACGCGGCGATGGCGAGAAAGTGCGTGCGGCCGTTGAATTGTCGCGCGCGCTCGCCGGCGAGCCGCACGAAGGCCTCGTTGACGAGGGCAGTCGCCTGAATGGTCTGGCCCGGCCGCTCGCCTCGCACGTAGCCTGCGGCAATGCGCCGCAGCTCGTCGTAGACGAGCGGCATCAGTTCGGAGACCGGCTGATTCACCCGCCGGGATTCTACAACTCCCAACTCCCAACGACCAACGACCAACCACGCCCAATTCCCAACCCCCACCTTCCAACCACTCTCAAGAAACTTGGGAGTTGCGAGTCGGCGGTTGGGAGTGGTTGGAAGTTGGGAATTGGGAGTCGGGAGTTAGTCTCGTCGGATCTTGACCGACTGAATCACGATGTCTTTGGCCGGCCGATCCTGCGCGCCAACCTTCGCGCTGCCGATCTTGCGCACCACGTCCATGCCGCTTTCGACCTCGCCAAACACCGAGTGTCGGTTGTCGAGATGCGGCGTCGGCGCCAGCGTGATGAAGAACTGTCCGCCGTTGGTATTGGGACCGGCGTTGGCCATCGACAGGATTCCCGGTTTGCTATGACGGAGGCTGGGATGGAACTCGTCGCCGAATTTGTACCCGGGCCCACCGTAGCCCTTGCCGAGCGGATCGCCGCCCTGAATCATGAAACCGTCGATCACGCGATGGAAGATGATGCCGTCGTAGTACGGCTGATGGCTCTTCTGGTTCGTCCGGGGGTCAGTCCATTCCTTGGTGCCCTCAGCAAGACCGACGAAGTTGGCAACGGTGTTCGGCGTCTCCTTGTCAAAGAGCCGAATCGTGAAGTTGCCTTCAGTGGTGACGAAATCTGCATACACAGCCATTCGAAAAGAATATCACCTCGCCGCGATACAATTTGCCCGTGACCGGCGCGACAGACACTGTTGACCCCGTCATTGCTGCGGTGGCGTCCGGGACGAGCGGCGATCCGTTTGCCGTGCTCGGACGTCACGAAGTCACGGTGGATCGTCATCCCGCGGTCGTGCTGCGGACGATGCAACCGGCGGCGTCAGCGGTGGAACTCGTCACGCCCGGCGCGGTGACGCCGATGCCGCGGCGTCATCCTGCTGGACTGTTCGAAGCGCGCGTGCCGCTCATCGGCAACGTGTCCGACTTTTCGTACCGCTTCCGTGTGCACGAAGGTGGCGCGGCGCGCGATGTGATCGACCCCTATCAGTACGGCCAGGTCCTGTCCGACTACGACCTGCACCTCTTTGCCGAAGGCACGCATCATCGCGCGTGGGACAAGCTCGGCTCGCATGTGAGGACGATTGGCGATGTGACCGGTGTGCACTTCGCCGTGTGGGCACCCAATGCTCAGCGCGTCAGCGTCATCGGCGATTTCAACGGATGGGACGGCCGCCCGCATCCGATGCGGAAGCTGCTGCCGTCGGGAGTATGGGAGCTGTTCATCCCCGAGCTGACGACAGGGGCCTGCTACAAGTTCGAGGTCCGCACGCACGAGGGACATCTGATCGAGAAGGCCGATCCTTACGCGCGACTATTCGAGGTGCCGCCTCGCTCGGCCTCAGTGATTTGGGAGGACGGCGATTACCAGTGGGGCGATGCCGACTGGATCCGCGATCGGCCGGCCGCGGGCAGCTGGCACGACCGCCCCGTGTCCACCTACGAAGTGCATCTCGGATCGTGGCGTCGCGTGCCGGACGAGAGCCATCGCTATCTGTCCTATCGCGAGCTGGCGGAGACGCTCGTGCCGTACGTGCGCGAGATGGGCTACACGCACATCGAGTTGCTCCCGGTGATGGAGCACCCGTTCTCCGGATCGTGGGGCTATCAGGTGCTGGGGTTCTTCGCACCGACGAGCCGGTTTGGCACACCCGATGACTTTCGCTACTTCGTTGACGCGTGCCATCGCTACGGCCTCGGCGTCATCCTCGACTGGGTGCCCGGCCACTTCCCGAAGGACCGCCACGGCCTCGCCGAGTTCGACGGCACGGCGCTGTACGAGCACGCCGATCCGCGAAAAGGGGAGCATCGCGACTGGGGCACGTTGATCTTCAACTACGGCCGCAACGAAGTGCGTTCGTTCCTCCTCAGTAGCGCTCTCTATTGGCTGGAGGAGTTTCACATCGATGGGCTCCGCGTCGATGCGGTGGCGTCGATGCTGTATCTCGACTACTCGCGGCCGCATGGTGAGTGGATTCCCAATCAGTACGGCGGGCGCGAGAACCTCGAGGCCGTGTCGTTCATGCAGCAGTTGAATACCGTGACGCACGGACGAGTGCCTGGCACGATCACGGTGGCCGAGGAATCCACGGCATGGCCGGCGGTGAGTCGTCCGACGTATGTCGGCGGACTCGGCTTCACGTTCAAGTGGAACATGGGCTGGATGCACGACATGCTCGAGTACATCGAGCAGAATCCGATTCACCGGCGCTGGCACCACGAGAAGATCACGTTCTCGATGCTCTATTCCTTCACCGAGAACTTCGTGCTGCCGTTCTCACACGACGAGGTCGTGCACGGGAAGCGCTCGATGCTCGACAAGATGCCGGGCGACCTGTGGCAGAAATTCGCCACGCTGCGGGCGCTCTATGGCTACATGTTCGGGCACCCGGGCAAGAAGCTGATGTTCATGGGCTGCGAGTTCGGGCAGTGGCGGGAGTGGAATTCCGAGGAGAGCCTCGACTGGCATCTCGCCGACGATCCGATGCATGCCGGGCTGCGTCGCTGGGTGCAGGATCTCAACCGCACGTACCAGCAGGAGCCCTCCTTGCACGAGGTGGACTTCGAGCACTCGGGCTTCTCATGGATCGACTGCCACGACAACGAGAACAGCGTCGTCTCGCTGATTCGCCGCGCCCGCGACGCGCGCGACTTCACGGTGATGATCGCCAACTTCACGCCGGTGCCGCGTCCCGGCTACCGCTTCGGCGTGCCCGACGCCGGCTGGTATCGCGAAGTGCTCAACAGCGACGCCGCGATCTACGGCGGCAGCAACATGGGCAACAGCGGAGGCGTCAACACCGATTCGATCCCCGACCACGGCTTCACGCAGTCGATCAGCATCACTGTCCCGCCGCTGGGGTTTGTGCTCCTGAAAAAATAGTCAGGTCAAAGGGCAAAGGGCAAAAGTCAAAGGTCAGGAACTGGGTCTAGGTCCAGGTCTAGGTGCGAGGTCCTAGGTCCAGGAGTTAGGTGCCGGCCCGCTCTTGCTCCGTCAGGCTCTGCGACGACGTGACGATCGGCTGCGCGCGGAGGACTTGTCGAAAGCCGCTGGCGAGGAATGAAATCGCTCCGTTTGGCGGGTCGAGCTCCAAGGTCCATCGCGTACCGCCATGGCTGGTCGCTGCTTGACGAGTGATTCCGGCTATCGAAAAAGGAGTGGTGGCATAGGTGGAAGCCGCGTAGTCAATCTCGATGCGAAGATCGAGCACGTCGATGAACGTCAACGTGGCGGGCGCGACCCGAAACGCAAACGTCGACTCGGTGGGCCGCAGCCATTCGAGAATGTAGTCGATATCGAGTTCGAGTTCGCCATCATACCCGTGGAGCCCCTTTCGAATTCGCAACGCGTGAACGTGATTATCGTGCCATGACATCTCGTCGAAGTGCGACTCGTCCCAGGTCTGTTCGCCTTGCATGGTCAGCGATGCCTCGAACTATTGTCGGTCAAACCAACCCGTAGCACCTAGACCTACACCTTCACCTACACCTAGGTACCTGACCTTTGCCCTTTGCCTTTTGCCCTTTGACCTGACTCCACTTGACACACAAGTAGACGTCGTGACACTCTCCACTTGGATCGGTAGTGGAGAGTGTCACGATGTCTGACAAAGTCGAACTTCTTCAAGGCACCCTCGATCTGATCGTGCTGCGCGCGCTGTCGACGATGGGGCCGCAGCACGCCTATGGACTGGCGGCGCGGCTCGAGCAGGTGGC
>Ga0111539_10012932_pt1 | contig 10444 bp, 9 predicted proteins | sample RhiMethybrSRZTD1_FD_79667 | JGI IMG/M metagenome (GOLD analysis project Ga0111539, IMG submission 79667) | Populus rhizosphere microbial communities from Tennessee, USA - Rhizosphere MetaG P. TD hybrid SRZTD1 (version 2) (version 2) | ecosystem: Host-associated > Plants > Roots > Rhizosphere >... | reverse complement strand
GCCGCTCAAAGCCATCGTCCGCGAGGTGCTCGAGGGCGGCTCGCGCCGCGATGTGACGCTCTATTGGGGCGCGCGTACGCCGGCGGACCTGTACGAGGACACATGGCTCCGCGAGCTCGCGGCAAAGCACGCCAGCTTCCGCTACACCGGCGTCACCTCGGAGTTCGTGCACGAGGCGGTGGTACGAGACGTCGCCGGTCTCGTCGGTTTCGACATCTACGCGGCCGGGCCGCCTGCGATGATCGATGCGGTGCGCGCGGCGCTACCGCGCCAGGGCGCCGACCCGGATCGCATCTACTTCGATTCTTTCGACTACGCGCCGACCTGACGCGCCCGCTCAGCGGAAGAGGCCGTCGTCGAGGATCGTACCGCTCGAGATCGGCTTGCCGATCGAGAGCCACACGTTCGCTTCGCCGTCCGCAAAACCGGCGCCGAGCGTGAAGGTGCCGAGCGCAGTCGGGCCTGCGATGAAGAAGTAGCCGCCGTACATGACTTCGTCGTCGTCCCCCGGGGTGTCCAGGCGATCGTAGAGGCCGACCGCCTGGAGGCCGAGACCGCCGTAGATTGCCTGATTCTTGATCGGTGAGAGCACCTTCAGCTGGCGCAGGAAGCTCGATTCGCCGACCCAGTACTGGTGGACGCGCAACTCGTCGTGCTGGAACGCCGGCAGCACGCGCGGCCCGCCGAGCGAGAACAGGCGGTCCTCCGGAAGGTCGGTGTCGAGGTCGGTGCCGCCCGCAAGGCTGAGCCAGGTCACGTACTTGCCGATCGAGATAGCCTTGCGCGTCGCGACCTCGAGGCGGTCCCAGTTGCGGTCGGACCCGAGCGAGTCATCCATGTGCTCGTATCTGACGGCGGCGGCAAGCCCCGTCGTCGAGAAGCTCGCCGTGTCGCGTGAGTCGTAGCGCGCGCTGAAGGTGAGGCCGGCGTCATCCACGTCAACGGCCGGGAGGGCCGCGAAGCCCGTATCGATCCGCGTCTTGCGCTGGTCGTACAGATATCCGGCGCGCAGCTGCGCATAGCGCGACGCATTCCAGCCGAGTTCGACGCGGCCGCCAAAGTCCACGAATTCGTAGGTCGCGATGCGGTCGCCCTTGTTGTACAGGTCCTCGACGATCCGCTCGCCGAAGGCGCTCGGCTCGACGAAGGTGTGCTGGCCCACGTCGAACGGCTGGTAGAAGCTCGTCGTGATCAACGACTCGTCACCGATCTGGAGCTGGTTGCGCCACTGCGCACCTAGCGAGTTGACCCACCGGCGGACGTGCTGGACCCCGGCGAGGAACATGAAATCGCCGCCGCCGTCCGCGAAGAGGCCCAGTGTCGGCCGAAGCACGCTCTTGCCGAGCGAGATTTCCTCCGGAAGCCAGGTAAGCGTCGAATTCTCCGGCGGGCCGTCCAGCTGGTAAGCCACGGAGTCGAGCTCGTCGAGCGCGGCCATGTGCCGGGCATCCTGGCTGATCTTGTCGACGTTGACCGTGTCGCCTGGCTTCACTTCCATCATCGTGCGCAGGTATTCGGGGTTGACGAAATCAAGGCCTTCCACTTTCACGTCGGCGACCCTGGCCTCGACCGCCTGCGAGGTCGTGATGGAATTGCGCCAGGCCAGATACTGATCTTCCGGCACCGAGAGCGCCTTGAGGCGATCCTCGACCTTGCGCGCCGCCGCCTCGCCGAGCGGGATCGTTTCGGGAAGCCGGTCGAAGTCACCGGTCGTGATGTCGCCCATGGGCACGTTGATCAGGATGTCGCGGTCGGTCAACGTCGCAAGCTGCGCCTTCTCGTTGACCTCGAACATGACGTCCATGCTGCGCGACAGCAGCTGCTGCGCCTGCACGAGTTTCTCGCGGGTCGGCGGCGGCTCGACGAGGTTCACGACGATGACGATGTCGGCGCAGGTGTTGCGCGCGACGTCGATCGGGATGTTCCGCACCATGCCGCCGTCCGAAAGGATGTACGGGTCGAGCACGACCGGCGAGAAGGCGCCGGGAATCGCCATGCTGGCGCGCATTGCGATCGCGATGTCGCCGCGGTCGAGGACGACCATGTCGCCGGTCATCATGTCCGTCGCCACGGCGCGGAAAGGGATGGGCAGCTTGTCGAAGTCGGTCACGGTGCGGGATTTCGCGACGTAGCCGCGCAGGAGGTCGTCGACCGAGCTCGCGTCGGCGAGCCCAATCGGCGTGACCACCTTGCCGTCGATCAGGCCGAGCTCCACCTTGGATCCCGCCTCGAGGTCGAGCCGCTTCTGTTCCACCGGTTCAAGCTTGCGGCGGCCGACGCCGCCCATCACGGAGGCCCAGTCGATGCCCGTCACGAACTTCTGGATATCCGCGGCGGGCTGGCCGGAGGCATAGCCCGCGCCGACGAGCGCCCCGATGCTCGTGCCGGCGATGCAGTCGATCGGCACGTGCATCTCCTCGAGCACCTTGAGCGCGCCGATGTGCGCACCGCCCTTGGCGCCGCCGCCGGCGAGCACGAGTCCGACGCGCGGCCGATGCGCGGGCGCCGCGGCCTGGTCGGCGGCCGAGGTCGCGGGCGGCAGCGCCAGAGTCGCGGTCAGCAGGCTGGCCATGAGGCCGTGGGGCAGCTTCGCAGTCGTCATGGGGGCACCTGTCCTCGCCAGCGCAGCAACGCCCCGACAAAGGCGACGTCGTCCGGCGAATCCGCAAGCAAGATGGGAGATCCGATCCCGAGGCGGGACGCAGCTTCCGCGACGCGGCCCGAGCCGGTCACGAGCGCGGTCGAATGCAGGAGCTCGCGACAGCGCGGCGTGATGATGCCGATGAGGGCTTCCAGCAGTTCGACGCTGGTCGCCGTGTATACCGAGATGCCGCCCTGCCGCCAGAGCGCCTCGATTTCCGCCTTGCGCTCCATGGAAGGGTAGGCCGCCTCGCGGGTATACACCTCCGCATGCTGCACTTGGGCACCCCGGGCCGACATTACCTCTTGGAGCAGGTCCCGGCCGCCGGTGCCCCGGATGATCAGCACCCGCTGCCCGCTGAGGTGGGCAAGTTGGGGCATGGCGAGCAGGGCCTCGCTATCCGAGCCTTCGTCCGGCATGAGCGTCACCCGGTAGCCGGCGGCATTGAGCGCGGCCGCGGTCGCCTGGCCGATCGCTGCGACTGGCAGGTCGCGACGCTGGTCCAGGATATCCGCACCGTAGCGCACCGCGTTCGCGCTCACGAACACGACGAGGTCGTAGCGATCGGCGGGGCCGACGGCGGCGCGCACGGCTGCGCGGTCCGGGCGCGGCTTGATGACGAGCGCGGGGTAGCGAATCGCGGCGCCGCCCTCGGCCTCGATGAGCTGGCACAGGTGCTGGGCCTGGTGCTCGGGGCGCGTGACGAGCACGCCGATGCCGGTCAGTCGCCTCATAGCAGCGCGCCGGCGCCCGCGGCGAGCAGGCGCTTCGCAAGCTCGGCGCCGAGGCGCGCCGCGTCGGCAGCCGCGCCGCTCATTCGGTCGGCAATCACCTGTCGACCATCCGGCGAACCGGCGAGTCCGCGGAGGTCCAACTCCTTGCCAGCGAGCGTTGCGTGGCCCGCAATCGGCGCACGGCAGCTCGCGCCAAGCCCGGCCGACAGGGCCCGCTCGGCGTCGAGGACGATGCGCGTTGGCGCGTGCTCGAGCGGACGGACGAGCTCGATGATGTCGTCGCGCCCCGCCGCGCATTCGATGCCGATGATGCCCTGTCCGATCGCGGGAAGCATCTCGTCCGGCGAGAGCCGCGCGCGGATTCGCACCTCCAGCCCGAGCCGCTCGAGGCCGGCGGTCGCGAGGAGGGCGGCATCGCATTCTCCGACATCGAGCTTGCGAAGCCGCGTGTCGACATTGCCGCGCAGCGCAACGACCTCGACGTCCGGCCGCTGGTGCCGAAGCTGGCATTCGCGACGGAGACTCGACGTGCCGACGCGCGCGCCGCGCGGGAGCGCAGCGATCGATTCGTACCGCGCCGAGACGAAGGCATCGCGCGGATCGCCGCGCTCGAGGGCGGCCGCGATCGTGAACCCGTCCGGCAACACGCCCGGCATGTCCTTCATCGAATGAACGGCGATGTCCGCCTGGCCGTCCTGGATCGCGTTCTCCAGTTCCTTGATGAACAGTCCCTTGCCACCCGCAGTGGCGAGGCTCCGGTCCTGGATGCGGTCGCCCTCGGTGACGATCGGGACGAGGCTCACCACGAGGCCGCGATGGCACCCGGCCAGGCGCGCCGCGACATGCTCAGCCTGCCAAAGGGCGAGCCGGCTCCTGCGCGTGGCGATCCGGATGGGTGCAGACATCCGGTCATTTTGCCATGCGGGGTCAAGCGGCCAGGATTTGCCCCATGAACACCCGGTTTGCAGGCTTCAGGAACGATCCGGCGGTGGCCTGGAGACCAGGGTCTTCGCGACTTCCGTCGCGAGCCGCCGGCTTACCGGCAGCGTGACGCCGCCGCGCAGGCGCACGGTGTGGTGGCCGTCCTGCCCGCGCTCGAGGCCGTCAATGTGCGTGATCGCGGCCAAAGCGTTCCGGTGCACGCGCACGAACCGTCCGGCAAATTCCTCTTCCAGGGACTTCAGCGACTCCTCGATCAGCTCCTCGCCTCCCGCGTGGCGGAGCGTCGTGTACTTCTGCTCGGCGACGAAGCAGAGGATGCTCTCGACCGGGATCAGGCGGAGCTCGTCGCGCGTGCGCACGGCGATGCGCGTTCGCGGGCCTCCCGAGCCCTCGGCGATACGGGCGAGCTGCGCGCGCGTCGGGCGGCGCGCCCGCGCGAGCGCCTCGCGAAGCTTGTCCTCGCGCACCGGCTTCAGCAGGTAACCTGCGGCCTGGGCGTCGAAGGCCGCGAGCGCGTGTTGCTCGTACGCGGTCGTGAAGATGACGGCCGGCGGCTCGGGCATGCGCGCGAGGTGATGCGCGGCCTCGAGCCCGTCCATCCCCGGCATGCGGATGTCGAGCAGCACCACTTCCGGCCGCAGGCGGCCTGCGAGCAGCAGCGCCTCCTCGCCGCTCGAGGCGACGCCGGCGAGCTCGACCTCGGGCAGTTCCTCGACGAGGTGGGAGAGCCGTTCGCGCGCGAGCGGCTCGTCGTCGACGACCAGGACGCGCAGGTTCACGCCGGTTCCCCGGTCGCCGGGAAGCGCAGCGTGACGACGAAGCGGTCCGGAGCCTCGAACACTTCGACCTCGGCCTCGCCGTGGAACATGAGCTCGAGTCGCTGGCGCACGTTGTCGAGCCCGATGCGATGGCCGGTGCGGCGCGCGACGACGCGCTGCGGGACGGGATTGTCGATGATGAGGACGGCCGACTTCCCCTCGCGCTTGCCCGTGACGCGGATCGTTCCGCCTTTCTCGAGCGGTTCGATGCCGTGGTAGACGGCGTTCTCGAGGAGCGGCTGCAGGATGAGCGCCGGGACAGGCGCTTCCATCGGCAGGTCATCGACCTGCCAGTCGACGTTCAGCCGGTCGCCAAGCCGCAAGCGCTCGACCCGCTCGTAAGCGCGCGCGATCTCGATCTCGTGGGCGAGCGGGATCCGTTCGCGTTGCTCGCGCAGCGACGCGCGGAAGAGGTCGGAGAGGTCGGCAATCGCCTGCTCGGCCGAGCGCGGGTTGCTGCGCGTCAATGAGGCGATCGTGTTCATGCTGTTGAAGAGGAAGTGCGGGCGGATGCGCGCCTGGAGCGCGCGAACGCGGCTCTGAGCCTCGGCCTCGACGTTGCTCTGCCACTGGTGCGACACGTAGAAATACCGGAGCGCGATGCCGCCGCAGATCGCGCAGACGGCAAGGTTCCGCAGGAGGAGCAGCAGGTGTTCCCCGCGCGGTGGCACCGCAGTCACGCCTAGGGAACGGCGCGAGTATTCGGCGAGCCACCAGGCGCCTTCCGTCGCGAGTGCCGTCATGGCGAGGGCGAGGGCGAGCGCGACGGCCGAGCCGGCGAGCACGTCGAGTCGCGACAAGAGGCCCCGGGCCACGCACCAGGCAGCCGCGGTTCCGAGCGCGGCCCAGAGCAGGAACAGTGAAACCTGCGCGAGCTCGGTCCAGAAAGTGGCCGTGATGCCTTGGCGCGCGAGCGTGAAGAGGACGGCGACGAGCGCAGCAATCAGGATGACCGCGAGCACGCTCTGCGCGCGGCAGAAATCCGGCAGGTAGAAGGGCGGCCGATCAGCCATCGCCCGGGCTCTGGAACAGGGGCGCCTTGAGCCGGAAGACCGTCGAGATGTCCTCCTCGCCGTGCCCGTCCGCAAGTAGCCGCGCATAGTCTCTGAGCGTCGTCTCGACGACCGGCAGCACGGCACCGTGCCGCGCCGCCATCTCACGGCAGATGCGCAAGTCCTTGTCGTGCAGGCGCACGCGGAACCCTGCCGGGTACTCGCCGCGGACCATGAACGGTGCCCGGTTCACGAAGTACCAGGAAGAGCCTGCGCCTTTGCCGAGGATCTCGATCACGCGGTCGAGCGGCAGTCCTTCCGCGCGCGCGAAAGCCATCGCCTCGGCCGCGACCTGGATGGCGCCGGCGCAGAGGATCTGGTTCGTCGCCTTCGTCGCCTGGCCCGTGCCGCTGCCGCCCATGCGCACGATGGTCTTGCCGAGCGCGTCGAGCACCGGCCGTGCCCGGTCGAACGCCGAGGCGTCGCCGCCGCACATGATCGCGAGCGTCGCGTTCTTCGCTCCCTCGACGCCGCCGCTCACCGGGCAGTCGAGGAAATCCGATCCGACGGCCGTCATGCGCTCCGCCGCTGCTCGGGCGGTGTCGGCGGCGACGGTCGAGCAGTCGATGACGATGGACCGCTTGCGGAGAGTCGGCCGGATCGCGTCGACGACCGCGAGGAGGTCCGCATCCGCGGACACGCAGGTGACGACGACGTCGCAGGCGGCTGCGAGCTCGGCCGCGGTCGCGAACGCGCGGCAGCCGGTCTCGGCGGCGAGTGCCTCAGCCTTGGCGGTCGTACGGTTCCAGGCGCCGGCGAGGAGTCCGGCGCGGTGCAGGTTGCGGGCCATGTGCTGGCCCATGGCACCGAGACCGATGAATCCGGCTTGCATGGCGGGCCCTATTCTGCCCGCTCGCGCGAACTAGCTGCAGTAGTCGTCGACTGCCTGCTTGGCGCGGGCGCGTGCCTCGGTGAGTTCCTTGTCCGTGAGGTACTCGCGCTTGCCGTCGGGCGTCTCGCGGAACAGGCGCCGCGCGTCGAGGTAGCGCTGGTAGCGGTCCTGCGCCGCCTTGCACTGCTCGACCTTGGCCTTGGCGGCATCCTGTTCGGCGGATTTCATCGCTTCCTCCGAAGGGGGCGGCTCAGGCGTGCGCGCCGCAGTCTGGGGTTGCGACGCGTCGCCATTGTCGCCGCCTTCCTCGGAATAGTTACCGTTGTTGGAAGCATCGCCTTCGACGTCGCCGGATTCCTCCTGGTACACGCCGAGGATCTTGGCGTCGCCCTGGCGCGGCGGCAGGTCGGTGTAGTGGATCTGCCCGGCCGAATCGACCCACTTGTAGACGGTGTCGGCCGTCGCGAACGCCGCGGCGCCCGCCATCAACAACGCCCAAACGACCTTGGAAATCCGAGACATATTCCACCCCCGGCTGCGCACCACAGTGTGGCTTCCCGGCGCCTGAAAACCTTTGACGCCCGTCACACTGGGGCCTGGCCCAGCCGGAGTGTAGCCAAAACAGGGGTCACTGGTTATAGGCGCGCTCGTCGTGCAGCGCGAGGTCGAGCCCCTCGACTTCCTGCTCCCGGCTGACCCGCACGCCGAGCGTGGCGTCGAGCACCTTGAGAATGACGAAGGTGCCGGCCGCGCTCCATGCGCCCGTGAAGATCACGCACTTGGCCTGGATCCAGACCTGCGCGGCAATCGTCACGCCCTCCGAAAGGCCGCTGCCACCGAGCGCTCCCGCGGTGACGCCGGTCAGCACGGCGCCCGCGATGCCGCCGACCGCGTGGACGCCGAAGACGTCGAGCGAGTCGTCGTAGCCGAGCACGCGCTTCAGGCGCGTCGCGGCGAAGAAGCAGGCGCCGCCGGCGACGAGACCAATCAGCAACGCGCCCGCGGGTCCGGCGGTGCCGGATGCAGGCGTGATCGCGACGAGCCCGGCGATGGCTCCGGTCGCGACGCCGAGCGCGCTCGGCTTGCCGTGCAGCGCCCACTCGAAGCTCATCCAGGTGAGCGCCGCGGCGGCGGTCGCGACTTGCGTGACGAGCACCGCCATGCCGGCCGTGCCGTTCGCTGCAAGCGCGCTGCCGGCGTTGAACCCGAACCAGCCGACCCAGAGCAGCGCCGCGCCCACGAGCGCGAAAGGCACGTTGTGCGGCGGCGTGGCGGCCGCCGGATAGCCGTGCCGGCGCCCGATGACGAGCGCAGCGGTAAGGCCTGCGATCCCGGCGTTGACGTGAACGACCGTCCCGCCCGCGAAATCGAGCACGCCCCAGTCCCACATCAGCGCGCCGGGGCCGCTCCATACCATGTGCGCCAGCGGCGCATAGATGAAGGTGAACCAGAGCGCGATGAAGAGGAGCAGGGCGCCGAACTTCATGCGCTCGGCGAAGGCGCCGACAGTGAGGGCCGGCGTGATGATCGCGAAGGTCATCTGGAAGGTCGCGAACACGGATTCCGGGATCGTGCCGACGACGGACTGCGCCGTGATGCCCGTCATGAAGGCTTTGCTCAGTCCGCCGACGAAGGTGCCGGGCGTGGTGAAGGCGAGGCTGTAGCCGTATGCGACCCACAGCACCGACACGAGCGAGGCGATCGCGAAGCACTGCATCAGCACCGAGAGCGCGTTCTTGACGCGCACCATGCCGGCGTAGAGGAGGGCGAGGCCTGGCAGCGTCATGAGCAAGACGAGCGCCGTCGCGACGATCATCCACGCTGTGTCTCCGCTGTCGATCGAACCTCCATCGCGCCGAAACTGCGGGCACCGGACAAATTGGGCGCGCCCGCGCCCGGCCGCGACCGGCTACTTTTCGGAGAGGCGATGCAGTAACCGTGCCATGTCCGGAAGGGCCCGAATCAACGCGTTAGTGGCGCCGGCCGCACCCTCGCGGTGCGCCGGCGCGCTGCGCCTGCCCCGGATCGGTGCATCGCTTGACGAGCGCGCCCGGCGCCGGGATGCTTCCCGCGAAGCGGAGCGTTGCCATGGCCTTCGACCCGAAATCGCTCGACGAGCTCGCGCGCAGGCTGGCGGACGCGGTGCCGCCCGGCCTCACCGCGCTACGCGACGACCTCGAGCGGAACTTCAAGGCCGTGCTGCAGGCCGGGCTCGCGAAGCTCGACCTCGTCACCCGCCAGGAGTTCGACATCCAGGCCGCGGTGCTGCGCCGCAGCCGAGAGCGTCTCGAAGAGCTCGAGCAACGCATCGCGGCGCTCGAGAAAAACAGCCCGAAATAGCCGCCGCGGGCCGCGGTCCGTGACGCTCGCGACGGTCCTGACCCGCGCGCAGGTCGCGCTCGAGGTGCCGCTCGTGCGCGTCGAAGTCCACTGCGGCGCGGGACTGCCGCAGTTTTGCGTCGTCGGCCTCGCGGAAACCGCCGTTCGCGAGAGCCGTGAGCGTGTCCGGGCCGCGCTCGCCCAGGGCGGCTTCGAGTTCCCCGCCGGGCGCGTGACCGTCAACCTCGCCCCGGCCGATCTGCCGAAGGAGGGCGGGCGCTACGACCTTGCCGTGGCGCTCGGGATTCTCGCCGCATCCGGCCAGTTGCCCGTGTCGGCACTGGATACCACCGAGTTCTACGGCGAGCTCTCGCTGTCCGGCGAGCTGCGCGCCGTGCGCGGTGCGCTCGCTGCCGCCGTGCAAGCGGCGCGTGACCGACGGCGCATCGTAGTTCCGGCGCCGAATGCAGAGGAAGCTCGCGTCGCGCGTGGCGCTCGCGTCGCCGGCGCCGCATCGCTCACGATGGTTCGCAACGGCCTTTGCGGGGGCGTCGGCCTCGAGTTCGCGAGCGGAGGACCACTCCCGGCGATTCCCACGCAGGGCCCGGACCTCGCGGACGTGCGCGGCCAGGCTGCTGCGAAGCGCGCGCTCGAGGTCGCCGCCGCAGGCAGCCACAGCCTTCTCCTGATTGGGCCACCCGGCGCCGGAAAGAGCATGCTGGCGCAGCGGCTGCCGGGCCTCCTTCCGCCACTCGGCGACGACGAGGCGCTCGAGTGCGCGATGCTGCATTCGCTCGCGCGGCCGCTGCCGCCGGTCGCCGAGTGGAGGCGGCCGCCGTTTCGCGCGCCGCACCACGGCGCTTCCGCAGCCGCGGTCGTCGGCGGGGGCGGGCGCCTCAGACCCGGCGAGATCTCGCTCGCGCACCGCGGCGTCCTATTCCTCGACGAGCTGCCCGAGTACCGGCGCGACGTGCTCGAGGCCCTGCGCGAGCCGCTGGAAGCCGGTTGCGTCAGCATCGCGCGCGCTGCCTGGCAGGGACAGTTCCCGGCGCGCTTCCAGCTCGTCGCCGCGATGAATCCCTGCCCCTGCGGCCACGCGGGCGACG
>Ga0111539_10012931_pt1 | contig 10445 bp, 11 predicted proteins | sample RhiMethybrSRZTD1_FD_79667 | JGI IMG/M metagenome (GOLD analysis project Ga0111539, IMG submission 79667) | Populus rhizosphere microbial communities from Tennessee, USA - Rhizosphere MetaG P. TD hybrid SRZTD1 (version 2) (version 2) | ecosystem: Host-associated > Plants > Roots > Rhizosphere >... | reverse complement strand
TGGATCATCGATCTTGGACCGGAGGGTGGTACGCGCGGCGGCACCATCGTTGCAGAGGGAAGCCCCGAGACCGTTATGCGAAAGAAGGGATCGTTCACCGGCGAACACCTCGCCAGGGCGCTTCGCGCGAACGGCAACCCGGCGGGAACGGCCGCGAAGGGCGACCGGGTCGCATCTATAGGGTGAGGTCGCAGCGGGCTGTATTGGCCCCGGCGGCCGGGAGCGACCTCGCCAATCTCTGATGACGCCTTAACTTCCGCTGCGACGGGTGCGGTGCACCCTCGCCGGCGCTACACCTGGCGTGACAGCAAGGACGAAACACGGTCGCGGCAGGCTGCGTAGGTCCGCATTGAACCCCTGACAGGGATTGCTGATGGTCACGCGCGAAGACATCGAAGCCTTTCTCGACCGGTTGGCCGCCGAAGGGGCGACCTACCGTGAGATCGAGCCCGGACTGTGGGCCGTGCGTCCAGGTGGGGCGCTCGACCTCGACTTCATAGTGCACCACAACCCACCGGTCGTTGTGCTTCGCGTGAAGGTCATGGACCTGCCGGCGGCCAACGGTCGCATCGCTGACCTGAACCGCCGCCTGCTCGAGCTCAACGCCACTGACCTGGTCCACGGTTCCTACGGCATCTCCAGCGGGTCCTACGTCCTCACCGAGGCGCTCGAGCTCGAGCACCTCGACTACGAGGAGTTTCTCTCCAGCTACGAAAGCATGACGATGGCGCTCGCGTCGCACCTCCGCGAGCTGGCCACGTATCGCGAGGATCGTTAGGTATGGGACTCTTTGACCGCCTGGCCACCCTGATCAAGTCGAACATCAATGATCTGATCTCCTCCGCGGAAAACCCGGAGAAGATGCTCAACCAGATCATCGTCGACATGCGCGACCAGCTGGTGAAGGCCAAGCAGCAGGTTGCGGCCGCCATCGCCGACGAGAAACGCCTGCGCGACCAGGCCGACGAAGAGGCCAAGCAGGCCGTCGACTGGATGCAGAAAGCCGAACTGGCCGTCCGGCAGAATCATGACGAGCTGGCGAAGTCGGCCCTCGTCAGGCACGGCGAGCACCTCACGCACGCGCAGCAGCTCGAGCTCACGTGGCAGGCGCACCAGTCCGAGACCGAAAAGCTCAAGGCGTCGCTCCGCGACCTCAACGACAAGATCGAAGAGGCAAAACGGAAGAAGAACCTGCTCCTCGCCCGCCAGCGCCGCGCGCAGGCCCAGAAGCGCATCTCCGAGACGATGTCGTCGATGTCGGAGAAGTCGGCCTTCGAGGCGTTCGCCCGGATGGAGGAGAAGATCGCCAGCAACGAGCGCATGATCAAAGCGAGCGCCGAGATCGACGAGGAATTCTCCGGCGACCGGCTGCAGCGCGACTTCAAGGCGCTCGAGAAAGCCCACGGCTCCGCCTCCGCCGACGCTCAACTCATGGCGCTCAAGCAGAAGATGGGCATGCTCCCGTCGCCGTCCACGCCCGACCAGAAGAAGCTCGGGTCGGGCAACGCCGGCGCCGAGGACATCCATGACGCCGAGGTGGAGGAGGTCCACGACGAGAAGCGTCGCGGTTGAGCGCCCCGGCGGTCGTCGCGGCGCCTGAGCAGCGGCGCTTTGGTCCCATCCTCGGGGCCACCGTCATCACGGTACTGCTGATCTGGCTGTTCTATACCGTCGCTGACGTCCTGCTGCTGCTGTTCATCGCCGTCCTGGTTTCGCTGTACCTCGGTTCGGTCACCGATTTCATCGTCAAGCGGCTGCCGATTCCGCGCCCGCTCGCCTTCACGGCGGCGATCTTCCTGACGCTGGGCGCGATCTACGGCCTGGGGGCCCTGCTCGTGCCGCCGGTGGTGGAGCAGACGCAGCAGTTGATGAGCGTCCTGCCTAACTACATCAATACCTGGCAGGAGGCGCTGGCCCGGCTCGCCCAACGGTTCCCGCGATTGCTTGGCGGAGCGGCTAATCCCCAGACGGAACTGGTCAACGCCATCGTGTCCCAGGTCGAGGGGTTTGCGGCGAAGGCTTTTCCGACCGTGCTGAATCTCGGGCACCAGGTGGTGAACGTCGTGTCGATCCTCGTCATGGGGATCTACATGGCTCTGTATCCGGGAGTCTATCGCGAATGGTTGATCGCGCTCTTCCCGCCGGTGCACCGCGATACGGTACGCGACGTCATGGGTGACATCGGCAGCACGCTCAAGGCGTGGATCGCGGCGCAGCTGCTGGCGATGACGGTGCTGGCGGCCCTCACGGCTCTCGGGCTCTACATCCTGCGCGTGCCGTACTGGCTCACGTTCGGGATCTTCGTCGGCGCCGTGGTGGTTGTTCCGTTCTTCGGGACGCTGGTCGGCACGTTGTTACCGGCGCTCTTTGTGTTAGGCGGCCAGGGGGTCGGGGGTTTCGGCCCGGGCACCCACTTCCTGCTGGTGATCATGCTCGGCGTCTTCGTACACATAGTCGAGGGCAACCTGGTGCTGCCGCTGATCACGGCGAAGCGCGTGGAGATGCCGCCGGTGTTGAGCATGATGGCGGTGCTCATTGTGGCGAAGCTGTTCGGCGTGTTCGGCGTGATCGTCGCGGTGCCGATGGCGGCCGTGGTGATGGTCCTGATCCGGCGCGTGGTGATCCACCGGTTGTACGAGGGGCAGCAATTCCGGCGGCACGCCGGTGATCGTGTGCTCGTCTTGCGCGTACCGGCTTCCGATGCTGCTGTCATCTCTTCCGCACCGGTCGACGTGCTGCGGGATGTGATGAAGCGGACTGCGTAGTCCAAGACCGAGTCCAAGTCCAAGACCAAGACCAAGACCAAGTCCAAGGGGCGCGTACCGCTTGGACTTGGGGTTCGACTTAGACTTATGACATGCCGCTCCGTCTATACAACACGCTGACGAGATCTGTCGAGCCATTCGAACCGTCGGACGGCAAGACGGTTCGCATGTACACCTGCGGTCCGACCGTCTACAACCCAGCGCACATCGGAAACTTCCGCACGTTCCTCTTCGAGGATCTGCTCAGGCGCGTGCTCAGGCTGCACGGTTGGAACGTGCAGCAGGTGATGAACCTGACGGACGTCGACGACAAGATCATCAAGCGCGCCAGCGAGCAGGGGAAATCGATCACGCAGGTGACGGAGCCGATCACCGAGATCTTCCACGCGGACCGGAAGTACCTGCGCATCGAGGACGCCGAGGTCTATCCGACGGCGACGGGCCACATCCCCGAGATGATCGCGCTCGTAGAGCGTCTGCTCGAGAAGGGAATCGCATACAAGGCTGACGACGGATCGGTGTATTTCTCGATCGATCGGTTCCCGGGTTATGGACGGCTCTCGCGACTGGACAAGCGCGAGATCAAGTCCGGCGCGCGCGTGGCGCAGGACGACTACACCAAGGAGAACGCGCAGGACTTCGCGTTATGGAAAGCGGCGAAGGATGAAGACGAGGCGACTGGTGCGGCATGGGATGCGCCTTTTGGCCGCGGACGTCCTGGCTGGCACCTCGAGTGTTCGGCGATGGCGATGAAGTACCTTGGCGAGACGCTGGACATTCATGGTGGTGGCGTCGATCTCGTCTTCCCGCATCACGAGGATGAAATCGCGCAATCGGAGGCGGCGACCGGCGTCCCGTTCTCGCGTGTGTGGTGCCACGGCGAGTTCCTCCAGGTTGACGGGACGAAGATGTCCAAGAGGATTGGCAACGTCTCCACCGTGTCCGATCTCCGCGAAAAGGGAATCTCGGCGGCGGCGCTCAGGCACTTCGTGTATTCGACGCATTACCGGAAGCAGATCAACTTGTCCGGAGCGGCGCTGGAGGCATCGATCGAAGCGGTGGCCCGGATCGGCGAGTTTGCCCACCGGTTGAGGGACGCCAAGGGCGGGACGAGGGATCTGGCGGCGGCTGCGGAAACGGCTGAACTGGAATTCCGGACGGCGCTCGACAACGACCTGAATGCGCCGGAAGCTGTGGCCGCGCTGTTCACGTTTATCGGCCGGGCAAATGCCGAGCTCGACCGTAAGGGCGTGGATGCGGCGATGCTGGAGCGTGCACGCCAGGTTTTCGCGACCATTATGGGAGTCCTGGACCTCGAGCCGCTAGCGATTCGCTTCGTGGTTTCGGGCGACCGAGTTGATCCGGAACCTGTTGCAGCATCGGGCCTTACGCCTAAGGAGATCGAGCAGGTGGCTTGGGGAGTGGCCAAGCTTCGCGAGCGGGTTATCGCGCGCCAGAATCGCGACTTCAAGGCGTCAGACGCGATTCGTGCCGAGGTGGAGGCGCGGGGATTCGCGGTTAAGGATACGGCGAATGGGACAATTCTGGAGCGCTATCAATAGCCCCGATCCAGAACCAGGTCTAAGCCGAAGTCCAAGTCCCAGGGGTTTGCAGAACTTGGACTTTGGACTTGGACTCGGACTCGGAACTACTTGTATCCCAAAAGGTTGACACTATTTCGCATCGCCGCTATCATGTCTGGCTCGCGCGATTGGCTGGGTGCTGACGTAGCTCAACTGGCAGAGCACCTGATTTGTAATCAGGCGGTTGCGAGTTCGACTCTCGCCGTCAGCTCTGATGACGGGAGTCGGCCTCAGCGAGAGCGCGTGGGTGCGGTGGGGTACCCAAGCGGCCAACGGGAGCAGACTGTAAATCTGCCGGCTCACGCCTTCGAAGGTTCGAATCCTTCCCCCACCATGGTGGGACCTAACGAATGTGTGAGGGCTGGTCACTGGGAGTTACTGCGGGAGTAGCTCAGTTGGTAGAGCGCGAGCCTTCCAAGCTCGATGTCGCGGGTTCGAGCCCCGTCTCCCGCTCTATCGGTCGGGGTTTGCTCGCGTAGCTCAGTCGGTAGAGCACTCCCTTGGTAAGGGAGAGGTCACCGGTTCAATCCCGGTCGCGAGCTCTGAAAAACGGATGGTGGATATGGGATGTGAGATGTGGATGAACACCCTCTCAAATCCCGACTCCCGCATCCCACATCTGCATCGAAATGCCCAGAGACAAAATCATTCTCGCCTGCAACGACTGCAAAAATCGCAACTACTTCACCACGAAGAATCGTCGCGTGCACCCTGAGCGCGTCGAGTGGAAGAAGTACTGCCCGCGCTGCAACAAGCATGTCGTCCACAAGGAAACCAAGTAACCGTGGCTACTGAAGTCGTCACTCGGCCCAACGTCGCCCAGCGCGTGGCCACGTTCTACCAGGACGTGATCACGGAGATGAAGAAGGTGACGTGGCCCGACCGGCAGCAGGTCCGCCAGTTGTCGATCGGCGTCATCGTGATCTCGCTGTTCATTGGCGCCGTCATCGCACTGCTGGACCTCATTTTCCAGGCAATCTTCGTTCGCGGCCTCCCATCGCTCGTCGGGGGCTGAGAAGGTGGATCATCACTGGTATGCCATCCAGACAACGGCGGGTCATGAAAACAAGGTGCGGTCGCTGATCACGCGGCGCATCGAGGGTGACCCGGCGGCGGCGGACTCGCGCCAGATCCGTCAGGCGCTGGTCCCGACGCAGGAAGTCGTGGAGGTGAAGAACGGCAAGAAGGTGACGGTAGAGCGGAAGCTCTACCCGGGCTACGTGCTGGTGGAGATGGTGTGGAACCAGGAGACGGCCCACGTCATCAACAGCATCCAGGGCGTCATCAAGTTCCTGCACCACGGCGGCGGTCACGTGCCGGTGGGCGTGGAGCCGATGGCCCTCAGGCAGGATGAAGTGAATCGCTTGTTAGGCATCGCCGAGGAAGTCGAACCGGAGGCGCCGAAGGAAGAGATCCCGTTCATGATCGGGCAGGCGGTGACGGTCACCGAGGGCCCGTTCACGGACTTCAATGGAACGGTGGAAGAGGTCGTGGCGGACAAGGGGAAGGTGCGGGTGAGCGTTTCCCTGTTTGGTCGCCCCACCAGCGTCGAATTGGACTATTTGCAATTGAAGGGATACTGAACCCCGAGACGGCAGACTTCTGACTTCAGACTTCAGGGCAGGTTGAAGTCTCAGTTGTGAAGTGGAAGGGCTGGGACTGCCGTCTGAAGTCTGTAGTCTGAAGCCTAGTTGTTTGTGGCCCTTGCGCGGGGCGGCCGCTGAGCGGCGAGGAGCGCACCGTCGGATACCACAACGACGCTAATAAAACCGTGGGAGTCATAGGCGCAGCGGCGGGTTGGTATTGAGTGGCCGGCTGCGGGACAATGCATCAGGATGGGCGATGGGCGATGGGCGATGGGAACGGCTGATACAGTCGACCATCGGACATCGAACATCCGCCATCCGGGTTTCTGTTCCGCTCCTCGGATCGCTGAATTCCTCTCTGCCTGAGCGTCACGCAGAGGAGATCATATGGCCAAGAAAGTCGTAGGATTCGTCAAGCTCCAGATTCCGGCGGGGCGAGCGAATCCGGCACCTCCCGTGGGGACCGCGTTAGGCCCCCAGGGGATCAACATCATGGCGTTCTGCAAGGAGTTCAACTCCCGCACGCAGAGCCAGGATGGCCTCATCCTGCCGGTCGAAATCACGATCTTCGCCGACAAGTCCTTCACCTTCATCCTCAAGACGCCGCCCGCGGCGATCCTGATCAAGAAGGAACTGGGACTCGAGAAAGGCTCCGGTCAGCCCAATCGCGTGAAGGTCGGCAAGCTCACGAAGGCACAGGTTCGCAAGATCGCCGAGGTCAAGATGCCGGACCTGAATTGCGACTCGATCGAGTCGGCGATGGCGATGGTCGCGGGCGCGGCACGCTCGATGGGTGTGGAGGTCGACAAGTAATGCGCACCCATGGCAAGAAGTACCGCACCGCGGCCGAGAAACGGAAAATCGAGTCGCACTACTCGCCGAAGCAGGCGCTGGAGATCGTGAAGGGCAACGCATACGCCAAGTTCGACGAGACCGTCGACGTCGCGGTCCGGTTAGGCGTCGATCCCCGTCACGCCGACCAGATCGTGCGCGGCACCGTGGTGCTGCCCGCCGGCACCGGCAAGACCGTTCGCGTGCTGGTCATCGCCGCGGGCGACAAGGCGCGCGATGCCCAGGAAGCCGGCGCCGATTTCGTCGGCAACGAGTTCCTCCAGAAGATCAAGGACGGATGGCTGGACTTCGACATCATGATCGCGACGCCTGACCAGATGGGACAGGTCGGCCAGCTCGGACGCGTGTTAGGCCCGCGAGGCCTGATGCCGAACCCGAAGGCCGGCACGGTCACGATGGACGTCGGTCGCGCTGTGCGCGAATCCAAGGCGGGCAAGATCGAGTTCCGGGTCGACAAGGCGGGCAACGTGCACGCCGCGATCGGGAAGGTCTCGTTCGGCCTCGACGCGCTCGAGACGAACTTCGGCGCGTTCATGGACCAGATCGTCCGATCCAAGCCGGCGTCGTCGAAGGGCGTCTATGTGAGGAACGTCTCGGTTTCCAGCACGATGGGTCCGGGCGTGCGCGTCGACACCACCCCCTACCGGTAACGAGCGATGAACAAGACCCAGAAGGAACAGCTCGTATCGGAGCTGAAGGGCAAGATCGACGGCGCGAAGGCGCTCTACTTCACCGATTTCACGGGACTGAACGTGAAGCGGATGACCGAGCTGCGCCGGCGGTTCCGCAAGGCGGGCGTCGAATACGTCGTCATCAAGAACACGCTCGCGTTGCGGGCGGTGAACGAAGCCGGGCTCACCGGCGGAAAGCTCAAGGGGCCGACCGGCGTCGTCGTCGCCAGGGATCCCGTAGCCGCCGCGAAGGTCATCACCGACTTCGCCAGGGAGAACGAGCAGCGCCCGGCCCTCAAGGGCGGGCTCTTCGACGGCCAGGTCCTCACGAACGACCAGGTCAAGAAGCTGGCCTCGATGCCGTCGCGCGAGCAGATGCTCGCCACGTTAGGCGCCAGCATGCAGGCCCCGCTGTCGATGTTCCTGGGCGCCATGAGCTCGTTGCTCTCGAACCTCGCGGGTGTGATGGAATCGTTGAAGCAGCAGAAGGAAGCAGCAGGCAGCTGACAATCATCCCCAACGCGGACGGCAGTCAGCTGACCGCGCCAGATTTTTTTTACGGTACGCCGGCAAACAACCGGGCGTTTTACAGGAGAGAGAGAACATGGCGAACGCGACCCTGAGCAAGGATGAGATCCTCGATGCGATCGGCAACATGTCGGTCTTCGAGCTCGCCGAGCTGATCGAGTCCTTCAAGAGCAAGTTCAACGTGACCATCGCGGCTGCGCCCGCGGCGGCGGCGCCAGCGGCTGGTGGCGGTGCGGCGGCTGCTCCGGCGGTCGAAGAGCAGACCGAGTTCACCGTGGTGCTCAAGGAATCGGGCGCCCAGAAGATCCAGGTGATCAAGGTTGTCCGTGAGCTCACCGGACTGGGACTCAAGGAAGCGAAGGACCTCGTCGATGGCGCGCCGAAGGAAGTGAAGACCGGCGTCTCCAAGGACGAAGCCAACCAGGTCAAGGCGAAGCTCGAGGCAGCCGGCGCGACGGTGGAAATGAAGTAGTGACTGGTGACTCGTGACGCGTGACTCGGCCGATGAAAGGTGCCGAGTCACGAGTCACGAATCACGTGTCACGATTTCACTCCACAGACGCGTCTCGATGACCCAACTCCGCTCCACAACCGTTGTTTCCCGCACCACGCCCCCGGCAAAGGGGCTTTCGGTGCTTTTCGCCTGCTCCCGGGTGAATCATGACTGAATCGATGAAGCAGATCACGTTCACGAAGCTCGACGAGGGGATGGGCATGCCCCACCTCCTCGACATCCAGACCAGGGCCTTCCAGTCGCTCCTCCAGAAGGACGCCGCGGCGCACCACACCGAGGACGTCGGACTCGAGCGGGTCTTCAAGGAACTGTTCCCCATCAGCGACGTTCACGAGAACTTCTCGCTCGAGTTCGTGAGCTATGTGCTCGGTGAACCGAAGTATTCCGTCGAGGAATGCATCGAGCGCGACATGACCTACTCGGCGCCGCTCAAGGCCACGCTGCAGCTGGTCATCAATGAAGACGTCAACGGGCTCAAGCGCCCCCGCAACATCATCCAGAAGGAGGTCTACCTCGGCGAGCTGCCCTTGCTCACCGAGCTCGGGACCTTCGTGATCAACGGGGCGGAGCGCGTCATCGTCAGCCAGCTCCACCGGTCGCCGGGCGTGGTGTTCGAGGAGTCGACGCACCCGAACGGGCAGCGCCTGATCTCGTCGCGCATCATCCCGTTCCGCGGCTCCTGGGTGGAGTTCACGGTCGACATCCACGACGTCATCTACGTCCACATCGACAAGAAGAAGAAGTTCCCGGCCACCGCGCTCCTGCGCGCGTTCGGGTACGCGGGGAACAGCGACATCCTCCGCCTCTTCTTCGGCGTGCGCGACCTGGACCTGACGCGCAAGCGTGAGAGCCGCACCGACGTGCGCGAAGTCGTTGGCGCGGTCATCGCGGAAGACATCACGCTCGCTGGTGAGGCGGCCGATCCGGAGGCGCCCAAGGCGAAGACGAAGAAGGCCAAGCTGGCCGCCGAGCGCGCGCAGGCCGACCTGCTCGTCCGCGAGGGCGATGAGCTTACCGAAGAGGTGCTCAACCGCCTGACGCGGCTTGGCATCAAGATGATCAAGGTCTTCGCGTCATACATGACCGTGGACGTCCGCGACGAGCTCGAGGCCATCGAGCGCAGCGAGCGCCCACAGCCTCGCGTGCTGTCGCGCGACGTGGTCGATCCTGACACCGGCGAAGTCATCGCCGAGGCGGGGCAGGCGCTGAAGGAGACGCTGCTCAAGCGCCTCCGGAAGGCAGAACTGCTCAAGGTCTCGGTCTTCGTGCCGTCCGGCCGCGCCGAGTCCACGCTCATCAAGAACACGCTCGCCAAGGACCCGACCAACACCAACAACTGGTCGCCCGAAGAGCGGAAGAAGTGGCTCAAGGTCGATGACACGATCGCCGAAATGCAGCAGAAGCTGATCGAGGCGGGCGAGACGCATGCGCTCCGCTCGATCTATGGCCTGTTGCGGCCCGGCGACGCGCCGAACAAGGAGACGGCCAAGCAGGCGCTCGAGCGGTTGTTCTTCTCGCCGAAGCGCTATGACCTGGGCCGCGTGGGCCGCTACAAGATCAACCAGCGGCTGGCGCTGAACACCGATTCCGGCACGACGGTCCTCACCAAGGACGACTTCGTCGCGATCCTGCGCTACCTCGTGGAATTGCACGAAGGTCGCGGCCACGTGGACGACATCGACCATCTGGGCAACCGCCGTATCCGTTCGGTCGGAGAACTGATTGCGAACCAGTTCTCCGTGGGCCTTTCGCGCATGGCGCGCCTCGTGAAGGAGCGCATGTCGATCAACACCGATCCCGAGAAGATCTCCCTCGACGACCTCGTGAACGCGAGGACGGTGAGCGCGGTGATCCAGGCGTTCTTCGGTTCGTCGCAGCTTTCGCAGTTCATGGACCAGACCAACCCGCTGGCCGAGCTGACGCACAAGCGTCGCCTCTCCGCGTTA
>Ga0111539_10012930_pt1 | contig 10445 bp, 9 predicted proteins | sample RhiMethybrSRZTD1_FD_79667 | JGI IMG/M metagenome (GOLD analysis project Ga0111539, IMG submission 79667) | Populus rhizosphere microbial communities from Tennessee, USA - Rhizosphere MetaG P. TD hybrid SRZTD1 (version 2) (version 2) | ecosystem: Host-associated > Plants > Roots > Rhizosphere >... | reverse complement strand
GAGAGCGCCATCCAGCGGCCGAGCGACGACTTGACCGGCGAGGTCACCCGGCCCGAGCGCCGCGGGCGTCCCGACTCCGGCCGCCTGCGCAGCGGTTCGCGATCGACCGCGCCGCCCGCCGCCGCCGCGCCGCCGCGCCCCCGCCCGGTCAGCGTCCCGCCGCCGACCAGTCAGGCCAACCGCACCGAGCAGCGCGCCGAGTTCGACCTGGCCGACTTCGACGACCCCGACGTGCCGGCCCTCGGCTCGCCGACCGGCGCGGTCGTGACGTCGCGCCCCTCGGTGTCGGCCGACGAGGGGGCCGAGGTGCGGGTCACCTTCCGCAACCCGCGCGACAGCGAGGCTCCGCGCATCGCCTCGCCGAAGGCGCCGGCCGGCGGGAGCGAGATCGAGGAGACCGCCGCCGGCGAGGACGAGGAGGCGACCGTCGATCGCCTGCGGCCGCCGGGCTCGCCGATCTCGTTCGACGACGAGACCTACGAGCGGCCCTCGCTCAGCATGCTGGCCGAGGCCGCCGGCGAGCTCGATTCGCTCTACGCCGACGCCGCCGAGTCGGACGACTTCTCGCTCGATCGCCGCGCCGGCTCCGAGGGAGACACCGGGCTGACCGACTCGTCGGAGCGCGAGACCACCCAGCTCTATCAGCGGTCGAAGCGCCCCTCCAAGGGGGCGGTCTCGATGGAGCTCATCGCCGCCGAGCTGGAGGCCGACCTCGACGAGGCGGTCAGCATCGATCCCTCGCTCGGCGAGGACGCGGTCAAGGCGCGGGTCGGCTGGCTCATCAACCGGGCCCGCAGCGAGAACCAGGCCGGGCACTTCCCGGTCGCGGTGGTGGCGATCGATCTGGCGCTCGAGCAGCACCCGGACAGCGCGGTGGCGCAGAAGCTCATCCACTCCAACCGCGAGATCCTCTACGAGGTCTATCGCGCCTTCCTCGGCAACATGCACGCGGTGCCGAGCCTGGCGATGGCGATGGACAAGATCCCGATGCACGAGCTCGACCACCGGGCCGCGTTCCTGCTCTCGCGGATCGACGGCGTGCTCACGCTCGAGGACGTGCTCGACGTGTCCGGCATGGCCCGGCTGGAGGCGTTCCGCCACCTCAGCCGGCTGCTCCTGCGCGGCATCCTCGAGCTGCGCGCCTGACGACGGCAGGACCGCCCGCGCTCAGCCGGCGCGGGTGGCGAGCGTGCGGCTGAACGGCGCGGTGCCGGCGAAGCGCTGATCCGGCCCGAGCTCGTCGGCGATGCGCAGGAGCTGGTTGTACTTGGCCAGCCGATCGGAGCGCGAGGCGGAGCCGGTCTTGATCTGGCCGGCCGAGGTGGCGACCGCCAGGTCGGCGATGAACGCGTCCTCGGTCTCGCCGGAGCGGTGCGAGATGATGGCGGTGTAGCCGGCGTGCTGCGCGGTCCTGACCGCGTCGAGCGTCTCGCTGAGCGTGCCGATCTGGTTCACCTTGACCAGGATCGAGTTGGCGATCTTGTGGCCGATGCCGCGGCGCAGCCGCTCGGTCGAGGTGACGAACAGGTCGTCGCCGACCAGCTGGATGCGATCGCCCAGCCCGCGCGTCAGCTCGGTCCAGCCGGGCCAGTCGTTCTCCGCCAGGCCGTCCTCGATCGAGACCAGCGGGTACTTCGCGCACCAGGCGGCGTAGAGATCGCACAGCTTGCCGGCGTCCAGCACATGCCCCTCGTGCTTGTAGCTGCCGGTCGCCTTGTCGAAGAACTCGGAGGCGGCGACGTCGAGCGCGAGGAAGATCTGCTCGCCGGGCCGGTAGCCGGCCTTCTCGATGGCCTGGAGGATCAGCCCGAGCGCCTGCTCGGCCCCCTCGAGCGACGGCGCGAAGCCGCCCTCGTCGCCGACCGCGGTCACCTTGCCGGCATCGGACAGGAGCTTCTTCAGGTGGTGGAAGGTCTCGACCCCGGCACGCAGCGCCTCGCCGAAGCTCGGCAGCCCGGCCGGCACGATCATGAACTCCTGGATGTCGAGGTTGTTGTCGGCGTGGGCGCCGCCGTTGATGATGTTCATCAGCGGAACCGGCAAGAGCACCGCGCCCGCCCCGCCGAGATAGCGGTAGAGCGGCAGGCCGTGGGCCTCGGCGCCGGCCCGCGCCGCCGCCAGCGACACCGCGAGCAGCGCGTTGGCGCCCAGCTTGCTCTTGGCCGGCGTGCCGTCGAGCTCGAGCAGGGCGCGGTCGATCTGCGCCTGGTCGTCGACGTCGAGCCCGGCCAGCTCGGGGCCGATGACCTCGTTGACGTTCTTGACCGCCTTCTGGACCCCCTTGCCCAGGTAGCGCTTCTTGTCGCCGTCGCGCAGCTCGAGCGCCTCGTGCTCGCCGGTCGAGGCGCCGGAGGGGACCATCGCGCGGCCGGAGGCGCCGCCGGCGCTCACGACCTCACACTCGACGGTGGGGTTGCCGCGCGAGTCGAGGACCTCGCGGGCGTGGATGTTGACGATCTCGGTCATGCGGGCGGACGCTACATCACTACTCGCCCGGCGTGAAGCCGATCATCCGGCGCGTCACGGTGCTGTCGTGCTCCTTCACCTGGCTGGTGCTCTCCACCTCGCCGATCCCCTTGAGGTAGACCGAGCGCATCACGTGGGTGCTCGGGTGCTTCTCGCCGTTGAAGGTGGTGGTCGACCTGGTGACGGTCTCGATCTCGAAGCCGTCGTGCATCTTCCGGTCCGGCCCCTGGCGGCGCACCTTGCGCAAGACGCGGCCGGTCGTGTGCGCCTCGACGACCGCGCCTTCCTGCGTCCACCTCTGCGTGTTCGTCCAGGTCTGGCCGACCTTCATCTTCTTCGGCAGACCGACCCCGGTCGTGTGAACCTGGACCGCGGGCGGGTGATCGAGCTTTTCGGCGGTGGTCATGAGGACGCCCTGCCTGCCGACCTCCTGGACGTGGTTCGTCGTGTTGCTGTGGCCGTCCGACTCCCAGGTCTGCGCCACCTGCGCGCGGAGGACGCCGTGCTCCACCCGCACCTCGCCGACCCGCTGGGTCAGGAGACCCTTGCTCCTGGTCGCGCCGGCCGACATCTCGAGATCGAACACCCGCACGTCGCCGGTCCTGGTGGGCATGAGCGAGTGCTGCATGCGATTGACCTTCTTGAAGCGGCCGAAGAACTTCTTGATGCCGGTGAGCCGCCCCTTCTTGGGCGCCCGCTTGAGGGCGGAGCGCTGGATTCCGCCCCGCTTCACCTTCAGGCCCTCGAACTTGACCTTGTTGCCGGCCGCGCCGGCGCTGTCCGGGACGGCCGCGACCGAGACCGCGAGCGTGGCGAGGATGGCGAGTCCCATCAACTTCGTGCGCATGCAGCGGAGTTGTGCAACCGGGGTGCCGGGTGCAGTTGCGCGAATTCCCGCGGGTGGCAGGCCGAGTTGCCGGCTCGGGAGGCCGCCGCCGGCCTGTGATACAAGCGGGAATTCATGCGCGAGATCGGTGTTGGCCTCCTGGGCCTGGGAAACGTCGGCGCCGGCGTGGTCAAGCTCCTGGCCGATCACGCGGCCAGCATCGAGGCAAGGGTCGGGGCCCGGCTGGCGGTGCGCGCCATCGCGGTGCGCGAGCTCGACAAGCGGCGGCTGGTCGACGTCGACCCGGCGCTGGTGACCACCGACGTCGCCTCGGTCATCGACCGGCCCGACATCCAGATCCTCTGCGAGCTGGTCGGCGGCGAGCGCGAGGCGCTCGACTACACCCTGCGCGCCATCGCGCGCGGCGTCCACGTGGTCACCGCCAACAAGGCGCTCCTGGCGGTGCACGGCGAGGAGGTGTTCGCCGCCGCCGAGAAGAAGGGCGTCGACGTCTACTTCGAGGCCGCGGTGTGCGGCGGGGTGCCGATCATCCGCGCCCTGCGCGAGGGTCTGGCGTCGGACCGCATCGAGGCGATCTACGGCATCGTCAACGGGACCTCGAACTTCCTCTGCACCACCATGGCCGAGGAGCGGCGGCCCTACGCGGAGGTGCTCGCCGAGGCCCAGAAGCTGGGCTACGCCGAGGCCGACCCGACCCTCGACGTGAAGGGGATCGACGCCGCCCACAAGCTCGCCATCCTCATCATGCTCTGCTTCGGCGTCCCTCTCCGGGTCGAGGAGCTGTTCGTCGAGGGTGTCGATCGCCTGCACTCGATCGACTTCGAGATGGCGGCGCGCTTCGGCTACGTCATCAAGCCGCTGGTCATCGCCGCCCAGCACGACGACGGCATCGAGGCGCGCGTCCACCCGGCGATGATCCCGACCGGGTGGCTACTCGCCGCGGTGGCCGGGGCCAAGAACGCGCTCTACGTGAAGTCGAACGCGCTCGGCCCGTCGCTCTACTACGGCGCCGGCGCCGGCATGATGCCGACCGCGATGGCGGTGGTGTCGGATCTCATCGAGGTGACCCGCAACATGGCGGCCGGCGCGACCGGCCGGCTGCCCCTGCGCAGCTACCAGCGGCTGCAGGAGCACCCGGTCCGCCCGATGGATCAGCTGACCAGCCGCTACTACATGCGCTTCGCGGTGCTCGACCGGCCGGGCGTGCTCGGCCAGCTCACCACCGTGCTCGGAGACCACGAGATCTCGCTGGCGCAGGTGGTGCAGGAGGGACCGCGCGACCCGGGCCGCCCGGTCAACGTGGTGATGCTCACGCACCGGGCCCGCGAGGGGAACGTCCGCCACGCCCTGCACCAGATCGGCAAGCTCGCGGTCGTGGTCGAGAGCCCGGCGCTCATCCGGATCGCCGAATGATCCATCAGGTGCGGGTCATCTTCGGCGACACCGACCAGATGGGTGTCGTCTACTACGCCAACTATCTGCGCTGGTTCGAATCGGCGCGCGCCGCGCTCCTGCGCGAGCGCGGCCTGTCGGGCCGCCACCTCGTCGATCTGGGGGTCTCCTTCCCGGTCGCTGAGGCCTTCTGCAAGTACCGGCGCCCCGCCCATTACGAGGACCTGCTCGACGTGGACATCCAGGTCACCCAGCTCGGCCTCGCCAGCATCCGCTTCGGCTACCAGGTCCGGCGCGAGAGCGAGCTCATCGCCGACGGCCATACCGTGCACGCCTGCGTGGATGGCAGCGGCAAGCCGGTGCGTATTCCGGAGCCGCTGCGGGCGGCCTTCGCCCCCGCCGGTTGATGCGGTCGGTTTGCTGGACTAGGCTGCCGGAATGCTGAACGACCGCAATCTGGCTCTCGAGATGGTGCGGGTGACCGAGGCAGCCGCGCTGGCGTCGGCCCGGCTGATGGGACGCGGCGAGCGCAAGCAGGCCGACCACCTGGCGGTCGAGGCGATGCGCCGGATGTTCGACACCATCGACATCCGCGGCACCGTCGTCATCGGTGAGGGCGAGCGCGACGAGGCGCCGATGCTCTTCATCGGCGAGAAGGTCGGGCACGGCTGGCAGACGCCGGAGGACCAGACCTCGCCGCGGGTGGACATCGCGGTCGATCCGCTCGAGGGCACCAACCTGTGCGCCACCGGCCAGCCGGACGCCATCGCGGTCATCGCGCTGGCCGACGACGGCCAGTTCTTGAACGCGCCCGACACCTACATGGAGAAGATCGCGGTCGGTCCCGAGGCGCGCGGCGTCATCGACCTGCGCGAGAGCTGGACCTGGAACCTCAAGCAGATCGCCAAGGCCAAGGGGATGCAGATCGAGGACCTCACCGCGATCATCCTCGAGCGCGATCGCCACGCCGACCTCATCGGCGAGGTGCGCCAGGCCGGCGCGCGCATCCGGCTCATCTCCGACGGCGACATCTCGGCGGCGATCATGACCTGCAAGGAGGAGTCGGGCGTCGACGTCCTGTTCGGCACCGGCGGCGCCCCCGAGGGGGTCATCTCGGCCGCCGCCCTGCGCTGCGTGAACGGCGACCTGCAGGCGCGCCTCAAGTGGCGGAGCCCCGAGGAGCGGGCACGCGGCCACAAGATGGGGATCAGCGACGACGACCGGATCTATCACCTGGACGATCTGGCCAGCGGCCACGTGATGTTCGCCGCCACCGGCGTCACCAAGGGCTCGTTCCTCGACGGCGTCAGGTTCTTCGGCGGCGGCGCCCGCACCGAGTCGGTCGTCATGCGCTCGCGCTCCGGCACGGTGCGCACGCTGCAGTCGACCCACCACTTCGAGACCAAGCCGACGGTCTCGTGGATGACCGGCCTCGACTGAACTGCCCGGGCGAGGCGCCGGACGGCGGCGCGCAGGCCAGGGTCGCTCACGGCAGGACCGCCTCGATCGCGTCGGCCAGGACCTGGTCGCCGCGGGCGCTCGGGTGGATGTCGCAGGTCCCGTCCGGCAGCGTGATGATGAGGCCCGCGGCGCAGGGATCGGCGTCGCCGGCGGCGCTCGCGAAGGCGCCTTGCCCGTCGGCGACCAGGGCGTCGTGCTGCTCGGCGCGGACCGCGAGGGCGCCGTTCAGCCGCTCGATGCCGAACTGGTAGGCGGCGTCGTCCGGCCTGGGGTTGTAGATGGTGACGGCGACCAGCGGGCCGTCGTAGGCGTCGCGCAGGGCGGCGAAGATGGTGTCGAGGTTGTTCGAGTAGTCGAGCAGCATGGGGCCGAAGCCGTCGAGCAGGCAGCCGATCTCGCCGGCGCACAGGTCGTTCAGGCGCGAGACGTCGTTGCCGCCGAGATCGATGGTGACCAGCGCCGTCTCCGGGTGGTCGGCCAGGAAGGCGAGGGCGAAGTCGAGCTGGGTGCCGTGGTAGGCGACGTGCAGCGGATAGGCGGCCTTGTTCTCGCGGCAGTGGTTGTCGGCGCCGGTCGGCGAGATGAAGCCGCCGCTCGCCTCGCCCGGGCAGGAGGCGTTGGCGATCAGGAGCTCGCGGCGAGCGGCCAGGACCTCCGGGTAGCCGGCGAACTCGGCGGTGCGCTGGGTGTCGACCAGCGGGTCGAAGCCGAACGCGAGCGAATCGCCGAGCGCCAGGTAGGCGGGCGGGGCGCTCGGGCCGGCGTCGGGCTCTGCCGCCGGTCCGTCCCCCTGGTTCGAGGCGCAGGCGGCAGCGACGCAGAGGGCGACCAGGGGGGCGGCGCGCATCGCTTGCCGGTCCTGCAGGCGGCGTGCCTTTTAGAAAACAAACACTCGTTTTCTAACTACACGGGACCGCTGGCGGGCGACTGGCCGCCGGCCGCTCGCGCCTGGCGGGTCGACCTGCCAGGCGTGACGACCTGGCGCGGCCGTCCAGCCCGGCTCACCAGCTCGGGAAGGACTGCCAGGCCGGGTTGAGCGTGGCTCCCGCGATCTCGCAGTCGCAGCCGGCGAACGACCCCGAGCTGCTGCAGGCGTCCACCATGCGTCCGCCCGGTGCGTAGGCCCGCGCGATGGCGCCGGCCAGCGCGTCGGCGATGCGGCGCAGGGCCGCCGGGTCTTGCCCGGTCGGCGGCGCCCAGGCGAAGCCGAGCCGGCCGTCGGGCACCGAGTGGTCGGCCGCCCAGGCCCGCTGCGAGGCGACCCCGAGGCGGAGGAAGCGCTGCATCTCGTCCTCGCTGATGCGCATGTCGCCGTAGAGCGAGTTCTGCCAGGCCGCGCTTTGCAGCGGCAGGTAGGAGCGGCCCAGGTAGGAGCGGGCGGTGGCGGCGCAGGTGGGGCCGGCGCCGGCCATGCGCGCCAGGTGCTCGAGGTAGGCGTCGAGCGCTGTGTTGCGCTCGTCGACGGTCTTGCCGGCCACGCAGACCCGGGTCGGGCTGGCGTAGGCCTCCTGCGCGAAGAAGCGGACGTGCTTGTCCATCGCCACCCAGAAGGGGGCGTCGCACAGCCAGTCCTCGAGCGCGCTCTTGTACTCGGTGAAGTAGGTCATCTGGATGCTCATCCCGACCACCAGCACCGCGCCCTTGATGTTCGGCGTGGCGCCCTCGTACAGCCCGCGCACCACCGCCATGGCATTGCTGCGCCCGCCGAGCTGCCCGGCGCGCACGGTCGAGGGGAACTCGTCCACCACCCAGGTGTCGCCGGCCACCGGGTCGTAGCCGGCCTCGTCCATCCGGCGGCGGAACTCGACTCCGGCGTCGTACCAGCTGCCGCCGGTCGCCTGCACCCAGCCGTTCCAGCTGGTCCAGTGGAACTCGGCCATCGCGCGGATCTTCACGCCGCGGTCCTGGAGCGCGTGGATCTTGTCGAGCACGGCCCCGTTGCGCGGGATGGTCTTGCGCCCCGCCTCGTCGGTCAGCGGCGGCAGCGAGACCCAGAAGGTGGAGCAGGCCGTCCGGTTGGCCGTGATGGCGTCGATGATCTGATCGAAGTTGCGCGTCCCCCAGATGACCACCTCGCTCGGCTGCTGGCAGCCGGCCGCGGCCTCCTCGTCGAGCTCCGGATCCGCGTCTCCCGCCACCTGGGTGGCACAGCCGGCGGCGCTGAGGACGGTGGCGATGAATCCGGCGGCGAACCCGAAGAAGAATCCGGTGGCAGGGCGCATGGCGGGGACGATTAGCAACCGTCGTTCCCGCTCTCGGCCCACGAAGACCGCGGGGTTCGGCCGCGTCCCCGGGGGCGGGCCTGCTGCGCCGGCGCAGCACTCGCGATCAGCGGCTCGCGGTGGCGGATCGATCTTCCAGGTAGACGATGCAGGTCCCGTAGAAGCCCTTCCGCCCCTTCGGGTTCTCGACCAGCCAGGTCTCGACGTCCTTGACGCCCGGATCGCGCGACGACGCTCCGCCCAGCACCACCCCGTCGCAGCCCATCTTGGCCCCGCGCTCGCGCAGCGCGGCCAGCATGTCGGAGGTGTCGGCCAGGCTGAGGCCGCTCGATTCCTCCGCCTCGATGACGGCGACGTCGACGTGCGGCCGGGCCGGCGCGCCGCTGGTGAAGATCTCGACCGTGGCCGGCGGTCGCGGGGCCATGGCGTGCGGCGTCGGGTTGACCAGGGTGGTGCGGGTCGACGTGCCGCAGCCGGCGATCCCGATGAAGGCGACGAAGGAGGCGAGGGCTTTCATGCTCATGGCCACCGCCTCAGCAAGCGCCACACCATGCGCCGGCCGTCACAGCCGGTGGCGAACTCATCGACACCGCGCCTCCGTCACCGCCGGTCGTGAACCGGCGGGCGTGGCGCGCGCGCGCCACCTGGGCGGTCAGAGGTCGTCCGCGCAGCGGAAGCCGAGTCCCGACCCGCCGACATCCGGGTTGTAGGTGTCGGCCCGGTTGCTCGTCCGGGCCAGGGCCGGCAGGTTGCCGTAGGAGCCGCCGCGGTAGACCCGGGTGGTCCCGCTGTCCGGGCCCTGCGGGTCGGGTGCGTCGTGCGACGCGTAGGTGTCGGCCGCGTAGTAGTCGTGGGTCCACTCCCAGAGGTTGCCGGCCATGTCGAACGCGCCGTACGGGCTGGCGCCGTCGCGGGCGGTGGCGACCGGGTGCACCAGGCCGTCGCACTGATCCGTGTTGGCCCGATCGCAATTGGACTCGTCTCCCTCGCCCCACGGGTAGAGCCGCCCGTCGGTGCCGCGCGCCGCCTTCTCCCACTCGGCCTCGGTCGGCAGCCGCTTGCCGGCCCAGGTGCAGAACGCCACCGCCTGGTCCCAGCTCACGTTGCGCACCGGCAGGGTGGGGGTATCGTCCGGCGTGAAGTTGTCCGACGGCTCGGTGCAGGCCGCCAGCGTCACGCACCCGGCGTAGGACGCCTGGGTCACCTCGGTGACGTCGATGCGGAAGGCCGACAGCGTCACCTCGTGGGCGGGCTGCTCGTCGGTGGCCGGGCTGATGTCGTCGCTGCAGTCGTCACAGCCCATGGTGAACGCACCCTCCGGCACCAGCACCATTCCCTCGATCGGCGGCGCCGCGTCGCCGGTGCCCGGCGCGGCGTCGGCGTCGACCTCGACGTCGGCGTCGATACGTGCCCCGTCGCCAGCGCCACCCGAGCCGCATCCGAGGAGCGAGATCGCCGCCGCCGCCAGCGACAGAGTGAAGGTCCGCATGGCGCCCCACTCTAGGACCGCGCGCGCGAGAGAGCAACGGCGGTCACGCAACCCGCTGAAACGGGACGACCCCCGCGCGCTCACAGGCTCTCCTCCTCCCCCACAGTCAGGAAGGTGGAGCCATCGACCTGGTTGGCGTACTCGGCGGCGATCCACTCGGGGGGGCGCGGCGCGATCGAGACGTGCACCTCGTCGACCGCGCCGTCGATGCAGTAGCTGGAGTTCCAGGTGGCGCATCCGATGTAGAGCGGGCCACCCCGTGCATCGAACCGTCCCGGGATGGAGGCCTCGTACGACAGCTCGTATTCGACCCCGTCGCGGAAGCCGCGCAGCCGCTCGGAGCTGGTCGCCTGCGCGCCGTCATAGACCATCGCGAAGTGGTGCCAGGCGCCGGGCTCCGGCTGGGCCTCGGCGCTCCAGCCGCGCTGGGTGGGAGCCCCGTCCATCGCGCGTACCGTGAAGTCGTACTCGGAATCGATGCCGAGCGCCCAGCCCTGCCGGTTGCTGAGGGTCGACGCCTTGCTGATGAAATGGCTCCACATCCCGAGCGCGTCGTAGCGGACCCAGG
>Ga0111539_10012929_pt1 | contig 10446 bp, 8 predicted proteins | sample RhiMethybrSRZTD1_FD_79667 | JGI IMG/M metagenome (GOLD analysis project Ga0111539, IMG submission 79667) | Populus rhizosphere microbial communities from Tennessee, USA - Rhizosphere MetaG P. TD hybrid SRZTD1 (version 2) (version 2) | ecosystem: Host-associated > Plants > Roots > Rhizosphere >... | reverse complement strand
TGCGTGATCAGCGCCTTCTACGGGCTGAGCTTCCCTGCTCCCGAAGGCGGCATCGTTACCGTCAGCTACCCGATCGCGTTTTCGCCGGGTGGCTGACGCAGTGTGTCGGTTACGCCACGGTGCCCGTCGTGAAAAGGCAGGCACCGTGGCCGACCAGGCTAGTCGCTCGCGTGCTACGACTCATGGCGCATGAACCTGGCGGGCTTGGCGCGCGAAAACCTGGACAAATTTGGCGAATACGAGCGGCTGATCTTCGAAGGCCGCTCGTTCACCAATCGCGAGCTTTACGACGCGAGCCGCCGGCTCGCGTCGGCGCTTTCGAAGCTCGAGCTCTTGCCCGGCGACAAGGTCGTCGTGTTCGCGATGAACAGTCCGGAAGTCTTGATCAGCTATCCGGCGATCTGGGCCGCCGGCTGCGTGGCGATTCCGGTCCTGGCCCTGCTCGAAACACACGAGCTTACTTACGTTTTGAAGAACTCCGGAGCGAAGGCGCTGATCACCTCGCCCGACTTGTACGAACGGGCGAAAGAGGCCAGCGACAACGCCGGCGGATCGCGGCGCCTGATCGTCACCGCGGCTCCGGCGGAGGTACCGCCGGGCGCGCTCGCTTTCGAGCGCTTGGTCGCCGAGAGCGAGCCGATGGCCGAGCCCGTCGCGCGCGCGCCCAGCGACCTCGCCGTGATCCTGTACACCAGTGGCACCACCGGCACGCCGAAGGGGGTGATGCAGACGCACGGCAACCTGCGCGCCAACGCTCAGAACTCGTACAACTCACAGCCGCGCAAGGACCTGCGGCTCACGACGCTCCTGGTGCTACCGCTCGCGCACAGCTTTGGGCTCGGCGTTTCGATCGGCGGCAATCTCTACGGCGGCAAGGCGATCCTGACCCGGTGGTTCGATCCCGAAGAAAGCCTGCGTCTGATCCAGGAGCACAAGGTCCAGGCGATGGCCGGCGTGCCGACCATGTTCATCTACATGATGAACCACCCGCGCGCCCACGAGTACGACACCTCGAGCGTCGAGCGCTGGCTGGTGGGCGGCGCCCCGATGCCGCACGAGCAGATCCGGCAGTTCGAGGAGAAATTCGGAGGGCGTCTCTTTGTCGGCTACGGCTTGACCGAGGCTTGTCCCGGCATCGCCGGCGACCGCGAAAACCTGCCGAGCAAGCCGGGCTCGTGCGGAGTCGTGGCCGAAGGCGTCAGGGTCAAGATCGTGGACGAAGCAGGCAACGAGCTCGGCAGAAATCGCGCCGGCGAGATTTGCGCGAGCGGCGCCAACATCAGCCCCGGCTACTACCAGATGCCGGAAGCGACTGCCGCGACGTTCAAGGACGGATGGCTCCACACCGGTGACATCGGCTACCTCGACGACGACGGCTATCTTTTCATCATCGGGCGGGAGAAGGACCTGATCATCCGCGGCGGATTCAACGTGTATCCGAAGGACGTGGAAGAGGTGCTGGCCGCGCATCCCGCAGTCAAGGAATGCGCGGTGGTCGGTTTTCCGGATCCGGTGATGGGCGAAGAGGTGTGCGCGTACATCGTGAAGAAGGAGGACACCGAGGTCACGAGCGCGGAGCTGATCGCCCATTGCCGTTCGCAGCTCGCCAAGTACAAGACCCCGAAACGCGTCGAGTTCCTCGAGTCCCTGCCCAAGACAAGCATCGGGAAAGTCCAGAAGAAGGAGCTCCGAAAGCGAGCGAGTGTGCCGCCCGGGCCGAATCGCTAGAATCGCCGCGTGAAGAGAACGCTAGCCGTCGGCCTATTGCTCTGCGCTTGCGCCGCTCCGCCCGCGAAGCCGTCTGCGCCGGCGCGCCCGTCGGTCCCGACTGCCGCCAAGACCGAAGCCACGGCGCGCCAGCGCCTGCTCGTCGCGCTCGAGAAACTCGACGCGGCTCCGCCCGTGCTGGAAGCGCTCGACGGCCAGACGCGAGCCGAGCTCGCCGCGGTCGTTTCAGGGCTCACGGAGCAGGAGCGGGCCGCGCTCGCCGATGCTCGAGGACCGCTCGCCGGCGAGCGGCCGCTGCTGCACCTCGCCGCCGGCGGCAACTCCGACCAGGCGCTGCTCGCGCTGTCGACCGGGCCTCGCGGCGCCGATGACCTCGTGTTCGCGCGGCGGGCGGGAAAGCGCGACCGTGTCGACGATCTGCCCGCACTGCAGCGCGAGCTCGTGCGCCGCGGGGCGACCACGTGGCTCGCGGACCAGTCCGAGCTCCTGGCCGGCCCGGAGCGAGTTCCGCCGGCCTACTTCGACGCGGTCGACCGGGCCGCGCTCGCGCTCGATCGGCTCGACCTGCAGCGGCTGGCGCGCGACGCGGCGGTCGAGCTCGATCCATCGGCTAGCAACTGGCTCGCCGCAAGCCGCGCGCGAGCGTGCGAGCTCGACGTCGAAGGAGCGCGCGCCGCTTTTGGCCGCGCGCGCAACGCGGCAGGCGCCGCGGAAGCTGCGGAAGAGCTCGCTGAAACGACGGCGCTGATCGAAGCGGCGGAGCGGGCGAGCGCGGCCCCGCCGGATCCGAACGATGCCGCGGCGGTGGTGCTGCGGGCGCGGGCGCTCATGCAGCTCCGGCGCTATGCGGATGCGCTGCGGCTGCTCGAGCCGCAACGCGATCGGGCGCGTGCTCATCTGGGGCTTGCCACGGCGCTCGCCAACGCGACGACCCATGGCGCGACTTGCCCGGGGCTGCCGCCGATCGCCGGGAATGGGCTGCTCTGCGCGCTCGCCTGGCGCAACGACCCGGCGAGCGTCGCCGCGGCTGCGATCGTCCGTGCGGCCTGGGAATCCTCGAAAGGCCGGGACAGCGCCGCGCTCGAGGGATACGTCGGGTTGATTCACGTGCTGCCGTGGTTGTATTCGGTCATCGCCGACGGGCTCGAGCCCACGTCGCCGTTGTTCGTGGAGCGCTTGCGTGCGCTGGAGACCGCGACCCAGCAGATCTCGGCGCTCGACGCCGAGTTCGCGGGACTCTCGTTGTTCGTCGACGCGCTCGCCGCCGGCGTCGAGCTGGCTGCGACGCGAAAGCCCGGAACCCCAGCGCGCATCCCCGAAGCGACGCAGCAGAGCCTCGAAGCGCGGGCGCGCGAGCTTTCGTCGCGGGCTCCGCGCGGACGCTTCGCCGAGAGCGGCGTGCTCGCGGTGGCGGCGCTCTTGGCCCAGGATCGCGACGTGCTGCCGCTGCTCGACGCCCTTCCAGAACAAGGAGCGCCACCGCATCGCTTACCGCGCGCCGAGCTCGTGCTGTGGGCGGCGGTCGCTCGTGGGCGACCCGAAGCCGCCGAGCGCGCCCGCAGCGCGATCGCGAGTCTTTTGCCGCGCCAGGATGCGGTCTCACGATCCGAGCTCGTGCTGCTGATGGCGGAAGCCGGCCAAGCCCTCGAACGCAGCGACAAGTCGAGCCAGGTTCTGGCGCAGGTCAGCCGGCAGCTCGGCCGCGCGGACGCCCCCGAGTCGCTGCGGGCGCGCGCCATGATCGATCTCGCGGGAACGACCGCCCAAAGCGGCAAGCACTCCGACGCGGTCGAGCTCCTGGAGTCGGCGTTCCCGGCAGCGACGCTGCAGCCGAACGAGAGCGAGCTCGCGCGTTTTGCGCGCGGCTATGCGCTCGCACTGCGCGCGTCCGCCGCGCAAGGGCCAGAACGCGAGGCGCAGAAGAAGAAGCTCGCGCAGCACGTCGAGCAGACGCCGTCGTCCGTGCCGGCGAGCCTGCAAAGCTGGCAAGAGTTGTGGCGACTCGATCTCGAGCGCCCGACGCCGAAGCGGCGGGCGGCGGCGGCCGCGCGGCTGTTCGAGCGCGTTGGCGCCGAGACGGCGCGGCTGCTGGGTCGCGGCACGCTGGCCTCCGGGACCGTCAAGCTGTCTTTCCATTTCTCCGCGGAAAACGGGCTCGTGCCGCTGATCGGGTTCGAGCCGATGCTGCTCGTGGCCGGCCTCGGGCGTTAGCGCGAGCGCGGGGGAAAGCTCGGCGGCCGCGAACGGCGGCCCACTCGATCGAGCTCGGGATAAGACGCAGAGGACAACGCGGTCTCGAGCGGCGGCCGGGTTCCGTCATCCAGAGCCCGCAGCAGAAGGTCGACGGCGACGCCCGCCGTCAGCGGCACGGTGACGGTCGCGGCCAGCTTCTTTTCGTCCACCAGGCGCCGGCCCTCGGTCGGGAGGCCGTCGCAGCCGAGGACGGGCAGTTGCAAGAGCTCGGGCCGATCCAGTTCCGCCGCTATCGATTCGAGCGCGCGCAGAGCGCCCACGGCCATCGCGTCGTTCTGGCAGGCTATGGCCGAGAGCCCGTGTCTGCTTCGCGCCGAGCGAAGCCAGAGCGCGACCGCCTTCTTCGCCCCGTCGAGCGTCCATCCGCCGTCCACGGCTTCGAGCTCGATGGCGCTGCCCGTCAGGGCATGGGTCATGCTCGCTTCGCGCTCGACGGCCGTGAGCGTGGTGACGAGTCCGCGCACGTACAACGCGCGCCCGCCGTTCGGCAACAGCGTGCGCAGTTGCTTCGCCTGGATCGAGCCGATCTGCCGGTCGTCGGGGGTCACCGTGAAAATCGGCAGCTCCGGAAACTCCGACGGCAGGTCCCCGAGCGTCGTGGCGCGGCGGTTGAGAACGATCCAGGCGATTTTGGCCCGGCCCGCCTCCCGCGCCACGTCATCGAGCGCTCCGTCGCGCGCCGGCAGCACAACGATGCCGCGCGGCCGTTTGGCGGGCGGAGCCTGGATTGCGGCGAACAGTTGCTGGATCTGTTTGACCACGCCCAGGTGCGAATAAGTGACCTCGAGGGCGTGGTCACCGCGCGTGGCGGCCGATGCGGCCTCGCTCTTGAGCAGCTGCTGGTAGGGGTTCGAGGCCTCGGTCAAATGCAATGAAATATGGCCGCGCGTCGTCATGCGTTTTTGCAGCGGACGTCACGCCGAATTTAGCACGGCCGGAGTGGCGTGCTTATGGTCCTCGAATGCAGTCCTGGCCAGAGCTCCCGATCGCCGCGTGGCGCGACACCTACGCCACGTTGCTCCTTTATTCACAGATCGTCGGCAAGATCCGGCTCGTGCTGACGCCGAAGCAGAACCAGTGGTGGAACGTGCCGTTTTACGTGACCACGCGCGGCCTCACCACGTCGCCGATGCCGTTCGGTGATCGCACGCTGTCGATCGACTTCGACTTCGTCGATCACCAGCTGCGCATCGACGACAGCGACGGGAACCGGCGCACGCTGCCCCTCGTTTCGCGCTCGGTGCGCGATTTTCAAACGGCGCTGTTCGCGGAGCTCGCAGCGCTGGGCGTCGAGTTGAGAATTTACCAAGCGCCGCAGGAGTGTCCGGTCACCACGCCGCTGAACCAGGACACCGAGCACGCTACCTACGATCCCGCGCGTGCCGGCGATTTCTGGCAAGCGCTCCGCCGGGTGGACACCGTGTTCAAGACGTTTCGAACGCGCTTTCGCGGCAAGAGCAGCCCCGTGCATTTTTTCTGGGGTGCGTTCGATCTCGCCGTCTCGCGCTTCAACGGACGGCGCGCGCCCCGTCGCGAGGGAGTCATCGATCGCGATGCGTACGACGAAGAGGTGATCTCGCTCGGATTTTGGCCCGGCGATCCGTGGACCGGAGCCATCGACGCCATGTTCTACTCGTACACGGTTCCCGAGCCGCCCGGCTTGTCGAGCCAACGCGTGGAGCCGGCGGCCGCGTCCTTCAACGACACGCTGAAGGAATTCGTGCTGCCGTACGAGGCCGTGCGCCGCGCCTCCGATCCCGCGCGCATGCTGCTCGAGTTCGGACAGAGCACGTACGACACGGGCGCGAAACTCGCCGGCTGGGATCGCGCAGCGCTCGCTTATCCATGAGCGGTCGTTGAACTTTCGTTCGCCACGCGGGTGTCTCGATACGTTTGTCCCGCTTTTTCGAGCCGCGATCGCGCGACGCTGGCTGAATGGTGAAATTCGGGTCCTGGAAATTTCGGTTCGAGCAGAATGACTTTGCGAATCAATTTGCGATCCCGAGCGCCGAGGCTCTGGATCCCGCGTCACTTTCGGCTATCACTGACTCGAGGCATCGCATCGCGGCGCGGTGCACCACTATCTCTCGATCCAGGAGTTTCCCTGTGAATAAGCTCTCGCTGTGTCCCCTGGTTGGCCTGTTCGCGCTGACGGTCGCGGCTTGTTCGTCCTCGTCGGACAGCGGCAAAGACAAGACTCCGAACAACAACGTCGACGTGTGTGACGACGGAGCCGCCTCCGCCACCAGACCGTGCGGGAACAATCCCGATCCTTGCAACTTGAAGAGCGGCTACCCGGGTGACGAATACTGCATTTTGCCGCCGCCGCCGGGGAAGGGGATCCAGATCCACCTCGGGCCCAGCAACTACCAGGACGCCGCCGAGGTCGCCAAGTACACGCTGCAGCCGGGCGAGGAATTCAACTCGTACGGCGCGACGCGCATCCCTACCGACACCGACCACTGGTTCAACTACACGCAGATCCGGATGCGGCCGGGCTCGCATCACCTGATCAACACCGTGGTGCAGGGGGACAACATCAGCGAGGGTTACGTTCCCGCCGGCCAGGGCTGTCCCGGCACTGCCGTGGGAGGCTTCCCCGGCACGCAGAACCTGATCCGAAACATGCCGCCGCACGGTCAGCAGGCGCCGGAAAACGTCGGCCTCGGCAGCAAGCTCCCGGGGAACTCGTACCTTTGTCTGAATCACCACGCGTACAACTACGGCAGGGAGGTTCAGCTGCGCGAGGTGTGGATCAACGTCTGGTTCGTCGACGAGAGCGAGGTCACTCAGCGCGCCTCGAGCATCATCGTGACTGCGGGGCCGTGGCAGGGCATCCCGCCGTACTCGCAAAAGACGCTGACTCAAAGCGCCACCGTGCCCAACGACGGCCGCATCATTTCACTGTTCGGCCATCGCCACGCCTGGACGCCGCGCTTCGCGGTCTGGCACAACGATGCGCTGATCTACGACTCCTGGCACTGGGAGGATTCGGCGGTCTTCAACTACGACTCGATCACGACCAATCCGGCGCCCAATCCCGAGGCCCAGACCGACGGTGCCACCAGCGGCGTTCTCGACGTGAAGGCGGGCGATCAGATCCGGGTCCAGTGCGACATCGACAACCAGTCCGACAAGACGCTCTATTTCCGGAACGCGCTCTACGAAGGCGAGATGTGCATTCTCTTCGGTTCCGCGGTCGGCACCGGCATCTCGGGGGGAATTCCCGGCCAGGGCGGCTGAGCCGGCTCAGCGCTTTTCAGGGAGCCGGGGATACTGCGGTAAGTCGTCCGTGATCTGCGACCAGCTCGGCTTCTGGCTGGCGAATACGTGGAAGAGCGGAGTCTGCTCTTGATCCGAGTCGAGGCAGCCGAGCCGGAGCCGAACGTGATCCGGACGGGCCTTGTCTTCCTTGAACAGCGGTGACCCGCAGCGGCCGCAGAAAACGCGAAATTGGCCCGGCGAGGACTCCCAGCGCGCGAGCAGCCCTTCGCCCGTCACGATGCGAAAGCCGTCGGAAGCGACCGACCCGTTCGTGGCAAATTCCGCACCCGAGGCCTTTCGACATTGGACGCAGTGACACCGCGCCATGGCGAGGAGGGGGCCCGTCGCTTCGTACTTCACGCCACCGCACAAGCAACTTCCGGTCAGCATTTCGAGCTCCTAAGGTAACTGCGAATCCATGTGTCGTGCGCGTGTCTAACGCCGCTCGAACGAGTCGGACAGTGCAAAAACGTCACAACCTCGGTGACGAACGGAAACCTCTGATCGAAATCGACTCGATCGAGCGGCTTGCCCGGAGCTGCCGCTTGCGGGAAGAAGGGACGGTGAATCCACGAATCGAGAGGGGCGCACGCGGCGTCGTGCTGCCAAAGGGGCATACCGGTTCGAGCTTGTTTCATCGCGTGCTACTCGGCGCGGTCGAAGAATTCCCGAAGGTGTTCGAGTCGTGCGACTTTCCGCGCGACGCGACCACTTTCAAGCGCGACTACGGCGCGATTCTCGCGCGGTTCGAAGCGGCGCGCACGGTCGCTCCGGAGCGGATCGAGATCGCTCGCTCGATCGCGCGACGTTCACAGGCCGCGCTCGAGTTCTCCGGCGAGGGCCGGCGGCAGCCGCTTGCCGAGCATTTCGCGCAAAAGCCGGCGCCGGTCGAGCTCGAGCAACGGAAGCTCGGTGAGGTTCCACGGCTCGCGCTCGACGTGCCGCTCGACGGCAAGCGTTACCGCGGTCGCGAAGTCGCCGATCTGGTCGAACGCCTGGCGGAGCACCAAGAGATCACGATCGCCGCGCGCAACGCGCTGCGCTTCGTGCTGGATCGGATCGATGAGCAAGGCGGCAGGCTCGATCTGCGCGGCCATAGCTTCGCCTTGCTCGGGGCCGGCGCCGAGCTCGCGCCCACCCGCATGCTGCTGATGGCGGGCGCTCGCGTGTTGTGGATCGACGTCGCCGATCCGACACGCTGGCTTCAGGGCAACACGAGTAACGGCGACTCCGGCGCCGATGCCGGGCTCTCCGGAACGCTGCTCCACACGCCCGCGGCTGCCCACCTGCTCAAGAATCCGGGCGCGGTCGTGGAGGCGATCCGGCGTTTTGCCGCCGACAGCGGTCCGGTTCACGTCGGGATGTTCGCTTACGCGCCGGGCGCGGGACAGGAATGGCGTCTGGGCGCGGCGATGAACGCGATCGTCTCGCAGTTGAGCAGTTTCAGCGTGGGCTCGGTCGCTTTGCTGGTCTCTCCCACCACTCCGGCGACGCTCCAGGCGGAATCGCTGGAAGCGGCGCTATCAGGACTGGCGAACGCGGCGCGCTGGAAGTCGGCGCTGTGTCGGGCGGGGCTGCTTCGAGCGCCCGGCTACTATTCGGCGGGTGGCGTCCAGATCGCGCGTGCGACGGTCTCGGTTCAGGGCTTGAGCTATCAGGCGGCACAGTACATCGAAAAAATGCTGGTTGCCGAGAGCTACGCCGTCCAGGGCATCGACTCGAACGGCAGAGAGCCGCGGCCGCTCACGGTTTCGGCCAACGTGGCGGGCATCACGCGCACGCGTTCGATGGCGCATCCGATTTTCCAGGCAGCCTTCGTCGGCGCGCCGGCGTTCGGCGTGCGCATCTTCGATCCCGACACCACGCGCGCGCTGAACGGGCTTCTGATCCTGCACGATCTACTCAACCCGTCCGCCCCCGGTGCGAGCGCGCTGCAGCCGGACGACGCACGGCAGAAGGCCTCGGGGCTGTTTTCGCAGCAGATTCACGGCGGGCTTTACAATCTCCCGTACGTGCTCGAGCACGCGATCCGGATCGCGGCTTTGATCGGAATGGGCCGGCGGCCGAGCCTGATCATGCGCCGCCGCGCCGCCCCGCCGCGGCTCGCCGCGGCTCAGTGATCAGCTCGCCTTGGCGACGGGCCGGAGCGGCGGAATGCCGAGCTCGGCGCGCAGCTCTTCGAGCGGGCGGTGCTTGTGCGCGAAAACGTCGAAGCCGGCGCTGAGATCGACTTTGCACGAGGCGCCGCGATAGAGCGCAGTGAGCACCAGCGGGACGTCGAACAGGCCCTTATAGCCCTTGGCGACCGGGGTGAGACGCATGCCCATGTGAAACTGCAGGATCCCGAACAACAGAAACGAAAAGCCGTCCTGGCGCGCGAATCCGGCCTGAAACGCCGCCTGCTGGATCTCGCCTTGCGGATCCGTCGCATACCCGGAGAGCACGTGGCCCACGTCGTGGAACACCAGCGGAATTCCACCGAGCTCGCCGGGAAACTTGAATTCGTTATCGACGAAGTGGTCGTAGAGCGCGCGGCCGAAGGTTCCAGGCGCAGAGTTCCCGAGCGCGCGATAGCTGGCCGCCATCCGCTCGCTCCCGTGGCCGTAGCCGAGCAGCGGGAGCGCGAACTCGAGCATGCCCGGAAAACCTTTGGTGTTGCGCAAGAAGCGTCGCAAGCGCCGGAACATGTCGATGCGCGCGAGCAGCGCGCGGCCGTGAGTCACCTCGTACAGCACGTCGAGGCCTTCCTCATCGAGGTCGAGCATCGTGGCAAGCTCGCGCACGGCCTTCTCGGTGGCGTACGACGGCGTGCCTTCGACCAGCGCAGTCACTATCGCCAGCTGGACCACCCGCTTGCGGCGGTGAGGATCGGTGACGGTGCGTGCGACCTCGTCGAAGCTGATCGGTGTCAGCGAATCGGCGTCGATCTCGACGTCGTGAATCCGCGCGACGCCCTCGACCAGGGCGCGTTCCGCGTCGGTGAATCGATCATTGGCGAGCGCTACGTTGCGCAGCGCGCGCAGCACGACCAGGAGCTCGTCGGGTGCGAAGACTTTGAGGTCCATGCCGGCCCGCTTTGCATCGGCCGTGCCGCCTGGAAATGCCGGAAAAACCGGGCCCGTCCGGGCGCAATCGGACAGGTGTCCGCGGACACGTGGCCGTGACTCAGGGCGTCGCCACCCGAAAGTCGTCGAACTCGGC
>Ga0111539_10012928_pt1 | contig 10446 bp, 9 predicted proteins | sample RhiMethybrSRZTD1_FD_79667 | JGI IMG/M metagenome (GOLD analysis project Ga0111539, IMG submission 79667) | Populus rhizosphere microbial communities from Tennessee, USA - Rhizosphere MetaG P. TD hybrid SRZTD1 (version 2) (version 2) | ecosystem: Host-associated > Plants > Roots > Rhizosphere >... | reverse complement strand
TGAAGATGGCGAGCCCCTTGCGCGGGCGCTGCACGGCCATCTCGCCTTGAAACCGCTTCAGGAAGGTGTCGTCGATCTTCGCTTCATCGGCGGGGTCGGTGAAGTTGATGTTGATGACCGACACCTTGTCGCGCGGCTTCTCGAGGCGAACTTTCTCGTCGAGCTTGCCGAGCTCTTCGCGGGTCGGCGGCTTGTCTCCCGTGTGAAAGCCGTACGAAGTCGCCAAGAGCTGGCGCATCTCGTCGAAGTAACGATCGCGCTTGTCCTTGATGGCCTCTTCGACGTCGACCGTATAGACGAGGCGAAGACCGCCGCGCAGGTCGAGCCCGGCGACCAAGCGGAACGGGATGTTGTTCCGCACGTACGCAGGGCACGGGATCTTGCCGTCGCTCATGCTCTCGACGGTGGGCCACACGCAGAGCGCCGCGCCGAGGCCGATGGCGGCCACGAAGCCGCTCTTCACGCGCCAACCGAGGTCCATCACCGGCAGGGTGCAAACGAGAGCCCACACCGCGCAAAGGCCGAACGTCGCCATGGCCCAAAAGGCGTCGTAGTGCGCGGCGATCGCCGCCGAGAGCGCACAACCCGCGGCCGTCAGGAACGACAAGCGCCGCCGCTTCGAGAAATACCCAGCGATGAGGAAGATCAGGCCAAAGCCGCCCAATCCGTACTGGAGGATCTGGTCCACCATTTACTTTTTTTCGGCCAGCGCGGGCTCGTCCTTGGTTTTGGCGGTTTCTTCGGCGTCGAGGCCGCTGATCGAGGAACGCAGGATCGTGACTTTGACCCCCGGCGCAATCTCGAGCTTGGCGTGACGCCCTTCGATGGGGTCGACCAGCTTACCGACGAGCCCCGACTGCGTGACGATGCGGTCCCCCTTTTTCAGCTTCGACTCCATCTCCTTCTGCTTTTTCTGCGTGGAGCGATTGCTGAAAAACATGATGAAGATGACCGGAAGGAAGGCCATCAGCATCAAGAGGAAGCTCGGGCCACCCCCCGGCGCCGGCTGCGGACCAGCGGGAGGAGGGCCCTGGCTGGGCACGGTCTGGCCGGCCCCAGGCGGGGGGGGGACGTTTTGTTGAGGCTGGAGGGAAGCGAGTTCCAAGGATCCTCCGGGAGCGGGCGCTATAGCCACTTATCGCGCCGTCGGCAACCTCGGCGCCACGCTTCTTTAAGCATAGTTAAGCGACGAATCAGCCCTGGCCGGCCCTTGGTCGCGATGCGGGTCCCCGCCGCTCAATCCCGAGCGCAGCGAAAGCCGACGTTGGGTCCGGCCTCGTTGGGACTCCCCCAGCTGCGCGCGGTGATGCGCGTCTCGCGCGGACGGCTCATCCAGCCGCCGCCGCGGAGTACGTGGGCGACCCCGAAGGCGGGACCGGACGGCGACATGGTCGGCCTCGGCTGCGGTCGGACCTCGTATTTATCGGCGTACCAATCGGCGACCCATTCTTCGACGTTCCCCGCCATGTCCTCGACCCCGAAGTAACTCGCTCCCTTGGGACGCGCGCCGACGAGCGAGGGCCCGCGCGCCGAGCAGCTGACGCCGGCCCGGTTGTTCAGCAGCGTAACGGCGAGGTTGCAGTTGGGCTGAGCGGTACCCCAAGGGAACAGCTTCGAACGGCCGCCGCCGGCCGCTAGCTCCCATTCCGCCTCCGAGGGGAGGCGCTTTCCGACAGCGCGGCAGTACGCGTCCGCGGATTGCCAGGGGACGCAATTGATGGGCAGACGCGGCTCTGCTCGGCCGAACGTACACAAGGGACCGGTGCCGAGCCGCACGTTGCAGGCCCCTCGGTTGATGCAGCCACGCATGTCCTCGACCGTCACCTCGGTCCGATCGATCCAAAACGGCGCGACTCTGACGATGTGGGCGGGTCTTTCGTTGGGCTCGCCCGGGGCGCCGCCTTCGAAGCCCATCACGAACTCACCCCCCGGCACGCGCAGCATGCCGTTTAGCATCGGTAGTTTCGTGCGTTCGAGCGGCTCTTCTGGCGCCTGAGGGGGCGGAGCGGGCTCGTTTTCAGGCTGTTGTTCACCCGGATCGGGGCTCACATCCTGGTCGCCAGACCCCGCAGGGGGTTGCCCCTGGCCCGACGCGACGCTGGTCAGGGCAACGCACGAAAGCACGAAGCAAAACCGCAGCGCGGCTGTCGGTTCGAGCAGTGCGTTCCTTCCGAAAATTCGACCCATGACCTCGATAGAGACTCGCCGGTGACGCGGTCGCTTGACACTGAAGAAGCTAGAAGGTACCTGACCCCTCGCCGGCTCTCGGTTGTTCCGAGCCTCAGGCGCGTAGCTCAGTGGTAGAGCACTACCTTGACACGGTAGGGGTCGTTGGTTCAATCCCAATCGCGCCTACAAATAGATGGCAAGTTCCCGCATCGCGCGGTCTTGCCTCGCAACGGTTCGTAGCCGAACGGAATCTTCTCGGTCGATCAACACCCTCGCGGAATGGGAGCGAGCATCGTGTCCGACCAGCCTCGCCACGGAGACCTCGGCGAGCTCGCGGCGCTCTTCCTGCGCCTCGGCGTGACGGCGTTCGGCGGCCCCGCCGCGCACATCGCGATGATGCAGGACGAGGTCGTCGAGCGGCGCAGGTGGCTCACGTCCGAGGAGTTCCTCGACCTCCTCGGTGCGACCAACCTGATACCGGGCCCCAACTCCACCGAGATGGCGATTCACATCGGTCGCCGTCGAGCGGGCACCGGAGGTCTTTTGGTGGCCGGGATTTGCTTCATCCTCCCCGCCGCGCTCATCACGTTTGCCCTCGCGTGGGTCTACGTCCGGTTCGGCTCCGTCCCCCGCGCGCGGGGGATCTTGTACGGCGTCAAACCCGTCATCATCGCGGTCGTCCTGCAGGCCATCTGGAATCTCGGTCGGTCGGCGTTCAAGACGAGATTTCTTTGGGCGCTCGGCGCGCTCTGTTTGGTCGCTTCTTTTCTCGGCGCGAACGAGCTCGCGGTCCTGTTCGCCGCGGGCGCGATCGCGGGATTGTCGGTGTGGTTCCGTAAAGACCCGCGTGCAGTGCGTGCATTGCCCCTCGCGCCGCTCGCTCTACGTTCGCTCGGTTCGCTCGGAGCTCCCGCTTCGCTCGCGACGCTGAGCGCGACGCCAGCCCTATTCTCGCCGGTGAAGCTCTTCTTCGTCTTCCTCAAGATCGGCGCCATTCTCTTCGGCAGCGGCTACGTGCTCCTCGCGTTCCTCCGCGCGGATCTCGTCGACCGACTCCACTGGCTCTCGGAGACGCAGCTCATCGACGCAGTCGCCGTCGGTCAGCTGACACCAGGGCCGGTGTTCTCGACGGCCACTTTCATCGGCTTTGTAGTGGGGGGAGGCTCGGGCGCGGCCCTGGCGACACTTGGCATCTTTCTTCCGTCGTTCGTGTTCGTGGCGGCGAGCGGGTGGCTCATCCCACGCCTGCGACGTTCGGAGAAAGCGCGTGCATTTCTCGACGGCGTCAACGTGGCGTCGCTCGCTCTGATGACGGCGGTGACCTGGGACCTAGGGCGAGCCGCGCTGGTGGACGCGGCAACTGTGATCCTCGCCGTGGCGAGCGCGATCTTGCTCCTTCGGTTCAAGATCAACTCGGCGTGGCTCGTCGTCGGCGGCGCCGTGCTCGGTAGCACGCTGAGTTAGCGCGGCTAAGGATGCCAGGTCGGGTTTCGGCTATCGAGCGCTGGTGAGCCCACGATGCACGTGGGACCAGCGCCGCTGCGCGAGACCACGGCGATGCTGGAGATCTTCGTCGTTCGGTTGAACCGCTCGTAGGCGATGAAACCCGACGAAGCCCACGCCGGGTGCACCACCTCGTCGAGGTTATCGAGCTGCGTCACGCGCGCGCCGCTACAGAATCGGGTAGGCGAGCCGAATGGCGCGGTAACAATCGCAGGCCCCGTCTGGCAATACACGCTGTAGGCGATTTCCAAACCGTCGATCGACACGGCCGGCGCCTTGATCGTGGTGGTCGTGTTCTGGATGATCTGGCGCAAACCCGAGCCATCGAGGCGCTCGGCGTTGATCTCGTTGTTGCGATCGAACACGAGCTCGGTGCCATCGGCGCTGAACTCGGGGAAGAAGTAGGCGTTGAGGTTGTCGAGACCCGTCGCCACGCGACGTTCGCCCGTCCCATCGGGGTTGATCACGAAGACCGATGCGCCACTGTGGAACGCGATGAGCTTGCCATCGCGCGAAAAGCTCGACTGGTCGGCACCCTCGGGCCGCGAGGTCACCTGGCGCGCCTGGAGCGTGACGAGATCGAGAAGGAAGATCTGCGGCGGGCCCGTGCGGTCGGACGTGAAGGAGAGGTACCTGAGGTCGGGTGAGAACGAAGGCTCCTTGTCGATGTAGTGTCCAAGCGTCAGATCCCGCACGTCCGATCGATTGGGATGCATCATGAAGATCGTGCGGAGACCGCCGCCGGCATCGCTATCGAAAGCGATCCATGATCCAAGGCCGATCGCTTGGAACACCGCTTCACACGTGTCGGCCGGCGGCGGAACTGGCGGAGGGTTACCCCCTCCGGCGCCGGTGCCACCAACGGATCCACCGACGCCCCCCGCGCCGCTTGGACCCGCGCCACCCGCGGCACCTGTCCCCGATGGAGGCACGGCCCCTCCCATCCCGGTCGGCGGCGTCGTTCCGGAAGAACCACCCGTTCCTCCCGCGGTCAGCGCATCAACGCCCGAGTCGCTTTCGGGATCGATCTGGACCCTTCCGCCACATGCCGCGAGCGCGGCTGCGAGCGCAGCTACGCGGATCGCCTGAAACCAGCTCGACATCGCTTCACCGCCTCCAACGGATCTCGAAGCAGGATACGTGCCGCACGAATCTTGAGTGGTTTCGGGCTTGCGATATCGGCACTGGCACAGTGGCACAGCGGACGCGACACGCTGCGCGGCTTCGACGCGAGTTACTTCTTTCGGTACGTACCTTCCATCATCAACGTGAAGGTCTTACCGCCATCGAACGAGTTCTCGAGACGGAAGTGGTACGTGCGGTCCCCTTCGAAGCGATACGTATAGCGACCCTGCCCCTGCGGGCTCTTCGAATAGAAGGTCAGCGTGTCGCCCTCCCACTTTCCGCGCGACGGCGCCGCGGGGACGAAGCCCATCGAGTCGATCCAATACCAGCAATACTCGTTCGACTGCGTGTCGTAGCCGAAGACGCCGTGACCGCGGAACACGACTTTGCCGTCCTTTTCCTCGACGTAGTCCTGGATGACGTAAAAGCCGTCGAGATCGAGTCGCAGCGTCGAGCGACCCATGGCTGCGCCCCCCGGTCCCCATGGCGACGGTGAGAGTTTCTCTTCGCCTGCCCATTCACCTACCAGCGCGTGCAAGCGGCGGTGCTCCTCGGTCGGCTTCGGCATCTCCATGGTCAACCTCCTCGTTGGGGCGCGCATCCTAGCGCGGAGACGCCGTGACGACATGAGTCGCGCACATTGTGCGCCGGAGACGAAATCTGCCGGCGGAGGCGATGGCCGATCCGTCACATTCCGTCGAGTAACGGTGATCTCGGCCGCATTTTTTCGTTTTTCGAAATGGTTATCGGGGGGAGCGAACACCATTTCGGAACGGTCCTCCGACAACCATGATTCTTCTGGGCAGAAAAGTTGTGCGTTGTCTCGTTGTCGGCGCTTTTCTGGCCGGAGCCTGCTCGGATGATCCCTCGTCCGGACGCGACGGCGGGGACACGACGGGCCCCGCGGGCACGACGGGTAGCGGCGGATCCGGGGGAGGCGGTGGTAGCACCGGTGGGACCGCCGGATCCGGTGGATCAGGTGCAAACGGAGGCGCCCCTTCTGACGCGAGCTCGTCCGCCGACGGTCGCACGTCCGACGCGAGCTCGGGGGGCACCGGCGGCACGTCGATGCCCGAGGGTGGCTCGATCGCGGACGCTCGAGGCGGCACCGATGCAAACGACGGCAACGCGCCGCGCCTCGACGCGGCGCTCGATGCGACGCGCGCCGACGCTGCGATCTTCGACGCCACCGGTGGGGACGCCAAAACGCCGCCGCCCGGATTTTGGGATCCGAGCGGCATCCCCGCAGCCCAGAACGTCATGATGTTCAAGTTCCTCAATCGCACGAACGGCAAGTATGCCGATAGCGAGGTGGTTTGGAGCTTCAAGAGCGGCTCGATTTCGGAGACGCACACCATCGCGGATCAGGCGATGTACGACATGCCGGCCAACTCTTCGGGACGGATGTACTTCTACATCTGCGCAGCGGGGGACACGACGTGCGCCGCCGATCCGACGAAGAGCAAATACTTCGACTTCATCGAGCACACGATTGGCGCCAAGCAGTACAACGGCAACACGACGAGGGTCGACGCCTTCGGTCTCAAGATCGCGATGCGCCTTCATTGCGCGGACGGCTTCGAAGCAACGGTCGGCGAAGACTACGAAACGTTCCTCGAGGACCGCGCGGTCACGTTCCAGAAATTCATCGACTCCGTTCCCGCCGAGTTCAAGGCCCTCGCCCAGGCGCCGCACGCCCCCTATCGCATCGTGGAGCCGGGTGCCGGCGGATTCAACAAGGGGGGTGCCTACGAGCACTACTACGACGCGTTCATCGACCAGATCTGGAGCGCGAACGGGATCACCATCGCCAAAGCGGGCCCCAACGGAAGCGGTCTCGGTTCGTATCCCGATCTATCCGCTGCCATCTTTCGACATGTCGGCGACGCGCCGGGGAGCTTCGATGCCGCGGGCAAGCTGCTCAACAAGCAACTTTGGTCCAACGCCGCCACCTTCTATCAATCGGCGCCGGCCAACTACTACGCGCAGTTTTGGCACGTGCACGCGCTCGGCGGAAAAGCGTACGGCTTTCCTTACGACGATGTCGGCAGCTATTCGAGCTACATTTCGCATAGCGACCCGCAATACATGCTCGTGGCGATCGGATGGTGAGCGCGCGCGTCGTCGGGACCGGACGCGTCCTCGGCGCGACTCTGCTGATCGCTCTCGCAGCGTGCAGCGGTGACGGGAATACGGGGGGCCCCGGCGGCGGCACGCCTCGCGACGATGGCGGCACGAGCACCGACGTCAGCACACCGCCGCCCGATGCGAGCGGGCCCAACGTCGATGCCGAGACCCCGATCGATCGGACACCGGCTGGCGAAGCTTCCGCGTCCGATCGCGTGAACAGCGATCGCGCGTCCGCGGATACAGGCGCTGCCGACGCGACCCCACGCGACGGAGCACGCTCGGACGGCGAAGGGGGAACGAGCACCCCTCCCCCCCTCGATTCGGGTTTCGACGCGCCCGACTTCGGCGGCGGCGATGCGTCGTCCAACGGAGGCACCATTACCTTCGAATCGATCGGGGCCGCGGGTTGGTATCCGAGCCGACGCGATCCCGCGACGGGGCTCTGCGACGCATTTCAGTCGGCAACGTGCTGCATGGCCAAAGCGAACATCACGTCCGATGCGCTGACGCCGTGGGACGAAGATCTCATCGTGTCGCTACGCGGGCCGATGGATGTGAAGCAAATGGCCGTTTATCAGCCGGGCAGTAACGGCGCGTGGAACCTCGTCTCCGCGTGGGATGCGACGTCTCCATCGACGCCGCGCGGTCTCGCTTTCGACGGCAACAACACCGAGAAGAACGGATTCGCGGGGACGGTGGGCACCGAATGCATCGTCAACGTGTCGACCAGCGACGTCTTTGCTTGCGGACCGGGGAGCACGCCGTACTGCCCGCCGCCGTCGGGCGGCAAACAGATGCACCGCGGCTGGTCGGGGTCGAAGCTCTTCGTCCTTCTCGCCGGCATGCCGCACGCCGACAAGGTCCCCGGCGCTTGCTCCACGACGACCACCGGCGGCTGGTACGACGCGCCTTGGATCGGGCTCAGCGTGGGAGAGCTCGTGCGCGCCGGCCAATTCCAAGCCTGCCAGTGCTACGCGAAGGATCAGTCGAAGGGCTACCTCGCCGACGGGTGCGGGCAATTCAACGTCTTCGAAGTCGTCAATGACAACAACCAGTACAAGAACCTCGACGTCTTCAGCACCAACATGATTGGCTACGCGGGGTACGTGGGCGAAGGGCCCTGCGGCCCCAAGTGCGACGTCACCAAGATCGGCCCGGAAGTGGACCTCATCGACAAAGTGAACGTGCGCGAAGCGGCGCAAGGCGCCGTATCGAATCCGAGCAAGGGGCCCGGTGCCGCGTTTCGCCGTCCCTCGGACGGACTGCGGTATTTCGTGATCTTGCTCGATGTCCCGTCGCGCAGCGTGCAGCTCGCGCTGATCCATCCGCGCAAGATCCCGAGCGCGGTGAGCACGCTGCTTCCGAGCCTGCCGGCGAGCGTCGGCGCAACGACGATCGATTCGGTGCGCGCGCTCCGCTTGCCGAGATAGCGCGACCAAGCGACAGCATCGCGTTTGTCGGCTAGCGGGCTACAATCATGGGATGGACAGCGGCGAGCTGGCGCGAGCCAAACGGGCGGAAGAGCGGCGCCGCACTTGGACGGGGGGAGTCGCGCGCTCTTTCGGAGAGATGGCTGCCGTGGACCTCGATTTCTGGCTCGCGATGACCCCCGAGGACAGGCTGCGAGCGATGTGGTCCATCGTGGAGGATGCGCTCGCTCTACAGGGAGAAAATGGACCTTCACCCCGACTTCAGAGATCTGTTGGCGGAGTTCGCACGCGAGAAGGTTAGCTACGCGGTCGTTAACGCCCCTCCACACTTGATCGCGGCTGTCAAAAAGCTCGCAGCAAATGAAGTCGTTTACCTTGGCGTGCCTCCGGTGCGCGTCGACATCCTTCGAAGCGCGAATGGCATTCACGACGTCGATGCAACTATCGAACGCGCGGTTCGGGCCTCTGTGGGTGACCTTAGCGTTCCGATCATCGCACTCGACGATCTCGTGACGAACAAGCGAGCCGCGGGCCGTCCGCAGGATATTGCCGACGTCGCGCTACTCGAGCGCGAGCGCCATCGAAAGTAAGGTGGGTTTTCGCCGGAACATCCACGATCATCCGGTGTCTGCATGAGAGCATGCGGCCGAATTGGGCGAAGGTCTGGCTTTTCTACGGCCTGACGTTCGTGATCACGCATGGCACCTCGATGGCCTATGTGCTGGCGGGCGGCACGTGGGGCGATCCGACCTCGTACGTCGTGGCCAACATCTTGATGCTTTGCCCAGCCGTGGTCGCGGTTTTGCTTCAATCGCTCGTCTTTCGTAAACCCCTCGCGCGTACGCTCGGACTGCGCTTTCGGCCCAACGGATGGTTTGTCCTCGCGTGGCTCTTGCCATCGCTCGTCATGTGCGCGGCGCTCGGATTCACGCTGCTTCTTCCGGGCGCCACGTTTGCAGCCGACATGAGCGGACTGCCCTCCGAGATGGATGCGTTCCGCGCGCAGGTCACCTCGCTCGGCCTGCCCCCTTTCATCGGCATGCTCGTCGTGGGATTGCTGCTCGGACCTTCCCTCAACGCGATCGGCGGTCTCGGCGAAGAAATCGGTTGGCGCGGGTTCCTTTACGAAGAGCTCGCCACACTCGGTTTTTGGAGATGCTCGCTCCTCACCGGAGCTCTTTGGGCCCTATGGCACGTCCCTATGCTTCTCGAAGGGGGATACGGCGATCGCGAGCACCCGGTTGCCAGTGCCGCAGGCACGTTGGCATTCGCCGTCCTCTTGGCCCCCATCCTCCACCTGGTCCGCGAGCGGTCCGGGTCGGTCGTGGCATGCGGCATCCTCCATGGGACGATGAGCAGTACACGCCTCATCAGCGTTGCTTTCGCGCGCGGCGCGGGACCGTGGTCGAACGCGGCGATCCCCGTCATGCTCCTCGCCGTCAGCGCGGCAATGTCACGTATTTTTGTCCGAGCGGCGTCAATTGCCCCGACGCTGGCGCCAGCAAATTCACCGGTGGACTCTGCGTAAAGCGCCCCGTGAACCACGCGTAGCGAAACACCATCGGATCCGCTTCGAGCGCCGCCACCGCGTCTTGCATGTAGAGAAGCTCGTCAGCGTCGTTGACCTTGTTCTTCTCGTCGAGACAAGAAAACTCCGTCACCCACAGCGGCTTTCCGAATTGCTGCTCGTACTTGGCGAGGGTGCTCGTCAGCGCCGCCTTGGTGCACGCGTACCAATGCATCGCGACGTAGTCGACTTGGCACCCCGTGCACGCAGCGAAGAACTTCTGCAGCCACATGAAGGGATCGGTCTCGTTGCACGGCGAGCCGCAATAGTTGACGGCAGGCGACACGATCTTCATGCCGCGCGATTTTGCGAACATCTCGATCTTCGGCCACAGCGCGGCCGCTTGAGCCGGCGTGAGGTTCGCTTGTGACCCGAAGTTCGGCTCGTTGAATGTAAGAAGGTACTTCGCTCCGGCGGGGACCTGCTTTTCGAGCGTGGCCACGTCGAACGTGCCTCCCCACACCATGGGAACGAACTCGACGCCGAGCCCGGGGTAACCCGTCATGAGCGTGTCGTCGGGCT
>Ga0111539_10012927_pt1 | contig 10447 bp, 8 predicted proteins | sample RhiMethybrSRZTD1_FD_79667 | JGI IMG/M metagenome (GOLD analysis project Ga0111539, IMG submission 79667) | Populus rhizosphere microbial communities from Tennessee, USA - Rhizosphere MetaG P. TD hybrid SRZTD1 (version 2) (version 2) | ecosystem: Host-associated > Plants > Roots > Rhizosphere >... | reverse complement strand
GTCGAGTGAGAGTGCCGCGCAGATGGCGTCGCCCAGCGACGTCTCCGGTTCGCGGCCATCAGCTCCTGCGGCAGCGATGCCCAGCGCACGCCGGCCGATCCACGCGCCGCTGCCTTCATCGCCGATCACCGGTCCCCACCCACCGCAACGCGCCATCACGCCGGTCGGCCCCTTCCCGTATGCGATGGATCCGGTGCCGGCGGTGATCAGGATTCCCGGACCTGCACCGAATGCATCTTCGAGCGCGATCTCGGCGTCCGTCAGGACGATGATTGACCCGGCGATGCGGTCAGTCTCCAGCGCGGACTGCAGCGTGTCGCGCTCTTCATCGCGCCCGGCGCCGGCGACGCCCACGCAGAGCGCGCGCAAAGGACGGCCCTCGAGGTTTTCGCACGCGCGCTGCACTGCGTCGCGAATGACCGCTGCCGACCGAGAGGATTCGCCCGGCCTGATCGCACTGCCCGGGCCTTCGGCCGTCGCCACCTCCGCACCGTGCTCGTCGGTGATAAGCACGCGGGTGCTGGATCCACCACCGTCAACGCCGGCGAAAAGACCGTTCATTTGATCAGGTTGATACGAGGACGTGGAACGAGAAGCGACGAGGTGATGCCGACGATCATCGTAATAGAAGTGCCGATCAGAACGTACCACGGCCAGGCGATCCGGGCGAAGGGACCCAGTGTTTCCGCCATGCCGGGGATCCAGGTACTGATGTTCCGGGCAAACACCACAAATGCCATCACGGTCAGCCCCACGCAGAGACCGATGATCGCGTCTCGCTGCCTCGCGCGTGGCCAGAAGTTGCCAAGGAAAAATACGCCGAGCAGTCCACCGTAGGTGAAGCTGGCGATGCCCAGCGCGACGACAACGACCGGCACCCCTTGCCCCTCGGGGAATAGCAGGGCGCCGGCAGTGAGGACGACTCCCCAGAACATCGCGAAGCGTTTTCCGGCGCGGAACGTGGCTGGATCTTCCGCCGACCGGCCGGTGAGCGGCATGTAGATGTCGTGCGTGCTGGCCGCAGCGAGCGAATTGATTGCGCCTGAGTGCGTACTCATCGTGGCGGCGATGATCGCGGCGAGAAGCAGTCCAACCAGTCCGGAAGGCATCTGCTCCACGATGAACTTCGGGAAGATGGCGTCGGTGGTTGGGAAGGACTGTCCGCCAAAATGTGCCCAGAGGCCGATGCCGACGAACAGGAACAAGGCCATCTGGGCGAACACGACGATCCCGCTGCCAATGATCGCGCGCTGTGCTTCTCGCAGGTTCCGCGAAGACAGGAGGCGCTGCACGATGAGTTGATCCGCACCGTGGGAGGCCATCGAAAGGAATCCACCGCCGATCAGGCCTGCCCACACGGTATGCGGCTTGCTGACGTCGAAGGAAAAGTCGAGTGACGTGAGCTTGCCGGCCGCACCGGCCTGCGACAGGATTTCGCTCCATCCGCCCGGAACGACGTTGCCAAGGACAACGATCGCCGAGAATCCACCGAGGAGATACACCGACGCCTGGACGATTTCGGTCCAGACGACCGCGCGCATGCCGCCGCGATACGTGTAGATGATCGTGAGGACGCCCAGCACCAGGATTGCCAGCGGCATCGCCCACTCGCGCGGGACGCGATCGCCGAGAATCAATGAGACCGGAATCGCTGTGGCGAACACGCGGACGGCGTCGGCCATGCCGCGCGTGATCATGAAGACGATCGATGTCAATCGCCGCGTGGCGAGACCGAAGCGTTTTTCCAGCAGCGTATACGCGGTGACGATCTCGCCCTGGTAATATCGCGGCAGCAGGAGAAACGCGACGCCGATGCGCCCGAGGATGTAGCCGGCGACCACCTGGAGGAATCCGAGGTTGCCGGTGTAGGCGAGGCCGGGAATGCTGATGAAGGTCAGCGCACTGGTCTCGGTGGCGACGATCGAGAACAACACCGCCCACCACGGGATCTCTCGTCCCGCGACGAAGTAGTCCTTCGATCCTGATTGTCGCCGCCCCACCCACATTCCAAGCGCGGTCGTCCCGGCGAGATACGCAACGATGACGATCGCGTCGAGTACGGTGAATCCCGCGTTCACGAGCTGGCGTCAGGCGACGACATACGCCTCCATGGCGAAGTATTCGGCGAGTCCAAGACGGTCGAGGACCGCCGCGGTCTCCTGGTTACGGGCTTCGACGCGTTGCCAGAATTCGCGGTCGTCGAGCCCGGGGAAGGGCGCTGAGTCCTTCTGTGACTGATGCTTGAAAATCGCCTGGATCTTGAGACGCAGCTCGTCCTGCGACAACGGCACGAGCCACGTGGCCTCGGTGACGGGCCATTCCTGCCATGCGCCGCGATACAGCCAGATCTCGGGACGCTTGCTGAGCCCAGCGAGCGCGCGGTCGATCGCCTCCTTGCACATCCGATGCGTTCCGTGCGGATCGGAGAGGTCTCCGGCGACGAAGATCAGGTCTGGCTGCCGCTCCTCGAGGAGCTGCCTGACGATGCTCACGTCTTCGTCGCCGATCGGGTCCTTGCGTACGCGACCCGTGCGGTAAAACGGAAGATCGAGGAAACGCGCTTCGTTTCTCGTCAGGCCGATCGCCTCGAGCCCGCTCACCGCTTCGGATTCGCGAATGGCACGCTTGAGGTCCAGGACCTCCGGCGTGTCCACGTCGCCGGGTTGCTTGGCGGCCAGAAACGCATTCACCCGTTCGCGCAGCGCCACCGCGGACTGGTCGAACTTCTGACCGGGGGAGATGCGCACCAGCCAGTCGAGGTAGCGGCGGACATCGTGATCGAACACGGCCACGTTGCCGCTCGTCATGTACGCGACGGTGATCTCGTTGCCATTGAGGACGAGCTTCCGGAGCGTGCCACCCATCGAGATGACGTCATCATCAGGGTGTGGCGAAAAACAGATGATGCGAAGTCCCGCGGGGAGTTTCGAACGCCCACGAATTCGCGAACCGAGTCGATTGAACACGTGTCCATTCACGTGACCCGCCGAGCCGTGTTGGGCCAGCAGTGATGACAGGTGATGGTCGGCGTAATCCTGCGCCGTCAGCTTGAGGATCGCGTGCCCCGTGCGGAGGCTCAGCCACACCACCGCGCGTTCGGTCAGGTCATCGCTCCATGTGACGTCATCCACCAGCCATGGCGTCGCGATCCTCGTGAGGGCAGCGGCTGCGGCACGATCGACATGGAATGTCGTCGCGCTGTGATGCTGGAGAAACGTCGCCGCAACTTGCCGGTCCACGTCACCCTCGACGGCGCGTTGGACGATCGGTGCCTTGTGTTCGCCGGTCGCGAGGATGGCGATTTCGCGTGCCGAGAGAATCGTGGCGACACCCATGGTGATCGCCTCGCGCGGCACGTTCTCCTCGCCGAAGAAATCACCGGCGGCATCACGTCGCGTGACTGTGTCGAGCGTGACGAGCCTCGTCCGGCTGTCCGCCCCCGACCCGGGTTCGTTGAACCCGATGTGGCCGGTCTTCCCGATCCCGAGAATCTGGAGGTCGATGCCTCCCGCCTGAACGATGGCCTGTTCATACGCCGCGCATTCGACTGCGACCTGCGCCCGTTCGATGTTGCCGGGCGGGATGTGGACGTTCTCCGGTTCGATGTCCACATGCGAGAAGAGCTGCTCCCACATGAACCGGTGGTACGAGTGCGGGTTTCCCGGTTCCATCGGGAAGTATTCGTCCAGGTTGAACGTCACCACACTGCGAAAGCTCAGGCCTTCGTCGCGGTGCAGGCGCACCAGCTCACGGTAGACGCCTAACGGGGTTGACCCGGTGGCGAGGCCAAGGACCGCCTTGCGACCAGCCGCGGTTCGCGCGCGGATCACGGCAGCGATTCGCTGCGCCACCGCCACGGCGAGCGAATCGTGGTCGTCGTAGACGTAAGTCCGGATACGCTCCCGCGCTGCTGGAGCGAAGGCAGATAAGGAAAAAGGCCCGCGGTCCTCTGCAGGATCGCGGGCCTCGGACCCGACAGCGCTCGATTGAGCGCCAGGATCCACTAAACGCATCGGGATGGGTTCAGGCCGTGAAAGAATGTCCACACCCGCAGCCACCGGTGGCGTTCGGGTTCTTGAACGTGAAGCCCGAACCTTGCATCGACGACACGTAGTCGATGACGACGTTGTTCAGGTACTGCGCCGAAAACGGATCGACGAACAGCTTGAATCCTCCCTGCTGGACGACGAAGTCATCATCCGCGGGCTGGTCTTCGATCAAAAGGCCGTATTTGAAGCCACTGCATCCGCCGGGTTGCACGCTCACGCGCAGTCCGCCGACGTCAGGCGACACGCCCTCGGCCTCCATAAAACGCATGACCTCGGTTGTGGCACCGGCTGTGACCACGACGGCGACTTCAGGCTCTTGAAGGGTGCTCACGTCCATCTCCTCGATATTGGCGCCCGGAAAAGGCGACTGGCGTAAGATAAAGTCACGCCGGGTTAGCTACAAGCTCGTTTACCCTATGCGGCACAAGCTGTTAGAGGGGTACGGGGTACTGGGTTCCGGGTACAGGGCGATTCCCGCGATTTGACGCCACCAAATACCGGCCTTTCAGTACCCGGAACCCCGTGCCCAGTACCCCAACGCCGCGTCCGCGACAGCAATCCGGATCGCTCCAATGGCCCGGTGTTCACGGGTCGGGTTCACACGGTTGGTCAACAGCAACACAAATACTCCGCGGTCGAGATCCATCCAGATGGATGTGCCGGTGAATCCGGTGTGCCCGAATGCGCGCTTCGACATCAGGTGCCCCGCGGAATTGGAGCCGTTAGGCGTTTCCCAGCCCAGCGCGCGGTGAGACAGTGTCGAGTCCTGGACCGTCGTGAATTGCCGGACGGTTGACGGTGACAGGAACCGGTGACCGTCGAGCGTGCCATCGCCGAGGTACATCCGCGCCAGGCGAACCAGGTCGCGCGAGGTGCTGAAGAGTCCCGCATGCGAAGAGATTCCGCCGAGCGCGAATGCGTTTTCATCGTGCACCTCGCCGCGCAGGTGCCGCTGGCGCCAGGGATCTATTTCCGTGGGAGCAATCCGGTCCATCAATGCTGGTGCGGGCCGGTAAAATGTCTCTCGCATGCCCAGCGGTGTGAAAACGCGTTCCTGGAGGAATCGATCGAACGGCTGCCCGCTCACTCTCGTGACGATCTCGCCGAGGATGATCGCACCAAGGTCGCTGTACACCATCCGTACGCCGGGCAGCGTGTCCAGAGGAGTCGCGATTGCGAGCGCCATCGCGGCCGCCGGACTGTCGGCTTCCTTGTACAGCGGACGCCATGCCGGCAAGCCACTGGAGTGAGTGAGCAGGTGGCGTACCGTGACCGCGTCCTTCCACTGGCCGCGAAACTCGGGCACATAACGATGCACCGGCGCATCCAGGTCGACGGCGTGCGACTCCACGAGAAGCATCATCGCGCTCGTCAGGCCCACCACCTTTGTGAGCGAGGCAAGGTCCCACAACGTCGATTCGTCGGGCGCGGGCGATGGCGCCCAATCGAGATGTCCTGCGCTCGAGGTCACGATGGCGCCCGTTCGATCTCCAACCACGGCAATGGCGCCAGGGAAGGCCGAGTCACGAACTCCGGCTGACAGGATCGCGGTGAGCGAGTCCGCGAGTCCCGCGACCAGAGGAGCCGAAGGGATGGTTCCCCCCGATTCCTGGACGGGGTGGGTTGTTGCACAACCTGCCGCCAGCCCGACAGCCAGCACGAGTAGCCCGACTCGAGAATTCATGCGCCGAACAGTTGGCTGGGTGGCCCTCGTCGGCAAGGTCCGCCGGCATCGAATCTCAAGGCAGGACAACATGTTCGGAAACCAAGGATTGCCGCCGCCGTAGAGCCTCCTGCACGACTGCCGCGCCGTTGTGGGGCCACCCGGGATGGCGTAGTATGATGGGTTCCGTAATTGCCGTATTTTTCGACGGTTAGCCCTCTTCGCGTCCGTCTGGCGCGGCGAGTCAAACTACCTCGCTCCCCCCTTCATGGCCTTACTCCAACTCGCCAGGTCCGGCTTCCAGCGCGTGCTCGCGCCGGTGGTCGATTTGCTGATCTGGAGGGGAGTCAGCCCGAACGCGATCACGACTTTCGGAACGGTCGCGACCGTTATTGGTGGTGGGATTTACGCGCATGGTGACATCCGTATCGCTGGTTGGGTGGTTGGCCTGAGCGCGATCTGCGACCTGCTGGATGGAACGGTCGCCCGACAGACGGGCCGCACATCTGTTTTCGGCGCTTTCTACGACTCGACTCTCGACCGCGTTGCCGACGGCGCGGTGCTTGGTGGCCTCGCCATCTTTTTTGCGCGCAACGGGGTTCACCATGCCATTCCGGACTCGATGTCGACGCCGATGGTGTCCGTGATGTTGCTCGGGATCATCGGTTCGTTCCTCACGTCCTACACCCGCGCTCGCGCTGAAGGTCTTGCTATCGACGCCAAGGTGGGAATCCTGCAGCGCCCCGAGCGAATTGTGCTGCTTTCCGCTCCGCAGGCCTTCTTCGGACTCGCGGTGGGTGGATGGGTGCTGATCAGCATTTGTGTCGTGTTGACGGTGACAGCGTGGATCACCGTCATTCAGCGAGTGGCCTTCGTGTATCGTGCCACCGCCGCGCAGGACTCGCGTTACCAGGCAGCAACCCAGGCCAGCGCACGACCCGTCGCTGGAAGGGGCGGTGAGGTTCCCGAACGGACCTCGCAGCGGCTCGAGGGGGTCGCGCTGGCCACGGAACGCATGGTCAGTACTGAAGATTCTCGATTGGCCGATGTAGCTTCGCCGGGCGAGCCGGATGCACGCCGCACCGATAGCGGGCAGGCATCGACCTTCGATCGAGCGCGCTAGGCGCGCGCCACCGACAAAAAAACAACGGAGAACTAAGACGTGCAGTCATCGACCGCGACGCCTCGGGTCACCATTCGCCAACCCGAGGGCAAGCTTGGCGTCCTGACGCCGGGCCTCGGCGCCGTGGCAACGACGTTCATCGCTGGCGTGGAAAGCATCCGCCGCGGACTTACGCGACCGATCGGGTCCCTGACCCAGATGGCCACCATCAGGCTCGGCAAACGGACGGAGCAGCGCTCGCCACTCATCCGTGATTTTGCCCCGCTGGCCCGCCTCGATGACCTCGTGTTTGGCGCGTGGGACCCGATCCCGGATGATGCCTACACGGCGGCCAAAAAGGCCGGCGTCCTGGAAGACAAGCACCTCGAGTCGGTCGCCGATTTCCTGCGCGGCATCAAACCCATGCCGGCGGTGTTCGATTCGCGCTACGTCACCCGCCTCAAGGGCGAAAACGTCAAGCAGGGAAAAACGAAGCGCGACCTTGCGGAGCAGCTTCGTCAGGACATCCGCGACTTTCGGGCGCGCAACCGGTGCGATCGACTCGTTATGGTCTGGTGCGCGTCCACGGAGACGTACATCAAGCCGGGACCGCAGCACGCAACGATCGAACAATTCGAACGCGCCATGGAGCGGAATGACGACGCCATCGCGCCGTCCATGCTCTACGCCTGGGCCTCGATCATGGAAGGCGTCCCGTTCGCGAATGGCGCGCCGAACCTTTCAGTCGATACGCCGGCGCTCATCGAACTGGCCAACCAGCGCGGCGTGCCCATCTCGGGGAAGGATTTCAAGACGGGCCAGACCTGGATGAAGACCGTCATCGCGCCGGGCATCAAGGCGCGCATGCTCGGCCTCGCCGGTTGGTATTCGACCAATATCCTCGGCAACCGCGACGGCGAGGTGCTCGATGACCCGGCGTCGTTCAAGACCAAGGAAGAGTCGAAGCTCAGCGTGCTGCACACGATCCTGCAGCCCGAGCTCTATCCCGATCTGTACAATGGGTTCTCGCACGTCGTGCGCATCAACTACTACCCGCCGCGCGGCGACAACAAGGAAGGGTGGGACAACATCGACATCGTCGGGTGGATGGGCTACCCGATGCAGATCAAGGTGAACTTCCTGTGCCGTGACTCGATCCTTGCGGCGCCGATCGTGCTTGACCTCGCTCTCTTCTCCGACTTCGCGCACCGGGCCGGGATGAAGGGGATTCAGGAATGGTTAAGCTTTTATTACAAGTCGCCGATGGCCGCTGCGGGACTCCAGCCGGAGCATGATCTATTCATTCAGCAGACGAAGCTGAAGAACACGCTCCGCCACCTCATGGGTGAGGAGCAGATCACCCACCTCGGCCTGGAGTACTACGCCTCGTGAGATTCGTCCGGCGCTGGCACTTCGTTCTACTGGTCGCGGTTTTCGCGGCGGCCTGCCAGCCAACGCCGCGCGACCTCAGCATGAAGCTCCTCACCGAAGACATGGAGCTTCGCGTACTCCCCGATCCCGTGCCTCCGCGCGCGCGCGAACCTGTTCGCTACAAGGTCGTCGTGCGTGATCGGGAGACCGGTGAACCCATCGAGACGGGTGTGGGGCAGATCTTTGCCACCAGTGAATCTCAAGTCGATTCGTATGACCCGCTGGTGAAAGGACCCGAACTCGGAACTTACTACGCGACGATGCACTTCATCACGTCGGGGCAGTGGGCGGTGGCGATCCGGTTCGCGCGTGACTCGACGAAAAAGCTCGAGCGAATGGACTGGATGCAGGAAGTGTTTCCGGCGCGCGGCGAAAAAAAATAATCCAACATGCGACATTTCTATCGGACGTCTCTCGCGCCGGCTGAGGTCATCGAGTCAGCCGACAAGTTCTTCGCCGCTCTGGGACTGCAGACGGTCGGGTCGGCATCCAGGTCGCGAACGTACCGTGGCCTCGTTGGCACGCCGGAGATTCCAGTGACCCTGCAGATCACTGCGAAGCCCGAAGGCGGCCACTACACGTTTGTGGAAGCGGCCACCGACCAGATGGGAGAGAGCCGGATCGACCGCAACGTGAAGCGGTTCTTCGTGACGCTCCACCGGAAGGTCGAACCGACACACGCGCTCGAAGCCGCTTACTAGCTCGACGTGGCTGGTCCCACCGGATCGAATCCCGAACCTGGAACGAGTGACGCCGAGATCGCTCGCGGAAAGCGCGTCGGCGTCGGCTGCTTCGCGACCTTTATCGGATTCTGGAGTGGCGGCATGATCGGCGTCATGGTCGGAAAGGTCGTCGGCAATATCCGTGGCTGCGCCCCGACCGAGGGCCTGCCAGCCTGCGACTGGTACTACTTTGCTGCCGTTGGCATGATTCTGGGAGCAACGACGCTACCGTTATTGGTGCTTCGTCGTCTACGATGAGCGATGGGGACTGAGGTGAACCTCCCCGTTTTCTCATCGCTCCCCATTCATCACCCTTCCTACCCGTGGCTCGAATCGATGTCCTGATGCCCTCGATGGGCGAATCGCTCGCCGAAGGCACGCTGACCAAGTGGTTCAAGAAGGTCGGCGATGCCGTGAAGCGCGACGAAACGATCTTCGAGATTTCCACCGACAAGGTCGATTCCGAGGTCCAGGCGGTCAGCGCAGGCATCCTCGCCGAAATCCTGGTGAAGGAAGGCGAGACCGTACCGGTGAACGCGGTTGTCGCGCGACTCGAGACCGACGTCAACGCGGCGGTTGCAGCGCCGACCCCCGCGCCGGCCACCGAGGGGAAACGAGCGGAGCCTGCGCCATCGGGCGCGCCGGCACCTGCAGTCGCGTCGAGCGCAGGATCGGCTACTCCCGCGGCGCCGCAGGCTGACGGCAGGACGACATCGCCCGGCATGCCGGCCTATGTCCCTGGATCGCTCGAGGAGCGGCTTCGCACCAAGTCGTCGCCGCTCGTGCGCCGTATGGCGGCCGAGCATGGCGTGGACATCACGGCACTGAGCGGGTCGGGGATCGCGGGCCGCGTGACGCGCAAAGACCTGACGGCGTTCCTGGAGTCTGGTGCGCCGGTACCGGTCGCGGCCCCGCGTCCATCGATGTACGCGCCAGCGGGCTTCGATTACCAGCCGCCAACCGTGACGCCGTGGCCCGGCGATGTCGTCGAGCCAATGAGCAAGATCCGGCGTCTTACGGCCGGTCACATGGCCTTCTCGAAGCAGACGTCTGCACACGTCACGACCGTCTTCGAGGTGGACCTCACGCGCGTCACGCGAGTGCGCGACAAACTCCGGCCGGAATTCGATCAGCGCGGTGACAAGCTCACGTACCTGCCGTTCGTCATCCAGGCTGTTGTCGAAGGCCTGAAGAAGTTTCCGGTGATCAACGCCGCGGTGCGTGGCACGGACATCGTCTTCCGCAAGCACTATCACATCGGCATCGCGGTCGCACTCGACTGGGGCCTCATCGTTCCGGTCATCCGCGACGCGGACAATTTCTCACTGGCTGGCCTGACGAGACAGCTCAACGATCTCGCGCAGCGCGCGCGCGCCAAGAAGCTCAAGCCTGAAGAAGTGCAGGATTCGACGTTCACGATCACGAACCCGGGCGTCTTCGGCTCCATGATGGGCACGCCGGTGATTCCGCAGCCGACCGT
>Ga0111539_10012925_pt1 | contig 10447 bp, 6 predicted proteins | sample RhiMethybrSRZTD1_FD_79667 | JGI IMG/M metagenome (GOLD analysis project Ga0111539, IMG submission 79667) | Populus rhizosphere microbial communities from Tennessee, USA - Rhizosphere MetaG P. TD hybrid SRZTD1 (version 2) (version 2) | ecosystem: Host-associated > Plants > Roots > Rhizosphere >... | reverse complement strand
TGGACAGATACATTGGACATGGGACAAGGGACAAATGACATTTAACAGTTAAGGAAGGGGAGTTTTTCTTAAGTCGGCAACGAACAAACTCCCCTTCCTTAACTGTTAAATGTCATTTGTCCCTTGTCCCATGTCCAATACTTCCCTCCCCTCCCTCGGAGGCTCTGCATATAATGCCGGTAACACCCCGGAGGCTCCCTATGAAGCCGGTCAGAATCCTTGCGGTAATTTGCTGCCTGTCCCTGCTGCTGACGGTGACAGGACAAAGTCCAGAACCCGTCGATACCAAAGTTATCGATCGAATCATCGCTGCGGAGAAGACATCGCAGGTGATGGAGATCGCCACAGTTCTCACCAACACGTACGGTCCTCGCCTCACGAACTCCGCTAACGTGAAGGGCGCGGGTGAATACGCGCGCAAGAAGCTTGTGGAATGGCAACTGGCAAACGTTCGACTCGAAACGTTCAACTTCGGCAACGGCTGGACCAACGAACGATTCACGATGAAGCTGGCTTCCGATCCCACGACTACGTTTCAGGGGTACTCAAAACCCTGGACCGTCGGAACAAGTGGACCGGTCACCGCGGAAGTCGTCGAAGGCGTTCGTTCACAGGCGGACCTCACGGCCATGAAGGGCAAGTTGCGCGGCAAATTTGTGCTGGTTCTTCCGGCACCACTCGCGTCGTCAGCGCCAGCAACGCCACCTCCGATTCAAAGGTTCACCGACGCGCAACTTTCGGCCATGGGAACCGTGCCCCCTGCACCCGCTCAAGCCGAAGCACAGCCTGCCCAGGGACGCGGCGCGCAACTACCTCCGGGGACCCCCGAACCGCCGGCCCAGGAAGCTGGATTCTTCGCCTGGGTGGAGAACGCACTTTCCGCCGCACCTGCCCAACCGACCAATCCTCGGCCCGCGGCCCCGGCGGCGAATACGGGAATGCCCTCCCGTTCCGTAGTCACGCGGTTCTACTTTGAGGAAGGCGTCGCAGGAATGATCGAACCCGGCCCTGTTCGCGGCGGCGCGTTCTTCGCGATAACGGACACGGGCGAGACAATACCGTGGAGGAAGGATCCAACGCTGACAAAAACTCCCCCGCAGGTTGTCTTAGCGGAGGCGGACTACATCAAGCTGGTGGAGCGGGTCCAAAACTCTTCGCCTGTGAGCTTGCAGATCGATATTAAGAATACGTACCAGAGTCTGGATCAAACCTCATTTAACGTCGTCGGAGATATCAAGGGTACCGATAAGGCAACAGAACTGGTCGTGCTGGGCGCGCATCTCGACTCCTGGCACCTGGGCAAGGGTGCAACGGACAATGCAGCGGGTGTCGCCGTCGTGATGGAGGCTGTGCGTCTTCTGAAGTCGCTGGCATTGCCCATGCGCCGCACCGTGCAGATTGGGTTGTGGACCGGGGAGGAGCAGGGCATGCTCGGTTCAATGGCTTTTGTGGATAAGTATTTCTTTCAACGCCCGATCCGACAACTTCGCGCAGGTCATGCAAAACTTTCCGTCTACTTCAATGTGGACAACGGAACCGGCGCGATTCGCGGCGTCAACATGCAGGGGAACACACAGATCAAGCCAATCTTCGAAGCCTGGATGGCGCCATTCAAGAGCATGGGCATGACGACGCTTGCCGACCGGAACGTTGGCGGCACCGACCATATGGCATTCGACAGTATCGGGCTTCCGGGATTTCAATTCATCCAGGATCCTATCCAGTACGACTCGCTCACGCACCACTCCGACAAGGACACGCTGGATCGACTACAGAAGGACGACCTCATGAAAAATGCGGCGATCCTCGCATCGTGGGTCTATCTCGCCGCCAACCGCGAAGACATGTTGCCGAGAAAGCCGCTGCCGCGTGGAGTGTATCCAGCGGGATCGCCGGTTCCTTAAGGTAACCACGGGGCCCACTCAATAATCATTAATCACTAATCAATTTTCACTTCTCAACAAGCGGTCAACCATGTTGAGAAATGAAAATTGATTAGTGATTAATGATTATTGAGTGGGCCCCGTGTTTTGGTTTTTTGAACACCGAGAAGGGAACCGGCAGGGGGAGAATTTTTTAGCGGCCCCGAAATTGTGGTAGTCTTCGATCACAATTTTTAAGCGGAAAGTACAGCCTGGCGAATGTCCGACAGCGAACTGATTATTCGGCTACTGAAGGCGGCGGAAAAGCGAATGCGGAGCATCCGAATGCTCCACGAAATCGCTTCCGGCCTCGCGTTTGCCCTCCTGGTTCCCGTGCTTTTCAAAATACTCGACTTTTTCATTTCCTTTCGCATCGTAACTGTCTCAATCTTCTTCGTTATCTGGGGAACAGTCACTGTCCTGTGGCTCGTCTGGCGCACGCGAGGTCTCGGCGCGCCGCTGCAGCAGATCGCAGCAAGTGTTGACGACCGGTCCAGGGGACACGATCAGCTCAAGACCGCATACTGGTTTATCCGAAATCCGAAAGAGTCCGAATGGGTCGAACTTCAGATTAGACGGGCCGCTGCAAGCGCCCGGTCGATTGCAGTAAACAGTCTCTATCCCAGAAACATGCCGCGAGCCTCATACCTGGCGATAGGACTGGTTCTCTTGCTTGGCCTGCTCAATTTCATGCCGCTGCCCTGGAACAATAATTGGTTACGTGGTGAAGGCGCTCCAGCTTTCAGCCTGGATGATTCGGACAAAGCGGCACTGCAGCGGGCACTCGAGCTTCTCAAGCAGGCGGAGAAGCTGCAGGAGACCGATCTGGCCGAGAAGCTCGCTCAGATCATGCGTGCTCTTCAGGACGGCAGTATGTCCAAGGACCAGCTCAGCAAGAGCCTGTCCGAACTTCAGCAAAGTCTTGCGGAACGCGGCCTGGACGCTGGACGAATAACGGATGGACTCGAGCGCATCGCAAAGGCGCTCGATCCTTCTGCCTTCACAAAGCCCGTCGCAACCGAGATCTTCAAACTCGATCTGAACAAGGCCGCAGACGAAGTTCGCAACATCGACAAGAACCTCAATGCGGCACCCGACTCGAAGCTGCGTGAAATGGCGGAGCGTTTCCAGGAAGCCTCCGACGTCGCGGGACAGGGCCTCGAACAGCTCTCTCAGTATTTAGGCAACACCGCGAGTGCGATGCAACGCCGCGACAACGCTGCCGGACAGCAAGGCCTGCGGCAGGTCGCGCAAGAACTGGAGCGCCTGCAGCGTGTCCTCGAAGCCCAGCGCCTTCGCAGCGAAGCCAGTTCCGATCTCGCAGCGGTAGGAGAATCCGCCGGCGGGACACCTGGAGAAATCGGCGGAGGTGAGTCAAGCCCGGGCCAAGGTGAAGGCGAAGGGGAAGGCCAGGGCGAGGGCGAAGGCGGCGAGGGAAAAGGAGGACTGGGAGAAGGCACCGGCCGGGGCGAAGGGCAAGGTGAGGGGGAAGGCGAAGGCCAGGGCGAGGGCGAAGGGGATCAGCCCGGCCGCGGTGATGGCCAGGGCGGCAAACAAGCCGGTCTGAGTGGCCCGTTCCCAATGCGCGGCGATCCGACATCGCTGGAGACCGAACTCGATAAAGAGCCGCTGCCGGTTCGCCCGACTCGAGGATCGCGCCCCGAGACCATCGAGGAAGCCAGCCAGCGTGAGCGCTCAAAGCTGGATTATCGCAACGTGAAATCCAATCTCACGCCGGCACAAAAGGACACGCTAAACCAGGATCCGATTCCGTTCGAGCAGCGGCAGTTCGTGAAAGAGTACATAGAATCGCTCCGTCCGTAACACCCGATGAGATTCCTCGCATTGACAGGTCTTCAAGGCGCTCTCCTCGCGGCGATCACTACCGCTGTCATCGTCGCTCTGTATTTTCTGAAACACCGCCGGCGCCAGGTGATCATCTCTTCAACGCAGCTATGGAAGCGAGTCCTGGAGAACAGGATTGAGAATTCCCTGTTCGAAAAACTCCGCCGGTATCTCTCGATTCTTCTGGCCGTCGCGACAGGGTTGCTTATCGCGATGTCTATTGCACGGCCGGAAATGGAATGGCTGACAGGCAAGTCCAGGCGCACCGTCATCGTTCTCGACACCTCGCCTACGATGCAGGCGCGCATGAATGACGGCAAAACGCGGTGGCAGCACGGGGTGGATGCAGCCAATGCCCTCGTAAGCGCCGGGACCGGAAGCACAAAGTTCCGAATCGCCGATACCTCCGGCCAATTTGATTCCCCGTTCACAGACAACCGTGCCGAACTTCGCCGATTGATCGAGCGCATGCATCCGGTGATCGCTCCGACGCGATTTCCTGAAATCGACAAGATGCCGCCGCCGGAGGGCTCCCGCGAATCCGCTAAGGTTGAAGATACTTCCCTCACGTTCATCACCGATGGCGTGTCGTCCGTGGGTGTGCCGGCAAGCGCAACGGTGATTTCCGTTTTCGAGAGCGCCGCCAATGCAGGCATCACAGCCTTCGAGGTCCGATCGATGCCAACGGCTCCACTTGCCTACGAAGCCTTCCTGGAGGCGCGTAACTCGGGCAAGGAAGCACGATCTGTCGAAATCACCATCAGCGGCGCAGGCCAGCAACGCATCGTCAAGAGCGTGCGGATCGAGGGCGGTCAGAGTCACAAGGAAGCGCTCGATCTATCGAAGTTCGATGGCGGAGGTATTCGCGCCGCGCTCCGATCCGACGGTGACGCGTTTTCTCAAGACGATATCGCCTATGCGTATCTTCCGGTAAAACGACGGACGAAGGTGCTGCTCGTCACGAATGGCAACAGGTTTCTGGAAAACGCCCTCAAGCTCGACCGGCTCGTCGAACTTTCAACGATCGCTCCAAATGTCTTCAAGGATGGGAAGGATTTTGACGCTCTGGTCTTCGATCGTTTCGTGCCGCCCGAACAGCCATCCCGGCCGGCCCTTATCATCGGAGCGCTGAAAGCTCCATGGTTGCGGCAGCCTGCCGGATACGTTGCGCATCCTCGATTTGAATCGTGGATGGAAAACCATCCGGTCATGCAGCATGTCTCGCTCTACGACGTCACGGTTGAAAGTGCGGCGCGCATCGACACAACCAATCTGAGCGTGCTCGCTGCTTCCGCCAGCGATGCCCCACTCATCGTGGCTTCCGAAAGCCCACGCTGGATTGAATTGACGTTCGACCTCCAGGCCTCGGATTTTCCCTACCACGCGGGATTCCCCATTTTCCTCGACAACGCCATCGCATGGTTTGGCCGCGAGCGCCTTGCCTTGCGGCGCGCGCCCGGAATCGTCGAGATTCCATTGTCCGGGGCCGAGGTGCGAACAACCGATGGCAGCCCCGTACCGACCCAGGAGAGCGTGAGCGGCACAATCTTCGAAGCGCCGGAGCCGGGGCTCTATGTCGCGTCGAGCGGCGACGTGCGGCAGTATGTCGCGGTGAACTTCGCCAATAGGGAGTTTACGGACATCAACAATTCTCGCGTTCGCGAGAACGGACCCGCCCAGGCTGCAGGGATCCCGTTCTTCCGCCACGAACTCTGGTTCTACATGTTGTGTGGAGCCCTTCTGTTGATTGGCGCGGAGTGGTTTACCTATCACCGGAGGATCACGCTCTAGGCATGCGATTGACATTCGAGAATTACTGGCCGTTGATCTTCCTCGCGATTATTCCCTACCTTTGGTGGGTTCGTCGCGATACGGCGATGGACCTGTCCAGAAAACATTTGAAGCTCTCGACACTCCTCAGGTCCGCCCTCGTCGTCGGGTTGGTTCTCGCCCTGATGCAACCCGTTCTGTACAAATCAAGCTCGGCCATATCCGTCATCTACCTTCTGGATGTTTCCAGCAGCGTGCACCCTGGAGCCATCAAGGGGGCCCTGGAATGGATCACGAAAACGAACGACGCCGGTCGTCCCGACCATGCTCAGTTCGTCGCATTCGGGTCCAATTCCCTCCCCTTCGATACAGTCGAAGAACTCCGGAAAGTGAAAGTCACGGATGAGCATCGCGAAGGCTCCGTAGACACGAGTGAGACCGATCTCGCCGGCGCATTGGATCGAGCCCTGCGCAGCTTTTCGCCTAATCATCTCAAGCGAGCCGTCCTGATTTCCGATGGTAACGAAAATTCCGGAAACATCGCGGGTGCTCTTGCGCGGCTGAATCGTGAAAACGTGCACGTCTTTACGAACCCGATCGAATCAAGGGTCAGCCGCGACGCCTGGGTAGAAACTGTCATGGCGCCGCCGTCCGTCACCGCGGATGAGCAGTTTCCAATCGAGGTTCATGTATACAGTCAGTTCGCGACATCCGGCACGGTGACGCTCAGGAAAGGCAGCGAAACCCTGGAATCGAAGACAGTCCAGTTAGAACAAGGACTGAACCGAATCGCCTTCAGTGCCCGCGTGAAGGACGAAACGAGTACGGTGACTCTCGAAGCGAGCGTGGCTGCAAAGGAGGATTCCTTTGATGCCAACAATGCCTACAGGCAACCCGTTGTTGTGAATGGACGTCCCCGGATCCTCTATGTTGAGAGCCACGAAGCAAGCGCGCAGTACCTGAGAAGAGCCCTGGAGAGCGAGGGCCTGATCGTGGACGTGATCGCTCCGGAGACTCTGCCTTCGGCAGTTTCCCAGCTCGATTCTTATGAAGCTGTCATCCTGAGCGACGTCGATCCCAAGACGATTTCGTCGCAGCAGAAACAAGCCGTTGAGACCTATGTCAAGGAGTTGGGCGGGGGCTTTATTCTGGCTGGGGGAGAGAACACTTACGGCAAAGATGGTTACTCAGATACGCCCATCGAAAAAGCTCTTCCCGTAACATTCGACACGAAGAAGCGTCCACCGACGATTGCGATGGTCGCCGTCATTGACGTGTCTGGCAGCATGAGCCAGGGACAGCTCACAATCGCCAAGGAAGCAGCCAAGGCGCCTTTGAAAGCTCTGCGGAATTCTGATCGTTTCGGCGTGCTTTCCTTTAATACGGGATATAACTGGGTGGCTCCGATTCAGTACGTGAGCAATCGCCCCGCGCTCAACGCCGGCATCGAATCTCTCTATGCAGGTGGCGGCACCAACGTTTACGTCGGCTTGAACGCGGCGTTTCAGGCGCTCAAGGACGCCCCCGACGAGGTAAAAACCGTACTGGTACTCAGCGACGGCATCACGCAGACTGCGGACTTTCAGGCGTTGTCTACCAGCATGATCAAGTCCGGTATCAACGTCAGTACGATTGCAGTCGGCGCGGCCGCGAACCGGGAACTCATGGCGGACATCGCAATGTGGGGCAAAGGCCGGGCATACAACATCACGACCTATGACCGCGTGCCGCAGATCTTCATCAAGGAGACAGAACTCGCCCTCGGCAAGACTCTTCAGGAACAACCCTTCCTGCCCATATTGAAAAAGAACGTCGAAGCTTTCAAGGGCATCGACTTTGCAAAAGCTCCGAGACTGCTGGGCTACGTCGTCACGAAAGCGAAACCAACATCCGAAGTGCTTCTAACCGAATCATGGACCGATGAGCCGCTGCTGGCGCGTTGGCAGTATGGGCTTGGCAAAGCGGCTATTTTTACTTCGGACGTCAAGACGCGATGGGCCGCAGACTGGATCGAATGGAATGGCTATGCGAAATTCTGGGCGCAGGTCATCCGCGAGACCATGCGACGGCGCAACGAGGAGCAGTTTGATTTCAGGGTCACGCGTAAGGGAGACTTCGCTCTCATCTCAATCAACGCTGTCGAGAAGAATGGTCAATTCCGGAACGATCTGGAGCCACAGGTTCGAGTGATTGGCCCCGATCAAAAAGTCACTGTCCTCGACGTGCCGCAAGTCGGACCCGGCGGATACGAAAATCTCATGGCTCTGAATAAGGATGGCGCCTACTCCTTCCGTGCCAGTGGCGGAGGCGCGACGGGATCAATGCGTTCACTGGAGTACTCGTATCCTGCCGAGTATCACTTCTATCCACCGGACACGCAAAAGCTTCGCGCCATCAGCAATGCAACGGGCGGAAAATTCGAACCGCGAGGCGACGAAATCTTCGACGCACGCGGGGAATCCACGGAATACCCGCTTTCGCTATGGCCCTGGCTATCCGCGCTGGTGCTGATTCTCTATGTCGCAGACATCCTGCTACGCCGCGTAAGGCTTTTCGAAACCGAACCGGTTATCGCCGCGAACTGAAAAGTCCTCTTCGAGAGTCCCCGGATCTGACCCAGCCGGGTCATACAAGGGACTGAACGAGTGTTGTCTGGAATCCCATCGCGCACTCCATTAAAACCTTTTCGTCAAAAATCACTGGGTAAACCACGAAGGAGAATGTCTAACATGCGCCTCTGGAAAGCTGTCACATTTCTGTTGATCCTTGCGATCGCCGGTGCCTGCTCCAATTCACCGGATAGTGAAAACAAGTCCGCTGAAGGAGAGGCCGCTGCCGCTGGTGAGCCGGCGGCCGGAGCACCCGCAGCCTCGGGAGCGCCGGAAGCAGACAAGCCAAAAGCTGAAGCGGCCAAGCCCAAGCCGCTCGTGATTCCCGCTGGAACATCTCTTAGCGTCACTCTCTCGACATCGCTGGATTCCGGGAAGAACAAAGCGGGCGATACATTCACCGGAAATCTTGCAGAGGCTGTAATCGTGGATGGGAAAACGGCCCTGGATAAGGGAACCGCGATGGAAGGCAAAGTCGTTTCAGCCGAAGGCGCAGGCAAGGTCAAGGGTGTCGGGAAAATGAGCCTCACACTAACCGGGGCGACGGCCGGCGGTAAGACTATTGCTATTGTTACAAAAGAGCATTCTGCCGAGGCCGAAACCTCGAAGGGCAAGGACGCTGCAATCATCGGTGGCGGAGCCGGTGTCGGAGCGGCCATCGGCGCGATCGCCGGCGGCAAGAAAGGGGCTGCCGTTGGTGCGGCCGTTGGAGGAGCGGGAGGCACCACAGCAGTACTCGCGACCAAGGGAAAGGATGTGGAGTATCCCGCGGAAGCCCGGCTCGATTTCACGCTCGATCAGGACGTCACCCTGGCCCGCTAATTGGGAAAAGTTGGACAAGTGTCCGCCAAGTTGATGCATGCAACCGCAAGCGGCTATCGGAAGTTATTGATTTCAAAGCAAGACGATAGTCTCTCAGGGGTGGAACTCGCCCTGCATTAAGCCCCCGGACAATAAGGAGAGATATGCCTATGCAAGTCTGGAAACTAACCCCGTTGCTTTCGATGGCTCTTGCCATCAGCGCATGTTCTTCAAAGCCAGTGGAACAAGCTGCTGCCACGGAGATACCGGCAACGCCTCCGACTGAGGTCGCCGCTTCGAGCGAACCGAGCCAGCCGACTGAACCGCCTCCGGCTCCGGTGGCCAAGCCGTCAAACTTGAAAGCGTCAAGTCCGAGTTCAAAGAGTGCTGCGAATAAGGCGCCCGCAACGCCCGTTCGCGAGGCACCGGCAGCCGCGACTGTGAAGGAAAACGTTGCGAGCCCCGCCCCGCCTCCTGCTCCCAAAAAACCGGAGCCCGTGGTCATACCTGCCGGAACGGAGTTTCATGTGGTCCTTTCCGATGCTTTGAATTCCGGGAAGAACAAAGCGGATGACGAATTCAACGCCAACCTTGCGGCGCCCGTTTATGTGAACGGAGCGACGATCCTTGAGCGTGGCGCAAAACTGCAGGGCAAAGTTCTGGCAGCCGAAGGTTCCGGAAGAGTCTCGGGAAAAGCCACTATGACCATCGCTCTGACCGCGGTGATGCATGGCGGCAAGATGATGCCCATTGCAACGAAGGAACTTACTGCTGAAGCCGAAGGCTCCAAAGGGCGTGACGCCGGAATAATCGGCGGCGGAGCAGGAGTCGGAGCGCTGATCGGCGCAATTGCAGGCGGTAAGAAAGGCGCGGCCGTCGGTGCTGCCGTTGGCGGTGGCGGAGGTACTGCCGCGGTACTTGCTACGAAAGGAAAGGAAGTGGACTTCCCAACGGAGTCCAAGCTTACCTTCACACTGGATAAAGAACTCTCCGTTTTGCCGTAAGCTACTTCACCACGGAGACACAGAGGGCACAGAGATCGGAACGACATGTCCTCTCCGTGATCTCTGTGTCTCTGTGGTGAATCTACTGGGCGGACTCTCCAAGCGGTATATACCGCCCGATCACCACGATCACGACCCACAAGACGATTGAACTCAGCGCGACAAGTTTTGCAAATCCCGGAGCGTCCTCTCCAGGGCCGACGTTCATCGACTTACGAAACAAGCCGGTGCAATAGAACAGGACAAGGATTGCTCCCGCCACGCCGATTGCCAGGATCTTGAGCTGAAAATACCAATTGAACACGTAGAAAAAGGGCATTCCTATAAAGAAGAGGAACCCCGTAATGACGTTGATGATCAGCCCTGCAATTCCGATAGGAATGAGCCGATGCAAGGGGCCAACGGGAAGCTGCTTCATGAATCCGAGTATCCGAAGGCTAAGGATGCCCACCGTCCCCACAAGCATTATCAGCCCGATGAAATGAAGTGTCTCGAT
>Ga0111539_10012924_pt1 | contig 10447 bp, 7 predicted proteins | sample RhiMethybrSRZTD1_FD_79667 | JGI IMG/M metagenome (GOLD analysis project Ga0111539, IMG submission 79667) | Populus rhizosphere microbial communities from Tennessee, USA - Rhizosphere MetaG P. TD hybrid SRZTD1 (version 2) (version 2) | ecosystem: Host-associated > Plants > Roots > Rhizosphere >... | reverse complement strand
CTTTGCACAAGCTTTTGCAAACGGCGCACCCGTACAAAGCTGGGCCCATAGCTCAGCGGTCAGAGCTGGCGGCTCATAACCGCCTGGTCCCTGGTTCGAATCCAGGTGGGCCCACTCTCCATCTGACATCTGCGACGGACACGGTGGCGATACGTGCAATACGTGCTTTGAAATGCCAGGGAGGAACCGGAATTGCGCGATCAGCTTAAGCGACTCGAGGACCTTCAGAGACACGACGCCAAAATTCAGGAACTAGAAAGCTCACTGCGGGCGATTCCGATGAAGCTCGCAGCGACGGAGAATGACCTGGCGCGGGTCGAGGGATTGTTGAGCAGCGAGCGCACCGCCCTGGGCGAGACCGAGCGTTACTACGCCGAGCAGAAGGGCTTGATGACCGACGACGAGGTCCAGGTCGCCGGTGCCAAGCACAAGCTGGCCCAGGCCAAGAACTCGAAGGAGTACATGGCCGCGCAGCGCGAGATCGAGCAGCGGCGCGAGGGGCTGGTCGCGCGCGAGGCCGAGATCGCGAAGCTGGTCGAAGCCGTGGACGCGAAGAAGAAGCTGCTCGCCGATCGCGCGAACGACGTCGAGGCGCTGAAGGCGTCGATCGCGAAGGACGGCGACGCCGCCAAGGCGCGCATGGCCGAGATCGAGGGCAAGATCGCCGAGCTGCGCGTCGAGCGCGACAAGCTGGCCGCCACCGTGCGGCCAGACGTCCTCAAGCGCTACGGCAACATCCGCATGCGCCGCGGCCTGGCGGTCGTCAGCGTCCGTAACGGCACCTGCCAGGGCTGCAACATGAACATCCCGCCGCAGCTCTACAACGTTCTGCAGCGCGGCCAGACGGTCGAGACCTGCCCCTCCTGCCACCGCATCATCTACTGGGAGGAGATCATGAAGGACGACCCGGCCGCAGCCGCGACCTCGACCACGACCCCCGGCGGCTAGAACACCAGAAGTAGCCACACACCCTCGCTTCGCTCGGGAGTGGCTAGTACACTCGGTTCGCTGACCCCCGGCGGCTAGAACACCAGAAGTAGCCACACACCCTCGCTTCGCTCGGGAGTGGCTAGTACACTCGGTTCGCTTCTCGCTCGAGCCGGACAGGTGGTCGCGGCGGTTGCCTTCGGGCGGCCGTCGAGGAAAGTCCGGGCTCCGCAGGGCAGGGTGCTGGCTAACGGCCAGTCGAGGTGACTCGAAGGAAAGTGCAACAGAGAATAGACCGCCTGACGCCGCAAGGCGTCGGGCACGGGTGAAACGGTGCGGTAAAAGCGCACCGCCCCCTCGGTGACGAGGGGGGCAAGGCAAACCCCACCTGGAGCAAGACCGGTCCGGAATCGCGAAGCCATCCGCAAGGTTGGCTTAGCCGGCGTGGCCCGCGCCGATACCAGGTTCCGAGTTGGTCGCACGAGCCGTCCGGCAACGGGCGGCCCAGAGGAATGACCGCCACCGGTGGCAACACTGGAACAGAACCCGGCTTACGGCCGGCTCGAGCGGGGAGTTTTCCCCTTACAATGACGGAACGAACCTCCATCTCGATCGTCGATCGGGATGGAGGGATGAGCATGAACCGGAAGCTTTGGACCGAGGCCCGGGCGATTGCGGCGCGGCGCGACCCGCGAGCGGCGGACGATCTGGCACAGGAGCTGGCGTGCGCGATGCTCGAAGGTGGAGCGCGTGCCGAGCGTCCGGCGGCGTGGATGGAGCGGGTGGGCCGAAACGCGGCGATCGATCGCCAGCGTGTGGAGCAGCGGCGCGCCGAGCTGGCGCCCCACATCGAGCCGCCCGCCGCGCCCGCCGATCCGGAGACCGCGCTGCTGGTGCGCGAACGCCGCGGGCTGGTGCGGCGCGCGCTGGCGCTGTTGCCACGGCCACAGCGGCGCGCGGCGTTGCTGCGCTTTCACGCCGAGCTGCCGTTCCAGACCGTGGCCGCCCGCCTCGGCACGCCCGAGGTCACGGCGCGCACGCGCGTTCAGCGCGCGCTCACCAACCTGCGCGCGCGCCTCGGATCGCTGCGCGCGATCTTCTTCGTTCCGGGCGCCCAGGTCGCGGTGCTGGGGCTGACCGTCGTGGCCACCCAGCTTCCGGCCCCGCCGAGCCCGCTCGCGCTCGCGATGGCGGACGACGATCTCGTCAGCGCCGAGCCTTCGCGTGGGCGCCGGGTGCGCCTCGTCGCCGTGCCGGCGGCCGCGGCCGCGACAGAGGCCGAGACGGCGCCGGTCGGTGGTTCCCGCAAGGACGTCACGACGTATTCAGCGGTCCAGCGCTTCAACTTCGAGGACGAACACGTGCTGGCGGACGTCAAGGGGCCGGACGGCGAGATCTTGCACGCCGTGCCGCGGGCCACTCATGAATCGCTGATCGAGATCCGGCAGCACTTCGTGCCGGAGATCGTGAAGTCGCTCGAAGAGTACTAGCCGCTGTCGCGCGCGCAGCGCGACAGTGCGGCTACCTGAAAAAACGACAGTCGCACACCGCGCCTGGGGCGCGGAGCGACTGGGCGCGGAGCGACTGGCCGCGGCGGCGGGTCACGCCGCGGTCGTGCGGCGGCGGCGGGCGCCGAGCAGCGGCGCCAGGAACTGGCCGGTGTACGACGCGGCGACGCGCGCGATCTCCTCGGGCGTGCCGGCCGCGACCACCTGGCCGCCGCGTGCGCCGCCCTCGGGGCCGAGGTCGATCACGTAGTCGGCGGTCTTGATGACGTCGAGGTTGTGCTCGATCACAAGCACCGTGTTCCCCGACGACACCAGCCGATCCAGCACGTGGAGCAGCTTGCGCACGTCGTCGAAGTGCAGGCCGGTCGTCGGCTCGTCGAGCAGGTACAGCGTCTTGCCGGTGTCGCGCTTGGCGAGCTCCCGCGACAGCTTGATGCGCTGGGCCTCGCCGCCCGACAGCGTGGTCGCCGATTGCCCGAGCGCGATGTAGCCGAGGCCGACGTCGTCCAGCGTCTGCAGGATCCCGCGCAGCGTGCGGTGGTGCTCGAACAGCCCCAGCGCCTCGGACACGCTGGTCTCCAGCACCTCCGCGATCGAGCGGTCCTTCCACTTCACCCGCAGGGTCGCCTCGTTGTAGCGCTTGCCGCGGCAGACTTCGCAGGTGACGTAGACGTCGGGCAGGAAGTGCATCTCGACCTGGCGGACGCCGTCGCCCTCACACGCCTCGCAGCGCCCACCGCGCACGTTGAACGAGAAGCGTCCGGGTTGATACCCGTAAGCACGCGCTTCGGCCGTCTGCGCGAACACGTCACGGACGGCGTCGAACGCCTTGGTGTAGGTCGCAGGGTTGGAACGCGGCGTGCGGCCGATCGGCTTCTGGTCGATGTCGATCACCTTGTCGATCGCGTCGATGCCGACGACGGCGCCGTGCCGCCCGACCTGGTCGTAGCTGCCCAGCAGCTTGCGCCGCAGCGCCGGCTGCAGGATGCCGTTGATCAGCGACGACTTCCCCGCCCCCGACACGCCGGTCACCGCCACCAGCACGCCCAGCGGGAACGCGACGTCGATGTCCTTCAGGTTGTGCTCGCGCGCGCCCTTGACGGTCAAGAACCCCTTCGGCGGCCGGCGGGTGGCCGGCACCTCGATGCGCTCGGTGCCCGCCAGGAATTTCCCCGTCAGCGATGCGGTGTTCGCGCGGAGCGCCTCGGGCGTCCCCTCGGCCACGACCCGTCCGCCCAGGCGGCCCGCGCCGGGACCGAAGTCGATGACGTGGTCAGCCGATTCGATGGTCTCCGCGTCATGCTCGACCACGATGACGCTGTTGCCGAGGTCGCGCAGCCGCTGCAACGTGCTGATGAGCCTCAAGTTGTCCCGCTGGTGCAGGCCGATGGATGGCTCGTCGAGCACGTACATGACGCCTGACAGCTCCGAACCGAGCTGGGACGCCAGGCGGATACGTTGAGCCTCTCCGCCCGACAGCGTCGCAGCTGCACGGTCGAGCGTCAGGTACTCGAGCCCCACGTCGAGCAGGAAGCCCAGCCGCGCGTTGACCTCCTTGAGGATTTCGGTCGCGATCTGCGCCCGCGCGCCCTTGAGGCCGAGGTTCGAGAAGTGGTTGGAGGCGCCCGCCACGGTCATCGCGGTCACGTCGACCAGGCTCTTGCCCGCCAGCACGACCGCGCGCGACTCCGGCCTCAGGCGCTGCCCCTTGCACGCGCGGCAGACCTGCTCGCGGAAGTAGCGGCCGTACCACTGCCGCATCACCTCGGACGAGGTCTCCTGCAGGCGCTTCTTGATCGTGTTGACGACGCCCGTGAAGCGCATCGCCCACGATCCGCCGCCATGTTTGCCGGTCCAGGTGACCTTGACGCGTTTCTCGCCCGCGCCGAACAGGATCACCTCGCGCTGACGCGGCGTCAGGTTCTTCCACGGCTTGTCGAGCGGAATACCGAACTCGCGTGACACGGCCGCCGCGACGTTGGCGGTCCAGCCCTGGTCGCGTCCCGCGCGATCGCCCCACGGTTCGATGGCGCCGTCGCCGATCGACAGGTTGGGGTCGGGGACCAGCAGATCGGCGTCAAGCTCCATGCTGGAGCCGAGGCCGTTGCAGTCGACGCACATGCCCAGCGGGCTGTTGAACGAGAACGATTGCGGCGACAGCTCGGGCAGTCCGACGCCGCAGCTCGGGCAGGCGCGCGACTCGCTGTACGCGCGCTCGCGCGTCTCCCCCTCGACGGCGACCAGCACCGAGCCGCCGCCCGCTTTCACCGCGGCCTCGACGGAGTCGGTGAGCCGCGCGCGATCGCTGGCGTCGATGCTGACGCGATCGATCACGATCTCGATGGTGTGCTTCTTCTTCTTGTCGAGCGCGGTGACGTCTTCCAGGCGCTGGACGAGGCCGTTGATGCGCACGCGCGAGAACCCCGCCTTCCGCGCCTCCTCGAACACCTCGCGGAACTCGCCCTTGCGGTTCTCCGCCTTCTGCGCCATCAGCGTGGCCCGTGTCTTGGGGGGCAGCGTCAGCAGCTCGTCCACGATCTCGGCCGCGGAGCGGGCCGTCACCTCGCCGCCGCACAGGTGGCAGCGCTGCTCGCCCGCGCGGGCGTACAGAACGCGCAGGTAGTCGTAGATCTCGGTGACCGTGCCGACGGTCGAGCGCGGGTTCGACGACGCGGACTTCTGCTCGATGGCGATGGTCGGCGACAGTCCGCGCAGCTGCTCGTATTTCGGCTTCTCCATCTGGCCGAGAAACTGGCGCGCGTACGACGACAGCGACTCGACGTAGCGACGCTGTCCCTCGGCGTACAGCGTGTCGAAGGCCAGCGACGACTTGCCCGATCCGGACACGCCGGTGAACACGACCAGCGATCGCTTCGGGATCTTGAGCTCGTCGATCGCCAGGTTGTGCTCGCGCGCGCCGCGCACGACGATGAAGTCGGGCTCATCAGCACGGGGCCGGAGCGCGGCGCGATCGCGCGCGCTGGCAAGAGACGTCGGTTCTTTCCGGCTCACTGAGCGCGGCAGTCTAGCATCCAAAATCGGCGAGGACGGTCGCCCTGCTCAGCGCGCACGGTCGCCCTGCTGAGCGCGCACGGTCGCCCTACGATGACCGCGGAATCGCGGCGCTTTTCGGGTCGCGCACGTCCGGATCCGCCGCCGCCTCCGTAGCTACTGAATGCGGAAAAAGCTCGGCGGTATCGCCGCGTGTGTTGCTGGTATGTGTTTGATGGCGTCATGTGGAGGCGGCGGGGGCGAGGGTGGTTCAATCGATGACACCGGAGCTCCGGGTGTCGTCGGCGCGAAAGCGCCGGGCGGTGCCGCAGGGAATGTCGGTGGCGGGCCGGCCACGCCGTCCGCCGCCGGCGCGACGGCAGCAACGCCCGGCGTGGCGGGAACGACGCCCGGCGCAGAGGGAACGACGCCCGGCGCAGAGGGAACGACGCCCGGCGCTGCGGGTACGGCGCCCGGCGCGGCGCAAGGGACCGCGCCGGCGGCGGGCGCGGCGGCCGCACCGGCGGCCAGCGGCGCAGGCGCGACGATCGTGCCGCTCTACACGTACCCCACCGATCCTTCGTGGAACACCGTCATCGCCGGGAAGACGGCACACCCGACGGTCGGCGTGATCGCGGCCGTGAACCCGGCCAACGGCCCGGGTGCCGCCGCAGATCCGGCCTACGCCAGCGGCATCGCGCGGCTCGCCGCCGCCGGCATCAAGGTCATCGGCTACGTGGCCACCGGCTACGCGGTGAACAGCCCCGTCGCGGTGAAGGCGGACATCGATCGCTGGCGGGCGTTTTATCCCGGTCAGATCAGCGGCATCTTTTTCGACGAGCAGTCGAACCGCGCCGGCGACGTGGCCTACTATCGCGACCTGTCGCAATACGCGAAGGCGCAGGGGCTGTCGTTCACCGTCGGCAATCCCGGGACGGACAGCGCCCCGGAGTACGTCGGCGCGCTGGACACGATGCTGATCTACGAGAGCTCGGGGCTGCCGTCGGTCAGTCAACTCGGCGGATGGCATGCGAGTCACGCGCCGTCGAACTTCGGCGTGATTCCCCACGCGGCGTCGTTCGACGCGGCGTTCGTGCGCAACGCGCGCCAATACGTGCAGTACATCTACCTGCAGAACGACACGCTGCCCAACCCCTGGGACAGCGTGCCCGCGTACTTCGGCGATCTGCTCGCCGCGCTGGAGTGACGTAGGCCCGGACGGGCACCGGTGAACGGTGCCCGCACACGTCCGGGCCCGGCGCCGACTCGTAGCTAAGAGAATGCGAACAAATCTAGGTGGAATCGCGGCGCTCTGCGTGGGCGCGTGTTTTGTTCTGTCATGTGCGGGCGGCGGCGGCGGCCCGGAAGATTCGACGGAGTCGACCGCCGACGTCGGCGCGAAGGGTGGCGCGACGGGCGCCGCCGGCCAGCCCGCCAGTGGCAGCGCGGGCCAGCCAAACAGCGGCGCGGCGGGCCAGGGCACTGGCGGCAGCATCGCCCCGCCGGTGAGCGGCGCGGCGGGCCAAGGCGCCGCTGGCAGCACGGGCGAGCCGGACAGCGGCGCTGCGGGCAGCGCGCCGGTAAGTGGCGCGGCGGGCAGCACGCCGCCGAGTGGCGCGGCAGGCAGCGCACCAGCGAGTGGTGCCGCGGGCAGCGCGCCAGCGAGTGGCACGGCGGGCAGCGCGCCAGCGAGTGGCGCCGCGGGCAGCGCGCCAGCGAGCGGCGCCGCGGGCAGCGCGCCGGTAAGTGGCGCTGCGGGCAGCACGCCGGTGAGTGGCGCGGCGGGGCAAGGCGGCGCGGGCCAGCCAGCGGGGACCGGCGCAGGTCCGGCCGTCGGCGGCGCTGCCGGCGGGACGGCACCGGCCGCGACCAGTGCGGCCGCGACGATCGTGCCGCTGTACACATCCCCTGGTGATGCGTCGTGGAACACCGTCATCGCCGCGAAGAAGGCGCACCCGACGGTGGGCGTGGTCGCGATCGTGAACCCGAACAACGGTCCGGGCAGCGCGGTCAGCAGCGCCTACGCGAGCGGCATCGCCCAGCTCACCGCCGCCGGCATCAAGGTCATCGGCTACGTCTCCACGGACTACACGCGCAACAGCGCCGCCACCGTGAAGGCGGACATCGATCGCTGGCGGACCTTCTATCCGGGGCAGCTCACCGGCATCTTCTTCGACGAGCAGTCGAACCAGGCCGGCGACGTTGCCTACTATCGCGACCTGTCGCAATACGCGAAGGCGCAGGGACTGGCGTTCACGGTCGGCAATCCGGGCACCGACACCGCCGAGGCCTACGTCGGCGCGCTGGACATGATGCTGATCTACGAGACCGCCGGGCTTCCCTCGACCGGCCAGCTGGCGGGATGGCACGCGAATCATGCGCCGTCGAACTTCGGCATCATTCCGTACGCGGCGTCGCTGAACCCGACGTTCGTGCGCGACGCGCGCAAGTACGTGCAATACATCTACGTCCAGAGCGACAACCTGCCCAACCCCTGGGACAGCGTGCCGTCTTACTTCGGCGATCTGCTGGCTGCGCTGGAGTAGCTCGAATCGAAGGCGCGGCTACCTGAAAAAACAAGTAGTCGCAAACCGCGCCTGCGGCGCGGAGCGGTTAGCCCGGCTTCGCGCTCGAATGAGGGCGGGGCGGGCTTCCCGCCTTGTAACGATCCAGGGCCGTCGCGGCGATGTTCATCACCGGCACGGCCACAACCAGGTAAGCGACGATCTGCCAGGGCCGCATGCGGTGCCTCAATCGCAACAGCCACGGCAGCGTCTGCACCACGTAGTACTGGACGATGTACGTGAACAGCGATGTCCGACCGAAGCGCACGAAGAAGCGCTCGATGCGGCTGACCGTCGAGCGCGCCATCAGTAGAGCCATCATGCACAGCACGGAGGCCAGGTAGGCGGGGTACGCGGAGAACTCGTAGTCCAGCCCGATGAACTGCTGGAGCACAGGCGCGTTCGCTCCTGCGATATGGCGCTTGAGGATGACCCACAGGCCGACGAGCGCGCAGGACGCGAGCACCAGAACGCCGGCGCTCGAAAAGAAACGCCGCCCGAGCCGCGGCAGCTCTCCGGCCGCTTGCGCCAGCGCGTAGCGATCGCCAATCCACGAGCCGACCAGAAACATTCCGGCTATCGACAACAGAGGATAGGTCGATAGCAACACCGTGTCGTCGCGCATGTCGAGCCCGGCCAGCACCTCACGCACCGCCAGCAACGCGCGGCTGTGCACCGGAATGATGAAGATGAAACGCGCGGCGAACATCAGCGCCAGGCCCAGCCCAAGCCGCACCCCCGGCGTCATGCGCGGCGTCAGGGGCACCAGCACCAGGAACAACAGCGCGAGCGCGTCCGTCAGGAAAAACGAGTGCGACATGAAGTCGAGCAGCGAGCGGCCGTTTCCCGCCGGGGCATACAGCGCAATGCTGATCAGCGGGTGCGCCACCAGCGCCAGCACCATGCCTCGGACCGTGTACCGGTGGAGCACGCGCGGCAGGTCACCTGCCTTCGTCTTCAAGAAGTACCCGATCAGCATTCCGGATACGGTGCAGAATCCCACCGTCCCGCTGAGCAGGGACCGCACGATGGTCACGCGCAGCGTGCCCATGCTCTCGCTGTTGGCGATCATGTGGGTGGTGATGATCAGCGTCATCAGCACACCGCGAACGATGTCGAGAGTGGGAATGCGGCGGCCCTTAGCCGGAGCCGGAGCCAAGTTCCCACCCATGCCGGTGGGCATCGTCTTACCGCACTCGCAGAATGTCAATCCGTGTAAACAACGGCGCGCACGCGTAAGGGTGGGCCCTGAGTCGACGGCCGAGGTGTTCGGGAGGACCCGCGCGGCGCCGGTTCGCGCAGCGCCGGCGACCTAGCTGTTGCCCTTGGGCTCTTCGTCGTCGGACAGGTACGCGAACGTGCGCACCAGGTTGACGATCTGCTCGCGCTGCTGCGCCGTCAGCTCGATGAACTGCACGCCCATGCCGGGGTTGATGTTGTCGTAGCTGCCCGGGCGGTACGGGTTCACCCACATCACGCGCCCTTCCAGATTCAGCTGCGGCCCGCCGGGCGGCGTGAAGCGCAGGTTGAGGCGCGTTCCGGGCGGCTCGGGCGCGTTGGTGCGGACGAAGATCCCCATCGCGCTGATGTCCGTGATGTACGCGAACAGGAAGTTGTCCGCGCTCTTGTAGTCGACCTCGAGGTCGACGGTCACGCGCGCGTGAACGCGGCGGTCGGCCCCGGTGCGCCGCCTGTCGGCGGTCACCGATACGTCCTTTCGCCGCCTCTCTTTGCCTCGTCGACTCACAGTGGGTCCAGTCTACTTGATCTCGATTGTGCCGAGGCGAACGCGATCGGCGCCGTCGTGGTTGCCCTGCGTCACCTTCAGGCGCTTGCCCTCGCCCCCCGGCCAGAAACCCATGTACACCGTGTATATCCCGGCGGGGGTCGTCATCAACGGCACGTCGGTGTCGTAGTGATCCCTGACGTATTCGTCGGGCAGCCAGTAGCTGGTCCCGAACGCCTTGTTCAGCGGATCGTGGTCGCCGATGACGCGGGGCGCGGCGGGCCCGTCGAAGTGCACGAAGATCTTGTAGCTGCCCGGCACCTTCGCCTTGATGCGGAAGATGAGGTCGAGCGGGATCTTTCCCGGCCGGCGGACGGATTGCGGGAAGTCCGCGCCCACCAGCTCGATGGCATCGCCGAACGTGAACGACAGCGGCACGCGCCAGGTCCAGGGCGGCTTCGCGGTCGGGTCGCCCGCCGGCGGCGTCCAGACGTTTTTCGACAGCGGGTTGTCGTCGCGCTGCCCGGCCGCGAGCTGGTTGGTGAGCAGCAGGAACCGCGACGACGACGCGTCGACGACGTAGTAGGCGACATGCGCCTGCTTGAAGGCGGCGTCGAGCGCCGCCAGGTCGTCGGTCGGGACCATCGCGAACACGCGGGCCGGATCGCGCAGGAACTGCACGACGCGATCCTGCGAGGGCAGGTCGACCATCGTCTGCTTGCTGTAGAACG